>Ga0265334_10000931_pt1 | contig 14570 bp, 10 predicted proteins | sample 42023metaG_FD_192442 | JGI IMG/M metagenome (GOLD analysis project Ga0265334, IMG submission 192442) | Rhizosphere microbial communities from Carex aquatilis grown in University of Washington, Seatle, WA, United States - 4-20-23 metaG | ecosystem: Host-associated > Plants > Roots > Rhizosphere... | reverse complement strand
GCGATCCGGGTTTCGATCATCCGCGTTATCCGGCCGCCTTGGCGAACATGACCAAAGAGGATTTCGCTAGGCTCGGGGAGAAATACCTGACCGATACGGAAGTCTACCGGACCGGAAAGGCCTTTTTCATCGACAAGATGCCGAACAATTTCCGGCATATCGGCCTGATCCACTTGATGCTGCCCAATGCACGGATCATCGATGCCCGGCGGGAGCCCATGGCTTGCTGCTTCAGCAATTTGAAGCAGCTTTTCGCCAACGGGCAGGAATTCACCTACAGCATCGAGGACATCTCGCGCTACTACCGGACTTATCTTGCGTTGATGGAGCACTGGGATGCGGTGCTGCCCGGGCGCATATTGCGTGTCCACTACGAAGACGTGGTTGCCGATCTGGAGGGCAGCGTGCGGCGGATGCTGGATTATTGCGGCCTTGCGTTCGAGCCCGCGTGCATCGATTTCCACAAGACCAGGCGCAGCGTTCGCACGCCGAGTTCCGAGCAGGTTCGGCAGCCGATCTTCCGTGACGGCATCGAGCAATGGAAGAAGTACGAGCCCTGGCTCGGCCCGCTCAGGAACGCCCTCGGGGACGCCTTGGTTCGGTACCGGGAGCTGCAATGACAACGGACCAACTCGTATCGATCTATTGCGGCCGCGGCGCGGCAGCCTACTTTGGCGAGCCTGTGACCGTCACCGAGCATAGCCTGCAGGCCGCCCGTTTCGCGCAACGCTCAAATGCACCCGATGGCCTCGTCATTGCGGCGCTGTTGCATGACATCGGTCACCTGATCGAGCCCGTGCCGGGAGATATCGCGGATTGGAAGACCGATGCCGGCCACGAACGGATCGGCAGCCGGTGGCTGGCGTTGCGTTTCGGTCCAGACGTCTGCGAACCCGTGCGCCTCCACGTTCCGGCCAAGCGATATCTGTGTGCGATGGACCCGGCTTACTTCGCCACGCTCAGCCCGGCATCCGTCGTGACGCTTCGCCTCCAAGGCGGGCAAATGTCGCCCGCCGAAACGGAGGCATTCGAAGCCGAACCTTATTTCCGCGAGGCGGTGCTCCTGAGGCAATGGGACGATCAGGCCAAGATCGCGGGATACAAGACACTGGACTTCGCACACTACCTGCCGCTGATCGAGCGGTTGTTGGCAACGTAGCGGGTGCCAGCGCCAGCCTCGACGTGCCGCAGCTCAGGCCCCCGAAAGCGCCGGCACGGCAACAGCCATGCGGGCCCGGCCATTGAAGTAATACAGCGACAGCGTCACGAGAAACAGGCCAACCAAAGTCGTCGCGTACACGGATAATCGGAATACGGTCAGCCATTCGACGTGCTGCATCCCGAAATTTCGCCACAGCAACAAAGCGCAGCTGCCCGCATAACCGGAGGCGTCGGCGACGTATATCAGGAACCCGGCGTTTGCCACCCGGCCGCTTACCGCAACCATGCGGTCGAACAGCATGGCGTTGAACGGGGTGTAAACGACGTAAAGGCCCGCGCCGCTTGCAATCATCCACGGGAGTGGCCCCAACCATCCGGCATCGAAGGCCAGGGTCGATGCACCGAGCAGCACCAGCCCGGCCATTATCAGGCCGTGAATGACGGCCAGCGCGCGCACGTTGCTCCGTACCTTGACAACCACGCCCATCGCGACAAGCGCCACGGCCGCAACGACGATCTCCGTCGAGGTGAATACCGAAGCAGGATCGCTATATCCGAGGGCCGTCCACAGCTCAGCGGCGAAGTTGTCGCGGAAATCGCGCAGAGCAGTCACGAACACGTAGAGCACCACGAGAAGCGCGATGCCCACGCCATAATCCCGGAGAAAGTCACGTATTTCGTGCCCGCTCATTGGTGCGCGGCGAACCCGGGCCGCCTCGTCTTCGGCACTCGGAGGGGGCAACATCGAAAGGCCCCATACCGATAGAAACAGCAAAGGCACGAACACCAAACCGGTCGCGGCCGGCATCCAGAACACCGGCACATGAACGAGCTGAATTAGCAATATGCCAACGGATTTCACCGCGCCTGACGATACTATGAAACTCGCGCAAAGCACCGCGCCCAGAATCTCGGATGTCCGCCGGCCTTCCATGTAGGAGAATACCAGTCCCCATATCATTCCGAGGCACAGCCCATTGAAAAACATCGCTGGCACTTTGAAAACAGCGGGCACGACCGCGAATACAACCAACGCGAGCCAGGACGCACCGATGAGGCCCAGGATCGCCTGGGCCCTGTACGTCCGCTGCATCCCGGAAATGACCTTTATGCCAATGAACTTTGATGCGGCGTAGCCGACGAGCTGAGCGAGCACCAGAGCGATCTTGAAGTCCAAAGCGTAATGCCAGCCGACGACGCCGTCGAAACTTGCAGCCGTGAACGGCTTCCGGAATGCATACATCGAAAAATAGGCCGTGAATCCCGCGAGCGAAGCGAAGGCTGTAAACGCGATGGACGAGCCATTGCGGAGCCAGTGTGCGGGCATTCGTGACATGTCAACTCTGTGACGGATGAATGAAGCGGCATTAAGCCGCTTATGCGTTACATCCTGATGACACGATGGATCGGCAAGCGAAAACAATGGTACTGACTGCTCGAAATCGGGCGTCGTTATGAGGGATAGGCGCGTTTGACAGAGCGATTTGATCTCGCCGTCGTAGGCGCAGGCATCGTGGGTCTGGCCACGGCGTTCGCCGCCGTCCGGCGGGGATTGCGCGTGATCGTAATCGACCGCGACACCCAAGCGAACGGAGCCTCTGTCCGCAACTTCGGTTTTGTCACCGTGACCGGGCAGGAACGCGGGGCGATGTGGGCACGCGCGCGTCGCAGTCGCGAGGTGTGGCGAGAAATAGCCCCCGCAGCCGGCATTGCAATCCTGCAAACGGGCCTCTGGATGATCGCCCGACGCCCGGAATCCGTGGATGTCCTGCGCGCGTTCATGGAGACGGAAATGGCCGCGGGATGCCGTTTGCTCGAGCCTGCGGAGGCGCGCCGTCGCTGCCCGCAGATCGCTGCGCCGGACACGCTGGCGATTCTCGAAAGCTCGGTCGAGTTGCGCGTCGAGTCGAAGGAGGCGATTCCGCGTCTTGCAGCGTGGCTTGCCGAAGCCCACGGTGTCACGTTCCTGCGCGCGGCCGCCGTAACCTCGATCGAAATGCCACAGGTGCATACCTCGCGCGGCACGGTGCAGGCGGATCGGGCAGCGGTATGTCCCGGCGACGACTTCAACGGTCTGTATGCGGAGCGCCTCAGCGCATACAGGCTCACGCGCTGCAAATTGCAAATGTTGCGGCTTGCCGATCCAGGGTTCAAGCTTCCGGGCGCCGTTATGTCCGATCTTGGACTCGGGCGATACCACGGCTATTCGGATCTGGATGCCGCCGTACCGCTCAAAGCGCGTCTTGCCAGCGATCAAGCAGACCACATCAAGCACGGCGTCCATCTTATCGTTGTGCAAAGTGCGGATGGCAGTCTCGTGGTGGGGGACAGCCATCATTACGCCGCGACCCCTGACCCGTTCTCGCATCATGAGGTTGACGCGCTGATCCTCGGGGAGTTCGCCGCTGCGCTGGGAATTGAGCCGCCGCCGGTGCTGGAGCGCTGGATCGGCACCTACGCATCTGCCGCGGATCGTCCCGTTTTGATCGACGCGCCTGAAGCATCGGTTCGTATTGGGATTGTCACCTGTGGCGCGGGGGCGTCCACGGGTTTTGCGATCGGCGAGGAATTGATTGCCAGTTTCTTTGACGCGGGAGGAGCAGCATGAGTCTCAAGGATCACTACGATCTGGTCATCTTCGATTGGGCTGGCACGATGGTCGACTTCGGGTGCGAGGCGCCGGTCAAGGCCCTGATCGAGGCGTTCGATGCCGAGGGCGTGCTCATCGACGAAGCTGCCGCGCGCCGGGATATGGGCAAGGCAAAGCGGGATCATGTGCGCAGCCTTATGATGGACCCTTCGGTGGCGGCCGCCTGGCAGGCTCGCCACGGTCGCGCCGCCGATGACAGCGACATGGAGAGAATCATGACGCGTCTCGGGCCGCTGATGCGTGAGCACGCGACGCGCGCGTCCACCCTGATCCCCGGGGCGCGGGACACTTTCGATCAGTTGCGTGCTGCCGGTCTCAGAATTGCCTCGTCCACCGGATATACGCGCGACATGATGGAGCCTGTTCTGGCACAGGCAGCCGAGCAGGGTTATGTGCCGGAGCATGTTGTGTGCTCCGGCGAGACCGCGGCGGGCCGGCCTTCGCCCCTGATGATTTACAAAGCCTGCGTGGACCTCGGTGTTTGGCCGTTGTCACGGGTCGTCAAAGTAGACGACGCGGAAGTGGGAATCGCAGAAGGCAAGGCCGCTGGCGTGTTTACGGTCGGGGTTGCATCCGGCAACGCACTCGGGCTTTCGCTGGAGGCCTTTCAGGGCTTGTCCTCGTCCGAACGCGCCAACCGGATCGCGATCGCACGGCAGGGGCTGCTCGACGCTGGAGCCGACCTCATTATCGATTCGGTCGCGACTCTCATACCGGAGCTGGAACGGGCGTCGGCGCGCCACATGGCGGAATTGGAGCGTGGTTCCTGATTTCGTGGAAGACACAAAGAGCGCACTCTCAAACGCCGGCGAGCGCCGATAGAAATATCCCATCGCGCGCACTTGTTCGCCGCCAACGTCGATCTGAAAGGATACAATCGGAACCCGGCACGGCGGGGACCCCGTTCCCTGCGTCCGCGGAGCGTCGTCAGATCTTCGGCCGTACGAAAGTCCCGACAAGCGCCGTCGCGCCTTTTGCGTGCCCCTTAATTCGGCCTTGCAGCTCCTCATAGGTCAGGCCGGGCGGCAAATCTTTCGGGTCGAGATCGGTTGCGACAACCTTGAACACGTAATGATGCGGCGCCGTCCCGGCCGGTGGACACATTCCACGCCAGGTGAAAGTGTTCCAGACATTCTTGCCGCCGACGAATTTGTCGGAAGGCTTGTTCAGGTCGCCTTCCGCGAAGGACGTCACGTTGGCTGGAATGCCATAGGCCACCAGATCGAAATCGCCAACCCCGCCGCCACCTTCCTGGTCGACCATGGTCAGCGCGTAGCTTTTGACTCCCGGCGGCGGATTCGACCACGCCAATTGCGGCGATATATTTTCGCCGACACAGAAGGGAACCTGGGCAGTCTTCGTGAATGCGATCCTGGCGGGCAACATCTCGCCGTCTTTGAACGTTGCAGATGTCATCATGAAACCGGTCTGGGGCGGGGCTTCTACGGCTTTCGTGCCGGGGGCGATGGCCGAAACAGCCAGTACAGCCGCTCCGGCGCCTACGGCAAATTTCGTCTGGCGCTTACCGAACATCCCGACATTCCTCCTGCAAGATCGAAGTTCTATGGATTGGTATAGAGGCCGACAATGACGGCCGCATCCAGCGCGTGACCTTCGAGCCTTTTGACAAGCTCGGGATGCGTCAAACCCGGCGGCAATGCTTTCGGGTCAAGGTCGGTGGCGAACATCTTGAAGAGATAGTGGTGCGGCGCCGAGGCCCCGGGCGGCGCACACATCCCCCTCCAATTGGTCTGGCCGAAACGGTTCTTGCCGCCAACGTAATTGGGAGAGGGCTTGCTGAGCTCGCCCTCCGTAAGGGACGTCACGCTCGCGGGAATGCCATAGACAACCAAATTCACGTCGCCGACTCCATGGGAGTAGTCGTTCATCCATGTGCCCAGTCCGGCGCCGCCCTCCTCGGAATACTCGACAATCGCGAAACTCTTGGTCCCCGCAGGCGGATTCGACCAGCCCAGTTGAGGCGATATATTTGGCCCTTTGAGGCCGCAAGGAAGACCGGCCGCCGCTTTTCCTGGCATCATCCCTCCGTCCTTGAAGGACGTGGATGTCAGCATGAAACCGGTCAGTCGCCGTTCCTCGCCGCTCGCAAGCGAGCCCGCACACAACGAGGCCAGCGCCAGCCCACCGGCGGCGAACAGAAGCCTGCACTGACGCTTACCGTGCATCACGATTCCTCCCTTGAAGGCGAGATGCCATTCTTTTGCCTGATCGCGAAGGAAAGGCCGACGTCAATTCATTGCGGCCGCACGAACACACCGACAATAGCAGCCGTCCCTCTGAGGTGCCCCCTCAGCCTCGCATCCAACTCGGCCGAAGTCAGACCCGGCGGCAACTCCTTCGGGTCCAGATCCGTGCCTCTGACAATAAAGGCATAATGGTGTGGCGCCGTGCCCGGCGGCGGACACATCCCCCGCCACGTCGCATCGCCCCGGCTCCCCCTGCCGCCGACGAATTTGTCCGAAGGCTTGCTGAACTCTCCTTCCGCAAACGATGTGACCGCGGCGGGAATGCCGTAGGCGACCAAGTCCGTATCGTTCTGGATATCTTCCAGATCGAACATCACGACCGCGAAGCTCTTGACCCCCGGATAAGGCTTTGACCACGACAATTGCGGCGAAACATTCTGGCCGACGCAGTTGGGAAAATTAGCCGCTTTGGTATAGGCGGTTCTTGCCGGCATCATCCCGCCATCCGTGAAGGTGGAGGACGTAACGTTGAATCCGGTCGGCGCCTCTGCCGCGTGCGCAGTAAACACCATGTACGACGACGCCAGCATTAGCCCGCTGGCCACCAACAGTTGTTTGAAGTGACGTTCGACAATCATCACGTGTCCTCCCGACGGTTGCAGCCACCCCGCTCAGATGCCTGGCAATTCTGATTCGAACTGAGCGGGTCGTTGCACGAACGCCCGTACCTCAATAGATCCTTCGATCCCTAAGCAAAGAAGTGGCGGTGACTCGTTTCTGACGAACAGGCTCGATTGATAACCCAACGGGCCCTCCCCTTCAACCAAAGCTGGCTCCTTCGCACTGCTCGATTTGTAATCCTCGCATAATTTGTGCGCGATTGCTTTCGTTTTAACTTGCGGGGCCGCGAATCAGATAAGAAGGCGGCAGCCGGCTAAAAAAAATCCGGGAGGACGGTCATCTAGGGGAGGGTCAAAATGAATCCAGTTGCGTCCAGAATTTCCACGCTCATGGGGACGGCTTCTTTATTTGCGATGGCAAGTGTCATCGGGGCTCAGGCACAGACGGCGCAAGCACAAACGGCGCAAGTCAGCCCAGAGGATCCTCCCGAGCAGGTGCTGATAACGGGATCGCTCATTCACGGCGCCGTTGCGGTCGGCGTGCCGGTGACGAATCTGAGCCTGCAGGATTTCCAGACAACCGGCGCGGCCAAGATCGGCGACCTGTTCAAGAACGTTCCCGCCGTCAGTATTCCCACACTCTCGGACGCCATCAACAATGGCGGACACCAATCGAGAGCGGTGCAAATCAACATTCACGGCATCGACGAAGCCCGCGCGCCACGATCGCTGATGATGGTTGACGGTGTGCGCTTTCCGATTCAGGGCGATCATCTCAATTTACATGACCCTTCTGTGATTCCCTCGCTTGCCGTCGATCGCATCGACCTGCTCGCGGATGGGGCATCGGCGACTTACGGATCGGACGCGGTCACAGGCGTGATCAACGTCATTTTGAGGCGGGGCTATGACGGCGCGATTACCCAGCTGAACTTCGCGGCCGGCGACGGCCCCACGCACTATCAAGCCGCGCAATTATGGGGCCGTACCTGGGACGGCGGCGACATTACGCTGAGCTACGAATGGTACGACGACAAGCCGGTTTCCGGCAGCAAACATTCGGCTTACACCAGCGATTATCGCCCCTGGGGGCTCGACGATTTGACGCCGATCGGTTCCTCGATTCCGGGCACGATCAGTGTGGGCGCCACGGCCAATTCGGCCAATGGATTCAAGGCGAGCCTTGGCAGGAATTGCACCAATTGCTTTGCCATTCCGGCCGGCGCCGGCGGCGATTTCGCATCTTCACTGAACAATGGTCTCGGCCCGACCGCTCCCTCCAGCGCCCCCGGCGTGCTGAACTGGTCGACCTTCGCGGTCGCGGCCAATAGCGGCACCAACGGTACGCGCAATATCTTCGACCCCTTATTGATCTCGCAGGAGGAAGGCGGCCAGCAGCGCAATGCGGCAACCGCGACATTCGATCAGAGATTGATTCCGGGGGTTACCCTTTATGGCGAGGGTTTCTACAGCAATCGCCGGGGCCAAATCCTCAACCCGACGAGCGCCAAGCCGGTCAACACGCTGCTCCTGCAGTCGATCGCCGTGCCCACCGTCAATCCCTATTATCCCGTGGGCGCGCCCAGCGGTTTGCGCGTCGCCTATAATCTCGGCATCGAAATCCCCCCCTACGTGGCCTATGAAGAATATGCCGCGCGCTATCAAGCCGGAGTGAAATTCGACCTGCCTCTCAACTGGCACGGCGACATATATTATGCGCGGACGTGGGACGACACCCGTATCGATGACACCCACCTTGCGAACGTGAATGCCGTTTCGGCAGCATTGGGCTGGACGATCGCCTCGACGCCCCCATCGGGTACCGCGCCTGGCATCTCGACATTCACCAAGCCAGCCGGCGTGCCATATCTAAACCTGTTCTGCGACCCGACCGCCTTCCAGTGCAACTCGCCGGATACGCTGAACTATATCCGCGGCATCATGAACGAGTACTCGGAATACGCTTCCGACGAAAGCAACGTGACGTTCGACGGTCCGTTGTTCGATCTGCCCGCCGGTCCTGTCAGGGCTGCTGTCGGCGGTGACTATAGAAGCGACGTCTTCAAGAACACGCTCTTGGTGAACTCCGGCTCGCCAAGCTTGGTCCTGTCGCCGATCCTCGCCTACAATCCCTTCCAGGTCTGGGCGGGGTTCGCTCAGTTGAACGTGCCGGTCTTCGGCGAGAATTTCAAAGCGCCGCTGATCGACAGGCTCGATCTCGAATTGTCCTGGCGCCACGACGAATATTCGGGCGATCTCCAGGGCAACACCAGCAACCCGAAAGTGGGCTTCACCTGGGTGTTGTCGGAGCTCTTGGGACTTAGTGCCAAAGGCTCGTGGAACTCGTCATTCCGGCTCCCCGAGGCAGGCGAATACTCGGCCGATTACGTGAATAATATTCAGGCCTTTAACCTGCCGACGAATCTGCAGCTCGGGACTTCGGCTTTTGCGCTTCCGTGCGTGAACAACGCCGCGACGCCGGGGTCGGCAGCAGCCGATCTGGTGGCGGCGTTAGGATCGAGTGTTTGCAACAAGAACCTGGGCGGCCTCTCGCCGGGCGGCGGTCCTCTGAAATCCCTCAGGCCCAACGGTTTCCACGGCGGGACCGATCTCGGCCCGGAGACGTCGATCAACTATGTCCTCGGAGGGGAGTTCGCGCCGACCACCTTCTTGAAGGGGCTCGACCTTCAGGCGACCTGGTTCAGCGTCAAGATCAACAACGTGCTGAACTCCTTCGGCGCAAGCGGATCGACCTTCTCCGATCCGAACAGCCGCTTCTCCTACATTCTTCCGAGCGATCTGGCCGGTATCGGCCTGCCCAACGATCAGGGCTGCGCCACGGCCAACGGCAACCCAACCGCCTGTGCGCCGTTCGAGGCGATGGTTGATTCGATCTTGTTCAACCCGAGAAATGCATCCGCCTTGCCCGCAGCCAAAACGCTGATCTACTGGATCAACGACGCGGGCGTCATCAACCACGGCTCGGAGAAGTTCACGGGCATCGACTGGCAGGCAAGCTACGATTACGACGCAGGCGATCTTGGCGCCTTCAATACCGGAATCGTGGGCACCTACTATATCAGCAAGACGCAAAACGCTCCGGGCCAGGATCCGATAGAAACCATAACGACCACCATCGCTTCCATCGGTGGACTTCCTATCAATGGCGTGTTGACGGCCCCGCGGATGGCTTATCGAGCCCGGTTGGGCTGGAGTGACGGGCAGTGGGATGTGACGGGCTTTATGAATTATCAGGGCCATTACTATTCCACCCAGCCATCGCCCCCCAATGTCAACAATCAATGCTCCGTAGCCGGCGGCACAACGCCGACGGGCACGTTTCCGTGTGCCATCACCGGCTTTACCGGCATAACGCCATCGCAGTACACGTTCGATTTGTCGTTCGGCTACAACACCGGCGATATGCCCACGAGAGATTCCCTCAAGAACATCCAAATCAATTTCGTGATCAATAACATCATGGACAGGCACCCGGCATTCCAATACGCGCCGGGCACTTCAGGCCACACGCCCACTGCCTATGACCAGTTCAAGACCGATGTGGGCCGCGTGTTCAACGTCGTTTTGACCAAGACCTGGTAGCAGAGACGGAACGGAAGGGGTTGCGCTCGAAATAAGATCGCAGCCCTTTCCTGGCCGGTCCCGAACCGTACCTACCCAACGGTTCGGAGGCTTTCCGGTACACTTTCGCCACTTTTTTGGCGGAGCCTACCAAGGATAAAGGGGAAGGCTGCAATGTTTCGATCCGTCTCCAGCATACGGTCTCTCGTTGCGGGCGGCCTTCTTGCCTCGGTCGCCTGCATAAGCATCACGATGGCGGCCGACAGCGGCAATCCGAATGCCTCCATTCCCGATTTTTACGAGAATGGGATTGGATGGATCACCCGGAGCAACGACTTCCTGCCGCCCAAAAGCGGGCTTGGTCCCGTCAAAGACGATCCCGCCCATCCTTACAGGCCGAATGGCGCGCCCGGCGGCGGGACATTCCGGGTCGCGGATCTGAGCCATCCCGCCCTCATGCCGTGGGTCAGAGATGCGCTGAAGACTATCAATGACCAGGTTATGTCGGGAAAGCCGCTCTACTCGGTTGCCAATTCCTGCCGCCCGGCCGGCGTCCCGAACATGTTGCTGGTGCGCGCGACGCCGTTCTTTTTCGTCCAGACGCCGAAAGAGGTCTGGCTGATCTGGCAGAACGATCACATGGTACGCCGCGTGTTCCTGAATCAGGAGCACTCCAAGAACCTGAAGCCGTCCTGGTTCGGCGAATCCGTCGGCCATTACGAGAATGGCGATACGCTGGTTGTGGACACGATCGGGATGAACGCACAGACGACGGTCGACAATTACCACACGCCGCATACGGAAAAGCTGCATGTGGTGGAGCGCTTCCACCGGATTGGTACCACACTGGAGGTGGAAGTCACGATCGAGGATCCGGGCGCGTTCACCCAGCCCTGGCATGCATTGCAGAAATACGGCCGGGTCGATTTCAAATCCCGCCGTACGCCGGAACTCGGCAACATAGCGGCCGATGCGGAGCCCTTCTTGTCGGAGGAGATTTGCGCGGAGACAGCCGTTCAACCGGTGGACATCGGCATGCCGCCTGTTCCGCGGGCGGACAAGCCGGATTTCTGAATCTCAGGCGACGGGCTTTGACAGCGCCACCCCGAATCCGGGCACCGGGACCGACAATTCCGTGCGCAGCGTGCAATCCATGATGTCGACAAATTCAAGGCCCGCGCGCGCGGCAGCGGCGCGCAAGTAATCGGGGCCGTGGCGGTACCGGGAATTCGCGGTGAATTCCCAGCTCTCGCCGTCCCCGCTTTCCACCATGAAGAAGTAGAATCCCCCGGGCCTCAGGCGTCGTGCGACACCGGTCAGCGTGGGTGCGAGATCCCCGATGTAAATCATCGTGTCCGCGGACAGGATGAGATCATAGGAAGGACCGTCACGCATCAGCACCACTTCCAGATCGCCCAGGATCAGATCGTTGTAAACGCCGCGTTCCCGGGCCTTTTCGATCATCAGCGGGGCAAGATCGATGCCATCGAGGCATCCGCCGGCAGCAAGGTCCTTGAAGGCTTCGCCGACCAATCCTGTGCCGGTGCCGAGGTCGAGAATCCGCAATGGCGGGGCGATCCCGGGAACGACGCGCTCGGCCAGCTTGCGCAAATGCGTGTGGCCGACATAACCGAGCGTCTTCAGCATGTTGTCGTCGTAAAAGGTGGAAAACCGATCGAACAGATGTTGCAGGTAGACCGCCGGAGCACGGCTGGTACGGCCCAGCTTGAAGGAGACTTGCTCGCGGTTCTCCCTTGCTTCCTTCAGATCGGGATCGATCTCCAACGCCCGCTCGAAGTCTTCCAGCGCCTCGGCGTTTCGCTGCATCGCAGCGAGCGTGCTGCCGCGGTTATTCCAGCTTAGCGCGTGCCGGGGTTGAATCGCCACCGCAGTGTCGAAGGTTGCAAGCGCCTCGTCATATCGCTGCATCTCCTGGAGTGCGATGCCGCGATTGCACAGCGCTTCGACGAAATCGGGCCGGACGGCCAACGCGCGGTCGAAGCAAGCGAGCGCCTCACTATGACGGTTCATCTGCAACAGAGCGATGCCGCGCAGGCAGAGGCCGTCAGTAAACAGCGGGTCGATTTTCGACGCTTCGGCAAGGAGATATTGCGCCCGGTCGAACTGTCCATGGCGGAAATAGATGGCGCCGAGTGCGGACAGGGCCTCGAAGTGCCGCGGATTTGTACGCAGGATGCGGTGGTATATTTCGGCTGCTGCCGGCACCTGCCCACGCCGGGCAAGATGTTGCGCTTCCAGCAAGAGATCTTCTGAGGTCATAGGAATTTGTGGCTCAGAATTCGCCGGCGTTCCAGTACTTGCCTTGACCCAAATGCCCGGTTGCGCGCATATTTTCAGGAATAAATCGCTCTTGGTCGGTTCGTTTCTTTTTTCGTTCGCGCGCCGCGATTTCAGCCTGCTGTGAATGTCAGTTTTGCGTCGCGCCGACGTGCCGAAGGGCCCTGCGGTGGGTAATTCTGCCGGAGACAAAACGGAGCTGGGGAGGGTCGCATGCGAGACTTGGTGCACGCCTATATTTCAAGGAACCTCGATCGTCGTGGCTTCCTGAAAGGAATGGCCACGGCCGGCTTCACGGTCGCAGCGGCCGAATCCGTTTTGGCGGCTTTGGCGCCGATGGTCGAAGCCGCGGAAATGCCGACTGGGCGATTCCGCACCGTGGAAGGCACCGGCGGCTATCTTCTGGTGCAGCAGCTCAAGGCAGCCGGCGTCAAGCACGTCTTCTACGGCAACGGCACGGGTTCGGGGCCGATGCTCGATGCCATGGTGGGGGACAACGACATCCATCTGATCCTGGCGACCGAAGAAAACATCGTGACCGCGATCGCGTCCGGCTATGCGCTTGCGAGCAACGATCCGACCTTCGTCAACATCCATGGCGATGTTGGCACCGCGCACCAGATGCTGAACATGTTCAATGCCAAGAAGGATGGCGTCCCGCTGGTCGTGTCATCCTTCACGACGGGGCAGGATGATCTGGGGCATGACGGCTTCGAATCGGTAGACGACATTGTCGAGATCACCAAACAATTCACGCGCTGGAGTTTCGAGGTCCCGGCCCCCCGCCGTATCCCGGAAATCCTGCGCAACGCAATCCGGATATCGATGACGCCGCCTGGCGGCCCCTGCTACATGGCGATTCCGAATGGTGGCGCCGTCGCCAGGGCCGAAATTATCCCGAAGGAATATTTTACCCTTCCGATTCGCACGAAGCCCGAAGCGCGGCTGGTGGAGCAGACAGCGAAAATGCTGCTGGAGGCCAAGAAGCCGTTCATGACCGTGGGCCACGAAGTGTGGCGCTCGGATGCCTATGACGACGTGGTGAAGCTTGCCGAACTCGCGGGTCTTCAGGTCGTGCAGGGCATCAGCCCGTATACGGATTTCCCGACCGGACACCCGCTCTATATCGGCCAGACAGATAGGGCGGTTGCAGGTCTTCGGCCGCTGCGCGACGCCGATCTGATGTTGAACATGGGCGCGCACAATTTCTATCAGGGCGGTGCCGGGCCGGCGATTCCAAGAGAGTGGAAGCTCATCGATTTCCGCACCGCGCCCAATGACGTGGCGCTCGTCAACCCCACCGACCTTGCGGTGATCGCCGATCTCAAAGAATCCACCAAGATGCTCGTCGACGCATTGGGGCAATCGATGACGCCCGCGCAGAAGGCGGCGGCGAAGGGTCGCATCCAGGAATCGGGCGCTTTCAACAAACGAGTGCAGGCGGCCCGCGAGCAGGTGCTTGCAAAGCGGCGCGACGACGTGCCCATCGCCTGGGAGCGCGTGGCATATGAAGCCAACCTTGTGCTCGAGCAGGATGCGATCATCACACACGAGTTCAACTCGGCTATGCCGCGCACCTTGCCGTGGTTCGAATTCGGCCGCGGCAAGAAGGAGCTGTTCGGTCGCACGGTCGGGTCGGGGCTCGGATGGTCGGTTGGCGCCGCCGTCGGCATCAAGATGGCCAAGCCCGATCGTCAGGTCGTCTGCCTGCTCGGCGACGGCGCTTTCCTGATGGGCCAAGTCGAAGCGCTGTGGGCAGCCAGACGCCATGAGGCGCCCGTGATGTATATCGTTTTCAACAACCGAAGCTTCAACGATACGCGCATGCGCGTGATGCCCAACGCGCCGAGAATGCGCGAGGCTCAGCAGGACATGGGAAGCTATCTCGGCAACCCCGATGTCAGCTTCGAACAATTGGCCAAGGGCTTCGACGTCAAGGGGGCGACCGTGACCAAGCCGGCCGAGCTTGCCGATGCGCTCAAGCGCGGCGTGCGGGAGTTGAAGGACGGCCGGCCTTTCGTGCTCGACGTGGTGGCCGAACGTGTCGGCCCG
>Ga0265334_10000930_pt1 | contig 14575 bp, 10 predicted proteins | sample 42023metaG_FD_192442 | JGI IMG/M metagenome (GOLD analysis project Ga0265334, IMG submission 192442) | Rhizosphere microbial communities from Carex aquatilis grown in University of Washington, Seatle, WA, United States - 4-20-23 metaG | ecosystem: Host-associated > Plants > Roots > Rhizosphere... | reverse complement strand
CGGACGTGGTCCTACCGGGCAGGGGTCCGGACGTGGTCCTGCCGGGCAGGGGTCCGGACGTGGTCCTGCCGGGCAGGGGTCCGGACGTGGTCCTGCCGGGCAGGGGTCCGGACGTGGTCCTGCCGGACAGGCGTCCGGGCGAGGCCCGGCAGCGTGGAGGTCCACCGGACGCGACGAGGGCGGTTCCGCAGGGGGACGTGAGGCGCCCGGCCGCACCGGCGGTCCGGGGCGAGGCGCGTCCCGGCCCGGGACCGGTGGCTTCGGCGCGGGCCGTCCGGGTGCAGCCGGAGGGCCAGGTGCTCCCGGTCGGACGCGGGGTTCGGGTGGTCATGAGCGTGGGCCCAGCACTTTCGGGGGACAGGGCACGTTCGGCGGGCCGAACCGTTCCGGGGACGGTGCCCCCGGCCGGAACAGGGACGGCGTCTCCGGCCGGAACTGGGACGGGGATTCCGGCACCCGTCGAGCTGTCGACCGCGGTCCTGGACGTGAGGGCCGGCCCGGTGGCGCCGGTGGAGAGTGGCGACGGAGCGACGGGCAGGGGACGCGGTCGACGGGCTCGCGGCGACCGAGCCAGGGGGGCACCGGGCGCTCGGCCGGTGGTCCCGGACGGTTCGGGGCGACGGCTCCCGGCACGGCCGGAGCGCGACGCTCGGGCGGTCCTCGTCCGGGGACGGGAGGCGCGCGTCCGGGCGGAGTCCCGTCCCGCGCCGGTGGTGCCTCTGCCACAGGCTGGGGAGGACCGGGTTCGCCGGCGCAGGCGGGTGGCGCGTCGAGCGGGCGTTCCGCGGTGCCGGGTGGTCGTGGCCAGGCTCCGGCCCGAGGAACGGGTGGCGTCGGCGCAAGCCGTGGTGCGGTTGGGCGCCGGGGTCCCGGCATCGGTGTTCCTGTGACCAACCGTGGGCCCAGATCCGACGGCGGCCCCAGATCCAACGGTGGGCCCAGATCGAACGACGGTTTCGCGCCGAACGGGGGCCCGGGACGGGTCCAGGACCGGTCGGCATCCGGGTGGAGCCCTTCGTCGGGCAGCGGCTCGATCGGGGGCAGCCGTCCGGCAGCGGGTCGGGGTCCGGCAGCCGGTCGCGGTACCACTGCCGGTCGCGGTACCTCCGCAGATCGCGGGTCCACCGCGGGTCGCGGGCCTGCGGCACGGCGCTCGGGTCCTCAGCCCCGCCGCGGGGTGAGCGCTCACGTCGTCGCCGGACCGCCCCCGGAGTGGGAGGACGAGGAGACTTTCCTCGACCCCGACCGCGACGTCCACGATCCGTCCGGAGTGCGCCTGCAGAAGGTGCTGGCCCGGGCCGGGCTCGGCTCCCGACGGGCCTGCGAGGAGCTGATCCTGGACGGCCGGATCGAGATCGACGGCTGCGTGGTGCGGGAGCTGGGCATCCGGATCGACCCCAAGCGTGCCGCGGTGCGGTTCGATGGGCTCCGGATCCAGCTCGACGAGTCGATGGTCTACCTGGTCCTGAACAAGCCACGTGGCGTCGTCTCCTCGATGCAGGACGAGCAGGGTCGTCCCGATCTGTCCCAGTACGTGGGGGAGCGCACGGAGCGGTTGTTCCACGTCGGCCGGCTCGATGTGGACACGGAAGGGCTGATCCTGCTCACCAACGACGGCGAGTTGGCGCACCGGCTGGCCCACCCGTCCTTCGCGATCGCCAAGACCTACTTCGCAGAGGTCAGCGGGCAGATCCCGCGCGATCTCGGGCGGCGGTTGCTCGCCGGTGTGGAACTCGAAGACGGTTTCACCCGGGTCGACGAGTTCCGGGTGGTCGACGCCCGGCCGGGCAAGGCCCTGGTCGAGCTGGTGGTGCACGAGGGACGCACCCACGTGGTCCGGCGGCTGCTCGCCGAGGTGGGTTTCCCGGTGGAACGGCTCGTACGTACGCGGATCGGTCCGGTGCGGTTGGGGGACCTGCGGGTGGGCCGCACCCGGGTGCTGGTGCGAGAGGAGCTCGGCACCCTGCTTGCCGCCGTGGGACTGTGATCGGTTTCCGGTGGTGACCGCCGTGGGGCTGTGATCGGTCCCGGGTGATGATCGGCGTCGGCCTGGGTGACGGTCGACGCCGATCCGCTCGTCGGTCACCCGGGTCGGCTACCGTATGGCGGCCCGCGGCGGGAACCCCGGGCGGGGAGCAGCAGGGACCGCGACCGGCGCCGGCCTGAGCGCCGGACGCGGGTCGTGGAGGAAACGCGGGCCGGGTAGGGCCTGCGGGCAGGGCAGGCGGGAGAGCGGCCGGAACGGCGTGGCAGCGTCAGGACCGCAGCGGCAGCATCAGGACGGCAACAGACGGACCGGAGGAGGAGCGGTGGCGGTCAGGGCGATCAGGGGAGCGACCCAGGTCGAGGTGGACGAGCGTGAGCACGTCCTGGACCTGACGCGAGAACTGGTCGGCGCTGTCCTGGCGGCGAACGGGCTCGCGCCGGACGACGTGATCAGCATCATGTTCACGGCGACCGTGGACATCCGCAGCGTCGCACCGGCTCTCGCCGCCCGCCAGCTGGGCCTCACCGAGGCCGCCCTGTTGTGCATGCAGGAGATGGACGTCGAGGGCGGGATGCCCAGGGTGGTCCGCCTGATGGCCTCGGTCGAGACGGACCGGCCACGGAACCAGCTGCGCAACGTGTACCTGCGGGGCACCGATGTGTTGCGTCCGGACACCGCCGCGGTGGACGGGCCCGGGCAGGCGCTACCCCCGTCCGCGGCCTCGTTCGTCCCGGCAGCCACGTCCGTCCAGTCCACCTCGACCGTCCCGGCCACCTCCACGCAGACCTTCACCTCGGCGGTCGCGGCCTCCAGATCTGCTCCCGCACCGGCGCCGGTGGCGGGCGGCGGGAGGTGAGCGCGCCGGGCGGCCTCGTCCCGGTCCCCGGAACCCGGCCGGCCGGTTCTCCGTCCGCCGGTTCTCCCTCTGCCGGTTCTCCGTCCGCCGACGCGGGGCGCGCGAGCGGCGGACAGGCGCGGTCCCGGCCGGCCGGTGTCGCCGCCGAGGTCGCAGGCTTTCTGCCCGGAGGCGTCCGGGTGGTGGGCACCGGCCTGCTCGGCACCAGCATCGCCCTCGGGCTGCGGGCGGGGGGCACCCGCGTGGTGCTGCACGATCCGTCGCCGACCGCTCTGGCGCTCGCCGGTGACCTGGGCGCGGGCACTCCGGACGACGGTCTGGAAACAGTGGATCTGGTCGTGGTGGCCGCGCCGCCGGACGTCACTGCCACAGTCGTGGCGGCGGAGCTGCGTAGCCGTCCGGACGCCGTGGTCACGGACGTGGCCAGCGTCAAGGCCGGCATCATCCGCGAACTCCGAGCGGCGGGCGCGGACCTGACCCGTTACGTGGGGGGCCACCCGATGGCCGGGGCGGAGCGTTCCGGACCGGTGGCGGCGCGTGGCGACCTGTTCCTGGGGCGTCCGTGGGTGGTCTGCCCGCCCGCCGGAGCCCCCGTGGGGGCCGTGGACCGGGTTCGCGGGCTGGCCCTCGCGCTCGGCGCCGCACCGGTGACCATGGACGTCGACCAGCATGACGCCGCGGTGGCGCTGGTCTCGCACGTCCCCCAGGTCGCGGCGAGCCTGGTCGCGGCGCGCCTGAACCACGGGACGGACGCCGCCGTCGCGCTCGCCGGGCAAGGGCTGCGGGACGTGACGCGCGTCGCGGCGAGCGACCCACTCCTGTGGGTGCAGATCCTCGCCGCGAACCCGGGACCGGTACGGACGCTCCTGGCAGGTCTGCGTGCCGATCTGGATGCCGTTCTCCGGGCTCTGGACGATCTGGACGTCGCGGGTTCCGGGACGCCGGTCCTCACGGATGCTCTCCGCGCCGAGCGCCGTGGGGGCGCTGCTCAGGACGTTTCGGCCGGCACGGCGGGGGCTGTCGAGGAAGCTGCTGGGTTTGTCGGGGAAGCCGCCGGGGCTGTCGGGGAAGCCGCTGAGGCTGTTCCCGGTGCCGCAAGGTCCGTCGAGGGAATCGGCCCTCGCGCCGTCCTGGCCCGGCTCATCTCGGCCGGCAACACCGGTCGGGAACGTATCCCCGGAAAACACGGGGCCCCACCGGCGGTGTACGCGGTGGTCACGGTGCTGATCCCGGACACTCCCGGGCAGCTCGGGCAGCTGTTCGCGGACATCGGTGAGGTGGGCGTGAACGTCGAGGAGTTCAGCCTCGAACACGCGCCGGGGCAGCAGGTGGGCCTGGCCGGTATCTCGGTGCTCCCCGCGGCGAGGGCGACCCTCGAGCAGGCCCTGGCCGAGCGCGGCTGGCGCGTCGTCGCCTGACGGGTGTTGTCGGGCCGGTTCCGGAGGCTCGGCGTCGGCAGCGATCGGCGGGGCAGCACTCTCTCGCCCGGACCCCGGATCCTTGGCTCGGACCGCGCGCCCGCTGAGCATGGAGGGACGAGATCGCTGACGGGATGTCGGGCCCGGCCGGGCGGTGGCGCACGTCGTAGGGGCCGTCCCGTTCTGCCCGTCGGGTGGTCCTGCGGCCCGTGGCAACGTCGACTCCGAGATGCCACTAGGCTCGCGGTGTTCGTGTTCGACACCAGGAGGCCAGCCGTGTACGCCGACTCTCCGTCCTCCGAGCGCCGTCCCCTCGTGATCGCCGTCGACGGACCGTCCGGGTCGGGCAAGTCGAGCGTCTCGCGGGCCGTGGCCGAACGGCTGGGGCTCGCCTACCTGGACACCGGGGCGATGTACCGGGCGGTCTGTTGGGCCTGCCTGGACGCCGGGGTGGATCTGGCCGATCAGGAAGCGGTCGCCGCACTCGCTCGCAGTCTGCCGTTGGCCGTCGGCACGGATCCGCGTGCCCCCACGGTGCAGGTGGGTCAGCGGGACGTCGCCGTGGAGATCCGCAGGCCCGAGATCTCCGGCCAGGTGAGCCGGGTCGCGACGAACGAACAGGTCAGGGCGGAACTGCGGTCCCGGCAGCGCGCGATCATCGAGGACGCCGGCCGGGGGCCGCTCGGTGGGATCGTCGCCGAGGGGCGGGACATCACCACGGTCGTCGCGCCGGACGCGCCCGTGCGGATCCTGCTCACCGCTGATGCGCGGGCCCGCCTCGCCCGGCGCGCGCTCGAACTGCACGGCAGCGCGGACGACGCCGCCCTGAGCGCGACCGCCGACCAGGTGATCCGGCGGGATGCCGTGGACGCCACCGTCGCCTCGTTCCTCACCGCCGCGCTCGGCGTGGTCGAGGTGGACTCCTCGGCGCTGGACTTCGAGCAGACCGTCGAGGCCGTGCTGGCCGCCGTCCACCGGGTGGCGGAACCGGCCGGCGCTTCGTGAACGGTGGCGGTGCCGGGGCACCGTCCGGATCCGGGGAACGGCCCGTACGTCCTCGGGACACCCGGCGCCCCCGCCCGCCGGCACGGTGGCAGGCCGGGTGGACCCGTCGGGTGGGTCCCGTCCTGCTGAGACCGCCCTGGCGGGTGCACGTGCACGGTGCTGAACTGGTGCCGCGTACCGGGCCCGTGGTGCTGGCGAGCAATCACGCGGGTTTCCTGGACGGGCCGATGCTCGTGGGGTTGTCCCCGCGCGGAGTGCACTGCCTGGTCAAGTCCGAGATGTGCCGCGGTCCGTTGGGCATGGTGCTGCGGGCGGGCGGCCAGATCGCGATCCGACGGGATCGCGCGGACCGGAGTGCCCTGCAGGCCGCGCTGGGAGTACTCGCTCGCGGGGGTGTCGTCGGGATCTTTCCCGAGGGCTCGCGGGGACGTGGTGACATGGCGGAGGTCCGGGCCGGGATCGCCTGGCTGGCGGTGCGTTCGGGAGCGATGGTGGTTCCTGTGGCGTGTCTGGGTACTCGACGGACCGGGGAGAGCCCGCACCGGCTGGCGCCGTTCGGGCGCAGGCTCGACCTCGTGTTCGGGGCGCCGGTGGACGTCACCCCGCAGGAGGGGGCCTCGGGCCGACAGGCGTTGGCGACGGCGGCCGAGTCCATCCGCCGGGTGTTGGCGGAGCACGTCCGTGCGGCGGCTGAGGCGACCGGGCAGGAGCTGCCCCAGGACGACCCGCTGGCGGTCCGCCGCGGGGCGGAGGGCGACCCGGGATGAGCCGGCGCGGGACATGCGGACGGTGCCCTACGTTCGGACGACGCGGGACATGAGGACCGTGCCCTACGTACGGACGGTGCAGAACGTTCGGAGGGTGCAGAACGTAGGACGGTTCGGGGTGGAGCCGTCGGCAGTGAGGACGAGGTCGACCGGCGGACCGCACAGGACGGGCGTTGGCTGGGAGCGTGTGAGCGAAGGGGAACTGCGGTGAGCACGGGTTCGGGCGGACAGGTCGAGGCGGAAGGCGCCGACCTGCAGGTGGCGTCCCTCGCGCCTGCGGTGGGTGCTGGTGATTCGGTGAACGGCAGCGATTCGGTGGGTGCCGGCGATTCGGTGGGTGGCAGTGATCCGGGCAGCGGCGGGGAGTCCCGCGGCACCGGCGCCGTGGCCGGGGGCGGGGAGGCCGTCGGCGGTGGTGACCTGGCCCGGGCGTTGCGTGCGGGACTGGCCGACTACGAGCTGAGCGACGACGACCTCGCGGTGCTCGACGCGGAGGACGACGGGTCGGACCAGGGGGGACCGGCCGGTCCGTTGCCGGTGCTCGCCGTCCTCGGGCGCCCCAATGTCGGCAAGTCCACCCTGGTCAACCGGGTGATCGGACGGCGTGAGGCAGTGGTCCAGGACGTTCCCGGAGTCACCCGCGACCGGGTGACCTATCCGGCGTCCTGGGCGGGCCGGGACTTCCTGATCGTGGACACGGGTGGTTGGGAGCGCGACGTGCGCGGCTTGGACGCCCGCGTCGCCGAGCAGGCCGAGGTCGCGGTGGAACTGGCCGATGCGGTGCTGTTCGTGGTGGATGCCACGGTGGGGGCCACGGCCACCGACGAGGCCGTGGTGCGGCTGCTGCGCCGTTCCGGCAAGCCGGTGGTCCTGGCCGCGAACAAGGTCGACGACCTGCGCGGCGAGGCCGATGCGGCGGCGCTGTGGTCCCTCGGCCTGGGGGAGCCGTTCCCGGTGTCCGCGGTGCACGGCCGCGGGAGCGGTGACCTGCTCGACGCCTGTGTCGCGGTGCTGCCGCCGGTTTCCGCGGTCGGTGAGCTCGCCGAGGGAGGCCTGCGCCGGGTCGCCCTGTTGGGCCGGCCGAACGTGGGCAAGTCCAGCCTGCTGAACCGGCTCGCCGGTGCCGAGCGGGTGGTGGTGGATTCGGTCGCCGGTACCACGCGTGACCCCGTGGACGAGGTGGTCGTGATCGGTGGACGGCCCTGGCGGTTCGTGGACACCGCCGGTATCCGGCGGCGGGTGCACCAGAGCCAGGGCGCCGACTTCTACGCCTCGCTGCGTACCCAGGCCGCGCTGGAGAAGGCCGAGGTCGCGGTGGTGCTGCTCGACGCGGGCGAGCCGATGACCGAACAGGACACCCGCGTGGTGCAGATGGTCCTGGACGCCGGGCGTGCCCTCGTGCTGGCCTACAACAAGTGGGACCTCGTGGACGACGAGCGCCGGCGCTACCTGGAGCGGGAGTTCGAGACCGACCTCGTGCAGGTGCAGTGGGCACCTCGGGTGAACGTCTCCGCGCTCACCGGTCGGCATGCCGACAAGCTCGTCCCCGCGCTCGACCTGGCGTTGGAGTCCTGGGAGACCCGGGTACCGACCGCCCGTCTGAACGCGGTGCTCGCCGAGATCGTCGCCGGGCACCCGCACCCGGTCCGGGGCGGGCGTCAGCCCCGGATCCTGTTCGGCACCCAGGCTTCGATCAAGCCGCCGCGGTTCGTGCTGTTCACCACCGGTTTCCTCGACCCGGCCTACCGCCGGTTCATCGAGCGGCGCCTGCGCGAGACCTTCGGGTTCCGCGGCTCCCCGGTGGAGGTGTCGGTCCGGCCCCGCGAACGGCGTCGTTGAGTTCCCGGGGCCGGATCGGCGGGCAGCGCAGGGCCGGCGGGTAGGGCCGGGCTGCTGGCCCCGGCGTGGGACCGCTCCTGGGTCAGGGTCGACGCCGGCTCAGGACTCGTGCCCCTGCACCGGGTCGGCGGTGCCCACCTCGTAGCTGGGGACTCGCGCTCCGGACGACAGCGGGCCGAGCCTCGTCCGGCCAGGGTCCTGCGCCGGGGTGCGAGAACGGCACCGGCGATGTCCCAGCGCAAGGCACGGAGGTCTCGAGGTGCGAGAAGCCTCGAAATGGTCGATAATCGTCTGGCCACCCGAGCGCGATCGGCCCGTCGCTGCTCCGCGCGTCCTCCGCCCGGGTGCGGTACCGGAGGCCAGGGCGTTCCGCAGTTTTCCGCTCGACCATCAGCTGGGGTACCGATGGACATACGCACCGACCGGCAGGTTCGGCTCCTGCACGAGGCGGTTCTCGCTCACCGGGACCTGTGGACGAGGGGCGGGCACCACGCCGTCGTCCGGCGTCAGCGGGCGGTGTTGGCCGCCGTCGCGGCGGGCTGGACCGACGAGGAACTCGCGGTGGCCCTGGACGTGCTCCCCGACGACATCCGCCTGTGGGCGATGGTGGACGTGCCGCCCGCCCTGCGACTGTGATCCTGGATCCAGGGAACCGGAGCCAGGGGAGTGGCCTGCGCGGGTCCATGACGTGCGTGCAGACCCGCCCGTGGGGCCGAGAAGACCCGATGGGGCCGAGAAGACGGTGAACGGCGCGGGCTCCCTCGCGGGGCCGCAGGCCGGCACGGCGGGGGTTACGGGTGGGCAGCCGACCCGGCGGTGAGCAGCCGGGGCTCCGGGAGCATGAGGTCCTGCCCCCGGCGGAAGGACAGACACACGACGGCGACGTCGTCCAGGGGTGGGGTGTCCCCGAGCAGGTCCTGCAGCAGTAGGTCACTCAGGGGTTCGGGCGCCAGGTGTGCCCGCGCCGTCAGGGCCTCGGCGAGCCGGCTCAGTCCCTGGTCGATCGGTTCGGTCCGGCGCTCGACCAGCCCGTCTGTGTAGAACAGCAGCGTCGACCCCGAGGTGAGCCGGACGGTGGTCTCCGGACGCCGGGGTCCGGTCCCCGTGCACAGCGGCGGGGAGAGGGCGCCATGGAGGTAGGTGGGCGGTTCGCCGGGACAGTGCAGCAGCGGGGGCAGATGCCCGGCGCGGGCGTAGCGCAGGCTTCCCGTGTGCGGGTCGAGTTCCGCGTAGCAGAGTGTGGACATCTGGGCGGCGGGGATGCGCTCGGCGAAGATCTCGATGCGCTCCAGCAGCTCGGCGGGGCCGCTCACGGTCCCGGCCAGGGCGTTCACCGCGCTGCGCAACTGGCCCATCGCGGTCGCGGCCTGCAGGCTGTGCCCCACGACGTCCCCGATCGCGATCGCGATCCGGCCGTCGGGCAGGAGAACCGAGTCGTACCAGTCCCCTCCGATCTGCAGGTGTGCCTCGGCAGCGCGGTAACGCACGGCCAACTGCGTGCCCGGGACGCTCACCGTGCCCGGCGGCAACATGGCGTTCTGGAGGTCCAGCGCCACCTGGTGCTCGCGCTCGTAGAGGAGCGCGTTGTCCACGGACAAGGCGGCCCGATCGGCGATGTCCTGGGCGAGGGCGAGATCGTCCGGCGTGAAGTTCGGGCGTGCCTCGTCGCGCCCGAGCCGGAGGGTGGCGATGACCTGCCCGCGGGCCCGGAGCGGGACGACGAGCGAGGAACCCTGGCCGCTGACCGCGGCGACGTCGCGCGCCCCGGCCGGCCGGCCCGTCCACTCCAGGGTCGCGTGGTCGGCCAGTTCGGGCACGAGCAACTCCGCGAGCAGTTCCCCGCGACGGTCCGACCGCAGCTCGGGGCGCTCCAGTTCGGCGGAGACCTGGGTGACGAGCTCCGCGCGGCGCCGGGCCCGCTGCTCACCCGCATAGGCGTCCGCCCGTGCCAGGGCCTGAGCGGACACCTCGGCGAGGGTCGCGAGGACGGCCACCTGCGGTGGGTCGAACGGCTGCGGAGTCGCGAAGTGCAGGAAGATCCCACCGGGCAGGGGGGAGGAGGGCGGGAAGGGCACGGCGGCCCAGGCCTGATTCCCGCTGTCCCGCAGGAGGGTGGCCACCTGGGGGTACTCGACCCGGGCCTGGTCCCAGTCGTGCAGCAGCACCGGAACCTGCCGGCGGACGGCGTCCGGTAGCGGGATCGTCGGATCGTCGGGGTACGTCCGCCAACTGGTGATCGTGTGCGGGGCCAGTTCGGCGCTGCCCAGGACGTCGTAGCGGCCGATCGCGGTCCGGGAGGACACCGAGCCCGCGCAGGCGTCGGTCGCGAGCAGCCCCTGGTCGGTGATCACCCGGAGAACCTCCTCCTGCGTCGCGGCTGCTGCGATCGCGGTGACCGCCTCCTGCAGGCGGTCGAGCATGTCCGCCTTGCGTTGGCGCGCGAGCTCGAGCCGGATCCGGGTGAGGACCTGGCCGCACAGGGTCGCGGCCGAGGTGAGAAGAGACATCTCGTGGTCCGTGAACCGGCGACGCCCCGACCAGCCCACCACGATGCCGGCCGTCACCACGCCGTCCTCGTCGCAGCTCGGCACGCAGACGGACGAGGTGGCGCCTTCGGCCGTGGTGAGACCGGGGGCCTGCGGGAGCCGGCTCGCGGGGCCGGGCGGCACCCACACCTCGCCGGCGACCGCGCCCAGGGCCCCGGCGAACCGCGCCAACGCATCGGACACCTGCCCGGGACGCTCGGCCTTCGTCAGCCGGTCGGCAAGATCCGCCAGAGCCAGGGCCCAGCGGGCGGACTCCTGCAGCTGACGGTGGTCACGCAGCGACCGGCGCACGGCGGCCCCCACCGTGACGGTGCCCAGAACGGCCAGCGTCGTCTCGATGAGCACGCCGGTGACGGTCCCGCCGAGGACGGGAGGTGTCATAGGCCCTCCCTTGCCGGGGATGTCCTGCCGGGTACGAACGCTTCCTCCACTGAGCGTAGAAGAGAGTCTGCTCTCCGTCATGACGAAGGGGCCTCGGGCATCGCCCGGTGAACTGCTCCGGGATGTCAGTAGGTGAACTGGTTGACCAGTTCGTGCAGGTGCTCGGACATCGAGGAGAGCTCGTGGATCGCGGAACTGGCCTGTTCGATTCCCGCTGCGGCGTCGGTGGCGGCCTCAGCGACGCGATAGACACTCGCGGCGATGAGATCGGTCTGGTCGGAGGCCCTGGCCACATCGTGCGACATCGATGCGGTGGTCACGCCCTGCTCCTCGACCGCTGAGGCGATCACGTTCTGGAAGTCGCCGAGGCGGGTGATGACCTCACTGATCTCTGCGATGGCGCGGGTCGCCTGCGCACTGTCCGCCTGGATCGTGGTGATCCGGTGCTGGATGTCCTCGGTGGCGCGTGCCGTCTCGTGGGCCAGTTCCTTGACCTCGCCCGCGACCACCGCGAAGCCGCGACCGGCATCCCCAGCCCGGGCGGATTCGATCGTGGCGTTCAGGGCGAGCAGGTTCGTCTGCTCCGCGATCGAGGTGATGACCTTGATGATGTTGCCGATCTCGGTCGAGGAGTTGCCCAGCTGCGCCACCGTCCCGTTCGTGGCCTCGGCCAACTCGCGCGCCTGGGCGCCCACGCGTGCCGCCTCCGCGGCATTGCGGGCGATCTCGGCGATCGAACTGCTCATCTCCTCGGCGCCGGCCGCGAGGGAATGGATCCCCGAGGACACGGCGGAAGCCGCGGAGGAGACCTCACCGGCCTCGTTGGAGGAACGCACGGTGGAGTTGGCGATCTCGCCGGCGGTGCCGGTCAACTCCGTGGCGGCGGAGGCGAGGAGCGTCGCCGACTCGGACAGGGCTCGGACCGTGCGCTGGGTGTTCGCGGTGGCCTGGTCCAGGGCCCGACCGGTCTGGGCGATCTCGTCCCGCCCGTGCGCGTCGACCCGTCGGGTGAGGTCTCCGGCGGCGATCGCCGCGCAGGTGTCCCGCACCCGGCGCAGCGGCCCCACCGTGTGACGGGCCGCGCCCACGGCCAGCGCCAGGGCGAGGGCCCCCGCCACCACGAAGACGACGAGGAGACTGACGATCGAGTTGCGGTAGGTGGCGCTGTTGGCCTTGATCACGGCCACGGTCTGCGCGTTCACCGCGGCGACGAGCTCGTCGAGGTGCCGCTGGACGGCGTCCGCCAGGGGTTTGACCTGGGTGTTCCGGAGCGCGACATAGGAGTGCAGGTCGCCGGCGCGGGCGGCCTGCAGGAGCGGGCCGCCGACCAGCGTCTGGTACTGGTTCCAGGAATCCACCAGCTCCGACAGGTGGGCGTGCTGCTCCGCGGTGAGGTCGAGCTGCGAGAAGTGGGTGAGCGCGCCCTGCAGGTCCTCGACGGCGGCGAGGTACGCGGTGTGCTCGGGCTTGGGGGCGTTCGCGGAGACCGTTCCGCTGTCCGGTGGCGGCAGGGTGGCGTCGGCGACGGCGTCCACGCGCACCTGGAGGTAGGACTGCCGGATCTTCTCCAGGGCGAGGACGTTCTGCACGGAGACGTCGGCGATGCGCTGGCCGCGGTCACGGACCTGCCCGAGGGAGAGAGCCCCGGCAGCGAGCACGATGATCATTCCGAGCAGGCCGGCCAGTGTGCCGCTGAGGATCTTCACGGTGACCGGCGGGTCGGTGATCGTTCGCCACCGTCCTCGCCCCGGCTCCCGGAAGGAGTCGTGACCGGTGGCCAACGGCACGGGTCGTTCCATGAGGACCTCCTGATCGCTCCAGGAGGGAATCGGTGCACGGCGTGCACAACTTTACGTGGGGGAGTGCGCCTCACCGGTTCGGTCCTGTCCTGCGCCTGATGCCGGGTGTGCCCCGGGCGTCCAGGTCCCAGGGCAGCCGGGTTCCGGGGTGGTCCGGCCGTCCGGGGACAGCGGATGCCTCGTGGCGATCCGGCGGGCGGGGGGAGCGGCGTGCACCGGCCCGAGCGTCTCAGTACCGGAACCGGCCGATCGCCTTCTGGAGGTCGGCTGCGGCCTCCGACATGCCCAGGGCCGCCTCACGGGTGACCTGGGCGCCCGCCGCGGTCTGGTCCGCCGACTCCGCCACCAGCCCGATCGACCCCGCGATCCCCTCGGTCCCGACGGCCGCGAGGTTCGCGTTGCGATTCATCTCCTGGGTGGTCGAGGTCTGTTCCTCGACGGCCGAGGCGATCGTGGCCTGGTAGTCGTTGATCTTGTTGATGATCCGGCGGATCTCCGACATCGCGGCGGCCGCGGCCTGGGTGTCCTGCTGGATCTGCGCGACCTGGCCCGAGATGTCGTTCGTGGCACGTGCCGTCTCCTGGGCCAGTTCCTTGACCTCGGTCGCCACCACGGCGAAGCCCTTCCCGGCGTCCCCGGCCCGAGCGGCCTCGATGGTGGCGTTGAGCGCCAGGAGGTTGGTCTGCTCGGCGATCGACGTGATCATCTGGACGACGTCGCCGATCTGCTCGGAGGAATGCTGCAGGGTCTGCATCAGGCCGTCGGTGCGGTTGACGATGTCGGTCGCGTTCTGCGCCACGCCGGCAGCCTGTTGTGCGTTGGTGGCGATCTCGCTGATCGACGCGCCCATCTCCTCCGAGCCTGCGGCGACGGTCTGGACGTTCGCGGAGACGTTCGCCGCGCTGGCGGCGGCCGCACCGGCCTGTTCCGAGGACGAGGTCGAGGAGGCGAGCATGCGCGTCGAGGTCTCCGACAGGCCCTCGGCGGCAGCGGTCAGCCCGCGCGCGGTCTCGGCCGTTCGTCGCATGGTCTCGGCCAGCGACTCCGCGGCCTGGTTGAGCGCGACGCCCATGAGGCCGACCTCGTCCCTCGAGCTGACGTCGAGCCGTTCGTCGAGCCGACCCTCGGCCATGGCCTGCAGCACCGTGACCGCCCGGGCGAGCGGTCGGGCGATCGCGCGGGCGACGAGGAGCGCGATCACGAGGCCGGCGACCAGTGAGCCCCCCAGCATGCCGACCGTCAGCCAGTTCGCCGAGCGGTAGGCGGATGCCGCGGTGTGGGTGCTGGTCGTCGTCTCGTCCTGGTTGAACCGGATCAGGACGTCGATGTCCTGGGTGGCCGTGGCGAACGCCTTCGCGCCGTCGCCGCCGAGCAGGGCGAGGGCCTGGCTGGACTGCCCCTTCGCTGCGAGCTGCATGACCGTGCCGTGGGCGCTCAGGTACCCGTCCCACTCCTGGGTGAACCTCTGGAAGGTGTCCCGTTCGCGGGGGGCGAGGTCGTAGGTGGCGAAGGTGGTGCTCCCGGAGGCGACGATCTGCAGATCCTCGGTGATCTTCTTCTCTGCGTCCGTCCGCATCGAGGCGTCGGGGGCGGAGAGGTACTGGAACTCGGCGACCCGGAGATCCTCGGCCGCGGTGTTCATGTCACCGAGAGTCTTGATGCTCGGGATCAGGTTCGTGACCATGTCGACGTTGGACGCATGGAGGGTCCGCAGGGAGAGCACGGACACCGTGCCCAGTGCGCCCGTCAGAAGGAGCACGACGCCCACCGCGCCCAGGATCTTCCAACGGACCTTGAGACGGCCGAACCACCACATGCCATGTCCTTCCGGGTCGCACCGGGCCGTTCCTCGCCGTGCACGGCCGTTCCTCGTGCTGGCCGTTCCCCGCTGTGCAGGACCGTTCCCCGCTGTGCCGGCTCTTGGGGGTCGGGTACGGCTCTCCCGCATCCCGCAGGTCGCACACCGCGCCGTGGGTC
>Ga0265334_10000929_pt1 | contig 14577 bp, 16 predicted proteins | sample 42023metaG_FD_192442 | JGI IMG/M metagenome (GOLD analysis project Ga0265334, IMG submission 192442) | Rhizosphere microbial communities from Carex aquatilis grown in University of Washington, Seatle, WA, United States - 4-20-23 metaG | ecosystem: Host-associated > Plants > Roots > Rhizosphere... | reverse complement strand
ATGAGTAAACCATTGTTTTTCCGGCTGGGAGCCGGAAGGGGCAAGGGAATAAGTACGTTAGTATGGTTTACCGCTCAATTTATAAATTTGAGCGTCCCGCCGTCAGCTTTAATGCTTGTCTATCTCAGCCTCCTGCAGCGTTCTGCCCGAGCGGCGTCGGAGAACCAGGTGCGCGCGCAACGGGAGGCGACGGCGCGAGCTGGTGCAGTGCAAGGTAAGCCAGCACGGACGCCGCAAGACTGCAATCTACGAGCGGAGCAGGAGCACCGTCCACGACAGTTGGTCGCTGTCCTGGAGCCAAGCGCACATTATCCAGCACGCGTAGTACATACACAGAGGCCGCCTGACAGACCAAGCGTAGGCGCGCACCGCCACGCACGCAGTGCAACGCACTGACGAGAGAGGAAACGCAAACTTCCCGCAGGCGTGCGAGTGCAAGTACACCGGCATCGCGCTTCCGGATGGCGCAAAACCACGAACAAGTCTCCAAGTCTTGTCGAAAAGTGCGCCGTCGCCCTTCCCCCGCCCGCGCCGCCTATGTGCCCTCTTTCCTGTTCCCGCTGCGCCGGCCACGAGACAGGCGGGTCGCTGTTTTTCAGACTCCGTGCCACGGGCGCTTGCAGCGGTGCTTGACGATCGTTAGCACCACAGGGCGGGTTTCCTGCGCTGCTGGGCAGTACAGAGAGGTCGAGTTCTGTCGTCAAAAAAACATGTGTCAACACACAATCGAGATCCTCTGTGTTCGATCACACAGAGGGTGTGATAGCTCGCGGGCGTTGTGACTTCCGAACACAAGGACTTTGTCGCTGTGGTACCCCATGTAGCCGTCGCGTGTTGGTGGCGTCTGGTGGCCTGCACGCACGGGAAGCGATCGTCTGGAAATGTAAAGCGAACGCGTGGTTGCGACCCGCGGGGCCGGCGGTGGCACTTGATCCTTGAGCGCGTGCGACGCGAGCAGTGTTGGACGATGCTCTGCAGTGTGCTGCGGGCGGGGACACGTGAGCGCTCAGCTGGCGTGGCGTGTATAGTTTGATGCTTGACGGTTGCAGAGCAAGGCGCTCCGCGACGAGTACTGTCTAAGTCCGTCGCGGTAGTACTGCTTGTAGCCGTCAGGGTATTCTACCGCGGGCCCGTGTCGCGGTGCAGGAGGCCGGCGCGGTAGTTCCCTTGGAGCCGTCAAGTCTCTGGACAGCGAGACCATCGTCGCGGTGCAGCTTGCCGTTGACAAAGCAACGGAGCAGCGCTTTGGAGTCGTTATCCGGTCCTCTGGTCTCGTTCCGTGATGTCGAGGAAGCACATGGCCTCAAAGACAATGTCCTGGGAAAGGCATTCCGGGGTGTGTCTGCATGTGTGCAAGGCCGGGTCGGGTCGAGTCTCTAGCCGTTCATGTGCCAATCATGATTGGATGCTCAACCAGCCGCCGGGGCAGTTGTTTTCTGCTCGCATTTCTTTCGCAGACGAAGACGTAATGGCTGTTGTTTCGGTGCGGCTGGATCTGGTCCGCTTCAGTGCGGCTGAGCGTGACACGATGTGCAAGCTGGTGCACCAAGGGCTGCACGGGAGTGCGGTTGTTCTGTGCTCTGCAGTCGTGGCCCATCTGGTTGTGGAGTACGTTGGCTATGGTACGGTGTTTCTCGCGGGGGGCGGTTCGTGCATGTGTGGTTGGTGCGTGTAGACACGCTTCGGCAGGTGGTGCGTGACGGAGAGACGTGGTTTTGTGTCGAGGCTGACGCCACGTTCCGCGTTTGGGTGCGGTTTGAAGTCGACGTTGACGCGCAGGCGGAAGAGGAGAAGGAAAAGGGCAGAGGGTTCGAGGCCCGGATGACTCTGGACGTGGGTTCGGCAGGGCGTGTGCAGTCGTGGCGGGCTGTGCGCAGCAGTCGCGAAGAGCTGTTTGAGGGCGTCCTCGACATGACTGGTTCGACGGTGCGTCCGTTCCGTTTTGGGAAACGGAGCGTCAGCTCCGCCCGCCCAAGCTCCGGAGCCGACGGGCTCGACGTCGACGCGGAGAGCGCGACCCGGGTCCGTTTGGTGAGCACGCTGTTGGAGGTTACCCCGGGCGAGGACAAGGCAGTGGAGGAAGATGTGGATCTGGCGCGCGAAGAGGACGAGGAGTTGCAGGCGCTGTCCGAGTGGCCGCGGCCAGAGGCTCCGCCGGCGCAGGCTCGCCTGACTGCTCCGGATGACGATGGTGGTGACTCGGCTGAGTCGGCGTTCTCTGTTGTTGCAGACGGTCAGAAGTTCTGGTCGCTGCCCGGCGCGGCGCTGGGTTTGGGCGAACGGCTCTACTGGTGGCGAGGTAGTTACCAGCCGTGGAGCCGCGAGATCGCGCTCGACCGTCACGCGGACGCGGTGGCCAAGTACGAGCAGGAGCTGCACGTGTTTCACGCGAAGAAGAAGGAGCTGGCGGATCTGCTGAAGCGTCGCCGGAACAACCCTGCGAGGGGTCCGCGGCTGGCCAAGCGGCTTGTGTGGCAGCAGGCAACACTTACTACCCGTCGCTAGGTCGCGGAGAAGCGAGTGGCTGTTCGTTGCGATACGCCCGAGCGCATGCAGCTGCGTCGTTGGATTGAGCCGGAGGAGCAGGCTCCGATGATCGAGGCCAAGGAGGGCAGGCGCAAGCCGGTCAAGCGCGAAGGAGGTCCGCACGGGCCGAGGCGCAGCAAGAGGAGCAGGCATGCTGCTGCAAGTGAGGAGATGGATGCGTGCAACATGTGTGATTTGACGGCCGCAGACGCCGCACCCCGGTGGTCGGTGCGCGCGGCCGAGGGCGTGGCTCGCGACGAGGTGTCCGTCGACGATTGAGACGTGTTTTAAAAGATGATCTGTCCGATGTGTCCGAACCCGACCTTGTTGTTACGAGGTTGTTTTTACACCTTCTGGTGGAGGGGGGACGGGGGAGGTACAGGCTGCTGGCAGCCGCTGTTGCACGCGAGACGCTCTCTGGCGTTCTAGAACGATGCGCGCTGGTACTAGCAGCCAGTAGCGTCCAGTGCCGAGTGCAAGCGCGAGCCGATGGCAAACGAAAAACACTCGCCTCGACAACATAGAGAGGGCAAAGCCAGGCGCGGGGTAACAGCGCGGATCAGCGATGAATGGCTTCATACAAACGCGATGGTCAGCTCTGCGAGCGAGAGCTGTCGCGGCGGCGCTCGCGGACTGTGGCAATCCAGATGGTCCGGGTTGCAGTCTCCCGTGGCAGGAGGGCCGGAAATGGACTGAGGACTCGTCTGCACCAGGATGCATGGCGTGAAAAAGAGGCGAGTTCCACTTTATCCAAAAAAGCGCGTTTTTCTGCGCGACTGGGCAGTACGCAGAGCAGGATTCCGTCACGGTAGTACTGTTTGCGGCCGTCGGGGCGCTCGATCGCTGGCCCGTCGTCGCGGTGCAGCCGGCCGTCGCGGTAGTACTCCTTGTGGCCGTCAGCGCCCTCGACCGCTGGACCGTCTGTGCGGTGCCGGAGGCCGGCGCGGAAGTACTCCTTGTGGCCGCCAGCGTCTTCGACCGCTGGCCCGTCGTCGCGATGCAGATGACCGGCGTGATAGTACTGCTTGTGGCCGTCAGCGCACTCGATCGCTGGCCCGTCTTCGCGGTGCCGAAGGCCGCCGCGATAGTACTCCTTGCGTCCGTTGCCGTATTCGATCGCTGGCCCGTCGTCTCGGTGGAGCTTGTAGTTGACGAAGTGGCGACGCAGCGCCTGGGAGTAGTCGTCCGGGCCTCTGATCTCGCAGATGGAGTGTCGGAGCCACCTGTGCCTGAGCGCGCTGCGGGTCTGTGCTGGCACGACCAGCGGCAGCAGTGGTGGCCGGCCTCCGTGATGTCGAGGAAGCATACGACCTCGAAGATAATGTCTAGAGGCAAGCACGGCGGGAAGACGAGGTCGTCGCGCAACGCGCAGGTGTGTTTGCTGGTTCCCGCTTCGCTGTGCGAGTGGGACAAGGCTGTGGGTCCGTGGTTCGATCACGCCGACGAGTTGTGGGGACCGTTGCGTGTGGACGACTGGGAGACGACCGCTGTGTACTTGGGTGGCGTGGTCGGTCCGGACGGTCGTGATTACGCTAAGGTGTTTGTGGCGAGTTCCTGCGCGCATCGCTTGCATCGCCCGGGTGGCGATCGTCTGGGTCCGTTGCAGTTGGTGCCTCGCGGTCGTATGTTTGTGTCTCGGTGGGGCGGCGTCCGAGCCGCGCCGGGGTGTTGCGTCTGGGGCGGTTCCGGCCGTTGTGCGTACGGCGGCGGCGGCGGCGGCGCGTTGTTCGGGCTCGTCGTCGTCGGGCTCGCTGTCGGCGAGCGTGATGAACGGCGATAGCACGCTGAGCTGCTGTCCGTGCCGGGCGCGCGGTGTCGGCGTTGATGCCAAGCTGTTTGGGAGCCCGCCGTTGCGTGTGTTCGCGACGGAGGAGGCGGCCCGTGTGTTCGAGGATCTGAGGGTTCGTTGGTATGTGTTTTGGCACGGGCCGGTGCACGGCTTCGTGCTTCCGCGCGACGACCCCGAGAGTCCGGCCTTTTGTGGTGCGTACGATGCGTTGGCGAGGTCCGGCTTGCACGCGGCGGACTGGCAACGTCCGGAGTGATTGTGATTTGCGATTTAGTGCAGTTTGTCCTCGGTGGCTGCGGTCATGGTTCGTTACGCGGCGAAGCGCAAGGCCGCTGGGTTGGAGGAGCAGATCAGCAGCGCTCTGGTCGAGAACGACTATGCGACTCATCGGCGAGTCCTGGACACCCTTTTCCACTGGACGAACCCCTCTGGAGGGTGCGGTGATACTGGAGTTAACTTTGAGAGTCTGTTCCCGCTGGTTGATAACCTGCCGGAGTTATTTCTCTCGTGCCTCTCGCCACAGCTCGGGCCTGACCTGGTCGTGGTCGTCTCGGAGTACGTAGCTGCCGAGCTGGCGAGTACATTGGCCCATCGACGCAAGCGCAAGCGCACATGCTCGCACAGCGGTATATAAACTTGTGCACGGCCAGCCCCCCGTTCAACCGCACCCATCGTATTACCTGTTCGTCTCTGGCTGCGACGGACGGAAGAGGTCGCCACCCTGGGTCCTCCATAATGCGTTCCACGCGTACCGTCCCTGGCCGCTTGCGGCGGCCTTTCAGTTTCTCTCGGTCGAGTCGGTCCGCGACTAGTAGCAGACTCGCAACGACGAACTCGACTGTCAAGAGACCCAAAGCACGGGCCTCCCTCGCGTCCCTCACCCAACACGGATTTGCTTGACACGCAGTGAACCGCAGTCGCCGTGTTGCCTGTGTGTTTCTGGCTGCGCGCAGACAAGCTGGCTATTTCGGCGGGCTGGACGCCCATGAGGCGTTGCACGCGTACCGTCGCGGGGCGGTTGCGGCGGCATTTCCGTCCCTCTCGGGCGAGTCGGTCCTGCGACTTCTCCTTGACTCGCAACGACGAGCTCGACTGTCAAGAGAGCCAAGCACGGGCCTCCCTTCGCGCGCGTCCCGAAATACGAGTTTGTTTGCCACGCAGTGAACGGTCTGGCCGCACTCGCCGTGTCGCCTGTGTATTTTTCTGGCTGCACCGAGACAAACTGGAGAGGTCGCCGGGCTGTACGCGCCATGAGGTGTTGCACGCGTACCGTCGGCATTTCCGTCCCTCTCGGGCGAGTAAGTCCCGCGACTAGTACTAGACGTAGGATTCATTCCACGTCCTGTCACGCGCTTTTGCCGTCCCCGCGGTGCTTTGCGGCGACTGCTTGCCTGGTTTGTAAAGTCAGAGACCGGTCATTCACGTAGCCAGTTCGGTCCCGTTCTCTCTCGGCATGGCCTCGAAGGCTTGTTGCAAAAAGAGCAGGCATGAGACTCCGCGCACCTGGACGCCTGCGCAACGGGCACGGTGCGCCAGGGAGCTGCAGGCGGCGCGGGAGCGATTGAGGCACACCGTGTCGACACGAGGGCTCGTCCACGTCCTGACGCTGAGCTGGTGGCTGGGTCTCCTGGACGCGACGGACACGTCATCGGTGCTGTGCACGTGCCGTTCGCTGCGCAGGACGAGCGGTCGCGCCTGGCGCGCGGTACTGAAGCAGCTCGAGCGCAGCGAAGAGGAGAACTATGTGGGCGAAGATGCCCCGGTGAGCGGTGCGGTGGACTGCCTGGAGGCCGACGAAAAGGCTGACTCCCGGAAGTTCTGGTTCAGCGGCCAGGGTTCCCGCAGCATTGTGATGGACTGCCTCGAAGCCGAGTCGGACGGTTATTGGATGTGCCACGCGCACGTTCCACGCAGGCGAGAATTCGACGATTCGATCTCGCTCAGGGCTTGGCTGCTGGAACAGACACTGCGAACGGTAGTCGAGCACCCAGGCTACCGCGTCGTCGGCCGAACCATTGATACAGCAGGCCTCTGGTTCCGCTTGAAGGCAGAGGATCTCGCGGTGGACACCTCGGATGGAGGCGACGAAGTACCGAATGGCATTTTTGTCGGACAAGACGACGACGCGTGGATGCTGAACGCTCCAACCGACCACAGCATCCATTCTCTGACGTGCAACGTCTGCGTCCACGTGGATCACGAACGACAAGAGATCCACAGGAGTCTCGTCTTACAAGATGTATCCTTGTGCCTTTGACCATGCGCCGAAACTCGTCTGCCAAGAAACCCAAGCACGGGCCTCCCTCACGTCCCTCACCAAACACGAGTTTGCTTGACACGCAGTGAACCGCACTCGCCGCGTTGCCTGTGTGTTTCTGGCTGCGCCAAGACAAGCTGGAGAGGTCGCCGGGCTGGACGTACCCATGAGGGGTTGCACGCGTACCGTCCCGGGGCGCTTGCGGCGGCGTTTCCGTCCCTCTCGGGGCAAGTAAGTCCTGCGACTAGTTACTGATTCGCAACGACGACTTTTCTGGAAGGGGAACCTAAAATCCCCGGTTAAAAGGCGTAAGGATGCACGTCCGGGAGCGTGTCGGCCGTGGGCTGCGCCTGTTCGTCCACGAGGGTGTAGCTTCTAAACCAAACTCTAGAAGATGTACATCGAAACGCTTCAACCTCCCGGGTCGCCGCGTTCCAACCAACCCAAACCGTTTTGCACGCACACCCTCCCGGGGCGTTGGCGGTGAGCGAATCCCCAAAAGGTACAATTCACATTTCATCGAAAGCACATCTCTCGAGACGAATGAGCTCTCCCCCTATCGAAGGTCTGCCCACGGTTGAGAGTAAGGATGTGTTGCTCCGCTACAACAAGCCCTCTCTGCGACCTCTCACGAAATCGGTGAATGCGTCGCGGTTGGACGGCATCCGCGGTCTGGTCGTCCGATCCGACTTGGGCAAGGATGTGGCGCGTCCCTTGCGCATGTTCCTGGCGCAATTGCTGGCGTCGGAACCCTCCGTGCGCGTCCTTCTCGTCAGCCACCGCCGCGTCTCGGCCACGATGCGGTGGGCCCGGGCGCTCGGGTTTGTCTCGCCCAGCCAGCACGGCGACTCGGACTTTGCCAAGCCGCTGCTGGTGATCCTGTACCAGTCGCTGGTCGAGCTGGTAGGCTGCGCATCGGCATTTGACTATGTCATCCTCGACGAAGCCGAGGCGACGGCGACGGACATCACAGCCCCACTCCTCTTTGTCATGGAGTTGAATACCCAAATATTGGATATGGTGTTGCGTCATTGGCAGCCCTTTGTCATCGCGATGTGCGCGGACGCCGGCGAACGCACGCTCTCGCTGCTACGCGGGCGCGCCGGAGATAGACTGCGCGTCGAGGTCAACGAGCACCGTTCGAGATGGTTGCAGGCTCACATCATCGACGAGATGCTGCCGTTCATGCAACGCATCAAGCGGGATCTCGAGGCTGGCCGGCGGCTGGCCGTTTGTCTGAATTCAGCGGACCAAGGGTTTCAGCTGCTGGACTGGCTCCAAAAGAACACGAGTGCAGCACTCGTTTTGCGGGCAGGGAACGAGCTGAAGACCGAGAACACGACAGCCCTACAGGTCCGCTATTCCTTCTACCACAATGGGACCGCCGACGAGAAGGCTCAAAAGCGGGTTGCAAACGAGCTTGCCGATCTCGATACGGCATGGGCGCCTCTAGATCTGTTGTTGTTTACCAGCGACGCCCCATGCACGGGGAGCTTTGATGTGAGTAAGCATTTCCACTCGACGTACCTGCTCGCCTGTCCAGCGGGTGCACACGCTCGCCTGTTGGTCGAGGCGATGTCCCGCATCACGGGCAACGAGACGGGCGACGTTTGGGTCCATGTCGTGGACGGCGCCGGTAGCACAGACGTGCCCGCGGTGCGCACCCATGCGGAGCTGGTTCGCGCCCTCTTGGATGGCAGTAATTGCTTGCGCCCGCACGAGCGGACTCTCGTGTCGCGCAGCACGAAGAAATGCGGGCGCTATTGCTACGAGACCTCGCCCAGCTGGGTTCTCGACGCCTTGGCACACAACAAGCTAGAGGAGGCGCTGTCCAGCCAGAACTACGGCCAACAGATACGCGAGCGTCTGAGGACTCTGGGCTACCAGGTCTCGGAGACCGTTTCCCATAACGAGTGCGGCTAGCAGACCGCTCTTCGCGATCACATGAATGAAATGTACGTTGCTCCAAGAAGTGCTTCGCGGTCCCGCGCATATCACGCTCGCCATCAGTGCGGCTGCATAGGGCGTTACCAATTCGCATGCACGTTCGAACTGCACCAAAACGTCAAACGGGTGCAGATTCTGAAGCGTGGTGCGGTCCTCACCCGCAGAAACGTGTCTCCGATGAGACTCACGCATGGGGATCTGTGGTCCTTCAATGAGCCAGGCGATCGATCCAGACGAAGGCCGTTTTTACGAATCGGCTAAGACTGTTAGTGCAGCAGTTCAGCTATTGTCATCCGATGCCGGGATCGCGGCTGCAAGAGGGCACTCTCCATGCTCGGGGGCCGCGTCCGCGTCCACGCGCAGACACTGAGGCGTGATTGATGGTGGCAGAGGCCCGAGCGGAGTCGCGGCACAGAAGAGAGAGGAACGCGCAATGTCGAGCGCCGTCCTTCCTTCGTGAATCGGCTTGAAGGTCAACTTCTTTCTGGGCGGCCTGCGCTCCTCCTGGTCGGATGGTTGGTCGTCGTCCTCCTGCCGCTTTCGCTTCTTCTTGTGGGACTTGGGTGGTTCGGTGGATTGGTCCACACGGAAGGCTGCCCCGCAGGACTGCACCGCGATGCGGTCGACGAGCGTCCACGGCGAGGCTTTGACGCCGGGCTTCGACTTCCGTTCGACGGCGCAGACCTGAGCGGCACGGTTGACGGCCTGGACGACGTTGGGATCGAGCAGAGTTTCGCTCGGAACCGATGTCTCCGTATCCAACGGTCCCGTGAGTCCCAGAGCGCCTGTCAAAGCGTCCCATGAAGCCCGCTTGAGCGACAGCAGCTTGCTGGTTTCAGGCAAGAGCACACCCGCGCTGTGCAGCTGTGCATGTTGGCCCATGAGCGCCGCAAGCTGTGACGTCGGCGCGTTGCCGGTCGGCGGTCGTGCTTGGCACCGCGCGATGAGATGTGTCTCTGTGGTGAAGAGGTCGCTCGCGGCCAAGGACCTCAGGCAGGACTCCACGACGTGTATGCGGTCGGCCTTGTTGTGCAAGGCGCGGTAGTGCGCCGCTGTGACCGGCGTGGCGTAGCACGCCTGGTGGAAAGCCTTTTTGGCGGCCCACTGCATGGGCTCGGACCGATCGCCGAGCCCGCGTTTGATATCCTTGGCCTGCTCCAACGTGATGATGGGTGCGGCGTCGAAGGCCGCAGCGTCCGCGCGACGCACCGTATCAGTCGCCTCGCGTGAAGCCTTTCGCATGGCCTCCACGTCTTCCGTGGCGAGTTCGCGGCGGTAGCAATGCACGCTCCAGCCGTGCGCGAGGAACTGGTCGACGGTCATGCCATAATAGTCCTTGGCGGCACAGTCCATCTCCATTCGGTTATGGACGAGCACGTCCAGCATCCAACCCTGAGTCGCGATCCAGGTGAAGTCTGCGTCGCGCTCGACGCCGAGCGCCAGCTGGGGATCGACCAGGTTCAGCTGCCAGACCATCTCACGCTCGTGGCGCTTCAGGAGCCGTGCGTTCGAACGCAGTTCCTTTTTGACGCGCTCGAACCCCAAGGTGGACTGGTAGCAGTCGGCCGGCAGGCGCCGCGACACGGGTGCGTCGACGAACATGATGACTTGGAGTGTCTTGTTCTTGCGCGGGCGGCATATCATCTGACAGTTCACGCGGGGTGGCGTGCTGAGCCGGCTGGCATAGGCGAAAACGCAATCAAAGTGCCCGTCGACGTCAAAGCTTATTCCGCACGACACCTTGCTGGTGTAGATGACGAGCTGGAGCCGTTTCCAGGCCGAGTCGACGTCTGCGAAGTCACGGAGACACCGTTTGTTGTCCATGTCGCCGTGGTAGAAGAAGTAGTTGACCAATCGTGGTTTGTTTGCTTGGTCGACCTCCGCTGCCGATTCATCGGTCGGTGTCCGACCCTCGTCCTGGCCATCGCCCGGCTGCAGTTCGTGGTCGCTCAATGTCAGACGCTCTGACTTCTTGAGGAACTCTGCTAGCTCTTTGCCCTCTCTGACGGTGTTGGTGCAAACTGCGATGTTCTCGCCATTGATCAACCTCTCCAACAGCATCTGTCGCCAGAGCCCGTGACCGTCCACCAACACAACCTCCTTACGGAGTCCGACGTGCTGGTTGACTTCGGTCCAGACCCTGTCTTCGCCGCCCATGATGCTGTGCAGCAACGACAGGCCTCTGGTGCCGGCGTCGGCGCACAACGCGATGACCGCGAGCTTGCACGTCGCAAGGAGCAACTGCAACGTGTTCGCGTTGGACACGACAGAGACACCGTTGGTAGGTGCCGAGACGTTGGTGAGGGTAGCCTCGAATTCGTCGAGGATGATGTAGTCGAAGCGCTTGGCGTTGCCTGCCGTGATGATCCGGTTGAGCGACTCGTACTGGATGATGAGTCGAGGCGACTGGAAGACTGCGTCGGCATTGTCGCGGTCTCGCTTGGCCTCTCCGTGTGCGTCCCGCACCGGCTCAAGCTCATTGCGACCGGCCAACTCGCCGTCCTCCGAATCGGCCGTACCGCGATCTTCGTAGTGGCGGAAGCCCAGGCTCCGCGCCCACTTGCTATAGGCCGCCGCTAGAGTCTTGCGATGGCAGAAGATGCCTACGCGCAGCGTGGGATCCCGCGCGACCTCGTCGGCCAAGAAAGTGGCTAGACCGACGGTCTTGCGCGTGTCCATAGCTGATCGTATCAGCACTGCCTTGCACCGTTGGCCGCGAGCGGCCGCGACAGCGTCGGCGAGTGGACGCATGTGTTCGGCGGTGTAGACGTGCCCGAATCCCTCGCGTTTCGCCGCCTGCAGCACCATATCCCCGTCAACGCGATTGCGCTGGAAGCGCAGGCCCTGGACGTAACCGTAGGGCACAGCAGTGGTACCCATGGCCTTGCAGGCGTCGCGCGCAGACAAGCATTTGTAGCGCACCTGGCCCGTGAAGACGTCGACTGCCAGGCACGCGTTGTTGGACGAGTGAACGGCACCGCTGATGCACTTGCGCTCGCCGACTGTCGCTAGCTGGTACAGAACGAAGTGGCGCTCGGGCACACTCGAGATGACCGCGCCGACGACGGAGCGCTCGTCGCCGGCGGCGCGAACCAGTGCCTGCAAGCGCACACGCAGCGCTGCCTCCTGGTCCGTCTCGGGCCCTCTGCTGATTCGAGGCGGTCGTCGCGGGAGGCCGCTACCGCTGCCCGCGCGTTTCGCGTCGCGTCCGCCAACGGCAGGGCGCAGAAAGTCAGACAGCATGTCGACCGTTATGCGTTGCGCGTGCGCTGCAGTGACGTTGTTGACGTTCGTGATGACGTACTGCGCAGCAGTCTCTGGAGTCAAGCCACCCATGTGGATGTGGTTGAACGGCTTGCCGTCACGATCGCTGGTCAGAGGCCACAGCGCAGTCTGCAGCGACTTTCTGTCCTGGGCGAGGCGCGACTCTTTGGTGCTCCACACGCCCACCAGGTCCTCGGGCTTGCTCGAACCCACCAAGCGCATCGCCCGGTTGCGACTGTAGACCCCGAAGTCGACGATCCGCTTGTCTTCGCCCTTGTCGAGGTAGCGCCACAGTGCAGGGCCATCCGCATCTCCTTGGGCGAGCCCGTCAAAGATGAGGCCGCCTAGGTCGTGACACAAGGCTTTCCTGACTTGGGCGTTCTCCAGCACTAGACCGTGGTAGATGAAGTGGTAGCTGTGCTTGAGGTTTCTGCCCTCTTTTTTCGTGCGGGTACTGATGGCTATCGCCAGCAGAGGCAGCACAAAAACGTGACCGCAGGCCTTGCAGAGCTCAGCTAGCCATAGCAGCGCCAGCTCGAAACGACGCTGCCATGTCGAGTCATCCTTCGACAGCTCGTACTCTACGTCGGCGTAGAGGAACGACGGCTGGTCTTCATGTATGAGCTCGTACAGCGTCCTGCACTGCAACGGCAGCTTCTTTTCGTCGCAGTACTTGCCCAGGAACGTCTCGATGTCGACCTCGTGACCGAACTCGTAATTGCCGTGCTTGAAGAAGAACATGTGGCCGTGGCGGGCGGCGCTCTGGAAGGCGTGTCGCTGGAGGCCGCCCTCGTCCTTTTTGCCACCTTTCGGGCTGCTGAAGAGCTGAAAGCAGCCACGCCGAATGGTCGGAAAGCTGACGGGCTGCATAGGCGAGAAAAGGATGTGATGTGATTGGCGATTGCGCTCGCACGTGAATGGACACACGGGATGGCTCTCAGTGAACGGACCCGGTGGCTCTTCATCCCTCGCTGTACTTGAGATGGTTCGGCCTTTCGCAGACTCAAGCTCTCAGTGGGCAAGGACGAGAACACGCGTCAGAAATCCGCTCGATACATCACAGTGTTGAACTGCATGCAGCTCCCTGGCCTCGCCGGCTTCAAACCGTAGGAAAACGCAGTGCTGCCCGGGCCCGCCGTACATCGCTCCAAGAATATTACCCCAGTAATCATATATATTTCTGACAGTACAATCGAATCGTTCAGTGACGCAAATTCCACAGTCACAATCCAAGAGCATGGCCGGTTGGACCGGCCATTTTTTACTTTCGCGAGAAACGCTCGAATCCGGTGTCAGATGATTATTCTAAAAAATAGTCGAATTTCACAGTCACGACAAAGCCATGCGACTTTTTAAAGCCCATTACGACTTTTAGTACTGTACCTATATGCACCACTGGGGGGGAGGTCCTCGTTGTCTCTTTTTAGGCAACTTTCCCCCCAACTCTCCCCCCCCGTGGAGCACCCCTCCCCCTCCCTCAGCTCTCCTCACCGTCGACCGACACAAAGGGGCCGCTATCGCGGCCTATGGCATCTGCACCGTACTATTTATAGCACGGTACAGGGGGGAGGAGAGGGGGAAGGGGGGGGAGGAAGAGGCAGAGTACGCCCCTGGGGGGGAGAGTGGGGGGGAAAGTTGCCTAAAAAGAGACAACGAGGACCTCCCCCCCAGTGGTGCATATAGGTACAGTACTAAAAGTCGTAATGGGCTTTAAAAAGTCGCATGGCTTTGTCGTGACTGTGAAATTCGACTATTTTTAAAATAATCATCTGACACCGGATTCGAGCGTTTCTCGCAAAAGTAAAAAGTGCCGGTGTAAAACCGGCCATGCTCTCGGGGGGTGCGCTACAGGGCCGCCATCTCCTGGTCCATCTGGTTCGAGTGCCGCTCGCACACGTCGAGGGCCTTGAGAATGCGCGCAGTGTTCGTCTGAACGAAGGGCAGAGGCGCTCGGTCTGCAGGCAACCAAACAGCGTGACGCCCGAGATGTCTTCTTTTGTGCTGCTCACGGAGTGCGCCTTCCAGATCGATCCAGAGCCAACGGACAGCGGATTCCAGCGCAGAACGCAAAAGTAGAAATCCACGGTCTACGCACCGTGAACGGTCACCCAGAATATTCCCCGTCTCGAAACCTGGCTCCTTGTTCCGCTGAAATGGGGCGCCGCTGTTGAGAAGCACGTCGGCGCCGGCCTCCCCAGTGAAGCGCGCTCCACCGACCGCCTGCACACGCTGAACCGGAAGCAAAGTCCCGTGTGCTCCCTCTGCTTTGCGTTCTCGCACCGACAGAAAATTTTTCAGTCACCCATGGTTTCTTCCCACCGGTGACTTTTGAAGGGACGAAAAAAAAACTTCCAGGCGGGAAGAGAAGGGGGGACCCGTCGGTATGCACCCGGTAGGGGCGAGCTGCGGCAGCCCACGGTGGCCAGCGGCGACCTGCGCCCACCCACGGCGGGCCGGCTACCGCTGCCTACCGTCGGTCGGCGCAGGTCGCCGCTGCCCGCCCTCTCCGGGACAGCCGGTGCCGCATGCGCCCCGGGACGGCACGCGTGCAATTCTCTGTCCACCGCAAAGTAAATCGGTTCGGGCCGTCTCGGCTCCCTTCCCGGCTCGCGAGTGGCACTAGGGGCCCTGGCAGGACACAGAAGATTTCTGGGCGACCGTGGAGGTGCCCTTAAGATTCCCGAGGGGCACCCTGACAGCGCGTCCAGGGCGTGAAGGTGCCCATAAGATTCCGGAGGGGCCCGGGCCAAACCCTCGAGGGCGTGGAGGTGCGGAATGAAATTTTCAGGGGTGG
>Ga0265334_10000928_pt1 | contig 14580 bp, 10 predicted proteins | sample 42023metaG_FD_192442 | JGI IMG/M metagenome (GOLD analysis project Ga0265334, IMG submission 192442) | Rhizosphere microbial communities from Carex aquatilis grown in University of Washington, Seatle, WA, United States - 4-20-23 metaG | ecosystem: Host-associated > Plants > Roots > Rhizosphere... | reverse complement strand
CTCGCTCCCCCTGATCCAGTTCCCCCTCCCGACCCCATCGCTCCCCCTGATCCAGTTCCCCCTCCCGACCCCGGCGCTCCCCCTGCCCCTGCCCCGGACCCCCCGTCCCCCGCGCAAGCACCGAACCCCAGCGCACCGAGTGCGACCCAGCAAAATGCGAGTTTCATCTTCTCTCCGTGTCGACGCAGAGCGCCGGCGTTCGCCCGTCAGAACACACACGGAAAGGCAACGGGCATACCAGCGAGAGATGGCACTGACCGCGAACAAAGCGGCCCAAATCTCGCGAGGGCTGCGCCTTGCGCCAGGCTCAGGCAACGGCGTCTGGCACAGCCTGAGCCAACAGCGGCGGCGCTACTTGATACCGACGACCATCGAATCCGGACCGACGAGATGCTCGACGCGCGTCGAGGAGAATCCCGCCTCCTTCATCCACCCGGAGCAGTCGGCGCCCGTGTAGTCGAACCCGCCCGGCGTTTCGATGAGCATGTTCAGGCTCATCATCAGACCGAATGTGTTCGTTTTCCGCGCGTCGTCGATGATCGCTTCGTAGACGACGAAAGCGCCGCCACTCGGAAGCGCGTCGAAGGCCTTCTTGATGAGCACCTTCTTCGACGGGAGATCCCAGTCGTGGAGGATGTGTCCCATCAGCACGACGTCCGCCTTCGGAATGGGCTCCTTGAAGAAGTCTCCCGGCGTGAACGAGACGCGCCCGGCGACGCCCGTTGCCGCCGTGTACTCCTCGAAGATCGGCGCGACCTGCGGCAGATCGAACCCCGTCCCGCGCAAGTGCGGGTTCGCGAGCGCGATCTGCGTGGCGAGATCCCCCTGCGCGGTGCCGACGTCCACGAACGTCTTGTGGTCCTTCCAGGGGAACACGCGCGCGATCGTCATGTTCGCGCCGTGGCTGATGCCGGTCATGGAGCGAAGGAACTCCTTCAGCCGGTCCGGATCGGCGTAGAGGGTCTCGAACATGCCGGCCTCACCCCCCTTGAGCTCGTTCTGCGGAGCTCCCGTCCGGAGCGCCTCGGTGAGGTGGGCCCAGAACGGATAGAGACGGTGGTTCGCCATCTCGAGGATCCCGCCAACGTACGAAGGCTTCTTCTTGTCGAGGAAGAGGTCCGTCTCAGGGGTGTTGCGGTAGCTGTCCCCTTCGCGCTCGAGGAAACCGAGCGACACCAGCGCGTCGAGGAAGTCGCGCGCGCTGCGAGCGTGGAGGCCGAGGCGCCCCCGGAGCGCCTCGAACTTCTCGGGCCCTCGCGCGAGCTCCGTGAAGACCCCGATCTCGACGGCGCTGAGCAACGTCTTCGATGCCCAGAATGCGGTACCGGTCTGCAGGATCTTCTCGGGTGTCGGGTGGCCTTGCATGGAGCGCTCCTTTGGACGCGCATCCCGGTTCGGACGCGCTGGCTCCGTGTCTAACACTCACGCGTTGCGGCGTCTCTCCGTTGTCGTCCAGGCTCACGCCGGCGGAGCTTTGCCGGCGCCATCCGCATGCACGTGGTTGCTCGCCCAGGCACGTCGCGCCTCCTTGCGAGCCCCCCCCCTTTGAGGATGGCTGCCGCGATCTGTTCCGCGCGCTCGATCTCGTCGAGCCGAGGGCCGCAGCTCCAGACGGACGTGGGGCAATCCCCGAAGAGCTGCACGAGAATCATCAGGCCGAAGAAGAGATTCCGATAGCCAACGGAGCCCCTGAACCCACGGAGCTTTCCCGCGTCCATTCGGCGAGCGCTTCCAGTGAATCGAAGCCGTGGGCCGCCATCAGGTAGAGCGTATGCGCGTGACTCAACGTGAGCGCGTGGACCCTCAGCTCGTCAGAAAGGGCTGCATCGACGTCCGGGAGTGGCACGGTGACTCTTCCGCTTCCATCTCCGACCTCCCACGTCGCGTGCCTCGCATCGGCAACCGCGAAGCCCCGCTCGTCAATCCTTCCCATGACGATGCTTCTCGAGCAGCGGCACTCGTCCGATCGGAGGGTGTGAATCAGCGGCGGTGAGCCGGACACGCTCGTCCGAGCAGCCGAACATCGCCGGAGGCTCCCGCGGAGCCTTTCCATCACGCACGTGCAGCGCCGGAGGCTCCCGCGGAGCCTTGGAGCTCATGTTGGTGGCTCGATCGACTTGATGCGTTGGACGGAGTTGGTTCCATTGATTGGACGGGGCGGTCGAAGTACGCGTAAGCAGACGAATGCAGGTCCGTATCGCTCCCGTGGATATCGAGCGTGACGGGGACCTCTGCGCCAAGTTCAGGCGGGACGCCTTTGTCTGCAGCTTCGGAAACGCCGAGGAGTTCGACCACGCTGGCGGCGCCGCCGCATACCTTGGCTGGCTCCGCGCTCGCGCCGCCGAGTTTCCCGAGGGCATCGCACATGTATGGGCGGAAGATGAGATCGTCGGTCAGCTCGAATTTCGGATCAATCGCGACCGCCGCGACGCATACGTTCATCTCTTCTATCTCATTCCCCGCGCTCGCGGCGGCGACGTGGGCGGTTCGCTCCATCGCTACATGGTCGACGTGTTGCGCCGCACGGGCATCTCGATCGCCAAGCTCGCTGTCCACTACTATCGCAAACACGGGTGGATCGATCGCGGCGCAGCGCCCGACCGCGCCGACCTACACGTGATGGAGTTGCGACTTGATGGCGGGGCTGCCTAGCTAGCCGCTCTGGGAGTGTCGTTCCGCAAGCTTGCGATGCATCGCGCACTGCCTATCCTTCCGGACTGGTCAGCATTCGTGGGGCTGCTTGAAGACGGCCGACTGCTTTGGATCGCTGAGGATTCTGCTCCCGCCGAGCCTGACGCATGCGCCTCTCATCTCGCGCTCGTGCGAGCGGGCGAACTGTTCCCTACGCTCGCGTTTCTCTGCCCGCAGGATCTCACCGCGCTCCGAGCGTTCTCACCGTTCATGAGGCGCCTTCGAGACATCGGGGCAACGTGAAGCGATCGATCCGTTTGTTCGTCGCTTCTGTGCTCATCGGGCTCATGATCGGAATTCCCGTGGCGCAATCGCGGTCGTCATGGGCTTCAGCGCTTGCCAAGCATTGCACCGGTGCGCGCGTCACGCGCGTGCGCGCGGCGCGGTCAGCTTGGCCAGCGCGTCTCGCACGACGCTTTCGATATTCATCGCTGGATCGTCACCGCGCTTGCATGAATCGGCCAGCGCACGACGGACCTCCCCTTCTCGAAAACCCAGGCCACGCAGGGCGGCGAAGGCCCTGGCCTGCATCTCCGCCACACGCGGCTCCAGCGCCAGTCCGTAGTCGCTGCCGTCGGCGTGCCTGAAGCGAACACCCGTGGAGATCCTACCGGCCACAATAAGCTCACCGCGATGCGCTGCCCGATGATGCACACCGCAAAGCGTGATCAGATTGTCGGCCTCGTTCCCTCCACCCTCGGAACGCAACTCGACGTGATGAATATCCAGAAACCGGGCGTTCCGACAACCAGGGACGACACACCGCTGGTGATCGCGGTGCAGCACGGCTCGGCGCATCGCGGGTGCGACAGTTTGCTTCGCGCGAACGCCCGTGTGGGCGTCTTCGTTCGCGACAGCGCCTTCGTTCGCGACGGGAGCCGCCAGCAGACCCAGGTGCTGACCGTCGCAGCTGGCCATCGCGACGACCTCCGCGCCGACGGACACGAGTTCTCCGCTCGCCTGCTGGCAACCCCTGCCGCACTCCGGGCAGACCGAGAGCGCGATCTGATAGCTCGCTCGGCCTTCGTCGCCCGGGCCACCGAGGACGTGGCGCGCCATCAGTATCAGCGCGGAGTCGTCATCGAGCTGAGTGCCGCTTCTCCGGAGCTTGTTCATGGCTTCGCGGAAGAGCGCGAGCGTTTCGGGCGCAACGTCGAAACGCAGTACGTGGCGCCGCGCATCGGGTTGGTTGGCGGAAGAAGGCCTGTCACCCGGGCTCTTGCCGGCCACGAGCGCTTCCAGCTGGTGCACGGTCTTGCCTCGGGCGACTTCGAGCCACTCGCGCTCGGTTTCGGCGACGGCCACGCGCGTGAGCTCGCGGGCGGCAGACCAGTTCAACCCGCCTATCTCGAGCGCATGGGCGACGGCCGGCAGCTCTTCGAGCGCCTCGGCCACGCGCAGCTTCTCTTGCGTGGAGCGTGGCTTGTAGCCGAACAGGCGCTCGACGTACTCGCCGAAGCTACCGTAACCAAGGTGCACATGCGCCGCCGAGCGCAACGCGGCGAGCAACCGACGGCCCTCCTCCACGTCCGCCGCGGCGCGCTCCCTGGCCAGGCGCGATAGCGCCTCGTGCGCCAGCACCCACTCACTCTTCTCACTGGAGGCCTCGCTCGCCCCGATGTTCGTTCCGGCCATGTCCACAGCACTACCACGCTGATTTTCACCCTCCGTATCGGTGCGCTGCGCGCCTTTTGCCGTGCAGATCGTCTCCGCGCTCACCTACCGCGCGGAAGCTTCGCTCGCGGTGACTTCAAGCGGTGCAGCGGGGGTTTGGCGGAACCCCTCGGCCCCCGCGTCGAGCGCCTCGAGAATCGTGTCCACTGAAATCGTCGAGCAAGGCGCATTCAGCCCAATGACCAATCGGGTTGCCACGTAGGCACGCCAGCGCCCGCTCCCTCCGTTTCCCGCCCACAATCCATGCGTGGACCTTCCCGCAAGCGAGAGAAGGCCCGTTCTTGGTGAGCGTCGAAGGCCTGGCGGCTCCCATGTCGACGCAGAGTTGAAGCGTGTCTGCGTGGGGTGCGAGCCGCTGGACACCGGCGGACTCGTGACATTGACGCGCGCTAGCTTTCTCGTGTTCTCTCCGTGTTTGCAGCTGAACGCGCGAACGTTGCCGCGAGCCGCGGGTTCACCTGGCGCGCTCCGGAATGACCATTGACGCCATCAGATAACTCGCCGCGCTGGACAGGGCAGAGCCGCGGTGGGACAGGCAACCCGCGCGCCGGTTTGCGCAAGATTTCTGACGGAAGGGACCACCGATGGCAACGCGTCTCCGAACGGCTGTTTCGATTGCTTGTGTGCTCGGCTCCACGCTCGCGGCCTGCAGCAGCACCAGCGACAACAACGGCAGCAGCAAAAGCGGCCAGACGGGCACTGGCGGCGCCGGTGGTGGCGGAAGCGTAAAGCTCGAGGACTGCGATCAGCACGGCGAGACCAGCGCGGCCCCCATCACGAAGGCGTGCGGCACCTTCACGACGGCCCCCGGCACGCGCCTTCAGCTCGGGCCATACGGCGCGATGATGGACGTGAACGAGGGTGCCGGTTTCGAGAACACCGACCCCATGGACGACACCAAGTGCGTCGGTTCCGGGACGGTGGCCGGCTTCCTGGATCTCTTCAAGGAGGATCCCGCGCAGACCGCGCAGATTGCAGACACCGGGCCACAGCCTTGCAACGCGACGGCACCCAACACCGGCGATTGCCTCGACTACAAGCTCTACTCCGTCTACCGCCCTGCGACGTGGCCTTCGGGGAAGATCCCGGTTCTCTCCTGGGGCAACGGGACCTGCGCGCAACCGGAGGGCTATGGCGGCCTTCTCCGGTACGTCGCGTCCTACGGCTTCTTCGTCGTCGCTGCGAACTCGCGCGAGGTCATGACCGGCGCAGAGCAGAAGCACGCGATCGACTTCGCGGCAGCGGCCAATGCCGATCCCAAGAGCCCGTACTTCGGCCACCTCGATCTGTCGAAGGTCGGGGTCATGGGGCACTCGCAAGGCGGGGCAGCGACTGCGGCAGCCGCTTCGGACGATCGCGTCACGGCGGCCATCATCTTCAACTTCTCCGATACGGCGCCGAAGCCGTACCTCGCCGTCTCCGGCGACAAGGACATCACGGGCTTCACGCCGCAAGCGATGGCGACCGCCATCAACGCAGCCCCGAAGGCGGCCTATCTCTTCCTTCACAACCCCGTGGGCAGCGCCGCGGACCCGTACCCGGGCCATCTCCCTCTCATACTCACCCCCGATCGCATCGTCGACCCCACCGTCGGCTTCTGGCAGCTGATCTTCAACGACGACGCGAAGGCGCAAGCTCTCCTCGTCGGCTCGTCCTGCGGCCTGTGCGGCCATTCGTCCGACTACGAATACGGCGAGAACGGCCTCTAGCCGCGCAGGCCCTCGAGACGAGGCAGAGCCAGGTCGTCGCTTTCAGTTCTCGCGCTCCGCGAAGGAGGCTACGACACGTCGCGCGCATGGCGCGGAACTGAATGGCGGCGAAGGTTGCTGAAGATATCGTGCGGCTCGCCTGGCTCTCAGGTGGAAAGCGAGCGCGCCTCTTCATCGCGCTCGCCGTCTTCTCGTTCACGGCTTCGGTGACCGCAGACAGCGCCGGCGCGGGTCAGGACGGCGTCACCGAATCGGCCGCGGATGCCGCGGAAGTTCCGGCGCCGCCCGCACCCCACGCCCTCTTCTACCGTGGCCGCGACTACGGCAGCGAGTCGCTCCACGGACCGATCTCCGTCTTCCTGAACCGTGGCTACGACGTGCTCCAGCTCCGGCCTGGCGAGCGCAACGTGTTCCAGCAGTCCTATGGGGCAGACGGTCGCGTGGTGCTGCGCAATCTCGCGAACCCCATCCCCGCCATCGCGGACGACGGCTTCGGCCGGTTCTTCCGCACCGAGATCTTCCCCCTCAGCTTCACGCCCGATACGGCCTACTGGGTCCCGAACTACACGCTCCACCTGATCGGCGGCGGCATGACGTTCCGCGCCCTCTCGGAGTGGTTCGAGGCTCACCGTTTCCCCCTCGCGCGGCTGTGGTCCGGGGCCGTGATCATGGCATCGGCACTCGTGAACGAGACGCTCGAGAACAAGCGGAATACTGGGTTCAACACGGACGCCATCGCCGACGTCTATTTCTTCGATCTAGGTGGGATGGCGCTCTTCAGCATCGACACCGTCGCGCGCTTCTTCAGCGAGGAGGTGCGCGTGATGGACTGGTCGCTACAGCCGGCCTTCACGTTCCCGACCGGGAACCTGAACAACGAGGGGAACTACTTCGCGGTGAAGTGGCCGCTGCCGTTCTACCGACGACTGTCGCCGTTCGTGCACATGGGGCTCGGGTCCCTCGGCGGCCTGTCTTACCGCGTGGGTGAGTACTCCGTGTCCGCGGCCGCCGGGTGGAGATCTTACCGGTTGACGAACCGCTCGCGCACCGAGCTCAGAAATAACGTGAGCTTCGCCCCGAGCGCCGGTGTGTTCATCGACCGCAACGACTCGCTGCTCGCTTCGCTCCGCATCTCGAACGTGGAAGACAACGTCGTCGAGCTCAACCTCTTCCCCAACTCGTTCTGGCACAGCAATCCGGGCATCGGCTCCTGGTACATCGTGGGCAAGCACGGCGAGTTCCTCGCCGGCCTTTCCGTGGCGGGCACGTTCGAGTTCGGAATCGGGTACGAGCGGCCGGTCCACGCCGCGCATTGAGGGCTTCCGGCGGACCAGAGCTCTCGAAGGACGAGGCGTCGTCTCGCGGAGGCGCGTCGAACAGGACGCCGAGGTGAAGGCCGGGATGGAGCTTCGCCTCCGGTGGCTCGAGCCCGGCGTCCGCGGCCTTCGTGTAGAGCGTCACGTAGACCGTGGAACGCGCCACGCGATCCTTCATCCATGTGATGTCGCTCGTCACGCGGTCGATCGCGGTCCTCGTATCGGATAGCTTCGCCTCGATCTCCGTCATGTCGGATACACTCGTGGTCGTTGCCGGCATCTCGACGACCATCCGAGGCTACGCCGTCGAGGTCAAGGTCGGCCGGGCGGAGGGGCTGCCGCGCACTTGCGTGATCAATTGCGACTGGCTGGTCACGGTACCAAAGGCCGATCTGCTCGAACGCGCAGGCGCGCTCAGCGCAGCCAAACAGCAGCTCCTCGACCGCGCCCTGGGCTTCGCGCTAGGGCTCGCCGATTGTGAACGCCGGTGGCAAGCAGAGCGCGCCGTCGAAGCCAACGGCGCGCCCTTCATCCGACACTCGACGCGCTACTGCGTGATGTGCAGCGTGCTCGTCAGAGACCGACGAGCCGGGCCAGTCCGGGGAGCGCGAGATTCTGCAATGACTCGGTGCCGAGCACCGTGAGGTCGGTCTGCCACGGCGCGATGTAGGTGGTGGCGACGACGGGGGCCGACTGGGTATCGTTGTTTTGGCTGGCGTGCTGGAGCGGCGCCGCCGGATTGGCCGGCGCTGTGACGGCGACGGAGACGTTGCTCAAGGGCCCTAGCTGTGTCGGCACCTGCGCCTGGGCGCCGACGCGGAGCATGCTGATCGGCTGTTCGTGTGCGGTGATCCACGGGGGCGTGGTCGACGCAGGCGCCAGGTTCACCGAGAACGAGCCCGTGTAGCTCGCGATGTTGGCCGCGTTGGAGCTTTCGACGGTCCACAACAATTGCGTGTAGTTTGCGTTCCAGTAGAACTCGGGAACGACCTGGCGCGACGTGGAGCCCGGCGGGTTGAAGTGCGTCAGCTGTTTGATACTGGCAGGCGCGCCGCCCTCGACCATGTAGAGATCCGAGGTGAAGTCGTTGCCCTCGAAGTCGGCGAGGAATTGCACCGTCTGCGTGGCTCCGGTGTTCAGATCGTCGAATTGAAAGAACGGATTCTGAGCGGCGGTCATGACCTCCTTCGTCCACGTCGTGGACGCGTCTGCCCGGTTGGACATGAGGATCACGTCCAGCATGTCCGGAGTGAACACCGCCTGCTCGGTGTAGTTCGGGGCGTTGTCGGTCAGCGCCGTCACCATCGGAGCAGCGGGCGAGGCGCCCTGTCCGTAGACGCGCATGTAGTAGATGCGCGAGTTGCCCCACCCGGGCGGCTGCTGCTGGAACGGGGACTGACGACCGCCGGAGGCGAAGAAGATGAACCCGTTGCCGTCGGGGGACCAAGGCTGCGTCTCGTAGGCCCCGAAGGGCGGACCGACGACGGCCACGTTGGCGAGCGACGGGACGCCGGCGTTCACCGTGAAGTCGCCGAGCAGGATCTCCCACTTCTGGCCCCCGGTCAGGAGCGAGTTGGCCTCGAGGTGCGTCCACGCGATGTGCTTGCCGTCAGGCGACCAGTACGCGTGAAAATTGTCGTATGGCGTGCCGGTCACGGAGGTGTACGGCGCGCCCAGATTCGGGTCCGAGGTGGTGGTCAGCCGGTAGGGGTGCGTGCCGTTAGGCTGCATGACGTACAGATCGCCGCCGTAGCCGCCCAGCCCGGGGTTGCCGAGATGCGTCGGCTGCTGACCGTAGGACTCGAAGAGAATCCAGTCGTGGACCGCCCCCGGGCGTTCCTGCGGCAGGCCGTTCGGGCCCTGCACTGTCGTGCACGTGAGGCACGTCTCTGTGCTCTGGTTCAGCGGGGAGGAGTAGATCTGACTGATCCCGGCGCTATCCAGCTGGGCCGAGAGAACGTTGCCGCTGGCCGTCCACGACGGCGCCTGCGCGAACGAGTGCGTGAGCGGCGGGTGCGTGAGCAACGTCTGGGTGAAGGACGCGCCGAAGTACGGCCCGGCCGCGTGCGCGCTGCTCGGCGCCCACCACGCCAGCGCCACCGTTGCGGCTACCCCCGTCGCCGCGGCCTCCAGCCAGCGCGCCATACGGCTCCGCGGGGCAAGTCGTGCCCGCAATTCTCGACGCATCATGATGTCTCTTTTCCTTTCAGGAGGACGTAGTTGGAGTAGCCGGTCAGTGCCCGCTGAGCGCCGACGGGCGTCCTCGAGGCAGAACCCCCCAGAACCCCGGCGGTTCATTCCTTAGCCGGAACCCGCGAGTTGCTCGGGGAACCATTCGGGAATCATTTGGTGACCTGGCCGGGCGTTCGAGGTGTATACCCCCCGACGAATGAGCGCCCTCAGCAGCATTTGCCTGCTGAGCGCGATCTAGAGTCGTGCTCCCGAAGAACCGATGGGTGGTTCCTATCGGTTGTCTGGCGGTCTAATCACCGACGTCGTCGGGGAGGCATTCGTGAAGGGCATTTTTGAGTTCGGTGACTTCGAGCTCGATCCGGCGCGCCTCGAGCTGCGACGCAGCGGCAAGGTCGTCGGAGTCCAGCCGAAGGTGTTGCGCGTGCTGCTGCTCCTGGTGGAGCACCGCGATCGCGTGGTTTCGCGCCGCGAGCTGCTCGAAACGGTGTGGTCAGGCGAAACAGTGAGCGCCGCGTCCATCAAGCGCGCAATCCAGGGCGCGCGCCGGGCGCTCGGCGACAGCGGGGAGTCCCAGTCCACGATCCGCACTGTACCGCGACTCGGATACCGCTTCGCCGCGACGATAGCTCCCTCGCGCGTGGGTGCGACCGCGCCGAAGCTCGAGGCGGTTCAGGCCGCGACCCGAACAGCCGAGGAAGACCCATTCGTAGGCCGTGAGTCGATCCTCGCGATGCTCGAGACGGCGATGCGTACGGCGATGTCAGGGAGAGGCGGCCTCGTGTTGCTGACCGGCGAACCCGGCCTCGGCAAGACGCGCACCGCTCAGCGACTCGCCGCGAGCGCGGCGAAGCTCGGTGCCGACGCCTGGCTTGGTCGCTGCCTGGAAGTGGAAGGCGCTCCGCCATTCTGGCCGTGGATCCAGATCTTGCGCGACTGCATGCGCGACCGCGGACTGGGCGAGATGCGAGCCTTGCTCGGCGCAGAGGGTGCCGACATCGCGCAAGCAGTCCCCGAGCTGCGCCAGATGCTACCGGATCTGCCGTCGCCGCCACCGATCGACCCGGCATCGGGGCGCTTCCGTCTGTTCGACAGCGTGGCCGCGTTCCTGAAGCGCGCTTCCGGGCAGCGACCCATCCTCTTGACGTTCGACGACCTCCATCAGGCGGACCGCGCGAGCGTGCAGCTGCTCGAGTTCGTGTCCCGGCAGGCGACGACGGCGCGCCTCCTGCTCGCTGCGACATTTCGCCCGCGTGTCGGTGGCGCCGACGCCGTGCCCGAAGCGCTGCAAACCCTCGCGCGAGAGAACTCCACGCAGTGTATCGAGCTGCGCGGCTTGAACAAGGACGAGCTCGGCCAGTACCTCGAGCTCGTCACGGGAGATGCTGCGTCGGAAGCGGCCCTCGACTCCCTCTTCGAGAGGACCGGCGGCAATCCGCTCTTCGTCCGCCAGCTCGTTCAGGGCTTTCGCGCCGAGCGGCTGAGCGCGCAGACACGGCTCGGTGACTGGTTGTCGCGCGCGCCCCGGAGCACGGGTTTGCAGGGGGCAATCCAGCGCCACCTGGAAATCCTTTCGCAACCCGCGCAGGAATTGCTGCGCGTTGCCGCGGTGCTCGGCCGGGAGTTCTCGGTCGGGCTCCTGGCCGAGATCGCAGAGCGCCGGCTGGAGAGTGTGACCGAGACGCTGGCGAACGCCGCCGCGGCTGGCTTGATCCATTGCGTCGCCGACGTTCTCGGTCGGTACCGCTTCACGCACGTGCTGGTTCGAGATGCGCTGTACGATCTGCTCTCGCCCCCCGAGCGTGCCCGATTGCACGGGCGCGCGGCGCGAGCGCTCGATTCGCGCGGCGCCGCCTCGGATGACGTGGTGCTCGCCGAGTTGACTCAGCACTACGTCGCGGCGGCGCCCACCCATGACGACGGGCGCGCCTACGAATACGCGGTGCGCGCGGCGAGGACCGCCGTGCAGCGGCTCGCGCACGACGAGGCCGCCACCTACTTCGACCGCGCGCTACAGCTGACCGATTTCCAGGCTCCCGACCCGCGACGGCGCATGTGCCTGCTCCTTGAAAAGGGAGAAGCGCTCGCGCATACGAACGAGGCGCCGGCTGCCCGCTCCACGCTGGTCGCGGCATTCGGCCTGGCGTGCCAGCTCGACGCCGTCGACGAGCTGGTTCGCGCGGCGGGGCTGATCGCGCGACCGCCCGAGACGGGGCACCTGGACCTCGAGCAGGTGGAGATCCTGCGCGAGGCGATCGCGCACCTCGCCGAGGGCGACTCGCGCATTCCGAGCCTGCGAGCCCTGCTGGCGAAGTCCCTGATGTTCTCGCGGGAGCAAACCGAGCGCGTGACGCTGGCCCTCATGGCGCTCGGGGAAGCGCGGGGATTGAGTGACCGGACCCTGCGCGCCGACGCCATCAAGCTCTGCCACGAGGCCCTGGTCGATCCGGGGCACCTGGGCGAGCGGCTGGCGATGGTCGAGGAAATGACCGCGATCGCCGAGGAGCTCGGCGATTCCATGCTGATGCTGAGGGCGACCAGCGCGCATGTCGAAAATTGCGTCGAGGTCGGCGACATGGTCGGCGTCGACGCTGCGCTCGCGACCATCGAGACGCTCGCCGAGCGTTATCGTGAGCCGTTCTCTCGCTGGCAGGCGCGAGCAGTGCGCGGAATGCGGGCGTACGTGTCGGGGCAGCTCGAGCTCGCCGAGCGGCTGATGGGAGAAGCGCTAGAGCTGGGCACTCCGGCCGGGGAAACGGCCTACCATTGCTATTGCGCACAGATCAGCGGAGTGTGGCTGCTACAGGGACGCATCATGGAGGCGGCGTCGCTGGTGCGCGAGAGCGCGATGCGCTATCCGGCGCTTGTCGGGTGGCGCGCCGTTCTCGCGTGCGTCGAGGCCACCCTCGGCCGTGACGCGCTCGCGCGCAAGACGCTCGAGCGGCTGATGGAAAATGAGCTCAGCGACCTGCCCAGCAAGCCGCACGTGCTGCTGAACGCGCTGACGCCGGTCGCCGAGCTCTGCATGCTGGTCGGCGACGCCGAGATCGCCGGTGCTCTGTACGATGCGCTCTTGCCGTTCGCGCATCACCACGCGCAGCTTCATCTCGGCGTCATGTCGTATGGCCCGATCGAGCGACATCTCGGCATGATGTCCGCGCTCCGGGGTGAGTTCGGTATGGCCGAGCAGCACTTCCAGCGGGCGCTGATCGCGAGCCAGAACATGAGATCCCCCGTGTTCCAGTCCATGACCCTGCTTGGTCATGCGCGCATGTTGATGGCGAGCAGCCAATCCTCGTGCAAGGCCAGGGCGAGCGAGCTACTCGAGCAGAGCCTTCTGCTCGCGAACGCATCTCGAATGCAAGGCATCACGATGAGGTGCCATCTGCTCGCTCAGGAGTACGAGCTCCGTATCGCGTAGCCCGGCAAACTCGTCGTTCGGACGCACGAGCCGGGCGTCCCTGGCGAACCGGCGTCGCGCGGCAGCGCCTTCGCGTGGCGGCGTGCCGTTTGGTCACCGAATGGTGCCCAAAGGGTCCCTGGTGGTTCCCGCGTGCTCCGACGACGATTGAACAGTGGAGATAGGGACACATTCTCGCCGTTGCGCCGTCGCGGCGCTGTCCCCGGCGGGGAACGGCTCGGCCGACACGGCTTCGTCCCTCGAGGAGGGCGCGGAAGCACCGGATACGACCTCGGACCTGGACTGCACGCAGGCTCGGAGCGACGTGCACTGGCCGAACGTCTCGTCCGTACACGAGCAATACGCAGATTTCGTCTGGGACGCGCTCCGCCGTCTCGGGGTCGGTGAAGCGGATCGGGAAGACCTCCGTCAGGACGTGTTCATCATCGTCCACGAACGACTGGCCACCTTTCGACGCGAAGAGCCGCTGCCTCCATGGCTCTTCGGAATTTGCCGCAACGTTGCCTCCGTGCACCGCCGCCGTGCCTACGTGCGCCGTGAAACACCCTGTGAGCACGTGCCGGAGATCGCCACGGAGTGCGAGAGCCGCAACCCGGAGGAAGTGGCGCGCAGGCGCGAAACAGAGCGGACGCTCGCGGCGATCCTCGAGGGGCTCGACCTCGACAAGCGGGCCGTGTTGATCATGTTCGAGATTCGCGAGATGTCCCTGCGCGAGATCGCCGCAGCCCTCGGAGTCCCCGCCGGGACGGTGTCGTCGCGACTGTACGCGGCGCGCAGGGCGTTCGGTGACGCGCTGGATCGTCGCGAGCGCAATCAGGGCGAATGAAGGGCCGGAGCCGCTGCGGCAGGGACGCTCACCACCATTCGAGCCGCGGATGGCCGGTTGCCCTCGACATCGCCGTCGCGTGACAATTTTTCGATCGATGTCGTTGTTGGTGATGAAATGGTTGGCCTCCGCACAAATGAACGAAGAGGCGGCTCCAGTGGAGCATTGCACCGGCGCACGAAGTGCCGGTCAGCGGAGGTCAGTCATGATCAGGATGATGAAAGCCAATCGTCGGATGTTCACGGGGATTGCGGCACTCGGTGTCGCGGCGGCAGCGTTCGTGACCGTCACGTCCGGTGCGAATACACCGGGGTGCAACAACGAGGGCGACACTTGTTTTTACCTTTTCAACTCCAGTGCCAATCAGATCGAGCTCTACGGTTCAGGCACGGGGGACAAGCGCAACGTGCGAACCTGGGTGAACGGCAACTACCAGGGGCAGTTCGAGAGCAACGCCTACACCTGGTTCTTCAGTCCGGGACACAACGTCGCGTTTCAAGCTGCGGTGCAGAGCTGCTGGAATGGCACGTTCAGCTCGACTTGCCACTCGTGGGCGACCGCTGAATCGAATCCCACGATCACCCCGCCAAACCAAAGATTCTTCACGAATGGTGTACTTCACAATCATGGCAAGTGTCTCGATCTGTATGCGTTCAATACTGCCAACGGTTCGCCAGTCGTGATCTGGGATTGCGATGGCAAACAGAACCAACTATGGACGATGCAATCGGACGGCTCGATTCATTCCGCCGT
>Ga0265334_10000927_pt1 | contig 14590 bp, 11 predicted proteins | sample 42023metaG_FD_192442 | JGI IMG/M metagenome (GOLD analysis project Ga0265334, IMG submission 192442) | Rhizosphere microbial communities from Carex aquatilis grown in University of Washington, Seatle, WA, United States - 4-20-23 metaG | ecosystem: Host-associated > Plants > Roots > Rhizosphere... | reverse complement strand
GCGCGTGCCGCCGCCGGCCAGTTCACCAGCGGCAGTGTTTCCAGCGCGGCGAGCTCATCGGCGAGGCCGGTATCGGCGATCGCTTCGCGCACCGCCGCCGGGCCGAACGCAGTAGCAGGATCGGCGTGCAAGGCATTGACGAACAGGCGGCTCGACGGCGAATAGGGACTAAAACGTTCGACATCGGCAGCAAACAGCGCGTGCATCGGGCTCACTGCGACGGCGTCGGCGCCGTGCGCGGCGGCGGCACGTGCGAATTGCCTGAGGCCGGTGAAATCACCGATGCCACCGTCGCCTTTGCGGCGCAGCGCGTAGAGCTGCGCAGTGAGGCCCCACAGCTTGCGTGCGCCGGCGACGTCGGCAACACCGAAGCAACGCCGCGGCGCCACGGCGAGTGTGAAAGTGCTGTCGCCAATTTCGACACGGTGATAGCCCGATGCCGCGACGGCTGCCAGCACGAATTGTCCGTTCGCATCGCGCGTCGCCACGCCGTCGTTATGAGATCCTTCCTCGAATGCGATGCGATAGGGCGTCGTATCGCCGTTCGCAACGCGGCCGCCGACACGCACGGGCTCGCCGACGCCGACGACGATCAGCGGCGGCGGTCGCGCGCCGTCGTTTTCGGCGTGCAAGCGCGCGAGGCTTTCATTTACCTGTGCCGGTGTTTCGCAGGGAATTTCGAGCGCAATGAGAATCGCACGCACGGTTGCTGTGCTCACCTCGTGATGCTCGCCGCGATAATCGATCCAGCGTGTTGCCAGACCAGCGGCGTCGGCGAGCTGTTGCAGTGCAGCCTCGATCATCTTGTTTCCTCGCCCGGTCCCAGCGAAACGGGGGCTGGCTCCGCGCTGATTTCCGTGATGTGCGCTCCGAGCACGACGGCGCCGTGGGCAGCAACACGCATGTTGCCGGCGACCGAGTGTTCGGCCGAATCCGGATCCGCGCTGCTGATACGCAACCACCAGTCGAGCGCCGGAGCCGGCAGCGTGAAATCCATGTCTGCAGTGGCTGCGTTGACCAGCAACATCAGCACGCGCGTCACACCGTCGGTGTCGCGTCCGGCCGTGCGCACGGCGAAGGCGCGGCGTTCGGCGTTCTGCCAGGCTTCCGGTGTCATCGGTTCACCGCGCTCGTCGAACCAGGCGATGTCGGCGACGCCGTCGAGGGGATGCTCGCGCCCATGCGGAAAGCGTGCGCCGCAAGCAGTGACGAACTCCTTGCGGATGGCGATCAGGTGGGCGACGAAGTCGAAGAGTTGTCGCGTTGACGGTTGCGCCGCTACCGTCCAGTCGATCCACGAAATCTCGTTGTCCTGGCAATAGGCATTGTTGTTGCCCTGCTGTGTACGGCTGAACTCGTCGCCAGCAGTCAGCATCGGCGTGCCGTGGGCGAGCAATAACGTGGTCAGCAGCGAACGTTTGGCGCGCTCGCGCCGTTCGACAATCGCGATGTCCTGCGTCGGTCCTTCGTGGCCACAGTTGGCGCTGAGATTGTTGTCGCTGCCGTCGCGGTTGTCCTCGCCGTTGGACTCGTTGTGCTTGTGTTCGTAGCTGACGAGATCGTGCAGCGTGAAGCCGTCGTGCGCGGTGATGAAGTTGAGCGAGGTCCACGGCCGGCGGCCGCGCTGGTCAAACAGCTCGCTGGAACCGGCCAGGCGCGCGGCGAGTGCGCCGCAGCAGCCGGGATCTCCGCGCCAGAAGCGGCGCGCGTCGTCGCGGAAGCGATCGTTCCACTCGGCGAGGCCAGGGGGATGATTGCCGAGCTGGTAGCCGCCGAAGCCGAGATCCCACGGCTCCATGATCAGCTTCAGCCGCGACAGCACCGGATCCTGGCGCAGTGCGGTGAAAAAGCCGGCGCTGGGATCGAAACCTTGCGCGGTGCGGCCGAGTGTGGTGCTGAGATCGAAGCGGAAGCCATCGATGTGATATGACGTTGCCCAGTGACGCAGCGAATCCATCACCATCTGGGTGACGCGCGGATGCGCCAGGTTCAGCGTGTTGCCGCAGCCGGTGTCGTTGATCGAGCGGCGTTCGTCGCCAGGCACGAGGCGGTAATAGCTGGCGTTGTCGAGCCCGCGCAGCGACAGCGTCGGGCCGAGTTCGCCGCCTTCGCAGGTGTGGTTGTAGACCACGTCGAGAACGACTTCGATGTCGGCTTCGTGCAGGCGCCGCACCGCGGCGCGGACATCGTCGGCGCCGCCGTCGGCGAGGTAGCGCGGTTCCGGTGCGAAGAAGGCGAGCGTGTTATAGCCCCAGTAGTTGCGCAGTCCTTTCTCGACCAGAAAGCGATCGTCGATGAACGCGTGTATCGGCAGCAGCTCCAGTGTGGTCACGCCGAGCTTGACGAGATGATCGGCCAGACGCGGATCGCCAAGTGCGGCGAAAGTACCGCGCACGCGGCGCGGCAGATCGTCGCGGCGCATGGTGAGCCCGCGCAGATGCGCTTCGTAGAGCACGGTTTCGGTCCACGGCACTTGCGGGCGGCGATCGTGACCCCAGTGGAAGTGGTCGGTGGTGACGACCGCCTTCGGCATCGCCGATGCGCTGTCGCGGCGGTCGAACGAAAGATCCGCGCGCGACGACTGCGCGCGATAGCCGAACAGCGTGTCGGACCACACCAGTTCACCGGCGATGCCGCGCGCGTAGGGATCGAGCAGCAGCTTGTGCGAATTGAAGCGGTGACCCTTGACCGGATCGTAAGGACCGTGCGCGCGGAAGCCGTAGAGCAGTCCCGGCCGTGCTTCCGGCAGATAGCCGTGCCAGATTTCGTCGGTCCACTCCGGCAACGTGTAGCGTGCGACTTCGTGGCGTCCGGACGCATCGAACACGCATAGCTCAATCTTTTCCGCGTGCGCCGAAAACACCGCGAAATTGACACCGAGCCCATCCCAATGTGCGCCGAGTGGATACGGCGCTCCGGACAGCAGGCGGTCGGCGGGTTTAGGCATATTTCGTTTCCCTCGACGGGGAAGGGCATGCTTTGACGGCGCGAGATGCTCTTACTCCGATGGCCTCCTGGAGAGAGCGGGAAATTCCAAAAGATGTTCTATATATGCTCATCGTGCCGTAACAGAACTGTGCCCAGTGGCGGCAGCGTCAGTTCGAGCGACGCCGGCTGGCCGTGACTGCCGATATTGCGCGCAACAACCGCGCCGACATTGCCGACGTTGCTGCCGCCGTAGTATTTCGCGTCGGTGTTCAACAGTTCTCTCCAGGTACCGACGGCCGGCACCCCGACGCGATAGCCGTAATGCGGCAGCGGCGTCATGTTCGTCACGGTGAGCAGCGGCGCGCCATCGTAGCCGCGACGCAACCAGGCGAACACGCAGTTGGCCTTGTCCTCGACGACCACCCAATGGAAGCCACCGCTTTCGCAGTCGCGCTGGTGCAGCGCCGGCTCACCGATGTAGAGGCGATTGAGATCGCGCACCAGACGCCGCACGCCACCATGCAGCGGATCACTGAGCAGATGCCAGTCGAGCGCGGTGTCGTGATTCCATTCGCGCTCCTGGGCGAACTCGCCGCCCATAAACAGCAGCTTCTTGCCGGGATAGCTCCACATCAGTCCGAAATACGCGCGCAGATTGGCGAAGCGCTGCCAACGATCGCCCGTCATCTTGCGGATCAGCGAGCCCTTGCCGTGCACCATTTCGTCATGCGACAGCGGCAACAGGAAGCGTTCGGAGAACGCATAGACCAGTCCGAAAGTAATATCGTTGTGATGCCAGCTGCGGTGGATCGGATCGCGCGCCATATACTGCAGCGTGTCGTGCATCCAGCCCATGTTCCACTTGTAAGAGAAGCCGAGCCCGCCGTCATGCACGGGATGTGATACGCCCACCCAGTCGGTGGATTCCTCGGCGATGACCAGCGCGCCGGGACAACGTTCGGCGACTGCTTCGTTGAGGTTGCGGATGAAGGCGACAGCTTCCAGATTCTCGCGGCCGCCATAGCGGTTCGGCACCCATTCGCCGGCCTTGCGGCTGTAGTCGCGGTAGAGCATCGACGCGACCGCGTCCACGCGCAGTCCGTCGATGTGGTAGCGCTCCAGCCAGTGCAGCGCGCTGGCGATCAGAAAGCCGGATACCTCGTGGCGTCCGAAGTTGTAGATCGCGGTATTCCAGTCCTGGTGAAATCCTTCGCGCGGGTCCGCATGTTCATACAGCGCGGAGCCGTCGAAGCGCGCGAGACCGTGCGCATCGGTTGGAAAGTGCGCCGGTACCCAGTCGAGAATCACTCCGATGCCGGCAATGTGGCAGGCGTTGACGAAATGCGCGAAACCTTCCGGCGGTCCGTAGCGCGCGGTCGGCGTGTAGAGGCCGAGCGGCTGGTATCCCCAAGAACCGCCGAACGGATGCTCCATGATCGGCAGCAGCTCGATGTGCGTGAAACCCATGTCGACGACGTAGGGAATCAATTGCGCCGCGAGTTCGTCCCAGTTCAGAGAACGCGATTGGTCGTGCTCGTGACGCCGCCAGGAGCCGGCGTGCACTTCGTAGATCGACAGCGGTTTGTGTGGTCTTTGCTGTTCGTAGCGGGACGCCATCCACGTCGCGTCACTCCATTGGAATTCGGTGATCGCAGGGACCACCGATGCCGTACCCGGCGGCGGTTCCGAGGCGAGTCCGACGGGATCGGCTTTCAGAGGTAGCATCCCATGCGCGCCGAGAATCTCGTATTTGTAATACTCGCCGGACAGCAGTCGCGGCACGAACAATTCCCAGATGCCGGATTCGCGCCGCAGCCGCATCGCGTGGCGGCGGCCGTCCCAGCCGTTGAACGCGCCGACCACTGATACGCGCCGGGCATTCGGCGCCCACACCGCGAAACGCACGCCGGGCACGTCGCGAATCGTCATCGGCTGCGCGCCGAGACAGCGGCCGAGATCGCGATGACGCCCTTCAGCGAACAGGTGCATGTCGAGTTCGCCGAGCAGTAACCCGAATGAATACGGGTCTTCGGTTTCCTGCACGCTTCCGGGCCAGTGGATGCGCAGCAGGTAACTGGTATCGCGTGGAATGCGGCCGGCGAACAAGCCCGGCGTCTGGATCGTTCGCAGCTCGGCAAGCACGCTGCCGTCGGCAGCAATTGCTTCGACGCGCCCTGCCAGCGGCAGGAGCGCGCGCACGATCGTATCGTCGCCGTCGGCATGCGGACCAAGCAGCGCAAATGGATCGCCCGCCAGACCGCTCGCGAGCGCCTTGGCGTCGGCCGGATCGAGCAATAGTTTCGGGTCGGGCGGTGGAGTCGTCATTTCATGTGATTCTTTGCGCTGATGGTGTATCGCAAAGCGCACGATACAGCTCCATGTAAAGTCGTGCCGACGCGTGCCAGGAGAAATCGCGCTTCATGCCGGCGCGTCGCAGCGTTGCACGGGTCTTGCCATTCGCGAATAATTCGAGCGCTCGTCGCACTCCATACAAGAGGCCGCTCGCGTCGGCATGTTCAAAGTGAACGCCGGTGGCGCTGCCGGCGGCGAGCGTCTCCGGCGTCGCGTCCGTGACGGTGTCGGCGAGTCCGCCGGTGCGGCGCACGACCGGAATCGCGCCGTAGCGCTGCGCGTACATCTGGTTCAGACCGCAGGGCTCGAAGCGCGAAGGCATCAGCAACAGGTCGGCCGCGGCATACAGGCGGTGCGCAAGTTCCTCGTCGTAGCCGGCACGGATCGCGATGCGGTCCGGAGCGGTGCGCGCCCAACCGGCGAGCGCGCTTTGCAGATCGTGATCGCCGGCGCCGAGAACGATGATCTGCAAGGGCAGATCGAGCAAACCCGCACCGGCGGCGACGATCAGGTCCGCGCCCTTCTGGTCGGTGAGACGGCCGATGAAGACCGCGAGTGGATCGTTGCTCGTGCCCAGTCCGGATTCTTTCTGCACGGCGCGTTTGTTGGCGATCTTGCCGGATGCCGCGTCGCGGATGCGGTAGCGCGTGTCGAGCAAGGGATCGGTTGCCGGATTCCAGATCACGTCGTCAATGCCGTTGACGATGCCGTGCAGACGCGATGCGCGCACGCGCAGCAGGCCGTCGAGCGTCTGGCCGAACTCTGACGTGCGGATTTCGCGGGCATATGTTGGGCTGACGGTGGTAATGGCATCGGCGTAGTTGATGCCGGCTTTCATGAACGACAGCCTGCCCCAATATTCGACACCATCGACATGCCACCATTTGTCCGGCAGGCGCAGGGCCGCGAAAGCCTCGCGTCCGAATACGCCTTGATACGCGAGGTTGTGGATGGTGAATACGATTCGTGGCCGCTGGGTCATTTCCGCGATCCGCGGTGCCGCCAGTGCGGTCTGCCAGTCATGCAGATTGACGATGTCGGGGCGCCAGCCGCCGGCACCGCCGGCGAGTCTGGCGATGGCTTCACTGAAGCAGCCGAAGCGCCAGGCGTTGTCGGTAAAGTCATGACCGGCGGCGTCGCGATAGGGATCGCCGGCGCGCGCGTATAGCGGTGCGTGATCGACCAACCATACCGCACAGTCGTTGCCGGGCAGCATGCCTTCCAGAATCTCAAAGCGCTGGCCGAGCACATCGAGAGCGATCAGCGTGCGCAAGTTGCGCAGTTTTTCGCGTGTGCCGCGATAGGCCGGTATGCAAATGCGCACGTCGGCGCCGAGCTTTTGCAGTGCCGGGGGTAGCGCACCGGCAACGTCGCCCAGCCCGCCGGTTTTTGCGAACGGAACACATTCAGCAGCGGCGTGCAGGATTTTCATTCGGATTTCCCAGGAAGCGCAGCCAGATTCCGCGCAGCACGGAGGCGCATGCTCGAAGCGCCAACTTTATTCGAGCATTTCCGAGGTAACCAGTGTGACCCCGCTCTGGCTGACGTGATACAGCCTGCGGTCCTGCTCTGGATTTTCTCCGATCACGGTCCCATCGGGAATGGTGCAGCCCTCGTCGATGACGGCGCGATGGATGCGGCAGTTGCGGCCAACCCGCACGCCGGGCAGAAGCAGCGAATCCTCCACGACGCTGTGCGCGTCGACACGCGCATTGATGAACAGCACCGAGCGGCGCACCGACGCGCCGGAGACGATGCAGCCGCCGCTGACGACCGAATCCACCGCCAAGCCGCGTTGATCCGGATCATCGAACACGAACTTCGCCGGCGGCACCTGTTCCTGATGCGACCAGATTGGCCAATCGTCATCGTAAAGGTTCAATTCCGGTACGACGCCGGTGAGTTCGAGGTTTCCGCGCCAATAGGCGTCAACGGTGCCGACGTCACGCCAGTAGCCCTGCTTTTCAGGTTCGTACAGATCGCGAAACGGATATGCGAACACTTTACCGGTCTGAATTGCCGATGGAATGATGTCCTTACCGAAATCGTGACTGGAGCTCTCGAGACGGGCATCGCGCAGCAGCCAGTCCAGCAGGAAACGCGCGTCGAAAACATAAATGCCCATGCTGGCCAGCGCGACATCCGTCCTGCCGGGCATTGGCTTCGGTTGCTTCGGCTTTTCGTCGAAGCCCAGAATGCGTGTGCTTACATCGACCTGCATGACGCCGAACTCGGTTGCTTCCGAGCAGGGCACTTCGATGCAGCCGACCGTGAGCTGTGCTTCGTTCTCGACGTGATGCGCGAGCATCTTTCCATAGTCCATCTTGTAGATATGGTCGCCCGCCAGCACCAGCACGTAGGCCGGCTGATGCGTGCGGATGAAATCGATGTTCTGGAATACCGCATCGGCGGTGCCGGCGTACCAGGACGGGTTTTCGGTGCGCTGTTCCGCGGGCAGCAATTCCACGAATTCGCCGAACTGGCCGCGCAGGAAGCCCCAGCCCAGCTGCAGGTGCCGGATCAGCGAGCGGCTCTTGTATTGCGTGAGCACGCCAACCCGGCGGATGCCGCTATTGATGCAGTTTGATAGCGTGAAGTCGATGATGCGGAACTTGCCGCCGAATGGGACCGCCGGCTTGGCCCGGTTGGTAGTCAATTGCATCAGGCGCGAACCTCGGCCGCCGGCCATGACCAGCGCGAGCGTTTCGCGCGTCAGGCGGCTGACGAAGCGCGGATCGGTGGGTGTCTGCATGCATAATCCTCTGAGCGCTGGTTCCGGTCTTGTGCAATTTCGGAAGGGGATTAATTTTGACTGGGACTGCCTGTGCGTCTTCCAGCGTGCCGCAAAGATTGCGCCCGTAACGCGCTTTCGTTCGGATGGTATATGCAGACCGTCTGCTAGTTCTTGTGCAAAACCACCGCATACACAATGCGATACGCAATGCATATGCCAAAGGGACACAGGCGGGCTCGGATCGGACCGGGAAATAGGCGTGGCGTTTGTGCGGTCTTGGCAGCGGAAAGGATGTCTGTGCCGCGGGACCGTCCAAGCAAGATGCGATAGCGCAGGTCAAGTCCGTACAAATTCTGCCGATATGATCCACGCGATGAACCGCGATATGGATATGACGTGCCCAACGCAGAAATAAAGCTATGCACGTAAAACTGGCCTCTTCCGACTCTATCCGCATCAAACAGCCGCTGCTTTGGGATGTTTACAGCGAGCAGGGCCAACTGCTGTTTAAAAGGGGCGCGGTACTGCACGATCAGCGGCACATCGACATGCTCATAGGACGCGGTGCCTACGTCGAGCACGAAGCTCATGGTAGTGATAGCCATCAGCCCAGGACGAAGGCAGATCTGTCCGGAAAGAACAGCTCAAAGCCGGACACTCTGTTCGAGCTGTGGGACGACATTCATCAGCGGCTCGGTGCTCTGCTGCGCCGGCACGACGGCGATCCACAGTTCCTGGAAAAGCTGGCCAGAATCGCAACCGATCTGATTGCTCTGGTCGACAAGAACATCGACGCGGCGATCTTCTCGATCATGCGGATCGACATGACCAACTACGCGATCGCGCATACGCTTCAGGTCGCCACTTGCTGTGAAATTTACGGACGTTTCGTACATTGGGAAGTGCCGGAGCGTACCAGCCTCGTCAACGCTGCGCTGACGATGAATCTTGCGATGCTGGAATTGCAGCTGACCTTGAGCAAACAGGCCACGCCACCGACGCCGGAACAGCGCGAACTGATCCTTTCTCATCCCACCCGCACGCGCGATCGACTGACGAGCGTAGGTGTGACTGATCAGGTCTGGTTGCGTGCCGTGGCTGAACATCACGAAACCGCCGACGGTAACGGGTACCCGCTTAATCTTAGCGAAGTGTCACCGATGGCCGAGGTATTGAACATGGCCGATCGCTATTGCGCGCTGATGGGCAAGCGCTGCGAGCGCGATGCCAAGGCGCCCAACATCGCTGCGCGCGAACTCTACCTGACCACTTCGGGAGAGCGGCAGGCGGTCATCGCGCGGATCATCAAAGGGTTCGGTTTGTTCCCGCCCGGTCATTTCGTGCGCCTGGTCAACGGCGAAATCGCCATCGTTACGCATCGCGGCGAGCACGCCAGCAGACCGCGCATCGCCACCGTGATCACTGCGCAAGGCACCAAACTCCTCGATCCGATTCGGCGCGACTCCGCCAAACCCGAGTTTGCGATCACCGACATTGTGCCGTCAGACGAGTGTGCGATACAGGCTGATCCGACGAAGCTGTTCGCATACTAATAGGTCTGGCCCCAAACACGCATCCACGACAGGCAGCATGCCGTATTAGGATTTGTCCGTGAGTGCCGCCGAAGACTTCCTCGCCATGATCTCGCGCCGCAATTTCTTTGTCGCCGCAGCCAGTGCATTGCTTGCGGGCTGCTCGCCGCTGCGGCTGCTCAACGCTTCCGCTGCCGACGATTCATTTACGCTGCGCGAAGGATTGAGCTATGGACCGCTGCCGCGCCACCGTTTCGATCTGTTCGTGCCGCGATCCTCGGTGGCCGGCCCGGTGCCAATCGCGGGTTGGCCTGTCGCGGTGTTCTTTTATGGTGGTTCGTGGAATCGCGGTGCGCGTGCGGACTATCGCTTTGTCGGCGAGGCACTTGCCTCGCGTGGCATCCTTACGGCGATTGCCGATTACCGGCTATATCCGGAAGTACGTTATCCGGATTTTCTGCACGACTGCGCCCGGATTACCGCACTGACGCTGCATGAAGCCGGCAGCTGGGGCGGCGATCCTGCCCGTGTGCATGTGATGGGGCACAGCGCGGGCGCTTACAACGCGGCGATGCTGGCGCTCGACGAGCGTTGGCTGACTAGCGAAGGTGCATCGCCGCGCAGCCTCGCCGGCTGGGTGGGATTGGCCGGTCCTTACGATTTTCTGCCGATCAGTAATTCTGAAGTGCAACCGGTATTCCACTACCCGGATTCACCGCCGGATTCGCAGCCGCTCATGCATGTCCACAAGGGTTCACCGCGCGCCTTTCTCGGTGCCGCGCGCAGTGATTCGCTGGTCGATCCGCAGCGCAATACCGTCGCGCTGGCTGCTCAGTTGCATGCGGAGGGTGTGCCGGTGGAAGTGAAGCTCTACGGACGTGTCGATCACGCTGCGCTGATCGCTACGCTGGCACGACCGCTGCGCTGGCTCGCACCGGTACTCGACGATGTGAGCGGCTTTATGCTTGGTGTGGAAAGAATCTGAGACATTATCCGCAGCCGGTTACACTTCGGGGGATACTGAACATCCCTCGGATCCACACGATTGCCGTGACAGAAGCGAATACACACCGATCGCCGACACAGGCGGTACTGCGGGTCAACGCTCTGCACAAGCAATTCGGCGACATTGTCGCGGTCGATAGCGTGTCATTCGATGTCCATGCAGGCGAAATCGTTGGGCTGCTCGGCCCCAACGGTGCCGGCAAGACCACGACGATCAATATGATCCTCGGCGTACTGGAGCCGAGCACTGGAACGATCGTCATCGAGGGCCACGACGTGCGAAAGGCGCGTTCGCGAGCGCTCGATCGCACTAATTTCGCCGCCGTCTACGCGCCGCTTCCAGGCAATCTCACTGTTTACCAAAACCTGCGCTTTTTCGGGATGATCTACGGTGTGCGTTCGCTGTCCGAGCGCATCGAAGCACTGCTGGAGCAATTCGATCTGCAGCGCTTTCGCGACCGCAAGTGCGGCGTGCTTTCGTCCGGCGAGCAGACCCGTGTCTGCCTGGCCAAGGCGATGCTCAATCGTCCGCAGCTACTGTTGCTCGACGAACCCACCGCATCGCTGGATCCCGCCGTTGCGCATGACATCCGCGCCAAAATCCGCGATATCGCCGTGCAGGGCGGTGCCGGCATTCTGTGGACTTCGCACAACATGTATGAAGTCGAAGAAGTATGCGACCGCGTATTGTTTCTGGTACGCGGCAGGCTACTGCTGCAAGGCAGTCCGCAGGCTTTGCTGCGAGAGCACGGCGCCAAGACGCTCGAAGAGCTGTTCGTTCGCATCGCGCGGATCCCGCTGACGGATGCGGCGGTGTCGGCATGATGCGGCTACGGCCCACCGCCGCCATTGTTTTGCGCCAGTTCTATCTGATGCGTGGCAGTCCCACGCGCCTGTTGCCGATGTTCGCCTGGGTGGCGATCGATATCGTGTTGTGGGGCTTCATTACCCGCTACCTCAGCAGTGTCAGCGCTCCCGGCATCAACTTCGTGGCGGGGCTGCTCGGTGCCGTGCTGCTGTGGGATTTCTTCACGCGCGTCATGCAAGGCGTGACGACCGCGTTTTTCGAAGATGTCTGGTCGCGCAATTTTCTCAATATTTTCGCGACGCCGTTGTTGATTTCCGAGTATGTCGGTGGGCTCGTATTGACCAGTATCGTCACCAGCGTGATTGGACTGGCGGTGATGCTGCTACTGGCGACGACCGTGTTCGGCCTCTCGTTTTTCGCCTACGGAATCCTGCTGGTTCCTTTTCTGCTGGTGCTGTTCCTGTTCGGTATCGCACTCGGCATTTTCGCCAGCGCGATGGTGCTGCGACTAGGTCCCGCGTCTGAGTGGCTGGTGTGGCCGATTCCCGCGCTGCTGTCGCCGTTCGCGGGCGTCTTCTATCCGCTATCGACGCTGCCATTGTGGATGCGTGCGATTGCGGCCCTGCTGCCGCCGTCCTACGTGTTCGAGGGCATGCGTGGCATCGTCGCGGGCAATGGCTTTTCCGTGGCGACGCTCGCTGCCGCGCTTACGCTGGCAGTGATCGAAATCGTCGCTGCCTGTTGGTTCTTCTCGCACGTTTTTCGCTTCGCGGTGCGTACGGGACTTCTGGCGCGTTATAGCGCCGAGAGCGTCAGCTGATCCGGAAACGGAAAGGTTTCGCCTCGGCGGGTGGGCGGCGGTTCAAAACCACTCCTCTGATTTAATTACATCTTTTTTGCCACAAATCTCTTCTCGCGTCACCTCACTTGCGATAACATTACGATCATAATACTATTCATTGGGCCGGAGGTGAGCATTCAGTCCGGCAGGAGAGGACGACTGGTGAGCCGCCCTCGTCGCAATTCGACTGGACGAACAAGCCATGAATATCAGCACACTGCGTCATCTCGTAACCCACGAACCGGGTGCCGGAACGGCGCACCGGGAAACTGCTCTCCCGGCCAACGCAAATGCCAACGCAACTACCAATCCGGATCGTGGGCGGTTTGCGGCGCTGGTAGCAGCGCTTGCGCTGATCACTATTCTTTTACTGGCATCGTTGGACGGTGTTGGCACTGTGGGCGCGTCGGACAAGCCCGGTGATACTGCGGAGCCAGCTGTGATCGTTTCCGTCACCAGTCCGGCACCTGTCGTCGTCGCACCTTGATTGGCTACGATAACGCCAGATCTCGCGCAAGCTACGCGTGATATGGTGGTTATCATTCAGCGGAGGAAATCATGCGCTATCCATCGTCGCACAAGTCGGAAACGCACCAGCGCATTCTTGAAACCGCGGCTGCGAGCTTCCGCAAGCATGGCGTCGACGGCATCGGCGTCGCCGACTTGATGAAATCGGTCGGCCTGACGCACGGTGGCTTTTACGCACACTTCGAATCCAAGGACAAACTGTTTGCGGAAGCGATCGACGCAGCATTCACCGATAGTCTGTCGAGTCTGCAACAAGCCATTGGGAAGGCTCCCGCCAGCGCACGACGCAAAGCGCTCATCGACGCTTACCTTTCAGCGCGGCACCGCGATCATGCTGACCGTGGCTGCGCGATCGCTGCCCTCGGCACCGATATTGCGCGCCAGGGAGTAGACGTCAAGGAAGTTCTGGAAAAGCAGTTCGAGACGTTTGTCGACTTGCTCCAGACATTGTCAGGCTCGGGCTCGGCGAAGAGCCGCAAGGCAGCCATCAATACCATCGCTGCGATGGTCGGAGCGATGGTGCTGGCGCGCGCTGTGCCTTCAGAAGAGGTATCCGACGAAATACTCGCGGCGGTTCGCGACAGCCTGAAAGATCGGGCGGACTGATCGCTGGATTTACGTGAACCGGCTGCCGCAGCTTTGCGGGTTCGGCCCGGAGTCTACGTGCCGAAAATGTCGGACGCTTACCAGATCAGATCATCCGGTACCGTGTAATCCTTGTAGGGATCGTTGTCGTCGATCGCACCCGGTCCGGTATTGTGAAAAACGACTGCGCGCTCATCGCGTTCGCGAATGCGCTCGACTGCCGTCGCCGGCACCATTTCGTAGCGTCCCTCGCAGCGCACGATTGCCACTTGTCCCTGACCCAACTGCACCCGCATCTGCGCATTGACAGGAATGCGCCGGATTTTCTTGCCATCGATAAAGTTATAGAACTCATCGCTCTCGATCTTCGGCAGACGATTCTGCTCGACCAGCTGCTTCACCTGTGCCTTGCGTGCCTTCAGCTCCGCCTTCTCCTGTGCCTGCCGGTTCCGCGCCTGATCCTGCGCGACTTTTTCCGCAAGCGCGCGTTGAGCGGCGAGCTTCGCCTCGTCGGCCGCGGCCGAAGGATTCTTCGACTGCTGCAGCTTCTGCTTGTGCCGCTCCTGACTTGCCTGCTGTGCCTGCTTTTTATTGATCAGACCGGCCTGAAGCAGCTGATCGCGCAATGACATGCTCATAACATTTGTCCGTCTATCAAGGGCTAGGTGTACTGGAACGCTCCGCGTCCAGTAAAAGCTATGGGGATTGTTCCAACGAGCCGGCGCAAGCGCAACGTCCTGGCAGAGGATATATCGGAACTAGCTCATGGTGCTAGGGAGAGACTCTCAATACAATTATAAGACATTGATAATAAACAATTACTAAGAATTAATATTAGCAATTACTCACAATGTTACTCACTTCTCCCTTGATATGCTCCGACTTCTCAACAACATCAAAATCAGGAGAATCCGAGTGCGTTTTGTGAAATTGCTGGCTGCGCTAGCTGGGCTTTACCTCTGTGGGTCCGTGTTTGCTGACGACTTCGATTTTCGCGGTGCAAAACTAGGCATGACACTTTCTGAATTGAAGGCGTTGCCAGCATTGCCGCAAGCGGGCTCATCCTATCCTGATGGAACATTCGTTTCATGTGATCCTGTGGATGATGAGGGTGCAAAAATCGGCGAAGTTAGCTGCCGGCGAGCCGGAGATGTCAATGATCATTGAAAACGGACCAAGTGTGATCACGCAAAACTGACCAGGGCTAATTGCTATTCAGCTTCGTTTCTTAAAGCGGTATGAGTCGTTGCCGGTCTCGATGATGTCGCATCGGTGGG
>Ga0265334_10000925_pt1 | contig 14624 bp, 8 predicted proteins | sample 42023metaG_FD_192442 | JGI IMG/M metagenome (GOLD analysis project Ga0265334, IMG submission 192442) | Rhizosphere microbial communities from Carex aquatilis grown in University of Washington, Seatle, WA, United States - 4-20-23 metaG | ecosystem: Host-associated > Plants > Roots > Rhizosphere >... | reverse complement strand
GCGTCGCTCGGCAACACGTCGTCAGTCGTCAGCCCGCGGGCTTGCCCCGCGGGCCGCCACGACCTGGAAGGCATGGAAGAACAGATCACGATCCGCCGATGAAAGGCCAGTGAGACTACCGGCGGAGCCGGCGCGGACTGCTGTCAGCTCGCGAATGTCGCGAGACCTGGCGAGATGGAGCGGTGGAAAATCAACCCCGCCACGACCTGGAAGGCATGGAAGAACAGATCACGATCCGCCGATGAAAGGCCAGTGAGACTACCGGCGAAGCCGGCGCGGACTTCCTTCAGGATAGGAAGGTCGCGCGACCTGTCCAGTTGGCGCGGTGGAAAATCAAACGCGGCAAATTCAAACCTTCTTGTTCAAGGGTTCGTCCGGGGTGCCGTTCCTTCCAGGTGCGATGAATGCGATCTCCAATGTCGATCCGACTGCCGTCAGCGGACAGTTCGCGATTGCCGTGCAAAAGAAAATCAACGACGCGGCGGCGGATCAGGGGCAGGCGGAGCTGGAACTCATCCAGGCCTCCTCTGCACCGCAGAAGGCGACCTCGGGCGACGTCGGGACGCAGCTGCACATCGTGGCGTGAATCAATCGTCAGAGCGCTGACGCTCCGGCGAGGCAAACGTGCCTCGCCGGGCGCATTCCATTCGTCCGTCATGCACTTCGATACGCGCCGGACCTAAAGCTTCGTCGCGGCCGGCCGCTCCATCTGAGAGCGGAGCAGCCAATGCGTTATCGAATGTACGCGAGCACCGAAGCCGAGCAGCAGCGCTTCGACACCGAGGAAGAGCTCATCGAAGCTCTCTCGTGCCGCGGTTGGGATCTGCAGGAGCGCGCCGCGCGCGAGGTCCACGAGAGCCGCGAGCGCCGCTTCCGCCTCGCCCGCGAGTCGAGGACGCAAGTCATCCGTCCGCGTGCGGCGACCGGCTGAGTCCAGCGAGTCCGCTCGGCGCGCCGCGTGAAGTTCGAGCGCAGCGCGCCGACCAGAGGCCATATCGAGCAAGCGGGCTGCGTCGAAGGAGACGTAGTCCTTCCGCGAACTCGTACCGGCTTCGCTAGGCCGGCCAGAATCCTCCGCGGCACCGCAGCATCTAGAGAGCGACATCGCCGATCGGGAGCCGCCGTTCGCGGTATCGTTCGAGCACGGCCACGATGTCCCGATCCATGGGGCGATCGCAATGGTTCTGCTCCGCCACTTCTCGTACGGCAGCGTGAAGCGCAATCGAGCGCGGGCCCATCGCGTGCGGTCCACGGAGTTCGACCGCTTGACAGAGTGCCAGGAGGTGGACGACGGCGACCGTCTCCGTCAATTCGATGATGCGCAGGCAGTCGCGAGCCGCAATGGTGCCGAGGCTCACCTTGTCCTGGTTGTGATTCTCCGTGCTGCGGCTGAAGGCGCTCGCAGGCATGGTCAGCTTAGAGGCCTCGGCCGTGAGGGCGGACGCGGTGATCTGCATTGCCTTGAAGCCGTGATGCGTCGCCGCGGCTCGCCCTTCGACCGCGACGAGGTTGTTCGGCAGACCGTTGCTGGTCGCGGGGTTGACGAGGAGTGCGAGCTGCCGATCGAGAAGATCCGCGACGCTCGCCACGCACGCCTTGATCGAATCCATCGCGTGGCAGACGTGTCCCCCGTAGAAGTTGCCGGACAGGAGCAGGTCGCCGCTGTCGGGGTCGACGATCGGATTGTCGTTGACCGAGTTCAGTTCTGTCTCGAGAAAGCTGCGGGCGAGGGGGAGCACATCGAGCAGCACACCGACCGCATGCGGCGCGCATCGTAGAGAGTAACGGTCCTGAAGCCTCGCGGTCGACGCGTCCCGGGTCGGTCCTCCGCCGAGGTCCTCTCTGACCCATCGCGCGAACGTGGCCTGCCCGGGATGTGGTTTGAGCTCGAAGATCCTCGCGTCGAAGTGACCTGCCTCACCCCGGAGAGCCTCGACCGCCATGGCGGTGAGAGCCGCCGCGAGGCGCGACAGGTGCTGCGCGCGGTCGTAGGCCAGGATTGCGAGGCCGGTCATCGCGCTCGTGCCGTTGACGAGGGCGAGCGCTTCTTTCGGTTCGAGCGTCAACGGAGACGCTGCGAGTGCTCCGAGCGCTGCGGCGGCCGGGCATGGGCGGCCCTCGAACGTCACGTCCCCCTCGCCGGCAAGAGCCGCCGCAACGTAGGCGAGCGGTGTCAAATCTCCGCTCGCGCCCACCGATCCTTCGGATGGGATCAAGGGCAGGACGCGACGGTTGGCGAACAATGCGAGCTGCTCGAGGACCTCGATGCGAACGGCGGAGTAACCGCGAGCGAGCGAGACCAGGCGAGCCACGAGGATGGCGGCGGTCTCGACGTCGTCGAACGGCCGCCCCGTACCGCACCTGTGGTAGCGGGTCAGATTGAGCGCCAGCGCGCGGCCTTCCGCGACCCCGACGTCGGTGCCGCACGAATCACCGAAACCGGTGGTCACGCCGTAAATCCGGCGTCCGCCTTTCACATGGCCCTCCAGCATCGCCACACCGCGCGCCAGGTGCTCGCGGTACGTCGGGTCGCCCGACACCTCGACGCGCGCGTCGCCGTCCGCAATGCGAACCACCTGCTCGAGGGTCAAAGGACGGAGTCCGACGACGACCACGTCGCATCCCGGTGCTTTCGAGCGCTGCATGACGACGCAGGAGTCTAGCTCGTTCGCCATCGCCGCGGCGAAATGCTACTTCGCGTCAGTCCCCTTCTCGAACGAGCAGCGCAACCGGGAAATCCGAGAAGACTTCGCTGAGCCGAGCGTCGCCGGCGACGCCGAGCGACGCGCCGGTGAAGACGTTCCGATAGTGCCCAGGGAAGGGCAGCGGGAGACGCTCCTCGCCCCACACGTCGCCGAGCGCGAACGGGCGCTCTCCGCCGGTCCGGATGAACGAATGGCGCGGAGTGCAGCAAACGATGCGACTCGCTTCGAAGGCGCGAGTGAACGCCACTACATGCTCTCCGCACGGAAGGGACTCGTAGTCGCCGCGCAAGAACAGTTCGCGATTCGCCTTCCGCAGCAGAAGGGCCAGGTGGGTCACGTAGAGCTTCACGCGGCCGTCCTGGAACGTGCTCAGAAGCTCCTTCGCCAGCGCCAGCGGCTCATGGCTCCGGCCGCGGATCGTCGCGAGCGCCTCACGTCGGCGGCCGTAGTCCACGGGCCGGCGGTTGTCGGGGTCCACGAGGCTCTGGTTCCATAGCTCGGCGCCCTGGTACGTATCGGGGACGCCAGGCGAACAGAGTCGAAGCACGCACTGCGCGAGGCCATTGACGGCCCCGTACGGAGCGATCAGCTCCGAGAAGTGCCGGACGCTCTGGACGAGCGCCTCGCTCTCGAGGACGCTCGTGGCGAACGCCGTGACGGCCTCGTCGTAGCGCGTGTTCGGGTTCGTCCAGGAGGTCACCTCCTTGGCTTCCTTGCCCACTTTTTCGAGGAAAGCGCCGAGCCGCTGCGTGAGCTCGGGACGGCCTTCCTTCCCGTCCCAGCCTACCGGCCACGCACCGACGAGGGCCTGGTAGAAGAGGTACTCGTGCTTTCTGGTGGGGGCTGGCTCCCCGTCAACGGACGGGCGGAATGCTTCGGCCATCGCGCTCCACCTCCGCACCTCACGCTCCCAGGTTCTCGGCATCTCCGAGAGGACCGAGATGCGCGCTGCTGCGTCTTCGCCGCGCTTCATGTCGTGCGTCGACGTCGTCGTCATCGACAGCGGCCAGGTGCGCGCGCGCTCCAGATTGCCATGGTGAAGCTCCTCGATCGACCTTCCGAATACCGAAGGCGTCGCGCCCACCTCGTTCAGACAGAGGAGGCGCGGGTAGCGATAGAGCGCCGTGTCCTCCCGAGCCTTCGCCATCACAGGGCCCGTGAGCTGCTGGAACCTGAGCGCGAACGCGACCTGGTCGCGCTGATCGTCGGGCGTCCCTTCGACCTTGAGAAGAAGAAGACCTTCAAGAAAAGCAAAGACGCTCTTGCTGATGGCCGGCGCTCGTCGACGCGCTCGGGCGACGGCGAGGCGAATGTGCCGCTCATCGGCGGCGCTCGGCGGCTCCCCTGCGCGGAGATACGTGCGGTAAACCGGGAACGCCGCGATGACCTCGCTGAGCGCCTCCGTGAGACTCATCAGGGTGAAGTCCCTCCACTTGCGGTTCCTGGCTGCGACTCGGTCGAGCGCACGGGCGAGCATGCCGAGCTCGCTCGCCATGCTGAAGCGAAGGATGTGCTGCTTGCTATCGTGGACGTGCGTTTCGAAGTTCTTCTGGTCGAGGGTGAAGGACCGATAGAGCTCGGTCATCTCGCGTTCCGCGCCGCTGGCGACCCAGAGCCCGGTCACCAGGGCCCCGAACTCGTAGCCCGTCGTTCCGTCGACGGGCCAGGTTGACGGCAGCAGCTCGCCCGCCTCGAGGATCTTCTCCGCGAGCAGGGGCAACGGTCTTGCGAGATCATCGGGACCTCGGACGACTCCTCCTTCGCGAGGCGGCTGCTTCGGCTGGAAGCCGCGCTGTAGCGTCTCGAAGTAGCCGAATGGGTCATAGAGACCGTCGGTATGGTCGAGTCGCAACGCCTGTATCTTGCCTTCGTCGAGGAGCTTCCGGACGAAAGCGTGCGCCTGGTCGAACACCGGCGGCCACTCCATGCGTATCGCGGCAAGACTGTTGATATCGAAGAAGCGCCGGTAGTTGATCTCCTCGACTGCCACGTGCCACGACGCGAGGCGATAGCTCTGCCCTAGCAGGAACCGATCGAGGCCATCGAAGGTCGCGGGCTCGCCGGGTCGGCCGTTGAGTTCTGCGATCGCTGCCAGCAGGCCCTCTCGAGCCGGGGCCGACTGCTCCACGAGCCGGGCCAGCCGGCGCTTCCAGACCTCGTTCTCCCTTGCGCGCTTCTTTCGCTGCTCCGGGTCTCTCTCGTGCCGCGACGGCAGATTCGTGATCGCCGAGTGGATGCTCTCGAGCTCTTGCCGGGCCTCGTCGGAGTCCGGAAGGGTCGCCTTCAGCAGCGCCGTCGCGAGCAACGGCGCGATTGACTCGGGGGAGATCGGGAGTCGATCCATCTTGTATGCGAGAGCGAGGCGGCCGCTCTCCCACACGACCGGGAGCTCGCCGCGCTCCAGAACCTCCCCGTAGGAATCGCCCAGCATCGGAAGGAGCACGCGATCGTTGAGCGCCTCCTTGAGCGGTGACCAGTCGACGTCGAAGAACTCTGCGTAGGCGGAGCTCGGACCGTTCTCGAGAAGATCGTCCCACGCACGATTCTGACCTGGAGCGATTCCCATGTGGTTCGGGACCCAGTCGACCAGGAGCCCGAGCCCACGCGCGCGGAGCCCGTCCGTGAGCCGGGCAAAGTCCTCCTCGGAACCGAGCTCTTCGTTGAGCCGGCCATGGTCGACCACGTCGTAGCCATGCGCACTGCCGCGGGCCGCCGCGAGGATCGGGGACACGTACACGTCCGTGACGCCCAGGTCGGACAGGTAATCCAGCAGATCGAGCAAGTGGTGAAACCCGAAGTCGTGATTGAGCTGGATGCGGTAGGTTGCTCCGAGCGTGTGGACGACGCCCCCACTACGATTCACGCGTGAGGGAGACCGGAACAGCTTGAGCGATCGAGCGACCAGGAGAGTCTGCTCGCCGGGACCGCGGTTCTCCTGAGCGCGATCGGTGTTCGTATCCACAAGCAGCTGCCACGGCTCGCGCACGGACTCGAGGCTCGGCAGCTTGAACGGGAGATCGGTGCTGCCGGCATTGAGGAGAATGAGAAGATTGTCGTCGACGAGAGGACGTCCCTCTTCGTCCGTCTCGTCGATCGCGCGTCCCCCGAGGAACATCCCGACGCTCCGCGTGACCGGGTCCGCCCAGTCCGCGTCCGACATCTGCTGCCCGTCGTGACGGAACCAGAGGAGATCCCGGAGGTCGGCCTTCAAGACGCTCCTGCCCTGGAAGAACTTCGAGCGATGCAGAGCCGGATGCTCCCTGCGGATGCGGAGCAGTCGCTTCGTGAGCTCGAGCAGCTCGAGCCGATCCGGAGTGAAGCTCCAGTCGACCCAGCTCACCTCGTTGTCCTGGCAATAGGGGTTGCTGTTCCCCCGCTGCGTCCGGCCGTGCTCGTCGCCGGCGACGAGCATCGGCGTGCCCTGCGACAGGAGGAGCGTCGCGAGGAGATTCTTGCGCTGACGGCGACGTAGGGCGTTGATCGCCTCGTCGTCCGTGGGCCCTTCGGCCCCGCAGCCCCACGAGCGCTCGTCGTCTCGCCCGTCACGGTTTTCTTCGCCGTTCGCCTCGTTGTGCTTCCGGTCATACGTGACCAGGTCGTTCAGCGTGAATCCGTCGTGGGCCGTGACCAGGTTGATGCTGGCCGTCGGCTTCCGCCCGCTCGCCTGGTAGAGGTCGCTGCTTCCCGTCAGACGGTATCCGATCTCCGCCACCGTCCCGCCGTCGCCCTTCCAAAGAGAACGGACGGCATCGCGGTAGCGGCCGTTCCACTCCGCCCACCGCACCGGAAAGTTGCCGACCTGGTAACCTCCGGCCCCGACGTCCCACGGCTCGGCGATGAGCTTCATCTGGCTCAGGGTGGGAGACTGATGGATGAGGGTGAAGAAGCTCGACAGCCGGTCGACGTCGTGGAGCTGCCTGGCGAGCGCCGAGGCGAGGTCGAACCGGAACCCGTCGACGTGCATCTCGGTCGCCCAGTACCGGAGCGAATCCATGATCAGCGTGAGCACCTGCGGGTGACGCACATTGAGCGTGTTGCCGGTACCCGTGTAGTCGAAGTAGTAGCGCGGGTCCTCGCCGACCAGACGGTAGTAGGTCGGGTTGTCGATGCCCTTGAAGCTGAAGGTCGGGCCTAGGTGATTCCCCTCCGCGGTGTGGTTGTACACGACGTCGAGGATCACCTCGATTCCGGCGGCGTGTAGCGCCTTCACGGCTTCCTTGAACTCACGCACCTCGCTGCCGACGCGGTCGGTGGATCGATACCGCACGTCGGGGGCGAGGAAGCCGATCGTGCTGTAGCCCCAGTAGTTGCGGAGCCCTCGGTCGACGAGCACCTTGTCGTCGACGAAAGTGTGGATGGGCATGAGCTCCACGGCGGTCACGCCGAGCTCGCGCAGGTACTTCAAGATGACGGGATGGCCGAGACCCGCGTAGGTGCCCCGCAGAGATTCCGGCAGCCCGGGATGCAGCCGCGTCAGACCACGCACGTGCGCCTCGTAGAGCACCGACCGGTGGAACGGCGTCTGGGGGGGCGTGTCGTCTCCCCAGTCGAAGCTCGGATCGATCACGACGGCGTGCGGGGCGCCGAGCTGGGGTGCGTCGGTCGGCCGCAGGTCGGCGTCGGCGCCACCCAGTGGGTAAGCGAAGCAGCCGTCGCCCCATCGCTCGACCCCGTCGACCGATTTCGCATACGGGTCGAGCAGCAGCACGTTGGGATTGAACCGAAGGCCGCGAGCCGGCTCGTAAGGCCCGTGCACTCGATACCCGTAGCGCTGGCCGGGTGCCAGACCGGGCACGTACGCATGCCACACGAACGCGGTGGTCGTCGTGACGGGCACACGGGTCTCGCTCCCGCTCTCGTCGATGAGGCAGAGCTCGACGCCAGTCGCGTTCTCCGAGTAAAGTGCGAAGTTGACGCCCTCGCCGTCCCAGGACGCTCCGAGCGGATGAGGCGCGCCGGGTAGAACCTTCACCGCCGCTCGCCCAACGGCAACAATCGATGTCCGTCCGCCCGAAGATGGAAGCACGATGGGAACGAGCAGCGAGGCAGATCGAGTGACGCCGGAAGGCGGGCGCGAGCACGAGCGCCGTCGCCGCTTCGGTGCGGAGGTGCTGTCCACCGGTGTGGACTTCCGGGTCTCGGCGCCCCGCTGCAGCAGGGTCGCGCTCTTGCTCGAGAGCGAAGGTGGACGCGTCCTCCCGATGCATGGCAACGGACGTTCGGGGTTCTCATGCTTCGCTCCAGGTCTTCGCGCAGGCGCGCTCTACCGGTTTCTCCTCGACGACGACGCCAGACCGTACCCCGATCCGGTTTCCCGGTTCCAGCCGGATGGACCACACGGGCCGTCCCAGGTCGTCGATCCCGCTGCGTACGAGTGGCACGACGCAAAGCGTGCGGGCGCGCGCCTCCAGGGGCAGATCGTGTACGAGACTCATATCGGCACGTTCACGCCGGAGGGCACGTTCCGGAGCGCGGCACGCGAGCTGCCGGCGCTCGCTCGGATCGGCATCACCACCATCGAGCTGATGCCCGTCGCGGAGTTCCCGGGCCGCTTCGGCTGGGGCTACGACGGGGTGTGCCCGTTTGCACCATCACGGCTGTATGGAACGCCCGACGACATGCGCCACTTCGTCGACGACGCCCACTCGCTCGGGCTCTTCGTGGTGCTCGACGTCGTCTACAACCATTTCGGACCGGACGGGTGCTACGTGTCGCGCTTCTCGGACACCTTCTTCTCCGAGCAACGAAACGACTGGGGCGTGAGCATCAACTTCGACGGCGAGGGCTCCGGCGACGTGCGCGCGTTCTACTGCGAGAACGCAGCATACTGGATCGACGAGTTCCATCTCGACGGTCTTCGCCTCGACGCGACGCAGGCGCTCCACGACAGCTCGACCCCCCACATCGTGACGGAGATCGTGCAGGCCGCGCGAACTGCCGCGGCGCCCCGCACCATCGTGATCTTCGCGGAGAACGAGCCCCAGGAGGCGAGCTATGCGCGGCCGCCCGAAAAGGGCGGGCGAGGGTGCGACGCGCTCTGGAACGACGACTTCCACCATAGCGCCATGGTGGCAGCGACCGGACACCGCGAGGCTTACTACTCGGACACGGCAGGCACTCCTCAGGAGCTCATCTCGGCGATCCGGTGGGGGTTCCTCTTTCAAGGCCAGCGCTATGCCTGGCAGAAGAAGCCGCGGGGCGAGCCGGGCCTCGATCTTCCCGGACCGAGCTTCGTGGTCTATCTGCAGAATCACGATCAGGTTGCCAACTCCGCGCGCGGCCTGCGGTTGCACCAGCTCACCTCCCCCGGGCGAGCCCGCGCGCTCAAGGTGCTGCTCCTGCTCGCGCCCGGAACCCCGCTCCTCTTTCAGGGACAGGAGTACGACGCCTCGACGCCGTTCTACTACTTCGCCGACCACGCGCCCGAGCTGGCCGCTCTCGTCGCGAAGGGACGCGTAGAGTTCTTGAACCAGTTTCCCAGCGCCTGCAGCGAGAGTGTGCGGAAGATACTGGCGGACCCTGCCGCGCCAGGCACGTTCATGCGTTCGAAGCTCGACCCGAGCGAGCGCGTGACGCACGCGAGCGCAACGCACCTCACCCGCACGCTGCTCGAGCTCCGCAAGGCGGACCCCGTATTCCGGTCTCAGCGCTCGGACCGGCTTCATGGCGCCGTCCTCGGCGCGGAGGCCTTTCTCCTTCGCTATTTCGGAGATGGTGGGGACGATCGGCTCGTGCTCGTGAACCTCGGACCCGATCTCGACATTCGCCACGCGGCCGAGCCGCTGCTCGCCCCCCCTCTCCATCGGGGCTGGCGGCTTCTGCTCTCGAGCGAGGACCCCGAGCACGGCGGGTCCGGTACGCCCTCGCTCGACGCCTATGAGCATACGAGGCTCCACGGTCACTCCGCGGTCGTCCTTGCCTCGACGTGAGTGAGAGGAGAGAAAGACCCTTGCCCGCACTTCCAGTTCGCAAGCTCTCGCTCGGCGCCGCGACCGAGGACCTCGGAGCGTCGTTGCTCGAGCGGGAGTGGCTCGTCGCCAACGGCCTGGGCGGGTACGCGTCCGGAACGTTCGAGGGGGTTCCGACGAGACGATTTCACGGCTGGCTCATTGCGGCGCTCGCCGCGCCGATCGGGCGCGCCACGATGCTGAACCGGCTCTCCGAGACGCTGCGGCTCCCGGACGGTCAGGTCGTCCCAATCACGGCAGAGGACGCCTCTGGAGGGAAGCTCGCGGACGGCGCCGAACGTTACCTTGTAGATGCTCGGCTCGACGCGGGGCTCCCGGTGTGGACGTACGCGGTGAAAGGGTACGTCATCGAGAAGCGCGTCGTGGTCGTGCACGGGCAGAACACCGTCCACGTCACCTACGCGCTGCTCGAGGGAGAAGCCCGCGTGAGGCTCGATGTGCGCCCGTTTCTCTGCTTTCGCGCCCACGAGGGAAGGGTCGATGGCCCTGGCGGACCCTACGCCGTCAGTGCACTGGGCAGCCGCTACGAGATCTCGGGCAGCCCGGATTTTCCCGCGCTCCGGCTCCTGGTCGTGGGCGGCGAAGCGGCGTTGCTCCTGCGATCGGAGGAGAGCCACGAGCGGTACCTCGTGGAAGAATCACGCGGCTACGATTTCGCGGGCAAGCTCACGAGCCCCGGCTGCTTCCGCGTGGAGCTCGCGCGAGGCAACAGCGCGACGCTGGTCGCTTCGACCGAAGCATGGGAGACGATCGTCGCACTCACGCCGGAGGCCGTGCTCGAGGCGGAACGGACGCGCCGTCAGGGGCTCCTCGAGATCGCCGATCCTTGCGCACGCGATGGTCTCGGTGCGGAGCTCGTGCTCGCCGCCGATCAGTTCATCATCACGCCCAGCACCAGAGCCGATGACGCGACGCGCGCGCACGCGGCAGGCGACGAGCTGCGCACGGTCATCGCGGGTTACCACTGGTTCACCGACTGGGGCAGGGACACGATGATCAGCCTGGAAGGGCTGACGCTGCTGACGGGCCGGCACGCCGAGGCGCGCTGCATCCTTCGTACCTTCGCCCACTACGTGCGTGACGGGCTCATCCCGAACATGTTCCCCGAAGGCACGAACGAGGGGCTCTACCACACGGCGGACGCCTCTCTCTGGTACTTCCACGCCCTCTCGCGATACCTGGAAGCGACCGCAGATCGCGGCATGCTCGAGCACCTGATGCCGGTCCTTCGAAGCATCGCCGACGCGCATCTCCGAGGCACCCGGTTCGGCATCGGTGTCGACGCGGCAGATGGTTTGCTCCGACAGGGGCAGCAGGGTTATCAGCTCACGTGGATGGACGCGAAGGTGGGCGACTGGGTCGTGACACCGCGGCGCGGCAAGGCGGTGGAGATCAACGCGCTCTTCTACAACGCGCTGATGCTGCTCGCCGGGTGGCTGCGCGAGCAAGGGGCGGAGGCCGAGGCCGCGCCGTACGCCACGGCCGCCGAGCGTGCCCGGTCGTCATTCAACGCCCGGTTCTGGTACGAGAAGGGCCGCCATCTTTACGACGTGGTGGACGGTGAGAACGGCGACGATCCGGCGTGCCGCCCGAACCAGCTTCTGGCCGTCTCGCTCGAGCACCCGATCCTCGAGCGAGCGCACTGGGAAGACGTGCTGTCCGCCTGCGAGCGGGCGCTCGTGACGCCCGTCGGGCTGCGCTCGCTCGCCCCCGGCCACCCCGACTACAAGGCGCGCTACTTCGGGGACCTGCGGGCGCGGGACGCCGCTTATCACCAGGGCACCGTCTGGGCGTGGCTCATCGGGCCGCTCGCCGACGCATGGTGCAAGACTCGCCCGGGGAGCCTCGACGGCTTGCACCGGATGGTCTCCGGGCTCGAAGCTCACCTCGACCAGGTCTGCATCGGGCAGGTCGGCGAGATCTTCGACGCAGAGGCGCCCTTCACGCCTCGCGGGTGCGTTGCTCAGGCCTGGAGCGTCGCGGAGCTGCTCCGCTGCTGGGTGCTCGTCACGCGCGCGCGGGGTGGTACGCGTCCAGGCTGAAGATGTCCACTCTCAGCGGACGACGATCCGGATATCGCTGAAGCCTCCGCCCGAAGGCGCGGTGATGTCGACCGGGTTCGCGGCGAACTCGAACGGCACACAGTACGGCGCGTAGGCACTTCCGGCGTCGAAGAACGGCTGGACGTTCTGTTCGATGAAGCTCATGCAGAGGAGATACGAACCATGCGGGACTGGGTTCCGCTCGGCGTCGGTGCAGTTCCAGGTCGCCTGGATCGGGCCGTGAATTCTCCTCGTCGCGCCCGATACTGCGTCCACCGTGTTGCCCATGGAGGCCCTTTCCCAGGCCACCACGTTGGTGATCGTGATGAAGCCCCATCTGGTGAGCGTCTTGACGAATTTGCCACCCGACGTCTCCACCCATATCGCCCCGACGTTGGCGGGCCCATAGAGCCCCTTCTTCGTGGTCGTCGTCACCTCGGCGACCATGCGACAGCTTCCCGTGAGAAAACACGGGACACGCGATCCGGCGTCTGACGCGGTCGAGACACAGCCGAGCCCCCACAGGCTCAGCTCGGTGCCGCAGGTTCCATCGAATCGGCAGCAGCTCGAGCCGTCTGCCGGGACGCACGTCGTCGACGCCATGCCCGGCTCGGCGAGCGCCTGGCAGCCCTGGGGCACGTCACGAAAGTTCATGAGCGGAGCGGGATCGAAACCGCAGTCGTTCGTTGCCGTGCAACACGCCGTCAATGCATTGAAGCCGCTCATCGTCGGACACGTGAGCGCACCCGACGCGCAGCGCGGCGCGAGATCCGGGAAGCCGCCCAGAGGCAAGCTCGCGTCGGGAACGCCGACGGACGAGGCGCCACCGGACGCACTCATTCCGCCCCCCGAACGCGCCCCGCCTGCCGCCGGCGAACCACCCGACGCGGAAGTGCCTCCGGAGGGTGCGACGCCGCCCATCGACGGAACGCCGCCTGCGGACCGAACGCCACCGGACGAGGCGCCGCCGCCAGAAACGAAAGCTCCGCCTGTCGAGCGTTGCCCACCCGCTCGAGAGGGCATGCCGGAGTCCATGTGAGCGACGCCCCCGTCCGTCGACGCGACGGTCTTTCCGCACGCCACGGCAATCGCAGCGATCCCCGCCATCATGAACGGTCGCTCCTTCTTCACGGCGGGGGACTCGGCGCCGGCGGGCCACTCGAACCCGGCGTACCGCTGCTCCCTTGAACGTAGGGTGGCGTGAGGCCGCCGAAATCGGTCCCGCCCGGAGGGGCGGGGGAGGGGGACAAGGAGCGCAGGTAGACGACCATGCTTCGAGCTTGTTCCCCCATGATGTCCGACCAGCTGTGGAAGTAACTGAAGGGCGGAGTAACGGGGTTCCCGCCCACGTCCATCGGCACGACACCTTTCGTGAAGAGGTCGATGAGCTGCTGATCGCTGAAACCACCCGCTTGCTGCGGTGTGCTCGAGGTCGTCCAGAAGAAGCTGCTCGTTGCCTTGGCGCCGTGACAGTTCGTGCAAGCCGGGGGCATGCCGGGCGGATCGAACGCGTTGCTAGCGCTCCTCGAAGGAATGCCTCCGTCGAGGGGGATCGCGGGGAGCGGATTCATGTTGTTGTAGCGAGCGTTGCCGGCCTGCCACTCCGCCTCCGTCGCCGCGGTGATGTGCAACGTGGACGCGCCGCACTCACCCCTTGCATTGGCGGTGATGGTGACCTCGCCGGCTCGCCTCATGGTGAGCCGGACGCCGCCGGTGGTGGTGTCTGGCTCGATCAGAACCATGGACGGATCCGACGCCGACCATTTGATGCCACCTCCGCCAGCGCCGACCGTGATGGCGGGAAGCTGAAACTGGTGACTACTCCCCTCGATGTACGCAGAGTACATGTCGGGTCCGAATACAACCCCCAGCTCGTTCGAGCTGCAGCTCTCGGTTGGGTTCGAGCCCGCGTTCCCGTTGTCCTGGGAAGAGCCTCCACCGACTCCGTTGCCAGCATCGTTTTCCGGCGAGCCCATTTGTCCGCCAGTGCCGGCGCGGTTCTTCCCGACCTCTCCCGCTGCCGGGTCAACGGCTTTTCCGCCGCAGGCGCAGATGACGAGCAGCGTCCCGCAGCCCGCCCAGCTCCGCGCATCATCATCGGCTTGATCCTACGCCTGCCGCGGATTGGCTCGCAAGGGTATGTCCGTCCACCCTCACGAGCGCCCACCTTCGTCACGCGCGTCGCAGTGCCGTCGAGCGCGCGTACGCGGCCACCTCATCGCGAGCACTCGTCCCGGGGATGATGGAGATGCGGCATTCGTACACCATGCCGTGAACGGGTGAGCGCGAAGGAGCACGAGAACGGTGGATGATCCATTGCGAGTCCGCTCGAAAGAACGGAGGATCATCTGGAAGGGTGGTGTGCCCGCGGACACGACGTGGATGCTGGCCACCACGAGGAGGAGCATCGATGGCCACGATGAAACGGCACAGGATTGAGCCAGCGGCTAGCATCGTTGCTCTCCTTTGCGCAGGCCTGACCGGTTGCGGCGCGAATTCCGCGCGGTCGGGAGACGGAACCAACGGAAAGGGTGCCACTCCGCCCTCCACCGCTCCGACGAGCGTCGCTGCGGGGATGGGCGCACCCGGAGGTGCTCTGCCACTGGGCGTGGGCGGAGGTCGAGGCGACATCTCCGGGGGTGCTCCGTCCGGTGGTTCCGGAGCAGGAGTCTCGAGCGGCGGGCCGCCAACCGGTGGCGGTGGTGCCGGCGCGCAGGCCGGCGGTACGTCGGGGACGGGTGCGACCTCGCCGGTTGGAGGTGCGTCGAATGGCGGCTCAGCGTCGGACGGCGGCGCGAGGCGGGACGCCGGCTCAACCGGCGGCAGCGGATTCACCGGTGAATGTGAAGCGTGCACGCTGGGTCTGGATCCGCCCGCTCCGGCCGACGGGTTTCAGCTCGCGTCCCCGG
>Ga0265334_10000924_pt1 | contig 14626 bp, 9 predicted proteins | sample 42023metaG_FD_192442 | JGI IMG/M metagenome (GOLD analysis project Ga0265334, IMG submission 192442) | Rhizosphere microbial communities from Carex aquatilis grown in University of Washington, Seatle, WA, United States - 4-20-23 metaG | ecosystem: Host-associated > Plants > Roots > Rhizosphere >... | reverse complement strand
CTGCGGGCGTAGGCCGCCAGCCGGGCCACGCGGCCGACGAGGAAGGCCCGCATGGTGAACGAGCGCAGCTCGGCGGCGGTGTGCCGCTCGGAGATCAAGCCGGCCAGGATGTACTTGCGCCGGTAGGAGTCGATCAGCGCGAACCTGGTCAGGTAGCTGATCCGCGCCGAGCGCACCGCCGACCAAGCGCCGGGCAGCTGCGCGAGCAGCAGGACGGCGAGCAGGATGGGCTGCAGCACGCCGACGACCACCGCCGCCGAGGCCAGCCCGGCGAACGCGGTGACGAAGTTGATCATGTCGTTGACCAGCGCCGACGCCGAGTAAGTGCCCCGGTCACGGGCCCGCTGCAGCCGGTCATGGAAGTCCGAGTCGTCGAACGCGGCCAGTTCCACCTGGCTGGTCAGGTCGTACAGCCGGACCTCGACGACCTGGTCGACCTGCGGCTCCAGCCGGGCCTGCGCCCACCCGGCCGCCGTGGCGACGCCGGAGCGGAATGCCGTCGCGACCGCGACCAGGATCAACGACGGGATCGCCGCCCGCACCCGGTGCGGGGTGGGACCGCCTGCGAACAGCGCCTGGAGCACGCCCGCGGTAGCGAACAGCGCGTACCCGCCGAACACCCCGGAGACCAGGTTGAGCACGATCGTGGCGGCGGTGTCCCGCCTGTTCGCCGACCAGCCGAGGCTCACCGCCTGGCCGATGAGCGCGGGGAACCGGCGCGCTACGTCCTTGAACCTGACCGTGGCCATCCGCTGGTCGTAGACGCGCCAGTAGTTGGCGGTCAGCTCGGCCGTCTCGTGATCGGCTCCCTCGCCGCCGGCCGCCTGGCCGCCGGCCGGCTCTCCGTCTCCCCGGTCTCCTTGCCGCCCGCGGCTCGCCTTCCCGCCGCCTGCCCACACGCCGGCCAGTGCCCGGCGCCCGGCCCCGCCAAGGCGCGGCAGGCCGCGCCACCACCCCGTCGCCATGCTCTGAGTATCCGTCGGCCCACCGACATTGGGCTAACGGATATATCCGGCTATGAACCGCCCTACGCGAGGGGCGCCGGGGCGCGTGCGCACGCGGATCGTAGAGTTGCCTGCGTGAGCGATCTGAAGAAGCGTGTCCACGACCTCATGCCCGGCCTGATCGGCGACCTTGAGGATCTCGTGCGGATTCAGTCCGTCAGCGCCGACCCGGGGCGCCACGAAGAGGTGGAGAAGTCCGCGCGCAAGACGGCCCGCCTGCTGGCCGATGAGGGTGTCGCGGTGGAGATCGTCCGGGCCAGTGACGGCGCGCCGCCGGCCGTGATCGGCGAGCGGAAGGGGCCAGCGGGCGCTCCTGTTGTGCTGCTGTACGCGCATCACGACGTCCAGCCGGAGAACGACCCCGCCGACTGGGACTCCCCGCCGTTCGAGCCTGTTGTCCGCGGTGCGCGCCTGTACGGCCGGGGCGCGGCCGACGACAAGGCGGGCATCGCGGTGCACGTGGGGGCGCTGCGCGCGCTTGGCGACGACCTGCCGGTCACCGTGCGGTTCTTCATCGAAGGCGAGGAGGAAGTCGCCTCCGCGACCTTGCCCGAGCTGCTGCGCCAGCACGGCGACCGGCTCGCCGCGGACGTCATCGTCATCGCCGACTCGGCGAACTGGGACATCGGCGTCCCCGCGCTCACCACGAGCCTGCGCGGCCTGGTGCGGGTGGACGTCGAGGTGCGGACGCTTACCCACGCCGTGCACTCGGGGATGTGGGGCGGGCTCGTCCCCGACGCCATCATGGCGCTCACCAGGCTGCTGTCAACGTTGTGGGCGCAGGACGGCAGCCCGGCCGTGGCCGGGCTTGTCTCGGGCCCCGCCGCGGACGTGGACTATCCCGAGGAACGGCTGCGCGCCGAGTCCGGTGCCGCGCCGGGGACCAGCTGGATCGGTGCGGGACCGGTCGTCGAGCGGCTGTGGACCAAGCCCGCCATCACGGTCACCGGGTTCGACGCCCCGAAGGTCGCCGGCGCCTCCAACACCCTCGTCCCCGTTGCCCGCGCCCGCGTCACCATCCGCCTCGCGCCCGGCGACACCAGCGCGAACGGCATCGCCCGCCTCCAGGAGCACCTGGAAAGGCATGTCCCGTTCGGCGCCCGGCTGACCACCACGGTCGTCGACAAAGGGGAGCCGACCGTGCTGCCGGCCACCGGCCCGGCCTACACCACCGCGCGTTCCGCCTTCGCCGAGGCCTGGGACGGCACGGCGCCGGTGGACATGGGCATGGGCGGGTCGATCCCGTTCATCGCCGAGTTCCAGGAGATGTTCCCCGCCGCGAGCATTCTCGTCACCGGCGTCGAGGACCCCGACACCCGCGCGCACGGCCCCAACGAGGGACTCCACCTGCCGGAATTCGAGCGCGCCGTCCTCGCCGAGGCCCTGCTGCTCCAGCGCCTCGGCAGCGCCTAGGACATCCGGGCCGGGCGCACGATCTGCTCACCCGGCCAGCTAACTCGCTTCGGCGCAGCAGCGGGAACCGGATGTCGCGGCGGTGGGTGAAGCCGAGTTCCGTGTACAGCCTGATCGCCGAGCTGTTGGTGGCGATGGCGTGCAGGAACGGGGTCTCGCCGCGGGCGACGATGCCGGCCGCGACCGCGCGGGTAAGCCGGGAGGCGAGGCCCTGGCCGCGCCACGCCGGGTCGGTGCAGACCGCGCTGATCTCGGTCCAGCCGGGCGCCCGCATCCGCTCGCCGGCCATCGCGACCAGCTGCCCGTCACGGCGGATGCCAAGGTAAGCGCCGAGCTCGATGGTCCGTGAGTGGAACGGTCCTGGCTTCGACCGGCCCGTGAGGCTGAGCATGTCGGGGACGTCGGCGGGACCGAGCGGTACCGCCTCCTCGTCCGGCGCCACGTCGAGGGTGGTGGCCACCAGCTGGACGCCCTCGCCGAGCCCGAGGACCTCCCAGCCCGCCGGCGGCGTCGCGCGGAGGGCGGGGAACAAGAGCTTCTCCCCCGGGCCAAGCAGGCCGGCCATGTCCGCCCAGTCGGCCGCGTCCGGCTCCCCGGGCAGCGCGCAGAAGGGGACGACGTCGGCCGGATAGCGGGCGGCCCGGCCGCGGGTCAGGGCGAGGCCGGCGTGCGGCCCGGCGAGCGAGGCGAGCACCGGGTTGTCCAGAGGGTCTGTCACCGGACAACTATCTCGCCTTCGCGGCCGCCATAGGTGTCCGGGCCGGCCGGGGCACCGCCTGGTGCAGCGCCGCGATGTCCGGGTAGTCCTTCGGGCGGAGCAGGATCTCCTTATAGGCGAGGACTTCGGCGAGCGGGGCGAACGGCCATCCCTGGATGCTCTGGGCCCGGTCGATCAGGTCGTCGGCATCCCAGTCAGCTGATATCCACCCCTGGGAGAACTGGATCAGCCCGTTCCAGAACAGCGCCATGGGGGCGCCGTTGACGCTTCCGGTCCCCGGGCAGCCATGTTCGAGTACGCGCTGCCACGCCGGCCCGCGGGCCACGACATCCAGGTCGTGAAGGCCATCCCGCAGTCCATGGGCAAGCAGCGGGCCGCTGCCAAAGATGACGAAGTCACGGACATTGAGGTCAAGCTCGCTCACCAGCATGGCGAGACGGCGGATAAGCCTGTCTTCTGACAAGGCAGGAAGAGGCGCTGGCTCGTGCATCATCGGTCCTGAGGTGCTTTGTTGTCTTGCTGGCCCTGAGGGATCAGCGCTCGCAGTCAGTGACGCACCGGGGAGGCGTGTGCCTGTCAGCATCGGGAGCCGCCGGGCATCCGCGTGCGGATGCCCGGACAGCTAGTCCCCCAGCCGCAGCCTGCCCTGTCCGGGCCGACTGCGCGATACCTAGCGAAATGTCCGGACAAGGCCGGACAAACACGCCCTGGCCGGGGCGGGGCGGGCACATAGGTCGCGGTTTCGTATCGGTTCACGCAATTGCGTGAAGCGCTCGCCTGAGGGCGATATCTCCAAAATGTGCATCATGTTCCGGCGGCCGCTGGAGACCAGGATCCGGACGCGATCCAGACCGCTGCGGACTTCGCCCGGGCGCTGCAGGCGCTGCGCGACCGGTCGGGGCTGAGGATCCGCGAGGTGGCCCGGCTGACTGGCGGCCAGCGGTCCACCGTGGGCGGCTACTTCTCCGGGCAGCACCTGCCGCTCGACCGGGAGCTGCTCACCCGGCTCCTGATGGTGTGCGGGGAAGACGACCCGGCGCGGATCGAACGCTGGCAGCTGGCCCTCATCCGGGTACGGCGCCGGCCGAGGCGACGCAGCGAGGCACCGTACCGGGGGCTCGCCCGCTACGAGGAGGCCGACGCGCAGTGGTTCTTCGGCCGCGAGGATGTCACTGACCTGCTCGTCTCGCTCGGCACCGCGTCGTCGGAACTCCCATTGATGCTCATCGGGCCGTCAGGAGCGGGGAAGTCGTCGGTGCTGCGCGCCGGGCTCCTGCCCCGGCTGGATGAGATGGCCTGGCAGGCCGACGTCATCGACCTGTCGGTGACGGGGGTCCGTGAGCTCACCATGCTGGCGGTGCACCTGACGGCGGGCGGGGCGGGACCGGATGCGCCAGCCGCCGGCGACGCGGGACGGCGGGCGGTCATCGTCGACCAGTTCGAGGCGGTCTTCACCCTCTGTGACGACGAGGACGAGCGGAACGCGCTGGTCGGCACCCTGTGCGAGCTGGCCCGCAGCGTGCTGGTCGTCCTCGCGCTGCGTGCCGATTTCTACGGCCGGGCGATCGGCTACCCCGGGCTGCGGCAGGCACTGCAAGAGCGGCACGTGGTGCTCGGGCCGATGACCGCGGGCCAGGTGCGCGACGCCGTCGTACGGCCCGCCCTGCTGGCCAGGGCCGAAGTGGACGAGGGACTCGTCGCGCTGCTGCTCGCCGACCTCGGCCCGGCCGGCCAGGGCAGGCCCGCGGCGCATGAGGCGGGGGCACTGCCGTTGCTGTCCCACGCGATGCTCGCCACCTGGGAGCACAGCCGCGGCGGAACGCTCGCGGTGGCCGACTACCAGGCGAGCGGCGGGATCAGGAACGCGCTGACGCAGACCGCCGAGCAGGCATACGAAAGCCTGACCGACGGCCAGCGAACGCTCGCGCGACAGCTGTTCCTCCGCCTCGTGCACGTCGCCGACGGCGTGCCGCCGAGCCGCGCGTCGGTTGCGCTCGGCGACCTGGCTGGCCGGGACCAGGCGGGGAACGCCGAAGCGGTGCTCGCCACGTTCGTCCGGGAGCGCATGATCACCGTGGACGCGGACGCGGCGCAGATCACTCACGACGCGCTGCTCACCGCCTGGCCCCGGCTGCGGGCCTGGATCGAGGAAAACACAGCGGAACTGCGAGACCGGGACCGGATCGCCGAGGCGGCGCGGGCCTGGTCGGAGGCCAGCCGAGAGGAGGACGCGCTGTGGCGCGGCAGCCGGCTGGCGCTCGCGCGGGAATGGGCGGCCGATTCCGGCAAGCGGTCGGCGCTATCCGGGCAGGCGCTCTCGTTCGTGGACGCGTCGGTAGCGGCCGGGGCCGCCACCGAGCGCGCGGCCCGGCGACGGACCCGCTGGCTGCAAGCCACCGTCGCCGTGCTGGCCGCCCTGGTGCTCGCAGTCGCCGGGCTTTCCGGCTACGCCTTCAGTCAGCGGTCGGCGGCCCGCAGAGCCGAGGGCGCGGCCCTGCAGGCGGCCGACCGGGCGGACTCCCGCGACGTGGCTTTCACCGCCGACCAGCTGCGCAGCCAGGATCCGGCGGTAGCCGCACAGCTCAGCGTGAGCGCGGATGAGTTCGCGCGGACCCCGCAGGCCACCGCTAGCCTGCTCGAGTCAAGCGACGCGCCGTCGGTGGCGAGAATCGACGACTCGCCCGGCATCGTGCAGTGGGTGGCCGTCAGCCCGGATCGCAGGCTGCTCGCGGCGGCCGGCGCCGACGGGACGCTGCGGTTGTGGAACGTGGCCGTGCCCGGGCACCCGGTGCTGGCCAGCGTCCTGCTCCCGGCCGACAGCGCGGCCCCGGTGTACGCGGCGGCATTCAGCCCAGACGGGAAGCTGCTCGCCGCCGCGGGCGCGGACCGCACGGTGACCCTGTGGGAAGTCTCCGGGACGCACGCGGTCCGGCTGGCCCGGCCGCTGCCCGGGCCGGCCGCCACTATCTACTCGGTCGCGTTCAGCGCGGACGGGGATACCAGCCCGGCGGCCGCGCGAGCGGCGGTATGCGGGAACCTCGGGCAGCCGCTCTCCCCCGCGGAATGGGCGAGCTACGTGCCGGGGGTGCCGTACCGTGCGCCCTGCTCGCTCGGTCGCGCCGCTGGTTAGGTCCCGGACGTCGGTCAGACCGTTGACTCCTCGGCGGAATCGGGGGTCGCGGACTCCACGCCGTCGCCCAGGTAGGCGGCGATGACCTTGGGGTCGCGGCGGACCTCCTCCGGGGTGCCCTCGGCGATCACCTTGCCGAACTCGAGGACCACCACGCGGTCGCAGATGCCGAGCACCAGGCCCATGTCGTGCTCGATGAGCAGCATGGACTGGCCCTGGTCGGCGAGGCGGCGCAGGGTGACGCCGAGCTCGCTCGACTCGCCGCTGTCCAGGCCGGCCGCGGGCTCATCCAGGCAGAGCAGCTTCGGCCGGGCGACCAGGGCGCGGGCCACGCCGACCAGCTTGCGCTGACCGGACGAGAGCTGCGACGGCTCGGCCCCGGCGGCCCAGTCCATGCCGACCAGGCCGAGGGTTTCCTTGGCCTCCTTCTCGCCGACCCCGCTCTCCTTGGCCGCCACGGTGAGGTTCTCCTCGACGACGAGGTCGTCGAACAGCTCGGTCGACTGCCAGGTCCTGGTCAGGCCGGCCCGGGCCCGGTCGTACGGCTGCAGGCCGCGCAGGTCGCGGTCGCCGAGCACCACCGTTCCCGTGCTGGTTACGAAACCGGTCATGGCGTCGATCAGGGTGGTCTTGCCCGCCCCGTTCGGCCCGATGAGGCCGACGAGCTCGCCTTCCCTGATCTCCAGTGACACGTCCTCGACCGCGTGTACCCCGCCGAACCGGACCGTCAGCCCGGCTACCTTCAGCACGGCCGGGTTTGCCGACCGGTCCGGGCGCGCGGCGCGCGGGGTGACCGGCTCCCGGCTGGCCGCGTCCACGTCCGGCGCGTGCAGCTGCGGCTTCTTGTGCAGGCGCCGGTAGAAGTCGCCTGCCACGCCAGTCGGGTTCTGCAGCAGGGTGAAGATCAGCAGGACGCCGCCGAACAGCAGGAACCAGTTGCCGTCCAGGCCGAACCACTTCTGGAGGGCGTACGGGATCATCGCCTGGGCGGAGATCAGGCCGGCGAACACCGCGCCGGAGATGAGCGTGATGCCGCCCGCGTAGGCGAACGCGATCAGCGACAGCGCGGTGACCGCGTCGAACCGGTCGCTGCTCACCGAGCCGAAGTTGTACGCGTACAGGCACCCGGCCAGGCCGGCGATGAACGCGGCGATGATGAACGCGTACAGCTTGACGGTCCGCGGGTTAATCGACGCCGCGGCGGCCGCGCGCTCGTTCGAGCGGACCGCGAGCATCTGCTGGCCGAGCTTGCCGCGGCGCAGGTACCCGACGCCGACGCAGCAGAGCACGACGCAGATCAGCGCCACCCAGCCGAAGACCGGGCTCGGCTGGTTGCCGTCGATGCCGCGGAACCCGGCGTTCGGGCCCAGGTCAAGGCCGAACCAGTTCATCTCGGGTACCGGCGAGCCGAGGCCGCCGCCGCCCCAGGTGGTGTTCTGGAAGCCGAAGGAGTTGATGGCCACGGCGCCGGCCAGGGTGACGACGGCGAGGCTGACGCCGCGCACTCGCACGGCGGAGAAGGCGGTAACGACGCCGATGGCGACGGCGACGGCGATACCCGCCAGCGCCGCGAGCGGGAAGGTGATGCCGAAGTTGCTCGCCATGTGGCTGATCGTGAAGCCGGCCGCGCCGGCCAGGGCGAGCTGGATGATCGAGATCTGGCCGACGAAGCCGGTGATCACGACGAGCGACAGCGCCATCAGGATGCCGATCAGCGTGTTGATCAGCGCGTTGCGGAAGTCGAACGGGAACACCACGAGCAGCACCGCCGCCGCGCCGCCGAAGATCAGCGCGGAACGCCACAGGTGCTGTGGCCGCGGCGCCTCCGGCAGCCGGCGCTCGACCACCTCGCCGCGGCCGGGGATGCGGGCGCCGCGCCAGAAGAGCACGCCGATGATGATGAGGAACGCGAGCAGGTCGGTCGTGCCGGGAATCGCGACCCCGCCGGACTGCGGGAACCAGGCTTCCGACGATGCCAGCTGGAGCAGCGAGTCCAGGATGCCGATGCCGAAGGCCGCGACGGTGACCAGGCCGAACGAGGTGAACCGGGCGATCAGCGCGGCGGCGAGCGCCGGGATGATCTGCAGCGGCAGCGTGGAGGGGTCCAACTGGGTGACCGAGGAGGCGAGGATGCCGAGCGAGCCCGCGATGAACGCGGCGATCAGCGAGTTGGACAGCGAGATCGTGCCCGGCGACACCCCGCCGAGCATCGCTGCGACCTCGTTCTCCGACGCCGCCCTGGTGGCCAGCCCGAACTTGGTCCACTTGTAAACCGCGGAGAGCACGATGGCCGCCGCGATCACGATGCCGGCGAGGAGGAACCGGTCGAGCGTGATGCCCGAGCCGAGCATGTGGATCAGCTTCGTCGGCAGCACGGAGGGAGAAGGCTGCTGGGTGGTGCCGAAGGCGAGGATCATGGACGACTGCGCGATGAGCAGCACGCCGAGCGAGGCGATCAGCTTGCCGAGCGGTGAGGCGTTGCGCAACGGCCGGTAGACGGCGAACTCGAGCAGCGCGCCGACCGCGAGCACGAACAGCAGGGCGAGCGGCAGCGCCACGGCTTTCGGAAACGAGGCGATCTTCCCGCTGGTCAGCGACCAGAAGGCATAACCGCCGAGCATCGCGATCGCGCCGGTGGACAAGTTGATGACCCCCGAGCCACGGTAGGTCGCCACGACGCCGAGCCCGATGCCGGCGATGAGCGCGCCAGAGCCGAGACCTAGCAGGATGAAAAGCAGGGCTGTTTGCACGGGGGTCATCCTCGGTCAGTGGTTGCTAAGTCAAGAGTTCAGGTGATGTCACGGGATTTCAAGTGAAAAGAGGTGACGCCGCGACCGCGAGGGGCTCACCCTCGCGGTCGCGGCGCGGCTGTCAGCCAGCTACGGATCGGCCATCCGTTACTGTGACTCGCCCGCCGGCGGCTGGGTCCAGCCGGCCGTCTTGACCCACTTGTTCTTGCCTTCGTACTCGAAGAACTGCGAGCGGTTGTTGCAGACGCCGGGCGCGGCCGGGTTGTAGCCGCACTCAAGCGCCGGGGCGCCGAGGGCTTGCGGGCCCTTGAACGCCTGGACGGCCGTCTGGATCGCGCTCGGGGTCAGGTTGGCGTAGCCGACCTGGTTGAGGATCTTGTCGATGGTCATCAGCTGGCCGAAGTCCACGATGTTCCACGGGTCGGGCGCGTTGGCCGGCGTGGAGTAGGTCTGCGCCAGCTTCATGTACTCGATCATGCCGGGGTCGGTCGTGTCGCCGAACAGCGAGCTGGCGATGAGGTAGGTCCACTTGGGGAAGTCACCGCCGAGGCCCGCCGCGACCTGGCCGTTGAGGCACAGCGGGGCGGCGACGATCTTCTTGGGGTCGGTGATGCCCTGCTGGGTGAACGCCTTCTCGATGTTCACGCAGTCCGGGGCGGCGACGGCGGGGATGACCATGTCCGCCGTGGCGGCCCCGGTCGACGCGAGCACACCGGTCAGGTCGGTGGCGTTCGCCGGGTACGGGCCCATCTTCACGGAGATGCCGGCCGCCTTGAGCGCCGCCTCGGTGGCCAGCGCGCCGGGGGTGGCCGAGGCGGTGTTGGGGTAGAGCACCGCCGCGGTCTTGGCGTGCAGCACGTCCCGGCCGTAGGTGCCGAACGGCCCGAGCACGCTGGTGGCGTCACCGAAGAGCACCGCGGTGTTCTTCTGGGCGCCGTCGATGGGGAGCGGGGCCACGCCGCCGACCACCGGGAGCTTGCCGCCCAGGGTGGCGTAGAAGGACTGGTCGCCGATCACCACGGCGCCCATGGCGATCACGTCGACCGACTTGTTGGCGAGGAACTTCTGGGCGCAGCCGTTGCCCTCTTCCTCGGCGGAGGCGATGAAGCAGGTGGACAGCTGGACCGGGTGGCCGTCGACCCCGCCGAGCTCCTTGTTGATGTAGTTGACCGCCATCTCCGCGCCGTCGGTGGCGTGCTGGCCGATCACCTGCGGGCCGCCCTGCTGGTTGACGAAGCCGATGGTGACCGGCGGCAGTGAGCTGCTCGCCGGGCCGGACTTGCCGCCGGTGTAGCTCAGGTAGTCGGTGACCGACTGCGCGCCGAGGCCGCCGGTCGAGCCGCTCGCACTTGGTGCCGCCGCTGCGCTGGTGGCCGGCGCGGCGGCGCTGCTGCTTGACGGCGCGGTCGCGCTCGTGGTCGAGCTTGAGCTGGAACAGCCCGCCGCGGCCAGGGTCACTACCGCGATGGCAGCGATCCCGGCAACGCCGGCTCTCTTGTGTCTTAGCAACTTCGTTTCCTCCTGGCGTGGGTGCTTTTTTGGAAGTCGGCTTGGACAGAGGGCAGATGGCCGTGGCAGGCCGGTGATCACACCGATGCTTTTGCGCCCCACAGGTGCCGTGAGGCAATCTCCGCGCCCTCGACGAGGGAGGCCAGCTTCGCCCACTGGATCTCCTCGTGCACGCGGTGCATGAACGCGCCCTGGGCAAAGCCGCAGTCGGTCCCGCCCATCACCCGGTCACGGCCGACGACGTTCGCCAGCCGGATGAGCCGCTGCGCGACCAGTTCCGGGTGCTCGACGACGTTGGTGTGGTGGGTGACGACGCCCGGAACAAGCACCTTTCCCTCAGGTAGCTCCAGGTCCTCCCAGAGCTTCCACTCGTGCTCGTGCCGCGGGTTGGCCTGCTCCATCAGGTAGTACTTGGCGTTCACGGCGAGCACCAGGTCGATCGAGTCGCGCAGCGGCGGGTCGTAGGCGTGCGGGCCGTGCCAGCTGCCGAAGCAGACGTGGTACCTGATCCGGTCCTCGGGCAGCCCGCGCAGCGCGTGGTTGAGCGCGTCGACCCGGACCCGCGCCCAGGCGCGGTAGTCCTCCCAGGACTGGCCGCGGGACAGCATGGTGTCCGCCTCGTGCATCAGCACGGCGTCATCGACCTGGAGGAACGCGCCGGACTCGATGATCGCCGCGTACTCCTCGTGCAGCACGTCGGCGATCGCGTAGACGAACTCCTCGTCGCTCTTGTAGTACTCGTTGGCCAGCCAGTAGGCCGACGCGGGCGCGACCACCGGCATGAACGTCTCGGAGATGTCCTGGCCGGCGCCTTCCAGGGCCACCTTGAAGTTGACCAGGTCCCGGTCGATCGCGGTCCTGTCGTAGCTCATCGGGCCGGTGCAGACCCAGGTCACCGCCCCGACCGGGCCTTTGTCCTCAGCGTCCGCCGCGTCCGCCGCGCCCGCCTCGGCGGTCTCCACCGGCGGGGCGGACGCCTCGGACCTGATCCTGATCGTCGCGTCGTGCTCGAGCATGTCGAGCTCGCGGTACGCGCCGGGAAAGTTCTGCCGGTCCCGGCTGGCTGGCAAGATGGACGAGAAGTTCCCGGTGAGCGGCCGGGACTCCAGGCCGCTGGTGCGCTCGTAGAGGTAGGTGATCCAGGTGGCCTTGCCCATCTCGCCGTCGTCGATGACGTCGATCCCGGTCTCCGCTTGCTTACGGACCACGTGCGCGACTGCCCGCGCCAGGGCCGCCCGGTACTCCACGCTCTCGGTCGATGCCCGGCCGTGGTCGATGGCCGACAGGTACGCAAGCAGTTCCGGCGGGCGGATCAGGCTCCCGGCGTGCGTGACCTGGATACGCTGCATTCGCTAATCTCCCGACATTGGGGGACGAGACACGTATGGGACATTGTGTCCTCCAAGAAAAGGGCTCCAGCCGACACTGCGTCAACATAGATCGTTAAGCACGCACATCACAATCAGGACAAGTGTCCGCTGGCCACACATGGCGGGCTGGCAAGTTGGCGATGGCACCAATGCCGCGAAAGTGTCGGCGCGTGACGATGACAGTCACGGCGTTTGCGCTGCGTAAGGCTGTATCTTGTGGGTCTACTTATGACGACCGGTATGGGCCGGTGAAGGTGGGTTCTGGACACGATGGCTGGCACCGACGCGGTTCTCGAACTGGACAAGCTCAGCGTGGGCTATGACCGCACCCAGGTTGTGCGCGATTTGACGCTCACCGTGCGTAGCGGCGAGGTGGTGGCGCTGCTCGGCGCCAACGGCGCGGGCAAGACCACCACGCTGCGGGCGGTCTCCGGCCTGCTCAAGCACGGCGCCGGCGCGGTGCGGTTCGGCGGCGCCGACCTGGCAGGCGTCGCGCCGGCCGCGCGGTCCCGGCTCGGCATCGCGCACGTGCCGTCCGACCGCGGCCTGTTCTTCGGGCTGACGGTGGCCGAGCACCTCCGGCTTGACGGCTCGGGCACCCCGGCGGCCCTGGACGCCGCGTTCGATCACTTCCCGGCGCTGCGCGCGCTCAAGGACCGCAAGGCCGGCCTGATGTCGGGCGGCGAGCAGCAGATGCTCGCGATCTCCCGCGCGCTCGCCCGCAAGCCGAAGCTGCTGATGCTGGATGAGATGAGCCTCGGCCTCGCCCCGGTCATCGTCGCCCGCCTGCTGCCGGTGGTGCGGGAGTACGCGACGTCCACCGGGACCGGGGTGCTGCTCGTCGAGCAGCACGTGCACATGGCGCTGCGGATCGCCGACCGGGGCTACGTCCTGTCCCACGGTGAGCTTTCCGCGAGCGGCACCGCCGAGGAACTGCGCGGCGACGCGGAGCGGCTCGCGTCGAGCTACCTGGGCGGCGGGGGAACCGCGTCTTAGCGGCTGAAGCCCCAGTTGAGCATGGTTATCGCGTCCTTCGACGCGGCGGTTATGTCGGCGATGTCGGCCGAGGAGCCGAGTACCACCCCGATCAGGGTGACACTCCCCCGTTTCGCCTCGAACAGCAGGCACTGCCCGGCCGCGCTGGTGTAGCCGGTCTTGATGCCGGTCGCGCCGGAGAACATGCCGAGCAGCGGGTTGAGGTTACGCCAGGTGTGCGCCCGGTGCGCGCTGGTGGCCCCCACGTGGTAGGACCGCGTCCCCACGATCGTCGCGAACGTCGTGTTCCGCATCGCGGCCCGCCCCAGGTTCACCAGGTCGCGCGCCGTGGAGTAGGTGGCGAACGCGCTCGGCGCCGGCAGCCCGCTGAAGTCCGCGAAGTGCGTCTTGGCCAGCCCTAGCCCTTGCGCCGTGGCGTTCATCTTCGCGATGAAACCGGAAAGCCCGGGACCGTACGCGCTGGCGAGCGTGTAGGCGGCGTCACAGCCGGACGGCAGCATCATCGCGTAAAGCAGCTGCAGCGTGGTGAGCTTCTCGCCGGGGACCAGCCCGGCGGTCGACGCGTCGTACTTCTTGTCGTAACCGACGATGCCGCCGGGCACCGTGATCACCTGGTTCAGGTTGAGTCCTGGCGTGGTAAGCACCACGTACGCGGTCATCACCTTGGTGACCGAGCCCATCGGCCGCTCGAGCACCGACGACCGTGACCACAGGTTGGCGCCGGTCACCGCGTTCGCCAGCTCCGCGTAGTGCGAGCGTATGGCGGGCGGCACGCTGCCCGGCCGCGCCGCCAGGGCGATGCCGGGTGTCAGGGTGGCCGCCCGGGCGGCCGGGGCGGCGCCCCCAAGCATCATCACCGCGACCGCCGTACCCGCGGTTACCCCGCCGGAGATCCGCATCAGGCCACCTCTCGCCCACCGTTGCCGAGTCACCCGCATTCTTTCAGTGAGTGTCACCTATGGCTGCAGGTTACGGTTGAACTTTGATCAGAACGGGTGCGTGCTCCGCCACAACCGGGGCACGTCGCGCCGTTCGCATGGCAAGCGCCCGTCAGGGCAGCTAGCCTGCTTGGGATACCCGAGAGGGACATGGATGGTTGAGATGGATAGTTGGTGCCCGTCCTGCGGCTACTCGGCGGAGCCGGGCACGCGGTTCTGCGGCGGCTGCGGGTACCAGCTCGGGCCGGGGGGCGACGCGTCCCCCGCCGGCTCAGCGACGGCCGCGGTGCAGGCACCCGCGCCGTTCCATGGCTATCCGCCGCCGGGCGCGCCGTCGGCCCCGCCCCCGCCCATGGGCGCGCCGGTCAGCGCGCCGCCGCCCCCGTCGGGCAGCCCGCTGCCCTACCCGCCGCCGCCCGCGGCGACCACGGTGCAGCCGCCGCTGTCGGACACGATGGACCGGATGCTGCGCCCGCAGGGCCTGTTCCAGAACCGCCTGTTCCAGAACGCGCAGCAGGTGCCGGCCAGCTGGCAGCAGCCGCAGGCGGCCGCGCCGGTGAGCTACCCGGCTGGCGGCCAGTACCCGCCGGGTTCCCCCTATCCGCCGGGTCCCCCGTACCCGCCGGGTGCGCCGTTCCCGCCGGGCGGGCAGTACCCGCCCGCGGACGGGTACCAGCAGGCCGCGGCGCCGCAGGCCTGGGGCGCCGCGCCCACGGGCGGCATCACCGCGGTGCCGACCGGCGGGATGGCCGCGCTGCCGCCCGGGCTGGGCGCTGCCCCGGGCCAGCCGGGCGCCGG
>Ga0265334_10000921_pt1 | contig 14662 bp, 9 predicted proteins | sample 42023metaG_FD_192442 | JGI IMG/M metagenome (GOLD analysis project Ga0265334, IMG submission 192442) | Rhizosphere microbial communities from Carex aquatilis grown in University of Washington, Seatle, WA, United States - 4-20-23 metaG | ecosystem: Host-associated > Plants > Roots > Rhizosphere >... | reverse complement strand
GCGTAGAAGAACAGACCGCTCTTCACCGCCTCGAGGACGAGGGCATCCGCCACCTGGGCGATCCGGGCGGGGTCGTCGGTGGAAACCACGACAAACTGGACGGGGACGCCGCCGGCACCGGGAAGCGGAGGCCGCAGGAAGGACAGCATGCGCATCCCGGCGATGCTGCCGAGCTTCTGGGTGACCTCCGGCAGCAGCTGCATGGTGGTGCGGGCGCGCTGGTCCCAGGGACTCAGCGCCATCAGCGTGATGCTGTTGTTACTGGCCGGATAACCGTTGATCTGGATCGTCTGGGCCGTTTCCGGGAAGCTCCGAACGATCCCGGTGATTTCGTCGGAGTACGCGGACAGCTGGTCGATGTTGGCGTTGGCCGAGGCGGTGCCGATCGCGATGACCATGCCCTGGTCCTCGTCCGGCGCGAGGTCGACCTTCGAAAGCTGGTAGAACGGCACGAGGCTGGCGAAGACGATCAGCGCGAACGCCACCACCACCGGGCGGTAGTTGAGGGAGCCCTTCAGCACGCGCTCATAGGCGCCACGGACCTTGTCGAACTGCCGGTCCAGGAAGTGGGCGAAGCGCTGGCGGCTGCCGTCGTCGTGCTTGAGCAGCTTCGAGCACATCATGGGGGACAGGGTCAGCGCGACGATCCCCGACACGATGACGGAGCCCGCGAGCGTGAAGGCGAACTCGCGGAAGAGGGCGCCGGTGAGACCGCCCTGGAACCCGATGGGCGCGTACACCGCCGCCAGCGTGATGGTCATGGCGATGACCGGGCCACCCAGCTCGCGCGCGCCGACGAGGCTCGCCTCCAGCGGCGACCTGCCCTCCTCGATATGCCGGTGAATGTTCTCCACCACCACGATGGCGTCGTCCACCACCAGCCCGATCGCCAGGACCATGGCCAGCAGCGTCAGCAGGTTGATGGTGAAGCCCATCGCCAGCATGAGAAAGCAGGCTCCGACCAACGACAGGGGCATGGCCACGATCGGAATGACGACTGATCGCACCGTCCCCAGGAACAGGTAGATGATGACGATGACGATCACCAGGGCCTCGACCAGGGTGGTCACGACCTCGTCGATGGCGCTCCGGATGTAGTCGGTGGCATCGTAGGGGATCGCGGCGTATACGCCGCGCGGCAGTTCGGAGACGATCCGGGGAAAAACCTGGCGGACGTCGTTGATGACGGTGAGCGCATTGGCCGTGGGCAGGACGTTGATGGCGATCGCGGTGGTCGGGTTGCCCCCGAACTTGACCGTCGATTCATAGTTCTCGGCGCCCAGCACCACGTCGGCCACGTCGCCGACGCGGATGATGGCGTTGCCCTGCTCGCGGATCACGAGCCGGCGGAATTCGTCGGCGGTGTGCAGGTCGGTCGACACATTGAGGTTGACCGACGTCATCATGCCCTTGGTGGAGCCGACCGCGGAGAGGAAGTTGTTGGTTGCGAGCGCCTGCCACACCTGGGAGGGGCTGAGGCCGTAAGCGGCGAGCCGGTCGGGCTTCAGCCAGATGCGCATGGCGAAGATGCGGGCGCCGAGGATCTGCGCGCTCTGCACGCCGGGCACGGCGGTCAGCTTGGGCTGCACCACGCGATAGAGGTAGTCGGTGATCTGGTTCGAATCGAGCGCGTCGCTCGAGAACATGAGGTACATCGCCGCGGTCGATTCGGCCATCTGGACGTCGATGACGGGATCCTGGGCGTCGGCGGGCAGCTGGTTGCGCACCCGGTTCACCTTCGACGTGATCTGGGTCAGGGCGGCGTTGGGATCGTAGTTGAGCCGCAGGTGGACGGTGATCGTGCTGACGCTCGGGCCGCTGGTCGACTCCATGTAGTCGATGCCGTCGGCGCTCGCGATCTCGCGCTCGAGCGGCGTCGTGATGAAACCGCGGATGAGGTCCGCGCTGGCGCCGACATACACGGTCGTGACGGTCACGACGGCGATGTCGCTGCGCGGATACTGCCGGACATTGAGCAGCTCGATCGACCGGAAACCGACCAGCAGAATCAGCAGGCTGATGACCGTGGCGAGGACCGGTCGTTTGATGAATAGATCCGTGAAGTGCATCGCGACTCAGGGATGGTCGGGCCGGGGCGCCGCGGAGTCGCTCGTCGCGACTGTGTTGTTGACGATAACGCTGGCGCCGTTGCGCAGCTTGAGCTGGCCGGCCGTGACGACGATGTCGCCGGGCTTGACGCCCTTGGCGATGGCCACCTGGTCGCCGCGGGTCGCCCCGGTCTGCACGAACTGCTGGCGCACGGTGAGACCGCCGGCGCGCTGCCCCGGGTTCTCCACCACGTAGACGGCGTTGCCGTAGGGATTGTAGACGATGGCGGAGAGCGGGACGGTGACGACCTTCTCCTCGATCGGCAGCTGCACGTCGACGGACCCGAACATCCCGGGGTGCAGGCGGCCGTCCGCGTTCTTCAGGGTCGCCTGGACCTGGAAGTTGCGCGTGGCGTCATCCACGCCGGGATTCGAGGCGTTGACGGTGCCGGCGAAAGCCTCGCCAGGATAGGCGTCGAGGCTCACCTGGACCGGCTGGCCCGCCGCCACCTGCGACACGCTCTGCTGCGGCAGCGCGAAGTTCATGTAGATCGGGTCGAGCGACTGCAGCGTCACCACCGCGGTGCCGCTGCGGAGGAACTGGCCCATGTCGACCTGGCGGATGCCCAGGCGCCCGGCAAACGGGGCGCGGATGGTCTTCTTTTCGATCACGGCCTTGATCGCCGCCGCGTTGGCCTGCGCCTGCTGGAACGCGGCGGTCGCGGCGTCGAGCTCAGACTGCGCGTTGGTGTTCTGGGTCCGCAACGACTGGGCGCGGTCCAGGTTGAGCCGGGCCAGGGTCGCGGCCGCCTCGGCGCTGGCGAGCTGCGCCTCCTCCGCCGAGACGTCCTGCTGGACCAGCAGGTCGCCCGGCTGCACCGTCGCTCCCGACTCGAAGGCGATGCGCGTGACCGCTCCGTCGAGCTGGGCGCTGATCGTGACACCCTGCACGGCGGCGAAGCTGCCGACCGCATGCAAAGTCGGCCGCCAGGCCAGCTCCTGGACCACAATGGTCGAGACCACCGCCGGAGGCGGTTTTTGCGCTGCCATGTATTTGTTCATCATGTAGCGCCCAAAAAGCTTGTAGCCCAGGATGCCTCCGATGATGAGGGCCATCGCGAGCAGCATGAGAATCATTCGTTTGGCCATAAAGGAATGGGTTGGAGGATTGGATTCGAAACGGGAGGCGGGAGGATCGATCAGGCATCCGCCGGCTGGGACGGCATGGCGGCCCGGATCGTCGGAATCGCCGGCTGGATCTTGCCCATCAAAGCCACCAGGGACTTGCGCTCCGCCTCGGCGAGCTGGCCCATCACGGTGGCGATGCGGCGGAAATAGTCCGGCAGGATGCTGTCGAGAAAGGATTTCCCCGCCTCGGTGAGCCGCACCAGGGTCATGCGGCGGTCCTCGCTGGCCGGGCCACGGTTGACGTAGCCGTCGCGCACCAGCGTGTCGATCAGGCCGGTCATGGTGGCCCGGGTTACGTGCGCCCGGTCGGCGAGGTCGGCCAGATTGACCGGCTTTTCCATGCAGTGGGCGAGCAGCATCAGCACGATGAACCGGCCGCGGGAAATGTGGTGGCTGGCATGAACGGTGCCGAGAGCCTCCAGGAGGTCTGTGGCGGTCGCCAGAAGGTGCAGGAATGCCTCCGTGGCCGATGGATCCAGTTCGGGATACTGCCGCGATCGCTCGAGCAGGCAGTCGTACCGGGGCACTTCACTTAGGAGGAGCATGACTGGGGTGGCGCCTATGGGTCTAAATAATAAGGATGCTGATCATAAGGCTCCTAACCACTTCGGCAAGCTCAATCGTTCCATTATTAGCCAACGGGTTCAGCCCAGAAGTCGGGTTAATTCGAATTGGGAGTGCGGCGGTCCGCGGGGGCGCCACCTTCGGCGAATGCGGTGCACCTGTACCGGGAGCTCCGGCCGGTCGGTGGCCGATTGATCGGGCCGCCCGGTTGCCGCCCGGCACGTCCGGCGGCGGCGGCGGTCGAGCGGTCCCCGACCTGTTCAAGCTTGAACACGATTGGGGCCGGCGGCCCACCTTCTCGGGGCGGATGCGGCAGGCAGGCGGTCAGCGCCCGGACGGGCGCTGCCGGCGCGCCATCAGGATTTCACGTACTCGTCGGCCTGGCCGATTGCCTGGCGCAGGGAAGCGAGCGCGACCTGGTAGTTGTAGAAGGCCTGGAGCTGGTTCAGGCGCGCCTGGGTGAGCGCGACCTGGCTGGTCAACACATCGAGCTGCGTGGCGGTGCCGGCGCGATAGCGCACGTTGGCGATGCGGAGCGCCTCCTGCGCCTGTTCGACCGTCTTGCCCGTGGCGTCGACGAGTTCCCGGGCCTCGACGAGTGATGAGTACATCTGCCGCACCTGGACCTCCACGGACAGCGTGGTCTCGGCCAGGGTCAGCTTCGCCTGCTCGAGCCGCGATTTCGCCTGACGGACGCGGCCGGCGGTGGCGCGCCCGTCGAAGATGTTCCACTGGGCCTGGACCCCGGCGGTCCAACCCTGCAGGCGGTCATTCCAGGCGCCGCCGAACGGACTCCGGGTCCAGATGTAGCCGCCCACGAGATCGAACTCCGGCAGGTAACCGGCACGGCTGGCCCTGATGCCCTGCTCGCCGGCGCTTTGCAGCCGGGAAAGCTGCTGCAGCTCGGGCCGGTTCGCGGCTGCGGCGGACAACGCGTCGCTCAATTGGTAGTTCTCGGTCCGGTCGGCCTCGAGGGATCCGACAACCGTCGGCGCCGCCCCCTCGTTGCTGCCGGCGCTGGCGCCCAGCACCTGCCGAAGCTGTTCAAACGCGATGCGGTAGTCGTTGCGCGCCTGGATCAGCGGCGGCTGCCCGTTGGCCAGCGCCACCTGGGCGGTCAGCAGGTCGAAGTTCGACGTCGTGCCCGCGTCGAACCGGCTCTTCGCATCCTTCAGCTGCTGCTGCTGCAGCTTCACGTTGTCCTCCTGCACGGAGACCTTCTCCCGCGCGAGCAGCACCGCATAGAACTGGGTGCGCACCGTGAGCAGCTGCTGGTTGATCACGCCCTCGAGCTCGAACGTCGCCGCCTCGCGGGTCAGGCGCGCACCGGCGGCCGCCGCGCTCACCCCGCCGCCGGCGTACAGGACCTGGCGGGCCTGGAGCGAGATCGTCCAGTCGTTCGATGCCGCCGGCACGAAGGTGGAGATCTCCCTGGAATTGCCCGTATAGCTCCCGTTCGCGGCGACGTTGGGAATCTGCCGCGCCCGCACCTCGATTTCGACGCCCTCCTGCTCGCGGATGCGCTCCCGCGCCTGGCGTATGGCGAAGTTGTTGCCGAGCGCGAACCGGAGGGCGCCCGGCAGATCCAGCGGATCCGGGAGCGAGGGTGCGGTGTCGGCGGCGGCCTGCAGGCCGCCCGGGACGGAGGCCGCCAGCGCGAGGCCGGCGGCGAGAAGGCGAAGGCGCATGAGGATTGGGAAGTTATTTGCCGACCGGCGCGGGCGCCGCCAGCGGAGCCCCGGAGGTTTCGACCGCGCGCTCCGTCACCCGTTCCCGGGCGTGATCGCGGGCGAAGAGCATGTAGATCGCCGGCACCACGAACAGCGTGAAGACCGTGCCGATGCTCATTCCGCCGACGAGCACCAGGCCGATCGAGTTGCGCGCGGCCGCCCCGGCGCCGGTGACCAGGGTCAGCGGGAAATGGCCGGCGATCGTCGCCGCGCTCGTCATCAGGATCGGGCGCAGGCGCGTCATCGCGGCCTCGTGCACGGCGGCGAGCTTCGTGCGGCCCTCCCGCTGGAGCTCGTTGGCGAACTGGACGATCAGGATGCCGTTCTTGGCGATCAGCCCGACCAGGGTCACCAGGCCCACCTGCGCGTAGATGTTCATCGTGGTGGTCCAGCCCTTGGTCCAAAAGGGGATGTTCGGGTTGGGCATCTTGAGGAACGTGAAGACCAGCGCGCCGAACAGGGCGAGCGGGACCGACCCGGCCAGGATGATGAAGGGGTCGGTGAAGCTGTTGAACTGGGCCGCCAGTACGAGGAAGATGAGGATGACGGCGAGGCCGAAGGCGGGGAGGAACTTGTTGCCTTCCGTGCGCAGCTGGCGCGACTCGCCCGTGTAGTCGATGGCGTAGCCCTTGGGCAGGATCTTCGCGGCCTGGTCCTCGAGGAACTTGAGCGCCTGGTCCAGCGGCAGCACGGAGACGCCCGAGATCTTGACGGCGTTGAGCTGCTGGAACCGGTTGAGCGAGCGCGGCACCGTCGAGTCCTGGATCGTCGCCACCGTGCTGAGCGGGATGAGCTGGCCGCCGGGGCCGGTGACGTAGATGTTCTGGAGCTGGCCGGGATTGAGGCGGTCGACGCGCTTGATCTGCGGAATGACCTTGTAGCTGCGGCCGGCGATGTTGAACCGGTTGACGAAGTTGCCGCCGACGGCCGAGGCGAGGTCGGCCCCGATCTGCGTGAGGTTGAGACCGAGCGAGGCGACCTTGTCGCGGTCGATCACGATCTCGGACTGGGGCTGGTCGATCTTCACGTCGATCAGCGGCGGGAAGAAGAACTTCCCGCTCGCGGCCGCGGCCTGCTGGATCTGCTGGGCGAACTGGAGGATCTCCGAGGTGTCGGCGGTCGAGGCGATGACGACCTCGACGGGGAACGATCCGCCGCCCGGAAGGGCGGGCGGCAGCACGGGGAAGATCTGGATGCCGGGGATGGCCTGCAGCTTGCGCTGCACCTCGGGCATGATCTGGAAGATGTTCCGCTTCCGCTCGCCCCACGGCTTGGTGACCATGCCGCCAAAACCGGAGTTGGAACTCGTGAGCTGGAAGGTGAACGCCGTCTCCGGCACGCTCAGGAAAGCCTGGTTGGCCGCGGCGGCGAACCGGCTCGTCTGGTCGAGCGTGGCGTTGGCCGAGGCGTTGATGACGCCGAAGATCACACCCTGGTCCTCGGTCGGCGCGAGTTCCTTGGGCGAGAACAGGAACATCGGCACCGTCAGCAGGGCCAGCGCGATCCACACGGCGTAGACGTAGCCCCGCGCGTTCAGGGTGGCCTGGAGCGCCCGCCCGTAGGCGGCCTTGAGGCGCTCGAACTGGCGCGTGATGTGTCCGGAGAAACCCCGCTCCTCGCTCTCGCGCCGCAGGAGCCGCGACGACATGACGGGCGAGAGCGTGAGCGCGACCACTCCGGAGATCGTCACCGCGCCGGCCAGCGTGAGCGCGAACTCGCGGAACAGCGATCCCGTCAGGCCGCCCTGCAACCCGATGGGCAGATAGACCGCGGCGAGCGTGATCGTCATCGCGATGATCGGGCCGACCAGCTCGCGGGCGCTGATCAGCGCCGCCTGCACCGGCGTCTGGCCCTCGCGTAGGTGTCGCTCGACGTTTTCGACGACGACGATGGCATCGTCGACCACGAGACCGACCGACAGCACGATGGCCAGCAGCGTCAGCAGGTTGATGGTGAAGCCGAACGCCTGCATCAGGAACACCGCGCCGATCAGGGACACGGGAATGGCGACGATCGGCACCAGCACCGAGCGGAACGAACCGAGAAACAGGAAGATGATCACGACCACGATCAGGAGCGTGTCTATCAGCGTGTGGGTGACGTCGTGGATGGCGTTGCGGATGTAGGAGGTGCCGTCGTAGGCGATGCGTCCCTCGAGGCCCGTGGGCAGATTGTGCTGGATCGAGTCCATTTCAGCGCGGATTCGCGTGATCACGTCGAGCGAGTTGGCGTTGGGCAGCGACCAGATGCCCATGAACACCGCCGTCTCCCCCGAGAAGCGCACCTCGGTGTCGTAGTCTTCCGCGCCCAGCACGATGTCAGCGACGTCCTGCAGGCGGACGATGGCGTCGTTTTGCTGCCGGATGACCAGGTTCTTGAAGTCGTCCACCGAGCGCAGGTCGGTGTTGGCGGTGAGGTTGACCTGGATGAGCGAGCCTTTGGTCTGGCCCACGGCGGCGAGGTAGTTGTTCGCCGCGAGCGCCGCCCGCACCTGCGCCGGGCTGATGTTGAGCGAGGCCATGCGCGCGGGCTTGAGCCAGATGCGCATCGCGAACGTCCGCGCGCCCAGGATGTCGGCCCGCTGCACGCCCTCAACGGCGCTGAGCCGCGGCTGCACCACGCGCGTCAGATAGTCCGTGATTTCATTTTGCTGCAGGACCTTGGAGGTGAAGCTGAGATAGGCTGCGGCGAACTGGCTGTCGGCGGACTCCACGCTGATGGCGGGCAGCTCGGCCTCGGGCGGCAGATCGTTGCGCACCTGGTTCACGCGCGAGTTGATCTCCGCGAGCGCCTTGATCGGATCGTAGTTGAGCTTGAGGCGGACGTTGATCGTCGAAAGCCCCTGCGCGCTCTGCGACTCGATGTAGTCGACGCCATCGGCGGCGGCGATGGCGCGCTCCAGCGGGGTGGTCACGAAGCCCCGCACGAGGTCGGCGCTGGCGCCGATGTAAACGGTGTTCACCGTGACGGTGGCGTTGTCGCTGCGCGGATACTGGCGGATGTTGAGGGTCTTTACCGCCTGGAGGCCGGCGATGATGATCACGAGGTTGACGACGAGCGCCAGCACGGGGCGCCGGATGAACAGGTCGGTGAAGGAGGATTTCACGGTGGAAACGGATTGAGGTTGCGGGGAGGATGCGGACCGCGGCTCAGATAGTCTGGATTCTTTGCGGCAGGACCGACACACCCCGGCGCTTCGCGCCACCCCTCTTGATAGAGGGGATCCGGCCGGCCGCCTGCGAAGTCCCCTCTTGCCTGCCCGCCGAAGCCTCGGCGGAGGCGGGAGAGGGGTGCCCGACAGGGCGGGGTGTGTCTGAACGCATCGGCAAGTGCTGTTGGTACAAGCTGTGGGCGGGCCGGCCCGCTCAGGTGTCGTCCGGCTTGGGGGCAAGCTGCGCGTCGGGTGCGAGGCGGTTGTCGACCACGACGGCGATGCCGTTGCGGAGCTTGAAGACCCCGGTGGTCACGACGGTTTCGCCGGCCTTGACGCCGGAGGTGACGGCGACGAAGTCGCCGCGATGCTGCCCGAGGCGCACGAATTGCTGCCGCAGCACATGGCCGGCCTGGCCGGTCTTCTCATCCTTGTGATCCTCGACGACGAACACCGAATCGCCATAGGGCGCGTAGAGCACCGCCGTGGCGGGGATCACGAGGACCGGGTCGGAGGTGGGGAGCACCACGCTCACGTTCACGTACATGCCGGGGTGCAGGCGCTCGTCGGCATTGGCCACGGTCGCCTCCACCCGCACGTTGCGGGTCGCGCTGTCGACGTCGGGATTGATCGCGGTGATGCGGCCCTCGATCGCCTGGCCGGCCAGGGCGTCGGTCGTGACATGCACGGCCAGGCCCCGCGCCAGCTGCCCGAGGCGCTGCTGCGGCAGCATGAAGTTCACGAAGATCGGATCCAGCGCCTGCAGGGAAACGATCGGATCGCCGGCCTTGAGCGACTGTCCGAGGTTGACCTGCCGGATGCCGAGCCGCCCGGAGAACGGGGCCCGGATGGTCTTCTTGGCGATCACGGCCCGGATGTTGTCGGCCTGGGCGGACGCCTGCTTGAACTGGGCATCGGCGGAGTCCAGTTCGGACTGGGAGATCGTCGCCTGGGACCGCAGGTCTTTCGCGCGCTGCAGATTGATGCGGGCCAGGTCCACCGCAGCCTCGGCCGAGCGCAGCTGGGCCGCCTCGGTCGTGGTGTCCTGCTGGACGAGGAGGTCGCCGGCCTTGACGGCGCTGCCCGGCTCGAAGGCGATCGCGGTCACCTTGCCGTCGAGCTCGGCCGAGACGATCACGCCCTGCACGGCGGCGAGCGAACCGATCGCGTCGATCGTGGGCGGCCAGTTCTCCTGGCGCACCGTGGCGGTGGTGACCGGCTCGGGCGGCGGGGTCATGGCTGCGCCCGCGGCAAACATCGTCTGGAATTGGAGCACCTTGATGCCCGCGAGCACGGCAATCACGCCGACCAGGCCGCCGATGGTAATGGAGAGTCTTTTGAACATGGGAGGATTGATTGGATGGGAACGGCGCCGGCGCACGGGCCCGGCGCTAGTGGATAGTCGCGGCGGTCATGGCCGCCGCTTGCTCGATGATTTTGTTGAGCAGGTGCACCAGCTTCTGGCACTCCGCTGCGCTCAGGGAGCGCATGAGGACGGTCATCAGCCGGAAATGCACCGGAAGCACTTGCCGCAGGAGTTGCTGCGCCTTGGGCGTCAGCACGACCGAGAGCACCCGGCGGTCTTCCGTGTCGGGCACGCGTTTGACCAGGCCGTCGCGCTCCAGCGTGTCGATCAGGCCCGTCATGGTCGCGCGGGTGACCCCGGCAGCCTCCGCCAGTTCGGCGGGCGTGTGCGGCCCCGGCGACTCGCACGATCCGTTGCCTCCGGCCGCCCCGCGCATCCGCGCGCTGCGCCACAGGAGCATCAGGACGCCGAACCGGCCCCAGGACAGGTTGTGCCGGGCCAGGCTGCGCTCGGACACGCCCGATACAGCGTCACCCGCGCGCAATAGATGAAGGAAGACTGCACAGGCCCACGGATCGAGGTCGGGGAACTCCTTCGCCGCCTCGAGGAGGCACTCGTAGCGGGGCAGATCCTTGGTCATCAGAAGCGACATGGCGGCGAAGAATTGAAATGGTTAGGCCGCGGACCGTAAGGACCCTAACTACTTCGACAAGTCGCCCCGCATGATTTTCCGGGGTCCGCCGAACGGCAGAAGCCGCCCTTATGCGCCGCACGGCTCGCAGAAGAAGCGCCGGTGCGGGCCGCTCGTGTACCGAGGCGCAGACCCGGCAACCGGTGCGGGTCGTAGCGCCGGTCTCCGACCGGCGAAATCGGTTCGTCGCGGTCGCCGGTCGGAGACCGGCGCCACGCCCCGAGGTCCAGGGGCAACACGACTAGGGCGTCGCGTCCCCACGAATCACCCGCCCTACAGCGCCTTCGCCGCGGCCACGACCGCGTCCGCGGTGATGCCCAGTTCCTTCATCACTGCGCCGCCGGGGGCGCTGAGGCCGAAGCGGTCGATGCCGACCACCGCGCCGTCGAGGCCGACGTATTCGCGCCAGAGCGGCGTCACGCCCGCCTCGATCGCCACGCGCTTCCGGCAGGCGGGCGGCAGGATCGAGTCACGATACTCCGCCGGCTGGCGGTTGAAGCGCTCGAAGCAAGGCATCGACACCACGCGCGTGCCCGGCCCGAGGACCCTGGCCGCGGCCAGCGCATGCTGCAGTTCGCTGCCGGACGCCAGGAGGATGTGCGTGAGCGGCGCCGATTCCTGCGCGGCGACATAGCCGCCCTTGAGCGCGCCCGCCCGGCGGATGTGCGGCGGAATATCGCCGAGCAGCGGCACGGTCTGGCGCGTCAGGGCCAGCAGCGTCGGCCCGTTAGTCCGCTCCAGCGCGGCCGCGAACGCGCCCGCTGTCTCCTCCGGGTCGGCGGGCCGGATGACGTCGAGGCCGGGAATGAGGCGCAGCGCCGAGACGGTCTCGACCGGCTGGTGCGTGGGCCCGTCCTCGCCGACGCCGACCGAGTCGTGGGTGTAGATGTAGACCACCGGCAGCCGGGCGATCGCGGCGAGCCGCATCGCCGGCCGGCTGTAATCGGCGAACACCAGGAAGGTGGCGCAGGAGGGCCGGAACAGCCCGTCGTAGGCGACCCCGTTGTTGATCGCCGCCATGCCGTGCTCCCGGATGCCGTAACGCAGGTTGCGGCCGGCGCGGTTGGTCCGGTCGAAATCCTGGTCGGCGGCGATGTAGTTCAGCGTGGAGCCGTGCAGGTCGGCGCTGCCCGAGATGAGGAGCGGCAGCTCGGCGGCGATCGGCTGCAGCACGTCGCGGCCCGCGGCGCGCGTCGCGAGCTTCGCATCGGCGGGAAACACCGGGATCTTCTCCAGCAGCGCGGCGGCGCTCGGCGCCTGCGCCCGGGTGTCGAGCAGCGCGGCCTTCTCCGGGTTGGCCGCCCGCCAGGCCTCGTAGGTCTTCGTCCACCGCTTGTAGGCGCGGACCAGCCGCTTCTTGTGCCCGGCGAAATAGGCGCGCACGTCGTCGCTCACGAAGAAATGCTGGTCGGCCGGCAGGCCGAGTCCGGCGCGGGCGGCGTCGGCGTATTTCGCCCCACCCTCCCCGTGCGCCTTGGCCGTGCCCTGCACCTCGGGAATGCCCTTCCCGATGAGCGTCCGGGCGATGATGAACTGCGGCCGGCCGGACTTCGCCCGCTTGGCCCGGTTGACGGCCTTGAGGATCGCCGCCAGGTCATTGCCGTCAGCCACCGTCTGCACGTCCCAGCCGATCGCCTTGAAGCGCAGCGCGGTGTTCTCGCTCTGCGTCTTCGCCGCCATCGCGTCCAGCGTGACGTCGTTGGAGTCGTAGATGAGGATGAGATTGTCGAGGCCCTGATGCCCGGCAAACTCCACGGACTCCATCCCGACGCCCTCCTGCATGCAGCCGTCGCCGGCGAGGCAGATGACGTGGTAGTCGAAAATCGGATGCTCCGGCGTGTTGAAGCGGGCCTCGGCCATCTTGCCCGCGACCGCCATGCCGACGGCGTTGCCCACGCCTTGCCCCAGCGGGCCGGTCGTGCATTCGACGCCGGGGGTCTGGCCGAACTCCGGGTGCCCCGGCGTCAGGCTGTGCAGCTGGCGGAAGCGCTTGATCTCGTCGATCGGCAGGTCGTAGCCGCTCAGGTGCAGCCAGGTGTAGAGGAACATGCTGCCGTGGCCCGCCGAGAGCACGAAGCGGTCGCGGTTGAGCCAGCGCGGCTCCTCCGGGTTGTGCACCAGCGCGTGGCCGTACAGCACGGCGCCGATCTCGGCGCAGCCCAACGGCAGGCCGAGGTGGCCGGAGGCTGCCTGATGCACCGCGTCGATGGTCAGCCCCCGGGCCTGCGCGCAGGCCCGGGTCAGAATCTCGGATTGAAGCTTCATGGGAAAGTCGGGAGTGGAAAACGATTAGGACCGCCGGGCGCCACAGAGGTATCTGTCTAACGGTTTAGCGCCCGCCGTGGGAAGTCGAAACTAGGGCGCAAAAAAGCGAGCCCCGCAGGGCTCGCTCGTGGGCCTCGGTCCCGCCGGCTCAGCTGGCGGGCGTGGCGGTGGCCGCCGGCTCGGACGCGGGCGCCGCGGTCGCGACCGTCTCCTCCTCATAGCGCTTCTTCTTGACGGCCATGGCCGCCTTGCCGGTGCGCTGGCGGAGATAGTACATGCGCGCGCGCATCGGCTTGCTCTCGCTCTCGATCTCGATCTTCTCGATGTTCGGCGAGTTCACCGGAAAGACGCGCTCGACGCCCTCGCCGTAACTGATGCGGCGGACCGTGAACGACTCGTGGATCCCGTGCCCCTTCCGGGCGATGACCACGCCGGAGAAGATCTGGATGCGTTCCTTGTCGCCCTCGCGCACCTTGGTATGGACGCGCACGCCATCGCCCACCTTGAAGGGCGGCAGGCCCTTATTGATCTGATGGGCGGTGATTTCCTTGATGATCGGGTTCATGGTGCTGCTTCTCCAGTAAATCGGGTCTGATCTGGCGGGTTTTCTCCCTGCGCCGCGCGAGCCGCCACTTTTCGATCTCGCCGTGATGCCCCGATAGGAGCACTTCCGGCACGGACATGCCGCGAAATTCGGCGGGCCGCGTGTACTGAGGAAAGTCGAGCAACTTGCCGGTGAAACTTTCGCTCGTCAACGACTTTTCCTCCCCGAGCACGCCGGGGATGAACCGGGCCAGCGCGTCGATCAGCACCGCCGCCGCCAGGGTTCCGTTCGTGAGCACGTAGTCGCCGATGCTGATCTCCTGGTCGATCAGGCACTCGCGGATGCGCTGGTCGATGCCCTCGTAGTGCCCGCTGAGCAGGATAAGGTGCTGCTGCTGCGAAAGCTCCTCCGCCAGGGCGGGGCTCAGCGGCACGCCGTCGGGGGTGAGATAGATGCGCCGGCAGCCGGCCTTCTGGAGCTGCTCGATCGCGGCAAAGACCGGTTCGGGCTTGAGGACCATGCCGGCGCCGCCGCCGAACGGGCGGTCGTCCGCCTTGCGGTGCTTGTCGGTCGTCCAGTCGCGGAGGTCGTGCACCTTCACCGACACCAGCCCGGCCTCGATGCCCCTGCCCAGGATGCTTTCGGCGAGGAAGCCGTCGAGCATCCGCGGGAACAGCGTCAGGACATCAATGTGGAGAGGCATGACTGGCGGCAAAGCCCATTAAACCACAGAGGCACAGAGGACACCGAGAAAAAAACAAAACCTCGGCCGGACGCCGAGGTCGGTGCTCGAGACCGGACCAGATGCTTCGTGAGCTCTGTGTCTCGGTTGTGAAAAGCTCCTCCTAGGGAGCAGCGGCCGGGGCCGGGGCGGCGGGCGCCGGCGCGGCGGCGACGGCGGCCAGGCGGCGGCGCTCCTTCTTGATCAGCGCGTGCATCGTGCTCGTCGGCCGGGCGCCCTTGCTGTACCAGTAATCGACGCGATCGAGCCTGATCATGAGCGTGTTGCCCTTGGCCTCGGGGGTGTACGTGCCGAGGATTTCCGTGGCGTCGCCGTCGCGGCGCGAACGCTCTTCGGCCACCACCACCCGGAAGACGGGCTTGTGCTTGGTGCCGATGCGGGAAAGACGAATCTTGAGTGCCATGGGTCGGGTGCGAACGGACGTTGCGCTGTC
>Ga0265334_10000920_pt1 | contig 14663 bp, 13 predicted proteins | sample 42023metaG_FD_192442 | JGI IMG/M metagenome (GOLD analysis project Ga0265334, IMG submission 192442) | Rhizosphere microbial communities from Carex aquatilis grown in University of Washington, Seatle, WA, United States - 4-20-23 metaG | ecosystem: Host-associated > Plants > Roots > Rhizosphere... | reverse complement strand
CCACCGTGGCCAGCACGTTCACCAGCGTGCCGTCCCCGCCGCCGGGCTCCGGGAGCAGGTGCTCCACGCAGGCGTGGAAGACGACGTCGAACCCGTTGCTGCCGATCTTCGAGCGGAAGCCGTCCGTGTGCACCGGCACCACGCGGATGTCCAGTTCCTCGGACAGTTCCAGGGCCACGGCGTCCACGTCGTCGTTGTTGATCGCCGTCACCGGGGTGGTGACCACGAACACGACGCGCACCCCGTACCGGGCCCGGGCGATCCGCACCGCCTCGGCGAGCTTCTCGTCGGCGCCCATGATGCTGTCCCGTTCGGACAGTGCGGTGGTCAGCAGCGGGCCGCCCGGCCCCTCGTAGGCGTCCAGGTAGTGCTTGACCGCACCGCAGCCGGCCGGCCCGTGCACCACGACCGCCGCGTCGCGGATGCCGTGCAGCAGTTGCAGCGCTGCGACGATCTCGTCCCACTTCGTCTGGGAGAACGTCCGGATGCGCTGTGGGGCCTCGTTGCGGGCCACCGCCCCGGCGAGACTGCCTGCGGGACCGTGGTACGCCCCGACCGCACCCAGACGCCGTTCCCGGATCGGCAACGGGCCCGGTCCTCGCCGCGCCATCAGCCGGCCCTCACCAGTCGGCGGCGCTCCCCCAGGATCCGGTCGCCCCAGCCCCTGGCCCAGGCGGTCAGGTCGGCGACGTCCAGGGCGTGCGGGATCATCGTGGCCTCGTTCTCCGCGATCCGCCGGGCGATCCGCCGGTACAGCTCCGCCTCCTCGGTCTCCGGGAGCGCCTCGACCACCGTGCGGCCGGTCAGCTCGCTCTGGGAGATCTCCAGCGACTTGGGTACGTAGTCCACGACCCGGCTGCCCGTCCGCTCGGCGAAGTCGTCCACCAGAGGCCGCGCGTACGGACCGACCAGGTTGTTCGCGATCACCCCGCCCAGCGGCGATCCCCCGGTGCGGGCGTACTTGCTGATGCACTTGAAGAGATTGTTCGCGGCGTACAGGGCCATGAAGTCGTGCGAGGAGACCACGTACACCTCGTCCGCGAACCCCTGCCGCACCGGCACCGCGAACCCCCCGCAGACGACGTCGCCCAGCACGTCGTAGAAGACGAAGTCGGCTTCGTACTCGTCCGTCACGTGCAGTTCGTCGAGCAGGCCGATCGCCGCGTTGATACCCCGGCCTGCGCAGCCGACCCCCGGCACCGGGCCGCCCGCCTCGATGCACAGCACCCCGGCGAAGCCCACCCGGGAGATGTCCTCGATCCGCAGGGTGCGCTGGTCCCGGATCGAGTCGAGCACCGTGGGCAGGAAGTCCCCGCCGCGCAGGGTGCTCGTGGAGTCGCTCTTGGGGTCGCAGCCGATCTGGATGACCCGGTGACCGGCCTCCGCGAGCGCGGCGCTGATACTCGAGGTCGTCGTCGACTTGCCGATGCCCCCCTTGCCGTAGATCGCCACGTGCTTGGTCTTCCGTGTGCTCATCGCAGGGCCTCCGCCAGGGTGTCGTCGAGGGAGTACGGCCAGGGGCGGTCGGCGACCGTCTCCTGCGGTGCGGTGCCCTGGGGACGGAAGCGCCACTGGCGCAGACGTGCGCCGTCGTACTGGGTGGGGTCCTCGATCCGGTACAGATCGTGCACGACGGTCGCCGCGCCCAGGCAGTCGAACAGGTCCTCCAGGGAGAAGCCGTGCGCCCGGAAGATCTCGAAGGCGCGGTAGGCCACGTCCAGGTGCCACTCCAATTCGGGAGTGCGATGCCCTTCGAGCTCCGACCCGGGTTGGGGCACCACTCGCCGGATCCGCAGATCACCCCCAGGTCGGCCAGGCGCTCCAACCCCTCCAACAGCGAGGCCTTGGGCTCGATCCCGGCCACGATGTTCGAGCGCACGCGGCCCGGGCCGAAGACCTCCACCGAGCGCGCCAACGCCCGAACCCACTGCGCCCAGCCACCGCTGTCCAGGTCCTTGCCCGGGCAGATGGCCTTCCAGATGTTGCGGTCCCAGATCTCGATGTTGTGCGAGATGGTGGTGTAGCCGGCCTCGAAGTACTTCTCGATCACCCCGAGGTCACGGGGGGCGCCGACGACCGCCGTCCCGTTGATCCGCGACAGACCGGTCCGCTCCCGGATCTCCTCCGCGACGTCGGCGTAGTACTCCAGCTCACGCCGTTCGGGGATGTACCCGCCGGTCACGTTGACGTGGTTCGCGATCCCGCGTTCGTGGGCGGCCGCGAAGACCTCCCCCACCTGGCGTGGGGTCTTGAGGAAGATGTTCCGGGAGGCGTACGCGGCCGCGGTCGAGTTGATGTTGCAGTAGAGGCAGTCCCGGCCGCGGTCCTTCAGCGCGCACTCGTTGCTGTAGCAGACGAAGATCTGTCCCTCGGGCCCGAAGTTGGCCACGTGACCGAACGGCTGCCCGTCCGAGGTACGCCAGGACAACAGCTCCGGACGGCGGTAGAACTCGATCTCCGCCAGGTACTCCGGTGGCCGGTCGTAGCTGAGCCGGTAGAGCACGCGACTGCCGTCCTCCTGGCGGAGCCGGTAGGGCGAGCGCGGATCCAGCCGGAAGTCCACGAACAGGCCGTGGGGCAGGTAGAAGCTGGCCGGCAGTTCCTGGTCCGGGTGGTGGGCGCGGTTCATGTCGAACAGGATGTGGATCTGCTCGGCCACCTCGGTACCGACCCCGAGACCGTCCAGGGCACCGGGGTCCAGGCTGATGCCCTCGATCGACAGATCCAGCTTCAGGCGAACCTCCTGGTGGAGGGCGTCCCGCACCGCCTCAGGCACGGCAGCCACCGCGGGGTCGGTTGCGGAGGGCGGAAGAGCGGCGGAAACGGGTGCGCCTCCGCCGGACGGGGCCGGGGCGGAGGGAGGGGCGTCGGAAGGCACGGGTACGGGCTCGGAGGGCAGGTACAGGCTCATCGGGGCGCCTCCATCCACTCAGAACCCGGCCGGGACGAGGCCGGAGCTGCCGGGTGAGTGACCGGCGGGCACGGCGTCCGGGCCGACCGGGATCCGGCCGAGCGGCTTCTGCCTGCCGCCGTCGAACAGTCCGTCCTCGATCTTGTAGATGTCGTGCATGAGGAAGGCGGAGCCGGGCGCGGCGTCGTAGAGCTGCTCGTAGGTGAACCCGTTCCGGCGGAAGATCGCTGCGGTCCGGTAGGCGAGGTCCAGATGCCAGGCGGCTTCGGGGGTGCGATGTCCCTCCAGGGCGGAGCCGGGGTTGGGGCACCAGGCGCCCACGAAGTTGATGACCCCCTTGGAGGCCAGGTAGTCCACACCCTCCAGGGTCGAGTCCTTGGACTCCAGGCCACCGACGATGTTCGAGCGCACGCGCCCGTGCCCGAAGACCTCCGCCGAGCGCTCGAGCGCCTTGACCCAGTTCTCCCAGCCGCCGCAGACCTCGTGCTTGCCGGGGCAGAATCCCCGCCACAGGTGCTTGTTCCACACCTCGATGTTCATCGCGATGGTGCGGTAGCCGATCTCCTTGTACTTCTCGATCACCCCGAAGTCCAGGGGCGCGCCCACCACCGCGGTGCCGTTGAAGTCGTCCAGCCCTGTCCGGTTCTTGATCTCCTCGGCGACGTCGAAGTAGTACTCCACCTCGCGCCGCTCGGGGATGAACCCGCCGGTGATGGTGACGTGGTCCCCCGCTCCCTCGGCGAACCCGGCCGCGATGGTCTCGCCGATCTGCCGCGCGGTCTTCCAGAAGATCCCCTCGGCCTCGCCGTAGGTCTCCGCGGTGGCGTTGATGTTGCAGTAGAGGCAGTCCTGACCCTTGTCCTTGAGCGAGCACTCGTTGCTGTAGCAGACGATCAGACACCCGTCGGGGATGGCGTTGGCGACCGTGCCCATCCAGACCCCGTCCGAGGTCTGCCGCCCGTAGAAGGCCGGCCGCTCCAGGAAGTCGATCGTGGTCACGTCCTTGCCCTGCCGGGTGAGCACGACCAGATCGCCCTCCCGACGCAGGCCGAACGGGGAGGCGGGTTCCTGACGGAACTCCGCGACCAGGCCGTGGGGGAGGTAGAAGGCCGCCGGGTACAGCACCCCCACGTGGGCCTCGCGGTCCATCGCGAACGTGGTGTGCACCTGCTCCAGGACCGTCTCCCCGAGCGGGAGCCCGTCGAAGATCCCCAGTGGCACCACGATGCCCTCCACCTGGACCTCGTTCTTGAGCGCCAACTCCTGGTAGAGAGCATCCCTGCTCGGACTCATCCTGATCTCCCTTCGACACACACCAGCCGCCCATCGGTAGTGGGCAGTTCCGCGGGGTCGGCGGCCGGTCGCCGCCGACCCCGCCGGGGCGGGTGCACGCGCGCCGCGCCGACGGCGAGCACCCACACCGCGAAGGCCCCGGCGACCGTGGCGAACATCGCGCGCAGGCCCCAGGCCCGCCCGAGAAGTCCGGCCAGGACCGGGGCGACGAAGCTGAACACCCCCATGGACAGGCCGTGCACCCCCGCGACCGTGCCCTTGTCGAGGTCGACGTCCGCCAGCGAGGCGATGTTCGTCAACCCGAGTACCCCCAAGCCCGCACCCAGGACGGCGGACCCGATGCCAACCGGCACCGTGCCACCGGAGACCGCGAAGGTCCCGAAACCGGCCGCGGAGGCCACGAAACCCGCGACCAGCAACGCCCGCCGGTCGAACAGGCGCAGCAGTCCGCCGCCCAGGAACATCAGGCCGCCGTAGCCGATCCCCTCCAGGGCGAGCGCGAGGCCGACGTCCTGGGCGGTGCCCCCCAGGGAGCGCACGACGAGCGCGGCGATGAAGGAGGTTGACACGGTCAGGGCCGCGATCCCCACACCTTCGGTGACGGTGGCGCCGAAGAGTCCCCTGCTGGCCAGGACGGCGTGGACCTTGCGCACCACCTCCACCCGCAGGGGTCCGGCCGTCTCCCGGCCACCGGTGCGCGCGCGTGAGGGCCGGCCCGTGCGCAGGGAGTACAGCGCGAGCAGTCCGGGCGGCAGCCAGGCGGCCGCGATCACCCAGAACGTCGGCCGGTAGCCGAGCCAGGCGATGAGCAGCCCCCCGCCGAGCGGTCCGGTCAGGGACAGCCCGATCGACAGCGTGCCCTTGTACCAGCCGGTCCGGCCACGGCCCAGCTCGTCGAGGTGGGCGTAGAAGGCGGAGTTCGTGGCCACCATGGTCAAGGTCGCCAGGGCACTGGCGGCGGTGCCGGAGAGGACGAGCAGGGACGGCGAGCGGGTGGCGGCCATGCTCAGGTAGACCAGGGGCATACCGAAGGCGCCGAGGACGTACAGCACGCGTCCGCCGCACCGGTCCACGAGAAGTCCCGCCGGCACGGCCGCCACGATCAGGCCGAGACCGAGGGCCGCCTGGACCAGGCCGACCTGGGCGGTGTTCGCGCCCAGGGCCAGCGCGTAGGTCGGGAACAGGACGGTCTCGACCCCCCAGATGGTGCCGATGACCAGGTAGGACCCGACGAAGACCCAGATCAACCGAGGTCCGGTGAATCCCGGGAGCACCGCGTCCGGTCGCGGGCGGCTCACCCGGACGGCGGTGCCCTCGTTCGCGGCCATCCCGGGCTCCTCTCTCCTGTTCGTTCCGCGTGCCAGTTCGTTCCGCGTGCCTGTTCGTTCGGCGTGCGCCTCTCCGCCGGTCAGGCGCAGGTCTCCCGGCGTGTTCGGGGTGCGCGTTCTCGTCGTGGGTGGGTCACCCGGACGCTGAGCAGACCCGCCGGGCTCGGCACTCGCCGCACCCCTATGGCGACCCGGCGGGTCTGCGATCCGCGACCCGGCCGCCTCCGGAGGCGGCCGGGCGCCGACGGCTCAGCCGCCGGCAGCCTGGTTGAACGCGTTGGTGAAGAACTCGGACGGCGTGACCTGCCCGGGCTTGAGCTCGCCCTTCTTGGTGAGCTGGTCGATGTAGAACTGGATGTCCACGTCCTTGATCACTGCGTTCGCGCGGCTGCCCCACGGGTAGACGTACTTCGACAGGGACGTGTCGCCGTGGAAGTCCTTGATGATCTCCACGGCCTTCTGCTGCAGCTCCGCGGGGTGCGCCCACGCCCACGTCCATGCCTTCACGTAACCCGCCAGGAACTGCCGGACCGCCTCGGGATGCTTGTCCAGGAAGTCCTGGGAGAAGGCGAAACCTCCGGTCACGAAGTCACCGAGCATGTCCCCCTCGGTGGCGAGCACGGTGATGCTCGGATCCTCCTGGCCCTTGTTGTAGGCGGGTGACCACGAGTAGGCGCCGTCGATCTGCCCCTGCTGCAGGGCCTGGATCTCGTTCGGTGGCGCGATCACGACATAGTCGATCTTGTCCGGGTCGCCGCCGTGCGCGGAGACCCACTTGCGGATCGCGTACTCCGCCTGGGCCGAACGGACGTTGACGCTGATCTTCTTGCCTTCCAGGTCCTTGGCGGTCGTGATGCCGCTGGACTTCTTGATCAACAAGCCACCCTGCGAAATGATCTTGCCGGACAGGTCCTTGGTCAAGGTCGTGCCCGCAGCCACGACGGCCCGGATCTTCAGGCCCGCGACGTCCGCGTGGATGATCGGAGCCGTGTTCGTCCAGGCGATGTCCAGCGAACCCGCCGCGATGCCCTGGATGTCCTCGGGTCCGGACTTGTCGATGCCGACGCTCTTCAGCGTGACCGCGGTCCCCTGGTAGTAGCCCAGTTTCTCGGCGAGCTCGAAGGCCGTGATCTGCCCGTACGAGGCGCCGCTGTTGTAGCGGAAGGTCACCTGCGGAACGGCCGAGCCACTCGTGGCCACCGTCCCCTCGGGCTTGACCTCGGCGTTCGTGGCCGAGCCGGAGCAGCCCGCCAACGTCAGGAGGGCGAGCCCGGCCAGGACCGCCACCCCCGATCGCCAGGGGCGCATCGGCCGGCCGGACGGTGTCCGCACCGTCCGGCGGCTCACTGGTGGTCGGCGAGCCACGGGTGGCCGGAAGCCGATCGCCTCGGCGTGCGGGCCGATGTTGTCTCCTGGTGCTCTCTCCACGGGTCTCTCCCTGGTCTGGTCCACTCGGGAACGGGACGGGCCGTCTCGCGCGACGGGCCGTACGGGTGACGGGAATCGGGCATGGGGCAGATGTCCCCCGGGTCAGACCCCCTTCCAGCGGGTGACCCGCCGCTGGAGAAAGACGAGCAGGAAGTTGGTGATCAGACCCAACAGGGCGAGGATCACGATCGCGGCGTACATCTTCGGGATCTGGAAGGCGTACTGGCTGTTGATCACCAAGGCCCCGATCCCTGCCTTGGCCCCCACGTACTCGGCCACCACGAGCATGAGAATCGAGAAGGTGGCTCCGAGCCGGACCCCCGTGATCACCGCGGGCAGGGTCGCCGGGATGATCACCTTGCGGAAGAGGGCAAACCGCCCGATCCCCATGGATTGCGCCGAGCGGATGAGCACCGGGTCGACCTCCTTGACCCCGGTGATCGTGTTCAGCAGGATCGGCCACACCGTGCCCCAGAAGATCATGACGACCTTCGAGGTCTCGCCGATGCCGAAGAAGAGGATGAACACCGGGAAGAGGGCGAGCACCGGGGTCTGGCGCAGGGTCTGCAGCAGCGGGTCGAGGTACTCCTCCAGGGTGCGGAACCACCCGGTGGCCAACCCCAGGGGCACCCCCACGACCAGCGCGAGCAGGAACCCCTCGGCGCTACGGGTGAGGCTGATCGTGAGGTGCTCGTAGATCTCCCCGCTGGTGAACAGCTGCACCAGTGCCCGGATCACGGTGCTGAAGGGAGGCAGGTACCCGGGCTTGATCACAGTCCGGGGGGCCAGCTCCCAGATCCCGAGGAAGATCCCCAGGGCCAGGCTCCTCTTGAACGCGAGGTGCGCCCAGCCGAGCAGTTGCCCTCCCCAGCCACGCGTCACCCGGGGCGCGGGACCCTGGCCGGCATCGGCTCCGGGGCCCGGCGCGGGGCGCGCGTCGTCGGAGGAAGACGTCCCCACCGGGCGCGCGCACCCGGTCACCGAGTGGCGGCCGCTCGCATTCTCAACGGTACGAACCGACGCGGGCATCGTCATCCACCTCCGAGTTCTGAGCCGGGACGGTGGCCGGACGCGCGGGACGGCCCGGCGGTAGCTGCCGCACCCCCTCGGGGACGGCATCGAGGTCGACCGCGAACTCGTCGTCCTCGAAGGTCCCGAGTTCGGGCTGTGCCTTGGCGACCTCCTCGCGGAGCAACTCCCACAGCCCGTGGCGGTAGGCGGAGAACGCGGCGGAGGATCGGATGTCCTCCTCGCGGGAGCGGACGGGCGGCAGATCGATGTCGACGATCTCCTTGACCCGACCGGGGCCCGCCGTCATCACCGCGACCCGCTGCGCGAGGAAGACGGCCTCCTCGATGCTGTGCGTGATGAAGATCACCGTCTTGTGGGTTCGCTGCCAGATGCGCAGCAACTCGCGCTGCAGGATCTCCCGCGTCTGGGTGTCCAGGGCGGCGAACGGCTCGTCCATGAGCAGCACGTCCGGGTCGAAGGCGAGTGCTCGCGCCAGCGCCACGCGTTGCTTCATCCCGCCGGACAGCTCGTGCGGGTAGCGGTCGGTGAATGCCCCCAGTCCGACCAGTCGCAGGTACCGCCGGGCCCGGTCGAGCCGGTCCCGGCGTGCGACCCCCTTGACCTCCAAGCCGAAGGCCACGTTCTCCAGCGCGGTCCGCCAGGGGAAGAGCGCGTACTGCTGGAAGACGACCCCCCGGTCCAGTCCAGGGCCGGTGATCGGCCGGTCGTCCAGGAGGAGCTCGCCGGAGTCGGGGTGATCCAGCCCGCCCACGAAGTTGAGGAAGGTGGTCTTGCCGCACCCGCTCGGTCCCACGACGGCGAGGAACTCGCCCTCGCGCACGTCCAGGTCGAAGTCGCGCAGGGCCACGTACTGCGAGCCGGCGGCCCGTTCTCGGCGCGGGCCACCCGCCTGGCGACTGCCACGGACCTGGAAGACCTTCTCCAGTCCTCGGGCACGGATCTTCTCGCGTGGCGAGTCCGTCACCGTCCTCACGCTCCTCGTCTTCTTCGGGTCCTTCAGGTCCTGCAGTGGACGACCCCGGACCGATCACCGCCGGCCCTGGGCCACCGAACGCCGACGCCCCGCAAACGCGAGGACGACCAGGGCCGGGGGCCTCTGGTCGTCCAGTCGGCGTGCGGATCGATAGGTCCGGAAATCGTGTCGGAATACCGGCACCGGGTGGCGCCGTCGGTCGACGTGACATCGGTGCCGGTCGGTTCCGGTCGAGCGGATCCGTTCGGGGACCGGAATCCCGCCGTCCCGGAGGAATACCGGGGCGTGTACTCGTGGGAATTCCCTCCGGCGGATGGCCGACTGGATGTCCACGGCTCGGGCCCGGTACCCGGGGCAGCACTGCCTCGGCCTCCCGCCTGTTCCCGGGCGGGGTCGGGGTGTGATCAGGGGCCGGCTCTCAGCGACCGGGCCGGCGCTCGAGCCGGACCTTCTCGGTCGTGTTCACCTGCACGATCCGTCCGTCCTGGATGACGATCTCCACGGACCCGAACCGCAGACCCGCGATCGCCGTGAGAACCGCCTGAAGTGCAACATCGTCCTGAGCTGTGGGGCCGTTCGACATGGCCTCGATCCTGGGTCGTGTCGCCGGTTCAGAACTGGGAAGTGGGCCCTTCGGCTCATCCCGGCGGCGACAGGCGGAAGACGCCGGGCGCGGAGTCGATCAACCGGGGAGCCGGTGCGAGAGTCACGTCGATGGGTGGGAAGTTCACCGGCGGAGCGACGGTGCGGGACAGCGCTCGCCGAGGGGGTACCCCGCGATCAGCAACAGGTGGCGCTGGCCGTGCGCAGCATGTCCACGTACTGGCGTCGGGTCAAGAACGGGGAACGGGTTGCGCACCGTTCCGCTGGCTTGACTCGGCTGTTCACGGCACCTCCATCGGTCCTGGCATTAGCACCGGCCAGATCCCGAGGGATCCAGGGGTTGCTGCAGCGTCGACGAGCCAGGTCTCTCAGCCGCTCTGGATGGTGGGACCACTGTAGGCGCATCCTCGACCCAGAATCAATACCTTCTCAATCGAAACAGTCTCAGATCGCGATCCGGTGTGCCGTCCTCGCTCCCGAGACCCGAAAGAAGGCCGGATCACGGCGACGCGAACGGGAACCCTCCCGCAAGGACGGGCGGCCCGCGGGGCGCGCGACCGGCTCCTCGGCAAGCACCGCCCTCCGGCGATGCCCGCTTGACAATGTCAACTGATTCGCTTGACTATCGAAGGGTGCGTGATGCCCCGATCGCCCGACGACCGCCCGTGGTGGTCCTCCGTCGGGTCCCGACGCGTCACTGCCCCCTGATTCCCGGCGGACCGCTCCCCCGCCCTCGCCAGCTCTTTCGTGGGCCTGAACCCGATCTGCCCCGGCCGGTCGGTCACTCAGCCCCGCCGGAGTCCCCGCAGGCTGTCCGGCGATGTCGGCGGCGCCTGTCCGGACGCGGCCACCTCGGCGTGCCCCCGCGGCGGCGCCGTCTCCACGCTGGTTCCCCCGCCTGAACCCACGCAACCTCCCGGACCACCGTCCCGGGTGGTCGCCTCATGCCGTGACGCAGCGCGGCGGACGCCTCCAGGTGAGGTGTCTGCGCCCGCGCGCCCGCCCGCCCCACCGAGAGCAGGGGATCATGAGTCGCAGCACCACGAGAACCGCCACCGGCCGCTCGTTCGCGGAGAATCTCGCGGAACTCCCGCCCCCCGGCCGCACCGGACGGACAGCTCGGACCGAGGGGGCCCGGGAGCGACTCCTGCCCGTCGGCCTCTGGCTGGGCGATCTGCTGGGCGCACTCGCACCCCGTATCGGCGAGACCTGCCTCGTGGTCGTGGACGGCGAGCGGGGGGCGGGCGGGGACGCGCTCGCTGATGCCCTGGCCCAGGGCGGAGAGTCCCCCGTCGTCCGCCTCGACGCGCTCTCGCCCCGGACCACCCGGGTAGTCGATGTCGCCACCCTGATCGGCAGTTGCGTCGTCCGCCCGCTCCTGGCCGGGGAAGGGGCCCGTTGGCCCGCCCACGACCGTGCGAGCGGTCGGTTGATCGGCTGGTCGGAGCTGCCCGCGAGTGACGTTCTGATCCTCGAGGGGACGGACGCCGCGCAGCATCTCGACCCGGCCTGGATCAGCCTGCTCATCCGGGTGGAAGCCTTCCGTCCGGACCGGGCGACGCCCGCCTCGGGGCGGGGAAGGACCCCGCGGGGCACCGGTCCACGACCGGACCTTCTGGTGCGCAACGGGCCGACGATCGCACTCGAGGCCGTCAGCGCCCGCGGTCGCCAGGCACTCGCCGCACCCCGGACGGACCTCGACCGGACGGGCCGACGATCGCACCCGGCCCCGCCGCCCTCCCGGTGACCCGGCCGGACCGGTTGTTCACCTGCGGCGGGAGACGCGCCGCACGATCTGGTTGCCCGAGGTCTGCAGCAGCTGCACGAGGGCGATGAGCACCGCCACGGTCGCCACCATGAGGTCGGTGTCGAACCGTTCGTAGCCGTACTTGATCGCGAAGTTGCCCAGCCCTCCGGCCCCGATCGCACCGGCCATCGCCGAGTAGTCCACGAACATCACCAGGGTCAGGGTGACCCCGGCCAGCAGACTCGGCAGCGCCTCCGGCAGGAGCACCTTGAGCACCAGGTCGCCGTTGGTCGCTCCCATCGACTGGGCGGCCTCGATCAGGCCGTGGTCCACCTCGCGCAACGCGGTCTCCACGACCCGGGAGAAGAACGGTGCGGTGCCGAGGGTCAGGGGCACCACCGCGGCGGTGGCGCCGAGCGAGGTGCCGACGAGGAACCGGGTGAGCGGCATGATGCTGATCAGCAGGATCACGAACGGCAGGGAGCGGGCGATGTTCACCGCGACGTCCAGCACGCCGTAGATCACGCGGTTGCTCAGGATCCCGCGCGGGCCGGTCACGTACAGGACGATGCCGAGGCCGAGCCCGAGCACGAAGGTGAAGAACGCCGCGAACGCCACCATGAACAGCGTCTCCTGCAGCGCCGACCAGATCTCCCCGAGGTAGTCGGTCCACGGTCCCTGGTTCACGACAGCTCCTCCGCACGCACACCGTGCTGGGACAGGTAGGCGGCCACCTTCGTGACCAGCTCTGCGGGGGCGGAGCCCGCGGGGACACCGGGCCGCTCTGCCCGGGCGACCAGCACCTGGAGCCGGCCGACCTCCTGGAGACCGATGCGCTCCACCCCGCCCCGCAGGATGGTCAGGTCGACGTCCAGCTCGCGCGCGATCCTGCTGAGCAGGGGTGACCCGGCGCGGGCGTCGGGCAGGGTGAGCAGGAGATGCCTCTCCCCCGGTGGCACCGACCCGGGGTCCACCGGCAGGACGGCCGCGCCGAGGCGCGAACCCGGGTCCGCCACCAGGTCCACGAGCCGGCCGGCATCGGCGACGAGCCCGTCCTCGAGCAGGGCCGCGGAGCCGCAGATGTGCCGCACCACGGACATCTCATGCGTGATGATCACAATCGTCACCCCGAGCGCGGTGTTGACCTCCCGGAGCAGTCCGAGGATCGCCCTGGTGGTCTCGGAGTCCAGCGCGCTGGTCGCCTCGTCACAGAGCAGTACGCGCGGCGAGCCGGCCAGGGCGCGCGCGATCCCCACCCGCTGCTTCTGGCCCCCGGACAACCGCGAGGGGTAGTCCTTGGCCCGGTCCGCGAGTCCCACCAGGTCGAGAAGTTCCATCGCCCGCACCCGGCGTTCCCGGCGGGCCACTCCCTGGATCTCCAGGGGGAAGGTCACGTTGTCCAGCAGGTTCCGCGAGCTGAGCAGATGGAAGTGCTGGAAGATGACGCCGATGTCCTGCCGGTGGTTGCGCAGTTCCCAGGGCGCCAGCCCGGTCAGGTCGACGCCGTCCAGGATCACGCTGCCGGAGGTGGGGCGTTCGAGCAGGTTCCGGCAGTGGATCAGAGTGCTCTTGCCCGCCCCGCTGTGGCCGATGATCCCGTAGATCTCCTTGTCCGGGATGTCCAGGGACACCCCTCGCAGCGCCTCCACCCTGGTCCGCCCGTGCACGAACGTCTTCACCAGGTCGACGACCCGCAACACCCTGCCTCACCTCGTCCTCTCGCTCCGCTCACGGATGACGGCCGGGAGCGTCCGGACACCGTGGCGTCCGGACGCTCCGCTGCGCGTCCTCAGTTGCTGCCCTTGTTCACCGGCAGGACGGAGCCCGGGTAGTGCTGCGTGATGTAGTCCGCCACCTGCGGACCGGTCAGGATCTGGGCGAGCGCCTTCACCCGGGGGTCGTCGGCCAGCTTGGTCGGGACCACCAGGACGTTCGCGTACGGGTTGTTGGTACCGGACTCCAGGAACAGCGCGTCCTTGGCCGGGGTCAGGCCCGCTTCCAGGGCGACGTTCCCGTTGATCAGCCCGAGGGCGGCGTCCGGCAGGGAGCGGGGGATCTGCGCCGGGTCGACCTGCTTGAAGGTCAGGTGGTGCGGGTTGTCGACGATGTTCTTCTCCGTGATCGCGAAGGCGCCCGGCGACGTGTCGCCCTGGGCGTGGTCCAGCTTGATCAGTCCTGCGGCCTGCAGCAGGTACAGGCCCCGCGCGAAGTTGGAGGTGTTGTTGGACAGCAGGACCAAGCCACCGTGGGGCACGTCGCTCAGGTTCTTGACCGTGGAGGAATAGATCCCGTACGGCTCGATGTGCACCGACGCCACGATCTTGAGGTCCTTGTACCCCTTGTCGGCGGTGTCCGAGTTGAAGTACGGCACGTGCTGGAAGTAGTTCGCGTCGGCGTCGCCGTGCTCGACCACGTCGTTGCCGTCGACGTTGTCGGTCTCCTCGATGATCTTCAGGGTGAACTTCCCGTTGGCCAGGTGGTCGTTCACGTACTTGAGGATGTCGGTGTGCGGCGTCACCGACGCGAACACCCGTAAGGGCTTGTCGGAGGCGCTGTACTTGCCGCCGTTCGAGCGCAGCGAGAGGGCCAGCACGAGCGCGACGACGAGGACGACGATCACGCCTCCACCGATCAGCCAGGTGCGAGGACGGAACCGACCGCGCTGGGGACGTGCCGGTCGGTCGGTGAGCGACGCGGCGGCGGACGGTTCGGGGGTCGAGTCAGACATGACGGACAACTCCAGGATCGGGATGGATGGCGAAGGGCGTTCACGAACAGGTCGAGCAGGATTCGGCGACGGCGCGGCAAGGCACCGGCGGGGGCGGACGAGACGTGGGAAGGCGAGGCCGGGCGGGCGACGGCTCACGAACCGGTGGCGGCACGACGGCTCAGGGGGTGATGACGGCACCCGCACCGACCTCGGTCGAGGTCACGGCGGGATCACCGGACGACCTACCGACCGGCGACGAGCACCCATCGACCCGGGTGCCCAGGACACCATCCGGTGGCCGGAGCCGTCGGAACCGCTGCACCTCAGGTGCAGGAGGAGCAATCACCCACGAGAGGCGGGCTCACCCGCACGTACCGGGGCACCTCACCGCACAGGTCCCGGCAAGGTCCGGCGCCGAACTGGGGCGACAACAACACCGGTCACGGAGGACGCGGGACGGGAACCGCGCAGCCTCACCGGGTCCGCTCCAGGTCGGGTTCATGTTCACCGAGCTTGCCAGATGCGTCGGCATCCATCAACACGATTTTGGTCTAGTTACTCGACATTGCGTCATGATCCCCGTCACATGCCCCGCGGGCATGGGTGGAAGCGGCGGGAACGCGTCGGCCGATCGACCG
>Ga0265334_10000919_pt1 | contig 14702 bp, 14 predicted proteins | sample 42023metaG_FD_192442 | JGI IMG/M metagenome (GOLD analysis project Ga0265334, IMG submission 192442) | Rhizosphere microbial communities from Carex aquatilis grown in University of Washington, Seatle, WA, United States - 4-20-23 metaG | ecosystem: Host-associated > Plants > Roots > Rhizosphere... | reverse complement strand
CGGGGGGGCGGCTCCCCCCCGCGTTTGGCAGGGTGCTTAAATTTTCTCCACCGTGCCGACAGCCACGTAGTTCGTGCGAATCGCCGTGAATCCCCCGGTTTTGAGGGGGGTGATTCGCGAGCAAGACGCGAAAAAGTCTCTTCAGTTCGACTTTTTCATCATCCTGTTAATTTTTCTTGAGGAGCAGGGCCACCGCGGCGGCCACCAGGAGGATCGCCAAGATCCACCAGCCGTAGGTCTTAAAGAATCCGCCCGGAACCTCTTGGACGTCGATGGAACGTTCGAGGACCGGATAAACATGCTTCTTCTCGCCCAAGGAATTGGCCAACCGCAAGGTCATGGTCAAGGCCAAGGGGCGCTTCCCCAGGACATCGGACTTGACGTCCCAAGCCCAGACGGTGAAGGACTGATCCCCGACCGGTTGTTCCTCGGGGGAATCGCTCTTGAGGTCGAAATCCGTACCCGAGAGCTGGAGTCCGATGAAGTTCTTCACGGTGATGCCGCGAAGTTTCGGGTTCTTTTGGATCGCTTCGGTCAGTTTGAGCGGAAAATCCTTGGAGACCCTGGCTTCCAACCGGGAAACCATGCCCTTGCGGAGGGCCGGAGGGGTATCGAACGTGAACAACCCTTCCGGCAAGGCCAGGAGTTCGTCCTGGATCAACCGAGCTTGCTCATCCGATACTTCCTGGAGGGGTTGGGCGTGGGAACGGCCGACGTGGTGTGCGCGGGGAGCCGTCGGCCCTTGGGTGTCTTCTTGGAGGTTGGAGCCGGGAGCGCTTTGGATGGTTTTTTGGCTCGAGCAACCCGCGAGAAGACCGACCCCCAGGAGGGCCGCCATAAGCGTCATTCGAATGGGAATGAATCGGGTCATCTTGGATCTTCTCCGGTTTGTATTGGGCCGACGGCGACAATTGTAACAACCCAGGGCTTCCCAGGGAGCGTTTTTTTGGCTCTTCCCGTGGGCCGCGAGATCCCCGACCGCCCTAGGTAGAAAGGCCTATTTCGTCGCGTAAAACCTGCCGCTGGCGGTCCCGAAATAGGCGGTCCCATCGTCCCCCAAGGCCGGATCCGCCCGAAGGAACGCGTCGGCCTCGAAGACCGATCGTAGCCTTCCGGATAGTGGATCCACGCGGGCCAACCGCTTGCCCGCGCCGAAGACTACGGATTGACGCCCCAAAAGCGGACGGGTCAAGACCGGTAAGGGGGACTTCCCCTCATAGAGAGGCCAATCGATGAAAAAGCGCCAGAGCCTTTGCCCCGTATCCGGCAGGAGGCTTTGGAGGGAATGTCCGGAGCCGTCCCTCGAAGTGAAGACCACGGCGTTGGCGTCTGCCGCCGGGAGGCTGACAAAGGGAACCGGCGATTGGGACGCCGACTTGAAGGGTTCGGTTTTGAACGACCACCGGATCCCGCCGGTTTTCCGGTCGAGGGCAGCCATTTCCGTTTGGCCGGTATGGGGCAGAACCAAATAAAGCCGTTCCCCGCCCAGGACCGGGGGATAGACCGGAGGCGCGGTGAGATCCGTATCCCAAAGCATGGATTGAGCCGTGGTATCCCATGCCTGGATCCCAGCGGGGTTGACGGGATCCACGGGACTTTTCTGGTAAACCACGTATAGCCGATCCCCGTCGAGGAACAGGGCGGTCACCGCTTTTCCCGTCCCCAGGTCCCCCAACCAGAGGTCCTTACCCTTGTCCAAGTCCTTGATCTTGAAACCGTTCGCCGAAGCGCAGGCGATTTGTCCCCCCGAGACGCTATAGGCGTTCGGCAGGTTCTCGGACCATACCTCACTCCCATTGTTGCGGTCCAGGACCATGAGTTTCCCGGCCCAAGTCGCCACACGGTCGCCCATCACCCGGGGCCGTCCCCCAAAGCCGCCTGGGACATCCGGATGGTTCCAGAGGGAATCCCCTTGGGCGGCGCCCAAGCAATGGAACCCCGATCCGGCCGGCACGAACACGGCGTTCCCGGCAACCTCGGGGTCGGCCGTCAGGGGGCCCTGAAATTGGACGGTCCAAGACATCAGCCCCGTCCCGACGAATAAGCCGCAGGCCGGGAGGGCCCCAAGGGCCAGGCCCAGGAACGCCCATCCGACTAGGCCAAGGACAAACGGACGCTTCAAAGGAACCCTCGGAATGAAAGGATGATCACGGATGAAAACAGCGCGGGATATTTAAGGACAAGTCGGGGATTCTGGCAAGGACGTCCAACGGAAAACTTCGGACGAGCGCGCCGGGAAGGAATTTGAAAACGAGGGATTGGATGCCCGGTTCAGGAAAGGCGTTTTTTCAGGAGATCGATGAAGGGAATCGGGGTGGGGTCCACACCCTTGAGGTAGGCCAAATAGACGCTGACAAAATCACCCAGCAGGACCAGCGACAAAACCCTCGCCAGGGCCCCGCCCCCATGGGCCCGCGCCTCCCGGACGCCCGCGGCCCTTCCCGTCAGGAGGTCCCTCATCAAATCGAAACGCCGTTTCACCTGTGGGTGGTCCGACTCGTCCCTGAGGCAGATGACCGCCAACCGGCGCGTATCCGTCGTGGGGGCCGAGTAGACAAGGATCTCATTGTGGTTCATCTCGGGAACACCGGCGGACAACGAGGCTTCCTTGGCGTTCTCATTGATCTGGCAGCGCCACCGCATGGCCACCGCCTCCAACAGGTCGGCACCGGCGTAAACCACGGGAAGCCGCTTTTGGAGGAAAACCGCCAAGCGCTTCGCGTCGTTCCGGGCGGCCGGATGCCCCGGTCCCCACTCCACGGCCAAGCGGTCAAGGACCCCGACGGCCTCCCGGTAATCGTGGCCCATGTCGGGAAGGAGTTTGAGGCTTTCCAGGGCGGTGGTGAGGGTGCCGAAGGCGTAGCCGAACGCGGCCCGGGGAGGTAACCCGCCCGTCAATCGGCAGAAGGGGATCTTGTGGGTCGCGGCCTCCTCGGCCAGGCGGCCGCCAGACGCCATCACCAAGATCTTGGCTTTTCGCTTCAGGGCCTGCTGGAAGGCCGACAGGGTTTCCTCGGTGTTGCCGGAGTAACTGGCGCAGACCACCAGGGACTTGGGCCCTACGGACCCGGGCAGTTCGTAAAAACGGTTCACTGAGATGGGGCGGGGGCTGGTCTTCCAGACGAGGGACCGCAGGACGTCCCCCGAGATGGCCGACCCGCCGAGGCCGGTGATGATGATTTCCTGGACCCCGTCCACCTTGAGCTTGGGGGGGGCCGCCTGGACCCTTTCGCGGGCCTCGGCCAGCTGGCGGGACAGGGCGGCGACGTGGTGGATCATGCCACCCGGATCGAGGCGGAGGATTTGTTTCGGGTCGTCGAGGAGCGAAGAGGACATGGGAAGCATTGTAACCCCCGGGAGCCTGGTGGGGGGGTCCTTTTAACCGGGTAGGGACCCGGCGTAAGGCTTTGTTCAGAAAAGGATGGCTTTGAGGTCCGCCGGGATCCTCTCCCGGATCAGGTCCAGGATCTCCCCGGAGGTGTGCTTCGTGAGCGCCTCCGCGGCGATTTCCTTGGCCAGGGCGTAGGGCATCTGGCGGATGACCTTCTTGATCTCCGGGATCACCGAGGCGGACACGCTGAACTCGTCGAGCCCCATCCCCAACAGGAGCGGCACCAATTTGGGGTCCCCCGCCATCTCCCCGCACATCCCCGCCCATTTCTTGTGCTTCCAACAGGCGTCGATGGTCTTTTGGATCAGGCGCAGCACCGCAGGGTTCAAGGGATCGTACAGGTACGCCACGGCCTCGTTGACCCGGTCCACCGCCAGGGTGTATTGGATCAGGTCGTTGGTGCCGATCGAGAGGAAGTCGCATTCGGTGATGAGCAGGTCGGCGATCACGGCGGCCGAGGGGATCTCCACCATGGCCCCCACCTCAACCCCGGCGTCGAACTTCTTCTTCTCGTGCTTGAGTTCCTCCATGCACTCCTTCAGGTGCCGTTTGGCCTCCCGGAGTTCCTGCACTGAGGAGATCATGGGGAACATGATCTTGAGGGGCCCGAAGGCCGAGGCCCGGAGGATGGCCCGGAGCTGGGTCCGGAACATCTCGGGGCGCTTGAGGCAGAGCCGGATGGCCCGGAGCCCCAGGAAGGGATTGCGTTCCTCGTGGAGGGTGACCTGGGAGAGGAACTTGTCCCCACCCAAGTCGAGGGTGCGGACGATGCAATGGTTCTTGCCGATCTTGCGCGCCACTTCCCGGTAGAACTCGAACTGCTCCTCCTCGTCGGGGAGGTTGTCGCGGTTCAGGAAAAGGAACTCGGTGCGGAAAAGCCCGATGCCCTGGGCCCCGTGGGCCAGGACGTCGTCCACCTCGTGGGGGATCTCGATGTTGCCGGCCAGGATGACTTCCCGGCCGTCCGGGGTGCGCGCGGGGAGTGAGCGGAGGGCCTCCAGGCTGCGGTAAAAGGCCTCGTAGTTTTCCTTCTCCTTGCGGAAGGCCTTGAGGGTCTTGGCGTCCGGGTTCACGATGACCCGACCCTCGTTGCCGTCCACGATCACCATGTCGCCGTCCTGCACCTGGCTCGTCAGGTCCCCCAAGCCCACGGCGGCCGGCAGGCCCAGCGACCGGGCCACGATGGCCACGTGGGAAGTGCGGCCCCCGATGTCGGTGGCGAACCCCTTCACGAAATTCGGGGACAGGCTCACGGTGTCCGAGGGGGAAAGGTCCTCGGAGATGAGGATGACCTCACGGTCCAATTCCTTGAGGGGATCCTTGCCGCCGCCGGTCAGGTTCTTGAGGACCCGGTGCCCCACGTCCTCCACATCCCCGCCCCGCTCGCGGAAATAGGGGTCTTCCAGGCCGGCCAGGATGGCCTTGAACTTGTTCAGGCCCTCCGTCAGGAGGAACTCGGCGTTGAGCCGGCGCGACTCGATGGCTTCGGGGATTTCCTGGGCGAAAAGGGGGTCTTCCAACACCAACTGGTGGGCCTGGAAGATGGCGGCGTGCTCCTCCCCCAGTTCATCCTTGACCTTGCGCTCGATGTCGGCGATCTGGTCCCGGGTCTTGGCGATGGCCTCGCGGTACCGGAGGATCTCCGAGGCGGCCTCCTCGTTTTTGAGGTTCCGTCGGGACGTGTTGGTGCCCGCCCGGTGGTACAGGTAGGCCGGGCCGATGGCGATCCCACCGGAGGCGGGGACCCCTTGGAGCACCTTTTCGATCACGGACGACTCCTTAAGCCTTTTTCACCCCAAAGGCACAGGGGCTCGGCTTTTCCAAAACTTCTCGTCAAACGGTACGATTTTTTCCGGTTGTTTTTGTCGCTCTTCCCCGTGTCCCTGTGTCCCGCGGTCATTTAAGCCTCATTTGAGCGCGGGACGTGTCTCTGGGGTGGATGTAGGTGTTTATTCTTTTTCGCCGAACTTCTTGGCGATGAGGGCCCGGATCGCCGCCAGGGCCTCCTTGGCGTCCTCCCCCTCGGCGGTGACGTCCATCGTGGTCCCTTGGGCCGCCGCGAGGGTCATGAGGCCCATCAGGCTCTTGGCGTTGGCGTTTTGGATCCCATGGGTGATGGTGACCTGGGACTTGAACTTGTTCGTGACCTTGACCAATTCGGCCGCGGCCCTCAGGTGGAGACCCAGTTTATTGACGATCTCCATTTTTTCATTGGCTTTCATGGGTCGCTCCTTAGGGTGGGGACATGAACGGAAAAAATCCGCCCACGGCACCCGTCTGTCCGTAAAGTTTCGGCCAGTAGGCCAGCAGCAAGGCGAACAACACCACGCCGTAAAAGACCTGGCTCGGTCCCACCTTCTTGCGCAGCGCGAAGGTGTACAGGGCCAGGACGGCGCCGAAAAAGGTCATCTTCAAGAGGAACAACCCGGGATAGGGTCCGTCCTGGGGCCGGTTCACCAAGACGATCAGGACCCCCAGGGCCAGGGAAGCGGCGAGCCGGAGGCCTTGGGTGGCCTCTTGAAACCCGTATTTCCGGAGGGAAAGCACCACCTGGTCGCCCAGCAGGAGGCCCTGTTGGAACCCCAAGGTTCGGATTCCCAGGTGTCCCGCGTTGTAGACCAGGAGGAAAACCAAGGGAGCCAGGAGGGCGTACTTCCCCGGGGGAAGGGCGCCCGAGAAGGCCAGGCCCACGGCCAAAATCGCGCAGAACGGGCGATAGGTGGCCCAAAAGAGCGAGTCCCCCATGGCCGCCACGGGTCCCATCATGCCGACCTTCAGCGCGTGGATCTCCTCGGCCCGGCGTTGCGCTTCGCTCGGGTCGGCCTGGGCCCGCTCGATTTCCATCCGGACCACCGCCCCGAGGATGAAGGCTCCCAGGTAGGGTTGGGTACTGAAATATTCCAGGTGCCGCTGGAAGCTCCGCGGCCGCTCGGACTCGAGGTACAGCTTCCGCAGGACGGGCGCCAAGGCGAAGGCGAACCCGTAATTAAGTCCCCGCTCGAAATTCCAGGCCGACTGCAACAGGAAGGAGCGCAGGTAAACCAGGAACAAGTCGTAGCGGTTGACGCGGGTCCCGGCGGTCAGGGGCTGGCTCACGCGGCCCTTCTTTCCCGGCGGATCCGCACGATGCTGAAGAAGAAACCGGCGAAGAGCGAGACCGGTAGGAGGTACAAAACCGGCACATGGAGGAACAGGACCAGGCCGGAAGCCGCCGCCACGGAAACCACCAGGGGGATCAGGTGCTTCGGGTCGACCAGAAGGTCCAAGGCCGCCGCGCAACCGGTGGCCATGAGGAACCAGGGGGCGTAGGACAATCCGGAGATGACCTCGGCCGGGAGGTTGGGGAAAAGACGCAGGGCCCCATGGGCCGCGGCGAGCGCCAAGGCGGCGGTCACCCAACCCTTGGCCCATTGGCTGAGCAAAATCCCCACGTTGACGGACTCGAAGGTGGCCAAATGGCCGGCCTCCACCTGGTGTTGGGCCTGCCGGACGATCCTCACATAAGCCTTCCGGAGCAGGTTTTCCGCCTCGGAGGACAATGCGGCCAGGGGGATCCCCGCGCAGAGGGCGTAGGTCACGGCGGCCTCCGGCCCCACGCCGGTCCGGACCAATCCCACGGCCAATGCGGTGCCGACGCCCGCCAGGAGGGTGGTGTCGAGGGGCAAATGGGAACCCACGGGCAGGTCCCCCGCCCAGATGAGCTCGACCAGGGCCCCCAGGGCCAATCCCAATCCGGGATCCCCCAGGATCCAACCCACCAAGGGCCCGACCACAATGGCGCGCGACACCATGAACTGGCCCACGGCGGTGGTATCCAAGGACAACAGGCCCAGGAGGATGCTGAGGGAGAACCAATCGGTCATGGGTGCAGGGCCTCCAACCGGAGAGTCAGCTGTTTTTGGACGGCCTGGCCCGGGGCCAGGTCCAGGTCCCAGGCCCAGTTGAGGCAGGAGCCCTGGTACACCTTCTCGAATCCGCCCTCGGATTGGGACACGGTTTCCACGGGGTACCGGATCAAGGTCGCGGCGGGAGCCGCCTCAAAGGCGATCCTCAAGCCCAACCAAGAGTCCGTCATGCCGGCTTGGGTGGTTTCGGCGTCCGACCCCAGGCTCACGAGCCGAGGATCCGCCGGGGCTCCCAACCCGATGTAATAGGCCCGTTCGGGGCTGTCCCCCGCCAAGAGCGTGAGGTTCCATTCGGACAGGAACCGCGCCCGGATCGCCCGGTCCCCCAGGTTGCGGATCTCATAGGAGACCGAAAGCTCCAGGTCGCCCTGGGAGAACACCAGCTTTTTCACCAGGGACACCGGCACTCGGGTCCCCCCCTCCTCCACCCAGCCCTCGCGGATGAGTTCCAACGTGACGGGCTTCCCTTTTTTGTGGGCCGTGACCTTGAGGCGATAGGGCTGTCCCGCGAACCCGCCCCGATCGGGGGACCGGTTCGCTTGGAGGTCCTCGGCGCCGGCCCCCGAGTCCATGAACCGTTCCACGAGGCTGGTCCGGCGGATTGGGTCGTAGAAAAGTTTTTTCTCGAGACCCGGTTCCTTCATCCGCACCCGGTCATGGATGCTGGCGGGGGCGCCCGAGTCCCCGCCCTCCCGATGGGCCAGGAGCTTTTGGTGGTAGGCCTCTGGGCGCCGGGTCAGGACGTCACCGAGGTTGATCGGCCCCTGGAGCCAATCGATCTCCGTCAAGGATCCCCCGAAGTTGGGGTCCACCACTACGTTGTACTTGCCGGTTTCCACCACGACCTCGTCCCGGCCGTCCCGGTTGAAATCCACCTGGTGGATCCGGAGCTCGCCGTCGGGATGCAGGAGGCCGTCGGCGGCCTTTTCCGAGGCCAAAAGCTCGCGGTAAACCCCGAACCGGAGGTGGTTGAGGTACAGCCCGCCGAACACCCCGTGCCAATAGGGGCAGTTGCATTGGCCCCGGTAGAGGCCCCGCTCGGCATCGGCCAAGACCGTCTCCTGGGTCGGGGTTCCCTTGCCGCGGGCCAACTTATTCCGGACCTTCTCGACCTTTTCGGAGACCCAGGCCATCTTCTTCTGGAGGTGGTTGGCCTCCTCGTATTTCGTGAGGAAGTTTCGCCAAAAACCGCCCCGCAGGAAACGGTCGTAACGGCCCAGCTCATGGTGGTCGGACAATTCGTGGCGGAAAGCCTCGTATTCCTGGGACACCTTCGGCGGCAGGGCCCAGTCCCCCATCTCGGTGTAGGAGGCCGTGGGGATATAAACACGGCCCAGGGGGGGGTGGTTGTCCACGAACTCCGCGAAGGTGGCCGTGGTGAGCCACTCGGCGTTGTCCTCCAGGGCCTTCAGGAAGTTCTCGAGCCACCCGTCCTCATAGACCCACTTATGGGTGTCGGGCCAGCCGCCGAATTTCTCGCCGTCGTCCATCAACACGATGCACCGGTCACCCACCTCGTTGGCCACGCTCCGGAGGTAGTCGATCGTTTCCTGGACCTGGCGGAATGGCACCAGATAGCGCATTTTTTCGGAGATCGGGAACACCTTCAGGACGCTCCCCTGCTCCTCCGTGAGGTAATACCCGTAGGTGTCCTCCTCGGAATAACCCGCGGCCTTGAAGTGCGCGTCGTCGATGGCGGTGTATTCCATGCCGGCCTCGGCAACGGGCTTCGGCAGTTGCGGTTCCCAGACCCGCTCGGCGATCCAAAGGCCCCGGGGCTTCTTCTGGAACCGCGCCTCCAAGTACCGGTTGAGCGTGCGGATCTGGCCCACCTTATCGCGGTCGGGGAGGATGGGGAGGATGGGCTCGTACATGCCGCCCGAGAAGAACTCCAGCTGGCCCCGGACGGACATCTCGAAGAGCTTCTCGAGGTAGGCCGGCTTGTTCTCCTGGAGCCACTCCAGGAGGGGCCCGGTGATGTGGAAGGTGAACTTGACCTTCGGGTGGCGGTCCAGGACCTTCAGGAAGGGCTCATAGCTCTTGTCGTAAAGCTCCTCGAACACCTTGCCGAAATTGCCCACGGGCTGGTGGTTGTGGACCCCGAGGATGAGGGTGACGCGGTTCATAGATGTTCAATCTCCGGGATGAATTGCTCGAGTTTCTGCGGGGCGTCCCCCGGCACTGCCCGGACTTCAAGGGGGAGGCCCCTTCTCCGCAGGTCCTTGAAGGCCACCACATCCTCGGGAGTCACGCAGACGATCCGGCAGACCTGGTTGCGGCCCTCGGAAAAATGCATCCCCCCGACGTTCACGCTGGTGGCGGGCCCGCCCTTTTCCACATAGCCCTTCACGTCCGACGGGTTGGAGAAGAGCAGGAGCGCCCGCTCGCCGGATCCCGCGTTCAGGGCGCAGGCCTTGGCGGCCTCCTCGACGGTGTAGAAGGAGACCCCGAGGCCCGAGGGCACCGCGATCTCCATGAGGGTGCGTTGCATGGGGTTTTTCGCCACGGCGTCATTCACCACGACGAGGCGCTTGATTTCAAGCACCTTGACCCACCCCACCACCACCTGGCCGTGGATGAGCCGGTCGTCGATCCGAAGGAGTTGGATGTCCATCAGTGCGGTTTGATCCGGTTGTAGAAATCCATGGAGGTGACGATGGAATCGCGGGCCCCCCGCTGGATTTCGCTCGCGGCCTTGTCCAGGTCGGCTTCGGCTTCCCGGACCGACAGGGCCTTGAACAGCATAGGAAGGCTCACCCCGGTGACCACCCGTAGGTTCCGCCGGGTCGAGAGGCGCATGGCCACGTTGAAGGGGGTGCCCCCCAGCATGTCCACCAGGATCAGGCCCCCAACCCCGGAGGGGTCCATCCGGGTCAGTTCCGCCTCCAGATCCTTTTCAAGCATTTCGTCTGAATCGGTGGCGGAAAGCCCCAGGGCGGCCACGCCCTCGGTTTCCCCCAGGACCAACCGCAGGGTCTCCAGGTAAGCCGAGGCCAAGGGACCGTGGGTGACGACCAGGACCGGAATCATGGCTTTTTCTCCTTCGCTTCGTTGAGGGGTTTGGAACCGCCATTGTAACCGCCCGGGGGCCGGGGCGTCAGATCACCAGGAGTTTCATCAGTGTTTTGCCGAGTTTATCCGGCTCATGGCGCACGAAATCCTCGCGGTGCAGGAGGTTGGCCTTCACCAACCGGACGCCGAGTGCCGCCACTTCCTTGTCGTCCACCGTCACCGGCACCTGCCCGGAGAGCTCATATTTATGGAGAAGCTTATGGGGCACGGGTTCCTTGTTGGCCACGACGTAATGCACGAAGTTCGGGGCGGTGTGTTGGAAAAGGGCCCGGACGTGGTCCGAAACGGTGTAATGGTCGGTCTCGCCCGGCTGGGTCATGACGTTGCAGACGTAGATCTTCACGGCGCGGGACAGGGCCAGGTTCTCGGCCACCTCGGGGATGACGAGGTTCGGCAGGATGCTGGTGTAGAGGCTCCCCGGCCCCAAGACGATGGCGTCGGCCTCCAGGATGGCCTTGAGGGCGTTCCGGTTTGGCCTCACCCGTTTTTCCTTCAGCTGAAGCCACACGATGGGGGACCCGGACTTGGGGATGGCGGACTCGCCGGTGACCGTCTTGCCGTTCTTGAGGTGGGCCTGCAACGTCATAGGATCGAAGGTGACGGGCAACACCGTGCCCCGGGTGGCCAACACCTTGCTGGATTCCTCGACCGCCCGGCCGAAATCGCCGGTGATCTCGGTCATCACCGTGATGAAGAGGTTGCCGAAGCTGTGACCCTTGAGGTCGCCGTGCCCCTTGAAGCGGTATTGGAACAGGTCGTTGAGGATCGCCTCCTGGGTCGAGAGGGCCACCAGGCAGTTGCGGATGTCCCCCGGCGGGGGCATCCCGTAGGTCTCCCGCAGGCGGCCCGAACTGCCCCCGTCGTCGGCCACGGTCACGATGGCGGTCAGGTTGCTGGTGTAGTGCTTGAGGCCGCCCAGCAGGTTGGACAATCCGGTGCCGCCGCCGATGACCACGATCCGGGGCCCCCGCTTCAGGCGGGTGCGCTCATAGGCGATCTTGGCGAAGTCCTGCTCCCGGCTGGGCAGGAGGATGGTCAGGACCGCGTAGAGGGACCGCCTGACGGCGAAGATGATCCCGAAGGTCCCCAGGAAGATCATGAGGAAATCCACGAACTTGAGGCCGCGGATCGAGTGGGCCACGCTCATGATGAAGGGGGTGTGCAGGTGGAATCCCGTGAGGCGGTCCCCCATGGTGCCCATGAGGCCGATGCCGAGGGTCACCACGGAGAGGAAGAGGAGGAAGAACCAGCGCTTGAGCTGGATGCTGGAATAGAACCAACGGGGAATCATCCGGTCACTTCCGCGGCTTGGAGGCGCCGCGTTTCTCGGACTCCTCCTGCATGAGCCGGGACACTCGGTCGGCGAACTCCTGGGCGGTGAAGTAGCCGAGTTTCATGAGGCGGTGGTTCATCGAGGCCACCTCGATGATGACCGCCAGGTTCCGCCCCGGCCGCACCGGGATGACGAACATGGGGATCTCGACGTCGAAAATCTTGTAGCGCTCCGGGGAGAGCCCCAGGCGGTCGTATTCCTTCTTGTTGTCCCACTCCTCGAGGTTCACCACCAGCTCGATGCGCTTCTTGTCGCGGATGGCGCCGACCCCGAAGAGGCTCTCGACGTTGATGATGCCGAGTCCCCGGATCTCCATGTGGTGCTTGATGATCTCGGACCGGCTGCCCATGAGGATTCGGTTGGCCAGGCGCTTGATGTGCACCAGGTCGTCGGCCACCAGCCGGTGTCCCCGTTCCACCAGGTCGAGGGCGCATTCGCTCTTGCCGATGCCCGACCCGCCCAGCACCAGGATGCCCACGCCGTAGACGTCCAACAGGGTGCCGTGCAGGGTGGTTTCCGGGGCGAACTTCTCCTCGAGGTACACGGAAACCTCGGAAACGAGCTTGGTGGTGGGGAGCGGCGTGATGAAGAGCGGGATGGCCCGGCGCTTGGCCTCGAGCAGAAGTTCCTTGGGGGGCTTCACGCGGTGGGTGACGATGACGCAGGGGAGGGGATAAGCCATGACCCGGCGGAGGACCGCCGTTCGGTCGGCCGCCGCGAGGGTGTCGAGGTAGCTGACCTCGGTCTTGCCCAGGATCTGGATGCGGTCGTTGGCGAAGAACTTGAAGAACCCGGTGAGCGCCATGCCGAGGCGGTTGACGTCCACGCTGGTGACGCTTCGCTTGGCGAGGCCCTCCTCGCCCGAGACCAACGAGAGCCGGAGGCGTTCTTTGGCTTCCTGGAAAAAGGCTTCAACGGCGATCTTCTTGTTCATCGGGGCCCTCCGAGGCGGGTCGTGATCGGGATCGCCCCGGCCCAGCTCAATGCTTGAGCTTTTCCTCTTCCTGGATGATCTTGACGACTTCCTCCGGGGTCTTGGCCGAAAGGAGCGACTTGCGGAAATACTTGTCCTTCAGGAGGGAGGAGATGCGGGCCAAGGCCTTCAAGTGGGCCCCCGCGGCGCCCTCGGGGGCGACCAGCAGGAAAAAGATGTTCACGGGCTCGCCGTCGAGCGCGTCGAAGGCGATGCCCTCGTGGGAGAGGCCGAAGGCCGCGGTCAGGTCGGCCACCACATCGGCCTTCCCGTGGGGGATGGCGATGCCCTGGCCGATGCCCGTGGAGCCCAGCTCCTCGCGCTCGAGAAGGACCTGCACCATCTTCTTCTTGTCCTTCACCTTGCCGGCCTTGACCAATTGCTCGGTCAATTCCTTGATGGCATCCTTCTTGTTCTTCGACTCAAGGTTCATCTTGATCGAATCGGGGCTCAGGAAATCGAGGATCTGCATGACGGCTCCCTTCGGCTGATCAATACTCGGGCTCAATGAGCCCGATGTGGTGGTCCCGGCGCTTGTAAACGACGTTGGTGCGGTCGGACTCCGCGTTGTGAAAGACCAGGAACTCGTCCTTGGACGCGGCCAGCTGGAGGGCGGCCTCCTCGACGGACATCGGCTTGACGGCCTGCTTACGGCTCTTGATGACTTCCATTTCCTGGTTGTCCTCGGGCGGCGCGATGAGTCCGTGCCGGACCGACCCCAGGGGTTTTGAATGCTTATCGTGGTGCTTGGCGCGCTTGTCCTTCACCTTGGCCGTCTGGCGCTCCAACTTGGTGAAGGCGGCCTCGATGGACTTGTACATGTCGGGCGAGTTGGCCTTCGCCGCGAACTGGTGGTCCTTCCCCTTGAGGGTGATCTCGCAGGTGTGGGTCTTCTTCTCGTAGGTGAGGACCACATGGGCCTCGACGAGCTTGCCCATGTACCGCTCAAGGCGGGCCACGCGGGATTCGATGTCGGCGCGAAGGGAATCGGAAAGTTCTTCATGGCGGCTGGTGATGCGGATCTTCAGGTCGGCAGGTTTCTTGTCGAACAAGGGGGTATCCATGAAAAAGCCGGCGGGTCAGTCCCAGCCGGCCTCGTATTTCCGGCCTGAAGCCTTCAAAAGAGGGCGTCCAGGGAGGGGGTATTCTAACACCGGTCAAGGCCTTGTCAATCAAGGCCCCACAACGCCTTAGGGTGCCCGTCCCGCCCGGGCGAATTGCCGTGCCGGTTAGTCCCTGGAAACCACGGTCCCACGGGTCGTGTGGCCCTTCCCCCACCCTCGACCGCTGGGGCCCTGGATTGATTTTAGGAGACCCAAACCAGTTGAACCACCAAGGTCACCAAGAACACCAGGAATGGCATGAAATTGCTTAAAGCCACTCCCCCGTTCATGATCTGAGTGAAATCGTTTACGCCCTCAGCCGTAGGCTGACTGGTGGTGGTTCATTTTGGATTAAAGCCGTGGCAGTGCTTAATCCCAATGTTTTCTTTGTGAACTTGGTGACCTTGGTGGTGAAAAAATGCAGTTTTAAGTTTGAGCTGTTCTTTACGAGATAAGTGTTCTTGGTGGTGAAATAGTCTTGTCGTTTTATAGCTTCCGGCGTTGGGATACTGATGAGCCCTCTTGGAGTACTTGGCGGTTCTTTTGATTAATATCTTGGCCGTGCTGGATTCAAATGCTTACTTTGTGAACTTGGTGACCTTGGTGGTGAAAAACGTTGCTGTCGTTTTAGCTTTTCCGTTTGCTTCACTCAATCGCTTATCTTGGTGTTCTTGGTGGTGAAATAGTCTTGTCGTTTTATAGCTTCCGGCGTTGGGACGCCGAGGGGATCCGCAGTTCCTCCCTATACTTCGCCACGGTCCTGCGCGCGATCTGGATCCCCTTCTCCCTCAAGGCCTCCGTCAGGTGCTGGTCCGAGAGCGGCTTATCAGGGGGTTCCAAGGCCACCAGTTCCTTGATCAATTCCTTCACGCTCATGGAGGAGACGTCCAGGCCCTCGTCGGACTCCAACCCCGAGGTGAAGAAG
>Ga0265334_10000918_pt1 | contig 14704 bp, 8 predicted proteins | sample 42023metaG_FD_192442 | JGI IMG/M metagenome (GOLD analysis project Ga0265334, IMG submission 192442) | Rhizosphere microbial communities from Carex aquatilis grown in University of Washington, Seatle, WA, United States - 4-20-23 metaG | ecosystem: Host-associated > Plants > Roots > Rhizosphere >... | reverse complement strand
CGGGGTCCTCCGGAGGACCCCGCCGGGTGATCGTCGGTGTCGATCGGCCGACGCCCCGGTTGATCGACACCTCCAGCTGACCGTCGGCATTGGCCTGAGCGATGCCGCCTGTTGATCGGCTGCGTCGGCATCCTGTTGCCGGCCCCCGGTCCCCGGTTTCTGCGCCTCGGGTCCTGCATCTCGGGTCCAGCGTTCCGGGTCCTGCGTTCCGGTGGGCGATGCCGAGGTGCGCATATCGACAGAGGAGAGCCGTCGGCAGGTGGCGGTACCGGACGGCGCCTGTCGCGCAACGGCATCGCACGGCGTGTGCAGCGGTCCTTTCGATCCCACGGCCGAGTTCGGGCCGCCGCCGGAGAGCTGCTGCGTGGAGTGCGTCCCGGGACAGGTGGAGGGACTGGGCCGGGTTCCGGCCGGTGAGCTCCGGCGGACGGGCTCAGGCAGGGACCGCCGGAGGCGTGGAGACGCGAGCCGACCCGTCGTCGACGAGTGACAAATCGTGGTTTTGTGTCTTGACCAGGCGCATATGGCTCGTTACGGTGGCGCACCGCCGAAAAGTCTACGAAATGTATTCGATACTCGTTTCCAATCCCCGCACCGCTGATCCAATCCCCGCACCGCTGATCCAATCCCCGCACCGCTGATCCAGCCCCTGCTGTTGCTGGTCGTCGTCCGCACCGCTGATCCAGCTCCCGCCGTTCCTGGTCATCATCCGCACTGCTGATCCGGCCCGCGTGTTGCTCGCCATGTCACGCACCGCAGGCCGGCCATCGCACTGTCGGTGCCATTCCGCCCCCTCCTGGAGATCGCGCATGAGAACTCTCGACGCCGGTGTCCCGAGATCGACCCTCACCCGGCACACCCCGCACTCCCGTTCGGCCGTCGTTCTGCTGCCCACGGTGGTGGCGCTGCTCGCGGCCTCCCTGTCCGCGGCGCCATCGGCCTCAGCCACCAGCTCGACCGCAGCGGCTCCGGCCGCCGCATCGCAGAGTTCGTCGACGTCCTCGGCCGCCACGACTGCGAGCGCCCTGCCGGCGGCCACCTCGACCGGCTACGTGACCGGTTCGCCGAGCCCCGGGGCATTACCCCTCGTGGCGCACGGCAGCGCGCTGCCGATCCTCGTCAGCGCGGCGGACCTCGGCGGTGTCGTCCGGGTCGTCGGCGACCTCGCGGCCGACATCGGCCGGGTCACCGGCACCACACCGGCTGTCGTGAAGGTGCCGGTCACGTCGTCCTCAGGCGCGTCGTCCTCGTCGTCCTCGGCGGTGTCGTCCGCGGTGGCCTCGGCGCTCCCGGCGGGGACCCGGGACGTGGTGCTCGTGGGCACCCTCGGCCACAGCCCGATCCTCGACGCCCTCGTGCGTCAGGGCCGGCTCGACGTCCGCGGGATCGCCGGGCATTGGGAGACGTCCCTCGAACAGGTGGTCAGCGATCCCCTGCCCGGGATCGCGCATGCCTTCGTGATCGCCGGCAGCGACCAGCGTGGCACCGTCTACGGCGCGTACGACGTCTCGAAGACCATCGGTGTCTCGCCCTGGACCTGGTGGGACGACGTCCCCGCGGCCCAGCACGACGCCCTGTACGCCCTGCCCGGTCGGCACAGCCAGGGCACGCCCGCGGTCCGGTACCGGGGGTTCTTCGTCAACGACGAGAACCCGGACACCGGCACCTGGGCCCCGGCCTACTTCGGACCCGGCAAGGCCGACGGCTATCCCGGTGGACTCAACCACCTGTACTACGCCAAGGTCTTCGAGCTGGCGTTGCGGCTCAAGGCGAACTACGTCTGGCCGGCGGTGTGGGGGCGCTCCTTCTGGGAGGACGACCCCGAGAACCAGGCGACCGCCACCGCGTACGGCATCGTCATGGGCACCTCGCACGAGGCGCCGATGATGCGGGGCATCGAGGAGTGGAACCGGCACGCGGTGGCGGCCGTGCGGGACAGCTCCGGGGCGATCACCACCCCCGGGCACGACCCCTACGGCGGCACCGGGGAGTGGAGCTTCCGGCGCAACGCGGACGCCATCCAGGCGTACTGGCGGGACGGCATCCAGCGCATGGTGGACCAGGGGATCGAGGGCGTGGTCACCCTCGGCATGCGCGGTAACGGTGATGTGAGCCTGCCGGACGGCGACGGCATCGACCTGATGCAGAACATCATCAGCAACGAGCGCCGGATCCTCGCGGACGTCACGAAGAAGGACGTCACGACGATCCCGCAGGTCTGGACCATGTACAAGGAGGTCCTGCGCTACTGGAACGAGGGCCTGCGCCCGCCGGACGACGTCACGGTGGTCTTCACGGACGACAACTGGGGCAACCTGCGCCGGGTGCCCGACCGCACCCTGCCGGCCCGCAGCGGCGGGTACGGCATGTACTACCACTTCGACTACGTCGGGGGCGGCCGCAACTACAAGTGGGTGGACACCGCCAACCTCGCCAACACCTGGGAACAGCTTCACGAGGCCTACTCGTACGGTGTCGACCGGCTCTGGATGGCCAACGTCGGGGACATCAAGAACGACGAGGAACCGCTCCAGTTCTTCCTCGACTACGCCTGGAACCCGAAGGCCGTGCCGGTCCAGGGCATCAGCGCCTGGGAGCGGGGCTACGCCGCCGAGAACTTCGGCCAGGGGTCGGCCGCGGCGATCGCGAGCGTGCTCGACGAGTACGGGCAGCTGCAGGCCAGGCGCAAGCCCGAGTTGCTCAACCGGGCGATCAGCGTGGACCCGGCCAAGGACCTGTCCACCGACTCCTCCGCCGTGGTCTACGACGACCAGGGCAACCCGTTCAGCCTGACCGCCTACCAGGAGATGGACCGCGTCACCGCCGAGTGGCAGGACCTGGCCGCACGCGCCGAGCGGATCGGGACCGGCCTGCCGAAGGCCCTGCAGGACGCCTACTACGAGCTGGTCCTCTACCAGGTCAAGGCCACGGCCAACCTGTACGCGATGCGGGACGCCGAGTTCACCGAGCTGCTCTACGCCCGCCAGGGCCGGGCCGCGACCAACCACCTCGCGGACGTCGCCGAGGCCCGCTTCGCGGACGACCAGGCCATGTCGAACCACTACAACACCGTGCTCGCGGGCGGCAAGTGGGCCGGCTGGCAGCTGCAGCCGCACATCGACTACGGTGACGTCGCCCGCTACGGGTCCAACGCCGGGTGGCAGCAGCCCGAGCAGAACAACGTGGCGCTCAGCGACGTCCTGTTCCCGGCCGTGCAGCGGATCGAGGTCCCGGCCGCGGCGGACCTGGGCGTGGCCGTGGACGGGTCCGATCAGTGGTGGCCCGCGGCGCAGACCGCCGCGGTGCTGCCGACGCTCAGCCCGTACCGCACCGGGCCGGCGCCCTATCTGGAGATCTTCAACCGCGGGACGACCCCGTTCCGCTACACGGTCTCGTCCGTGCAGCCCTGGCTGCACGTCAGCAGCACCGCGGGCACCGTCGACCAGCAGGTGCGGGTCACGGTCTCGGTCGACTGGGCACGGGCACCCCGGGGCACCACGCGCGTGCCGATCACGGTGACCGGGGCCGGTAACCCCGGCGTGGTGGTGACCGCGGTGGTCGAGAACCCGACGCCGTCCTCGCTGAGCGGTTTCGTCGAGGCCGGGGGTTACGTGGCGATGGCCGCCGACCACGCCACCCGGGTCGTCGGCAGCGGGGGCGTGTCCTGGCTGCGCCTGCCGGGGATCGGCCGCACCGGTGCGGGCATGGAGCCCTGGCCGGTCACCGCGCCGGTCCAGACCCCCGGTTCCGGTCCGTACCTGGAGTACCGCACGACGCTCACGAGCACCGGTCCGCTGCAGATCACGGCCTACCTGTCACCGCGCAACGACGTCTTCGGCGGTACGGGTCTGCGGTACGCGATCTCGGTGGACGACGAGACTCCCCAGGTGGTGAACATCGCCACGACCACGGGCGCCAGCGACGCCACGATGAACCGGCAGTGGGAGCGCAACACGTCGGACAACGTGAACCGGACCACGACGACGCATGTGGTGGACCGGCCCGGAGTGCACACCGTGCGCTTCTGGATGGTGGACCCGACCGTGGTGCTGCAGGAACTCGTCGTGAACGCCGGCGGGGTCGAGCCCAGCTATCTCGGCCCACCGGAGAGCCAGCGGCGGTGAACGACGCGGGCGGCCGGCGCCACGGGGATGATGCCGTGGCGCCGGCCGCCCGGCGGTGACCGTCCCCGGCCGCCGGCGGAGTTCGCGGCGGTTCCCAGCGGGCGCGGTCCGGTGGTGCGCGGTCCTCAGTAGGCGCGGGTGCGACCCACGTAGAGGTTGCGCGCACGGTAGTAGGTGGTCGAGGTCGGCCCCGGCGAGCCGGAGGACCCCTCCATCTGCAGGTTGATGATGATCCACATGGGCTTGCCGACGAAGCCGGTCGCGTGGTGCACCGCGTACCAGGTGCCGTCCACGTAGTAGTGGATGTCGACGTCCGTGGCACTGACCTTGGTGATCCAGGCGCGGTAGGTGTGCCAGCTGCCCGGCGAGGAGACCGTCACCGTGGTGCTGGACACGTCGCTGGACGAGCGGAAGGTGTTGAACCAGTTCCGCGAGTCGCCCTTGAACTCCAGGATGTCGCTCTCCGGCGGCCAGCTGTTCACGCCGGTCAGCCAGAACGCCGGCCAGGTGCCCTTCGCCGTCGGGACCTGGAACTCGCCCCGCACCTCCCAGTTCGGGAACTGGTCGTTCACCACGACCTGCGTCTTCGCGTGGATCGCCCCGGAGTGGTACTTGATCGTCAGGTGAGGGGTGGCGGTGCTGGTGCCCTCGGTCGCCGCCACCGGTGTGGCCTTCTCGACGAGGACGCCGCCGCTCTCCAGGTAGACCTGGCTGTGATCGGTCGTGCTCGCGTACATCCGGGCCGAGCCGTTGTGGTCGGATCCCCACGGGTAGAGGTAGTCCCAGGAGCTCTCGAGCGCGGAGTAACTCGCGAACGAGGTTCCGTCGATCACGTCCTCCCAGTGGCTCGTGGACCCCGAGCTCGTGGTGGTCGTGGTGGTGCGGCTGGTCGTCGTGGACGTCGTGCGCGGGGTGGTCGTGGTCGTCCGGCTCGTCGTCGGGACCGTGGTCGTGCTCGTGGTGCGGCTCGTGGTGGAGGTCGCCGGCCCGGTGGTCGTGGTCCCGCCGGTGCAGGTGACGCCGTTGAGCGCGAACGGGGCCGGGGTGGTGTTCGTACCCGTCGAGGTGCCCTGCACCCCGAACGAGAGCGAGCCGCCCGTGGCGACGGCACCGTTCCAGGCGACGGACGAGGCCTGCACCTGGGAACCGCTCTGGGTGACCGTGGCGTTCCAGCCGGAGGTGATCACCTGGCCGCTCGGATAGGCCCAGGTCACGGTCCAGCTCGTCAGGGGCGAGCCGAGGTTCGTCACCGAGACGGAGGCGACGAAGCCACCCGCCCACTGGGACGTGACCGCGTAGTCGGCCTGGCATCCGGTTGCGGCCTGCGCGGCCGGTGAGACGACGGCGATCCCGGCGGCGGCGGTGGCGATGGTGGCGGCGAAGGCCAGGGGGATTCCCCGGCCAGGGGTCCGCATGAGCATGTCTGCACTCCCTGCTGCGCCGTTCGAGACCCGTGTGTTCGGTGGTATCCGTGCGAGTTCGTGGCGTCGACGTGCCTCGCATCGCGCTGATGTGTCCGGTGCATCGCACTGTGCGAGGTATGTCGGCCTTCCGGGGAAGACCCGGCGTCGTAGCGTGACCTCGGGACGGGGCCGTGTCAACCCACGCTGCGCGGTGGTGCGGCACCCGCTCGATGGCGCTCGGATGCACCCACCCCACGGTGCTCGGAGGCACCCGCCCCACGGTGCTCGGAGGCACCCGCCCGCGCCTGGAGGGGATCGGCCGAGGTGTGCGCTTGGACAACGCCGGGCCCGTGCGCAGGAGAGTGGCCCGGTGCGGTGGGAGGACTCAGCGCGACCGCTCTGCGCCCGAGGACGGTGTCGATCCCTTTCGAGAAGTCTTGACAGTGGCGGCGTCGGCTGGGAAGGTACCCGCCCATCGACTACTGAAGCGTTTCGATTACGTCCCCTGCCTTCATCTTCACCTGATTTCGACATGTTCTGCGCGCCGTCTTCCGAACACGGTCGTACGGCCTGTTCCCGTCCGACCCCTGGGCTGCAGGTCGGGTTGTCGGGACCATGCGGTCGGTAGCCCGGCGAGGACCCGGCGCACTTCCGGACGTGCGCAGGCCCGTTCCGTGGATAGCCGAATACGTACCTGCGAGTGGCCCGGCGCAGCCGCCCGCATCGAGTTCGTGACGGGCAACGGCCCGTCACCCCTGCTGGAGGAGAGGTAATGGCGCGCCGACTTCCACGCCTGCGCCCGGTGATCGTGCTCGCGGCTGCGTGTGCGCTGTCCGCGGTGACAGTGGTCGCGCCCACCGCGACCGCTCCGGTTCACGCGGCGACGAAGACCGTGTACATCCCGAGCGGTTGGGCCAGCACCGGTGAGGTGCCGTGGTCCTCCGACCGCACGAAGGAGTCGGCGAACTTCATCCTCCTCTGGGGGGAGAAATCGGGCACGGACCCGAAGTCCGCTCCCTCGGCGTACCAGTTCGACCCGGACAACATCCTGAGCCAGCTCGAGAGCCTCTACTCGTTCTACGTCAACACCATGCACTTCACGACGGAGACCGGGGCGATGGCGCTCTACAAGATCGACGTCATCATCACCGGGACCTGGAACAACACCGCACTCAGCGACTGGGCGACAGGCGGATCGGCCGACGGCAAGGTGGGCGTCATCAACATCGCCCCGGCCGCGGCCCAGCCGGGGTCGTGGGGGCTGGCGCACGAACTGGGGCACGTCTTTCAGACCTTCACCTTCCTCGGGCGGGGCTCGGGGATCGGCCTCACCGATGCCTCGGCGGGCACGTTCTGGGAGACCAGCGCCGAGTACATGGCGATGCAGGTCTATCCGGACGGCGGGGCGGGTGACCTGACGCGCTTCCTGCGCACCGAGAACCTCTCGTACAGCAGCAGCCGGCACCACTACGGGGCCTGGATGCTCGTCCAGTACCTCTGCGACAAGCACGGTGGGATCCAGGTGTTCAACAACATCTGGAACCAGGCCAAGAGCACCGAGCACCCGCTGGAGACCTACCGGCGGATCATGAACCTGACCCAGGACCAGCTCAACACCGAGATCGCCGAGTACGCGCAGCACCAGGTCACCTACGACTTCTCGAACCGCAGCCACGTCCTGCCGTTCATCACCTCCGTCTACGGCGCCGGATTCATCAACGCCTACAACGGCGTCCCCGTGGATGCGGTTGACCAGGCGGCCGGGCACTACGCCATCCCGAGCTGGCTCGCGCCGTCCGACTTCGGTTACAACAAGATCAAGCTGGTGCCGTCCTCGGACGGCGCGCTGGTGCGGCTGCACTTCAAGGGGCACGTCAACAGCGCGGCCCAGTCGGGGTGGAGCTACGGGTTCGTCGCGGTGAAGAACGGCACCCCGCGGTACGGGCCGGTCTACACCGCGCCGGACGGCGAGATCAGCTTCCAGACCCAGTCCGGGGAGAGCGAGGTCTACCTGGTGGTCGCCGGAGCCCCGGCAATCGTGCACCACTACGCCTTCCTCGACGGCTACACCAAGAACTACCGCTACCCCTACGAGTTCGTCGTGAGCGGCGCGGTGCCCTCGGGCTACGAGTCCGGCTACACCAAGCCCGCGGCCACGGGCGGCGGTCACTGGCACAGCAACGGTGGCGGCTGGGTGTCCAACTCAGCGACGGTCGCTTCGACCGCCTACGTCGGTCCTCGGGCCGCGGTCTACGGCAACGCCACCGTGAGCGGAAACGCCCGCATCGAGGGCCTGGCCTGGGTGAACGGCGGCGGCTCGGTCAGCGGCAACGCCGTGGTGAAGGACAACGCGATCATCCAGGGCGGGGTCAGCATCGGTGGCACGGCGGTGGTCGGCGGCGACGCCGAGCCGTCGGGCACCTGCAACTCGGGCACCTACCTGCTGTTCAACCCCGACCGGAGCTGCGACGGCGGTACCGGCGAGACGGACCTCAATCCGAGCTACTCGGCGTTCACGAACGACCAGCTCGCGCTCACCGGAACCACCGTCCCGCCGACCACGACCACCACGCGTCCGGTCACGACCACCACAACCACTACGCGTCCGGTCACCACGACGACGACGTCGCGTCCGGTCACCACGACGACCACGACGTCCCGTCCGATAACGACGACGACCACGACGTCCCGTCCGATAACGACGACGACCACGACGTCCCGTCCGGTCACCACGACCAGCTCGTCGTCCGGCTCGGGCCGGACCTGCTCGGCGAGTTACGCCGTCACCGGCCAGTGGCCCGGTGGGTTCCAGGCGGGCGTGGCCGTGACTGCGGGCGCCAGTCCGATCACCGGATGGTCGGTCACCTGGACGCTCGCCTCCGGCCAGACCGTCACCCAGTCCTGGGGGGCGAACGCGCTGGCCTCCGGCACGAGCGTGACCGCGACCAATGCTGCGTGGAACGGTGCGTTGAATGCGGGGGCGTCCACCACTCTCGGTTTCATCGGAACCTGGAGCGGTACGAACCCGGTCCCGGCAGTCGCCTGCTCGGCGAACTGAGCTCCCCCGGGACTGCGCACCGTGTGATCGGTGTCAGAGGTCGGGGGAACTCCGGCTCTCGGCCTCTGACACCGAGGTAGGCCGGCGATCATCTTCGCCCGCCTGCCGCGGGGACCGGACGACGCGCTGCACAGCGTCGCCCGGTCCCCGTACGTGGGCGTGGCCGGCTCACCGACCCGAGGTCAACACCTGGCGAAGGTCCTCGACACCTGACCTCTGTCGCCACCATCTCCCCGGCATCCGGCATCCGGCATCCGGCATCCGGCATCCGGCATCCGGCATTTCCGCTAGTCATCTGGGCGGGCACGCGCGGCGTCCATCACCTCGTCGAGTCGTGAGGGCTGCGACGTGGCGTTCAGGACTCAGTGGGTGGCTGTGGCTCGGGATACGGCTCGGGTCCGGGGTACGGACCGGTTGCGGCTGGTGGTTGTGGCCCGGTCGGGGGCGGTGTCCAGGTGGGGATCGGTGGGGTCGTCGTGGGTGGTGGCGCCCAGGCGGGAGCTGGTGGTTGTGGCCCGGTCGGCGGTGGTCCCCAGGCGGGGATCGGTGCAGAGGCCGGCGGCGCGCTGGTGGTCCTTCGCCGGCGTGCGGTGACGAGATACCAGCCGAGGAGACCGAGGCCGGCGACCACCGATGTACTCACCCCCGTGATCACTGCCCCCACCCAGGTCGGCGCACCTGGCGTCCTCCGCAGGCTGGGAAGTGGTGCGAGGGAAGTGGCCGTGCTGTCCGGAGTGGCCGTGCTGCCGGGAGCGGGCGCGCCGGTTGCGGATGGATCGGACGTCCCGCCCGGCAGAGAACGAGTCACGAGGAGGGTCACCGCGCCGCGGGCGGCGACCTCGGTGTCACGCGTCACGCCGGGGTTCCTGGCCATGACGAGGTAGCGGAACCGATCCGTCCCCACGAAGCCCGCGTCCGGGATGTACCGGAACTGTCCCTGGCGGGCGTGGGGGGTCATGGTGAGGTAGCCGTGGGTCGTGACCTCGATCCCGATGACGTACTGCAGGCCGGGGGCGAGGGTGTCGTTGGCCAGGACGTCGAAGTCGATGGGCCGGCCCACGCCGGTCGCGACGACATCGGGGCGGGCCGTCGACGTCCCTGACGGGTCGTACGTGCCCGGCACGCGGGCGGGCGTGTCAAGCGGGAAGGTGACCCAGATATCGCCGGAGCTCCGCATCCCGGCGGCGACCGAAGCGCTGGAGGCGGAGAGGGCCGAGGCCGCAGGTGCGGCGATCACCGAACTGACTGCGGCCGTGAACGGCACGGTGAGAGTGAGGACGGCGGCCCCCGCACGCCGGAATCCGGGCAGGTGGTTCATGTCTGCTCCCCGTCGATGGGCCCCGTCGGGCGGCAGGGTAGCGACATCGAGCGGGTCCTCGCGGGCTTCTGGATCATCTCGTCGGCGGAACGGGCGAGTCACCTCCTTCACCCCGATGTGCCACCGACACCCCGATGTGCCACCGACACCCCGATGTGCGACCGGCGTCCCGACGTGCCACCGGCAGGGCCGCGCCGAGGTGGCGCGACCCGGCCGACTCGACCGAGCTGGTGATCATTGAAGAGTGGTCAGCCGGAGTGCCCGGCTGACCATTCGGAGTGTCCGGGCCGAACAGTTGGAGGACCCGCGCTGATCGGTTGTCGGACCTGGAGCGATCAGCTGTCGGACCCGGAACGATCAGCTGTAGGACACCGAGTAGTTCGTGGTGGTGAAGTCGAGACCACCGCTGGATGAGGTGATCTCGTAGCCGAACTGCACGTTGCCCAGGGTCGCGTTGCCGAACCAGCCGCTGGACTGGATCCACTTCAGCACCGCGAGGATGTCGACCGTGCCCGAGCTCGTGTTGCTCGTCCGCACGAAGGAGAAGACCTGGTTGGCGCCGTTCGAGCCCTTGTAGATCTGCCAGGTGTGTCCACCGACCGTGGCCGTGGTCTGCAGGGTGCCCAGCGGACCGACCGCGCCCGTCTTGTTCATCCACAGCATGATCTCGTAGGCGTTGTTGTCGGCCCAGATGTCGTACGCCGTCTCGTAGGCACCGGAACTCGGAACGGTCACCGCGAAGGTGCTCGAGACGCTCGACAGCGCGCTGAGGGTCTTGTTCACGGGCCGGGAGGCGTTCGGGTAGGACTTCACCCCGCCCGTGTTGGGCTGGTCGGAGTGGACTCCCCAGTTGCTGTGCGAATTCGCCCAGATGGTCTGCGGCCCGGCGCCACTGCCCCAGATGTCGTTGTAGAGCGTGTAGTCACCCTCGGTCCAGGTGGCCCACTGGTCGGAGGAGCTCCAGACGACTCCGCCCGTGGTCGTGGCGCGGGTCGTCGTCGTGGTGGTCCGGGTGGTGGTGGTCGTGGTGCGGCTGGTCGTGGTGGTCGTCGCGGGACGCGTCGTGGTCGTGGTGGCCGGGCGCGTCGTGGTGGTGGTGCCGGTCGGGACCGAACCGGTGCACGCGGTCCCGTTGAGCGTGAAAGCGGTCGGGACGGGGTTGGTCGTCCCGGAGTTGGTGCCCTGGAAACCGAAGGAGGCCGTCCCGTTGGTGGCGATCGAGCCGTTGTAGCTCACGTTGGCTGCGGAGACCTGGGTGCCGCTCTGGGTGACGGTGGCGTTCCACCCGGAGGAGATCTTCTGGCCGCCCATGAAGGCCCAGGCCACGGTCCAACTGGACACCGGGTCGCCCAGGTTGTGCACGGTCACGTTGGCGACGAAGCCGCCGGACCATTGCGAGGCGACGGCGTAGTCGACCCGACAGGCGACGGCCGCGGAGGCGGGGCTGGTGAGCGCCAGGCCTCCCGCGGCGATCGCGGGGACGGCGAGCGCGGCGATGAGATGTCGTCCGTGCATGGAACACAACTCCCTGAGTGGGTGGGACGGCGGGCGGAATTCCCGCGGGACCGGGCGGAGGTGCCGCCGGGATTCCGTGGACGGTGCGCCGACGGTCACCGGGAGATCTGCTCGCCGGTCGCCCTCCTGGCGGGGGCGGTCGGCTCCGGTGACTATTCGTATGCGTGGACCGATTTGAGCGCCATTCTCGAACGCGGGATGTTAGCAGTGGCCGTCAGGCTCCTCAAGGGTTCTGGTGAAGCGCTTCGCTGAAGTGCGGGGTGAGGCAGAGGAGTTCCGCCGGATTCGGTGCGGCCCGGTGCTCCGTTCAGTCATTTATGATCATGTAACTCGTCCGGCGGACCGTACGGCACATCGGGTCCGCTCTGAGTGGCTGCCTGTAGTGATCAGTGGTCTGCCGGCACGGTGCACGTCTCCGGCACGCTGCACGTGCGGGACGACGTCGACTACGTCCGGTGGGTCGCCGAGCGGTTGACCGCCAAGCACGAGGCCGCATTCGAGCACCCGGGGTCGATCGAGGACGCTCCGAGTCGGTACGTGGAGGGCCAGTTGCGGGCCGTGGTCGGGATCGAACTGCGGATCACCAGGGTCGAGGCGAAGGTCAAGGCCAGCCAGAACCGTCCACCGGCCGATGTCGTGGGTGTCGTGCGGGGCCTGCGCGGGCGGGGCGAGCTCGCCATAGTCGAGGAGGTCGAGGAGGTCGAGGAGGTTGAGCGACGCGGCGGGCGGAGCGGTTCACCGGGAAGTGCCTGATCGGGGCCGTGCGCGCCCCGGCAACTCCGTGCGGTTCCCGGGCGTCTTCGTCATGGGTGGGGACTGGTCCCCCAGGGGAGCGGTCCCCATATTCATGGCGGGGGACGCGCGTCATATTCGGGGAGGGTCGCGACGAGTCGGCGAATCGGAGCCCGTGGCCGGGAATGCGTTCTGCGGTTTCCGCCGCGGCATTGCCCGGAAGTTGCTCCGACACGTGCTGGCTGCGATCCCGTGGGTCCTCTTCGCAGCGAAGGGAGAAGGGCGTGAAGGCGTTCACGGACCCGGGTGGTCGGGCGGCGTCGGGACGGCGTGCCTGCGATCCCGAGGACGACGGGATGTCGGCCCAGCACGAGCGGCAACTCGTCCTGCTCTTCGGAGGGGTCCGGGTAGCCGTGTACGGCCATGGGCTCGGCGGGTTCCTGCTGACCTGGGATCACGTGCACCTGCGGGTAATGGTCGTCGCGGCCTTCGTGGCACTTGCCCTCGAGAATGCGTGGGTGATCCGGACGTTGCTGCGGCGGGGAACCATGTCCGGCGGCTGCCTGGTGCTCGCGGACGTGTTGGCTGCCCTGACCGCGCTCGTCCTGGTGACCCTGGCCCTCGACGCGGGCCACGACTCGGACGTGACGAACACGATCTATCCGTACTCGGTGGGGTGCATGCTGGGCGTCGGCCTCGGGATGCGGCGGGTGAGCGCCGTCCTGGCCACGAGCGCCCTGGCCGCGATGACCTACCTCGCGCTGTCGGTGAGCCGGAGCGGCTTCGATCCCCGGCTCCTGCCGAATGCACTCACGTACTTCGCCTGGGCACTGACCAGCTGGGTGCTCTCGCGGGCGTTCCGGCGGGTGGGCTGCGAGCTCGAGACGGTCCGTCGGCTCGCCCTCGCCCGCGAGCACGAGCTCGCCGCGGCTCACCAGCGCGAGCAGACCTCCCGCGCCCTGCACGACCGGGTGCTGCAGACCCTGGAACTGCTGGACCGTCGGGACGATGTGACCGACCCGGCCCTGCACGGCCTGATCAGGGCGGACGCCGCCTGGCTGCGACAGCTGGTTCGGGACGGCGGGTCGCCGCCGGCGCCGGGGCTCGGGCCCGCGCTCGCCGTGGTGGTCGAGGAGCAGGCCCGGGCCGGCCTGCGGGTGCAGGTGAACGACGCGGGTCTGCCGGGTGATGCGGTGCCCGGTGACGTGGCCGAGGCGGTGCAGGGAGCGGTGCGTGAGCTCCTGACCAAAGTGCGCAAGCATGCCGGGGTGGACCGGGCGGTGGTCCGGGCGCGCACCGTCCGGGGACTGCTGGAGGTCACGGTCCTCGACCAGGGTCGGGGCATGGACCCGAAGGCGAGCACCCCGGGCCTGGGACTGCGGTGCTCGGTGTTCCGGCGTCTGGAACTCGTGGGTGGATCGGCGCAGGTGACCAGCTCGGTGGACGGCGGGACGCTGGTCACACTGCGCGTGCCACTGGCCGGCTCCGAGATCCCCGCGGAACACGGAGGGCGAGGAGTGCGTGCCGTTGCCGAGCGGGCGGGGGCAGGACAGCGGGCGGGGGTGGGGCGGTGAGCGGGCCGCTGCGCGTGGCGGTGGTGGACGACCACCCGCTCGCGCTCTACGGGGTGCGATCGATCCTGGAGGCGCACAGCCGGCTGCAGGTGACCGGATGCGCGGCCTCCCCGGAGGAGCTGTGGTCCTGTGTGGCGGATCGGCAGGACCCGCCGGCGGACGTGTTCCTGACGGACCTCTACCTGGGGGCAGGCCGGCTCTCCCCGGCCACGATCGCCGACCTGGCGTCGCTGCGTCCGGCGCTGGTGATGTCGGCGTCCACGAACCGGACGGATGTGCTCGACGCCGTCTCCGCGGGCGCGTCGGGGTTCCTGCCCAAGAGCTCACCCCCCGAGGACTTCGTGGAGGCGCTCGACACCGTCGCCGGTGGGGGGTTCTACGTCTCGTCGCAGCTCGCCGATCTCCTCGACACGGGGGTGGCGGACGCCGTCCCGGGATCTCCCCTCGCCTCGTTGGCTCCGCGGGAGCGGGAGGTGCTGACCCTCCTGGCGCAGGGATTCACCCAGCGACAGGTGGCCACCCGCATGGGTGTCGGCCTGGGCACGGTGGACACCTACCTCAAGCGCATCCGGCGCAAGCTCGGGCCCGGCAACACGGTCGCACTGGTGCGGCGGGCAGCGGCCGGGGGATTCATCGCGGCCACCGGCTGAGGGGACGCTGCCCGGCGATCCCACCCGCGCCAGGTCGCGGAAGGGCGCGCGGCGCCTGTGTCCGACGGGACGGCGTCCGGCGTCCGTTGCCCCGCGGTGTCCCGAATTTTCGGGACATGCCTCCGATGGCTGGCCCGGGTGATCCTGGCGCAGTCCCCACAAGGGGGCCAAGGCACCTGATCAAGGGGGAACCAGATGTATCACCGTGTCCTCGCCCGCACCGTCACCGTGGCCGGGGTGGCCGTCGCCCTCACCTTGGCGGGTGGCGCCACCGCGCTCGCCGGCGTGCACCACAGTGCGGCGGTGCCCACCGGCGTGACCGCCACGCCG
>Ga0265334_10000915_pt1 | contig 14721 bp, 17 predicted proteins | sample 42023metaG_FD_192442 | JGI IMG/M metagenome (GOLD analysis project Ga0265334, IMG submission 192442) | Rhizosphere microbial communities from Carex aquatilis grown in University of Washington, Seatle, WA, United States - 4-20-23 metaG | ecosystem: Host-associated > Plants > Roots > Rhizosphere... | reverse complement strand
GGTGGCGGTGGGGCTTGAAGTCCAAGTCGCGGTCGCGCCGAGGGTCCTCGTCGCGGTCACTGTCGCGGCGAGCGGCCCCACCGGGGGGCTCGGGGAGTCGATTTCACGGCGACAGCCGACGAAAAGGACGGCCGGAATGAGCGCAAGGAGGGATAAACGGCCGATGTTTTTTTTCACGGGGAGTCTCCGGGGAATCTTTCGACAAGCCGATTTGACTTTTAGGACATCCGTAAGAGCAAGGAACGTGCCCCGCCCCCCGGTTTTTTATATAAACGTTTTGTGGCAGGTCACCATTATTCCGGAGCCCCCCGGCACCCCTGTTTTCAATTCCCGATTTGGTTCGAGACGACGCCTCCCGGACTCGGGCTTCGTTCAAGGCGGTGCCCGTGGACCATCCGGGCCGGATCAAAATGGTAGCCATTTCCCCGAATTGATTCCCTGGGGCGGGGCTGATCGGCGCCCTCCGGGTAAAAAAAGAGCGGCGGACCCGGTTCATTCCAGGTCCGCCGCTTCTAACGACCCACCTCAATCCGGTCCCTTAGGGAGCGGGTTTGGTGATGGTATTGGCCAAAAGGGTGACGTTGCCGTTCGAACCGAAGGCCCGGCCTTCCAGGAACGCGCCCGTGTTCAGGGTGACCGAGTTATAGGCCAGGATGTTGCCCACCATGGAGACCGTGGTCCCGAGCGAGCAATAATCCGACACCTGCCAGAACACCCGGTCGGCTTTCGCGCCACCCGAGAGGAGGACCTGCCGTCCCGACGTCACGTCCAGCACGCCGGAGACCTGGAAGATGAACACCGCGTTCACGTCACCCAGGGCGTCCAGGGTGAGGTCCGCCGAGGAGATCGACAGGTTCCCACCATCGGTATAGAGGCCGGGATACAGCGTGAGGCCCCCCAGGTCATCGCCCGTCGGCAGGATCGCGCCTCCCGTGCGGCTCGCCGCGTCGGTATAGGCGTTCGAAAGGTCCAATTTGGCCGTATTGGCCGCGCCGTTGGCCACATCGGTGGTTCCCCCGCAAAGCACAACGATCCCCCCATCCACCTGGCTACCCGGGTAAAGCCCGAGGCTGCCGCAAAAGGTGGAAGCCCCGGAGTTGGTGATCTGGGAATAGGCCAGGCCCACGTAATTCAAGGCGGAGCCCAGCAACACCATCCCCTGGACGTTTTGGGGCGTTGGGGACAATGTCGCCGTCGGGGTCATGGTCATGGTCGCGGTCTCCGTCGGCGTCAGGGAATCCGTGGAGGTCGAAGTCACCGTGGGCGTCAAGGTGAGCGTGGACGTCGCGGTGGCTGTGGGGGTGTGCGTGAACGTCGCGGTGGCGGTGGGTGTGGGCGAAGCCGTCCGGGTCATGGTGGCCGACGCGGTCATCGTCCGGGTCGATGTCACGGTGGCGGTCCGGGTGGAGGTAAAGGTCGCGACGGGGGCCTGCGGCGCCGCCGGAGTGGTGGTCGTATGCTTACAGCCCGCCAGGAAGGCGGCTGAAAGGCCCAACAAAGCCATGAAAGTCCCGATTAACTTTTTCATCGTCACCGCTCCTAGGTTCTTTTGTAGTCGAGGGGATGGGTAAGAGCAAGGAACGTGCCCAACCCCGTTACCGGGAAGACTGCCTTCCTTCGCTCCGGAAGCCCCTGAAAACCCAGTTTGACCGGCCCAGTGCCGGAAGCCGTCGATCAATTTGAGCCGTCGCCTCTCTTTATGATCCGCTTCGGTTCCGGTCCCGGACCGGTATAAAAAAAGAACGGCGGGCCTGGGACCGTCCCCAACCCGCCGTTCCCAAGAACCAGCATCCCAATCCCTTACGGGGTAGGCATGGTGATGGTGTTGGACAACATCGTGACCTGGGCGGTCATCGAGAAGGCCCGGCCGTTCAGGACGGCGCCCGTGTTGAAGGCGATCTGGGTGTAGGCCATGATCGTGCCGACGAACGACGAGGTCGTATCGAACGCGCAGGAAGTACCCACCTGCCAGTAGACCTGGGAAGGCTTGGCGCCGTTGATCAAGAGCACCGATCGCGCCGAGGCGGCGCTGAGGGTGGTGGCGATCTGGAAGATGAAGACCGGATTGGCGGCGTTCTGGCCGTCCAGGACTAGGTCGGCCGAGGTGACTTCCAGCGAGCCGTTGGACTGGTAAAGGCCCGGCGTGAGGGTCAAGCCCCCCAAATCGCCCGTGATCAGGGTGGGGTTGGTCCGCCCCGCCGCGTCGTTATAGGCGGTCGTCACGTCACCTTGGGCTGTCGCCGCGGTGCCGTCCGTGATGTGCTCGACTCCACCGCAGCCGAAGAGGTACCCGGCGCCCTGCGAGGTTCCCGGCGAAAGTCCTAGGTCGCCGCAAATCGAGGTGGCGCCTGAGTTCGTCAGGGCCGCGTAGGCCAAAACGACGAAACCGGCCGCCGAATTCAGGTTGACCGGGGCTTGGGTCGCCTGGATGGTGCCGGTCGAGGTGGGGGTAAAGGTCACCGTCGCGGTCTCGGTCGGGGTCGACGTCAACGTCGCGGTGGCCGTAACCGTCGGCGTGAAGCTGGCCGTCTTGGTCGGCGTCGCCGACAGGGTCGCGCTGGGCGTCGAGGTGGGGGTGGAGGTCGCGGAGGACGTCGCCGTGAACGTCCTGGTCGCGGTGGGCACCAAGGTGGAGGTGCGGGTGATGGTCGGGGTGGAGGTGGCGGTGTCCACCGGGGGAACCGGCGCCGCCGGGTTCGAATCCTTGTGCTTGCAGCCCACCATGACGGCGGCCGAAAGCGCCAGCACGACCATGAAACGTCCTAAGATCTTTTTCACTTTCGCTTCTCCTGGTTGATTTTTTATCCGCGTCGTGCGAGCTGAGGGAAGGGGCTAAAGCAAGGACCGTGCCTCATTTCCACCGCCTTCCAAGTCCGTGAAACCGGCCGGATCTCCTTAAACCCCCCCCGGTGAATTACCCCGCGGGTTCCCTGGCGGATCAAAACGAGACGACTCATCCCAAGGTGATCCGGGTTCCTCAAGGGGCCGGTCGGGTGACTTGGTTGGTCTTGAAGGTCACCTGCTCGATCTCCGACAGGGCCCGGCCCTCCAGATGGACGCCGGTGTCCAGGTTGATTTGCGTGTGGGCCATGATGGTCCCCACGAAGGATGTGCCGGTCGCGAGGGAACAGGAACTGCCCACCTGCCAATAGACGTTCGTGGCCTTCGCGCCCCCGGCCAGATGGACCCGGCGGTTCGGCAGGGTGCTGAGGGTGGAGGCGATCTGGAAGATGAAGACGCCGTTGGGGTCGCCCTGGGCGTCCAGGGTCAAGTCCCCCGCGGAGATCTCCAGCGAGCTGGTGGATTTATAGAGCCCCGGATACAGGGTCTGGCCCGCCAAATCCCCCGCCACGAGGGCCGGATTTGTCCGCCCCCCCGCGTCCGTATAGGCCGCCGCGAGGTCCACCTTGGCGCCGGCCGCGGCGCTGTCGGTCACGTGGTACACGCCGCCGCAACCCACCACGGGCGCCCCCACCACCGCGCTTCCAGGGGACAGGCCGAGGTCGCCGCAGAGCGTGGTGGCTCCGGTGTTGGTGATGGTGGTGTAGGCCAGGGCCACGAAACTCGAGGCGGACAGGAGGTTGACCGGTGTCTGGGCCGCCTGGGGCGTCGCGGTATTCACGGGCGTCGGGCTGTTCGTCGGGGTTCCCACCGGGCCCCCCGGGCCCATGGGCGCCTGGTTATCGTGCTTACAACCGGCCAAAAAGGCGGCCGAGAGGAGCGCCGCCGAAGCCAAACCGACGATGAGTTTCTTCATCTTGATTCTCCCCTTGCCGTTGAGGGACCTGGATCCCAAAAGGAAACCCGCGTTCGGGGATCCCCGCCCACGGGTTCCGTCAAGCCGGACGCGATTCCAAACGGATGCCCCGCTCCGCCCCCAACCCATCAGGGCGCGGGCTTGGTGATCGTGTTGGACAGCAAGGTCACCTGCTCGATTTGCGACAGGGCCCGGCCTTCCAGCACAACGCCCGTGTTGAGCGTGATCTGGTTGTGGGCCATGATCGTGCCCTTGAAGGACGTGGTGGTGTCCAGGTTGCATTGGCTGCCCACCTGCCAGAACACGTTGGCGGCCTTCGCGCCGCCGGCCAGGATCACCGCGCGGCCCGGGGTGGTGGTGAGGGTGGAGGCGACCTGGAAGATGAAGACGCCGTTGGGGTTGCCCTGCGCGTCCAGGGTCAGGTCACCCGACGAGACCTCCAGCGAGCCGCTCGACTTATAGAGGCCCGGATAGAGCGTCCTGCCGCCCAGGTTGCCGGCCACGAGGGCCGGGGTGGTCCTTCCCGCGGCGTCGTTATAGGCGGTGGTGAGGTCGCCTTGGGCGACCCCCGCTGCGGTGTCGGTGATGTGCGCGACGCCCCCGCAGGCGAGGACGTACCCACCGCCCCCGGCGGAGCCCGGCGAAAGGCCGACGTCCCCGCAAAGGGTCGAGGGGCCGCTGTTGGTGATCTGGGTGTAGGCCAGCACCACGAAGCTCGCGGCCGAATTAAGGTTGACCGCCGCTTGGGCGGCCTGGGGCGTCGCCGTGGGCCCCGGGGTGAAGGTCCGGGTCGGTGTGGCCGCCGGGGGGCCCGATGGCGCGGCCGGGCTGGAGTCCTGATGCTTGCAACCCACCGCGATCAACGCCGGCAAGAGCGCCAGCAGGAAAAAACCGGTCAGTTTCTTTTTCAATTTCTCGTCTCCCGGACTGCGTTTTGCCGCACCCAAAATGGACTCCAGCTTGTCCCAAGGCCGACGGCCCGTCCCAGCGCGGACACGGTCAATCCGCGGCTTGGCCGTGCGCTTCCACGAACCACAATTGCTTGTCCACCGACCTCGAGATCTCCGTGAGGATGTCCGCGGTGTCGGCGTCATTCATCTCGACGGCCTGGGCCAGGGTCGTCCCGAGGGACTCCCCGTAAAAGGCCAGGGCGTGGGACAGGGCCGCCACGTGCTCCTTGCCGCTGGAGATCGTCACGGGATAGACGGGCAGGCTGGACTTGCGGTCCACCGGTCCCCGGGTCCCCACGGCGGTGCCGCCCAGCTGGACGATGCGCTCCGCGATCAGGTCCACGTAACCCTCGGACGCCTCGGCGATCTTGTCGAACAGCTCGTGCAGGGACATGAAGCTGGGCCCCTTGACGTTCCAATGGGCCTGTTTGGCCTGGAGCGACAGGTCGATCGAGTCCACCAGCCGTTCCTGCAGGTCGGTGGCCATCTGGACCCGGACCTTCTCGGGGAGGCTGTTCTTGGTCGGATGCACGTTTTTTCTCCTTGGCCGAGGGGACTTAGCCCTCGAACACCAGCTCCATGTTGTTTTTGGGCGCGCCGCAGGAAGGGCAGGGGCCCAAGACCCAATGGTTCCGGGTCCTCAGTTCCCCGCAACCCAGGCACTTCCACTGCAGTTCAGCCCGGTCGGCGATGCCGCCGTGCCCATAATCCCCGTCGAATGACCCGAGCTCGGTGAAGGGCGATCCGACGGCCCTTTTACGGCGGGCGGGATCCGAGGCTTCGACCGTCCAGGGCGAAGGGGTTAAAACCGGTTTCTGAGGGTGGGCCTTAGACCGCATCAACTCGCCTCCGCAAAGCGTTTTTCAACGACCGTCCAATTGACCGCGTTCATGAACGCCTCGATGTAGCCCTTCCGGTCGGACCCGTAATCCGCGGCGTAGGCGTGCTCGAAGACGTCGTTGACCAGGAGAGCGACGGAGTAGTAAAGGATCCCAACGTCGTGCTCGTTGACCCACAGGTTGAAGAGGTTCTTCCCCTCCGGGTCCCAGGCTAGGACCGCCCACCCGATTCCCCGCATGGCGGAAACCGCCCGGAAGTCCTTTTCCCAGGCGGCGAACGACCCGAAGGACTTGAGGATCTGGGCCGCCAACAGCGACTTGGGGTCCGGGTCCGTGGAACGCTTGGAGAGGTTGCCGAAATAGGCCTCGTGCAGCCTCATGCCGTTGAACTCCCAGGCGAAGCGGCGCTTCATGTCCGCGAACTCAGGGGTCTCATCGTCCGATTTCGCGATCGAGAGGATCAACCGGTTGATGTTGTGGACATAGGCCTCATAGAGCCGGAAATGGGCGTTCAGCATGAGGTCGCTGAAACCCTTGGTCCCCAACAACCGGTCGAAGTTTTTAGCGAGGTAGGCCATCGGTCACCGCCTTCCCGACCCGCGGGAAAGCCGCGGTTCGGACTCAGGGGGGTCCGGGGCGGCTCCCCGAGGGACGCCGCCCGTTCCTCCCATCGATTAGAGGATCGAGAATCCCACCATCAAGGTGAAGGTGCCGTTCTTGATCTTCTGGTTGTCGTTCACGTCCAAAAGCCCGATCTCGTAACGGGCGCTGACCAGGAACTTGGTGATCGCCACCTGCCCGCCCAGGACCAGCCCGACGTCGGACTTCTTGACGTCGATCACGCCATGGCTCGCCACGTTGGAGTTGAAGGCGGGCCCCGCCAGGATTCCCGGGTTGAAGCTGTTGTTCCCCAGGCAGATCTCCAGGAGCACCGGCACTTCCACGTAGTCCATCTGGTAATCGTTGCCGTTGATCTTGCCGCCCTTCTGGGCGTAGAGGAGTTCCGGCTGGATCGCCAGGCTGGAGGTGATGTGGAAGTTCGCGAAGGCGCCCCCCACGAACCCCAGGCGCGACGTATAGACCTGGTTGGCGTTCGAACCGTGGAGGTTCGCGACGTTGATCCCGCCCTCCAAACCGAGGAGGGGTGAGCCGACGCTCGACGTTGAGCTCGACCCGTCCGCGCCCATCGCGGCCGAACCGCCCATCAGGAGGAGCAACAGGCAACCGGCTAATCTTGAGGTCTTTTTCACTTTGGCTTCTTTCTGAGGCGTTTATTTTTCCGACCAACCGGCGGCACGGCTTGAAACCAGGCCCGATTTTCAGAAGTAGTAATGGGCCCCCAGTTCGCCGTAGATCTTGAAGTCCGTCACGCTGTTCGTGAGGAACCAAAGGGTCGGGACGGCCTGGAGGTAGAGGTCGATGGGGGCGGTGCTCCGGTCGAAGATGTAGGAGATCCCCAGGGGAATCCGCCCGGCGAAAGCGGTCGGGTCCGAGAACTGGACGTTCCCTCCCAAACCGATATAGAGGGGCAACTGGCCCTTGGTGTCCTCCATGTGGATGATCCCGAAGGTGTGCCAAAGGTAATCCACTTGGGCGGTCGCCGAGTCCCCCGCGGAGAATTTCATGGCGAACTGGAAGGCGGTCCGGTGGCTCGTCCAGAGCTTCGCCGTCGCGCCCCAATCCCCGGGCCCTCCGACCTCCAAGCCCAGGCCGAAATTCCCGCCGTGGATGACGTGGCCGTTCGACTCCGCCTTGACGATCTTCACTTGCGAAACCAAACCGGCCGCCAGCAAGACGGCCACCAATGTTTTCTTGACGTTCGTGGACATGTAAACCCCATTTCAGTCGGTTGGACGAAATCCGCCGATGGGCTTCCCCATTCGGTCAGGTTCCGGAAGGTGCGAAGAAACATCACGGGTCCGCGTAAGGGGACCCGGAACGCCCCGTTCAGGGGGTGGTGGCATGGGCCGCGGCCGGGACGGCGGCGGCCGGGACCTGGGCCTTCACGCCGGTTCCCTCGGTGGGGTACCCCGCGTCCGCCCATTCCTGGGTCCCGCCCAGGTAGTCATCGGCCTTGAAGCCCCGCTTTTGCAGGGCCAAGGCCGCCGCCGGACCCGCCTTGCAGGTCAGTCCGGCGCAATAAGTGATGAGGAACCGGTCTTTCCCGAACCGCTTCTCGACCGCGTGGGCGAATTCGTCCACGCTGGTCCCGAAGGGGATGTTTTCCGAGCCCGTGATATGGCGCATCTCAAACTCGCCCTCGGGCAGGACGTTCAGGACCACGACGTTCTTATTCTTCATCTTGGCCAACACGCTTTGCTTGGTCATCGGCATCTTCGTCACCTCGGGAGGCGTTCGTTATGGGGAGTGCTAAAGCAAGTTCCATACCGACCCCTCATCGCCCAAAAACAGTCCTACCCAACCGCGCCCTTATAGGAACGGGAACCCGGGGCGGGGAAAGGGCATCGACCGGGCCGGGAAACGGGCGATCAATGTGATCGTCTGGAGGCCTCAATTTGATTCCCGGCGCCCACCCCAACGCCGAACAGCCCCAAGGGCCTGGTTCTTTCCCGCGACGCCATGGCCCGCTTCTTGCTCTCGGGGTCGGTGCGGTCCTTTCCAGAAATAAAACAGGAGTCCCCATGTACGAAAATCACGGTTTCCACAATTTGCTCTGGTTCCTGGTCGTCGGCGGAGCCGCCGGTTGGTTGGCGAGCCTCTTGGTCCAAGGCGGCGGGATGGGGATCGTGGCGGACATCGCCGTGGGGATCCTGGGGGCGTTCCTGGGCGGTTGGTTGATCGACTTCTTCAACCTCAACGTCTGGGGCTTCTGGGGATCATTCTGCATGTGGGTCTTGGGCGCCGCGATCCTGCTGGTGGTGTTTAGGGCCCTCTCGGGCAAACGCGCAACCCGGTAACCAGACGCCCGCTCGACGGGCCGGCGAATTCGGCCGACCCTTCTCATCCATGGGACCCATGACCCGAACGAAGGAATGAAATGGCCACGACCATCCAGGAAGAGCCTAAAATCGCCGTGATGAAGGCCTTGGTCTACCACGGACCCAATCGTCGGGCGTGGGAAGACAAGCCGAAACCGTCGGTCCGGGAAACGACGGACGCCTTGGTGCGGATCACCACCACGACCATCTGCGGCACCGACCTCCACATCATCAAGGGCGAGGTGCCCACCGTACAGGCCGGGCGGATCTTGGGCCATGAGGGCGTCGGCGTCGTGGAGGCCCTCGGGTCCGCCGTGACCGGTTTCACCGTGGGTGACCGGGTCCTCATCTCCTGCGTCTCGTCCTGCGGCAAATGCGACACCTGCAAGCGGGGCATGCCTTCCCATTGCCGGGACGGCGGTTGGATCCTGGGCAACACCATCGACGGCACCCAGGCCCAATACGTCCGGGTCCCCCACGCCGACAACAGCCTTTACCATTCCCCGGCGGGCATCGACGAGGACGCCCTGGTGATGATGTCCGACATCTTCCCCACGGGTTTCGAGTGCGGGACCCTCAGCGGCCAGGTGAAACCCGGGGACTCGGTGGCCATCGTGGGCGCCGGCCCCATCGGCCTGGCGGCCCTTTTGACGAGCCAGTTCTTCTCACCGGCCAAGCTGATCGTGATCGACCAGGACCCGAACCGGCTCAAGGTGGCCCTGTCCTTTGGGGCGACCCACGTCGTCAACTTCAAGACCGAGAAGGCCGTGGAGAAGGTCCGATCCCTGACCAAGGGCGAGGGCGTGGACGTGGCCATCGAGGCCGTGGGTTCCCCCGGGTCCTTCGAGACCTGCCAAAACATCGTGGCCCCGGGCGGGCGGATCGCGAATATCGGGGTCCACGGCAGATCGGTGGAATTGCACCTGGAAAAGCTCTGGAGCATGAACCTGACCCTCACCACCCGGTTGGTGGATACGACGAGCATCCCCCTGCTGTTGAAGGTGCACCAGTCCGGCAAGTTGGACGCCAAGCGGATGAGCACCCACAAGTTCGCGCTGTCCGACATCCTGAAGGCCTACGACACCTTCGGGAACGCCGCTCAGGAAAACGCCTTGAAGGTGCTTTTGAAGGCCTGAGGCGGGCGGAAGGTTACCGGGCTCCGTCGGGACGTCCGGATTCCCGGGTTTATTGACGATTCAGCCGCTTTTTAGGTCCCCGCCCCCTACAACGTCAAAACAATGCCCTTGTAGGGGCTCGATCCATCGAACCCACAGGCGCCATGACTCGGGTTCACGTTTTTACGCCGAGGCTTGCCGGCGCCCCCCCGAAATCCGCGCGTCAATCCCGGTCTGCGGAAGTCGGGCAAAAGCGGCTGAACCGCCACAGGTTTATTTTGCGCGACTATTTTCGGTCAAGCCATTTTTGGGCCAGGATGAATAACGGGTTCAGGATTCCACGGATAAGCGGCCGACGGGGGACCTGGCTTCGGGTTCCCGGGGCTGGGCGGGAGACGGTTAGGTCGCCGTCGTCGCCCAGGCGGCGTTTCCCGTTCCGGGAGCCCGGTCCAGGGGTGGTCATTCCGCCAACCGCCGCTTCAGCCCCTCGAGGTTGAGCACCGTGAAACGGCCCCGGCCGGCGGCGATCAACCCCGACTCCTCGAAACGGAGGAAGGTCCGGATGCAGGTTTCCTCGGTGGTGCCCGCCATCTCCGCGACGGCCTTGCGGGTCATGGGAACCCTGGGACCGTACTCCCGCGCCATTTCGATGATCACGTGGATCACGCGTTTCTCGACCGTCTCCCGGGAAAAGACATGCCGGTTCCTCATGGCGCGCAGGAGGTTCGACATACGGGAGACCATGCCCCAGGCCATCTCGGGGCATTTTCCCATGAGGAACTTGAACCGCAGGATCGGGAAGGAGACCGCCACGGCGTCGGTTTCCGCCAGGCAGTAACAGCCGTATTCGCCGCCGTTGAAGGACGCGGTCCCGAACATCCCCCCCACCCCGATGAGTCCGAGGGTCAAGTCCCGTCCCTCCACCGTGTGGAGCCCCTCCTTCACGTAACCCTCCTTGACGAACCAGATGGAGGCCGCCTCGTCATCCTCCTGGAAGAGGGAATCCCCCTCGGCGTATTTGCGCTCGATCCCCCCGTCCTCGACTTCCCGGAAAGCCCAAGCCGGCAGGCTTCTGAAGACCTCCATGGCGGAGAGGAGGTTCCTTGAGGCGGACGGGACGGCCCCGAGCCTGGGTTTCGTCGTGGGCATAATGCCTTCTTTCGGGCAGAGTGATCGCCTTGACAGGTTACCCCCCGCGGGCCCGGTGGGTATCTTTAATTAATGATTTAAGTCGGGTCGGGTCACGCGGTCCGCGCGCCCAACACCGGCGCGATCAATTTGAGACCCGCGAAAATCATTTTGATTATTTTCGGCGGGTCCGCGGGATCGAACGCCCCATTCGGGGCCGCGCGCACCATTCCCGAGGGGAATCCAGTTCCCCTTGTGGCCCGCTTCTTGCTTTCAACTACAACAACAAGGGCGCATTCCCGGCCCTGATGTCCCTGATTCCTTCAAGGAAGATCCATGGCCAAGAACCTTCGCGAGAGACCCGTCCCTTCCACCTTCTTGGACACGATGATCCGGATAGGCGGCGCCTTCATCGGCGGCGCGAAGCCCCTGGTCCACCGGTTGCGTGACGGCCTGGAGTCCCAGGCGGACCTCTACACCCAAGCCCTGGAGCGCCGCCTGGTGGCTTTGGCCCTCCGGGGATTCGCCCTTTTCCTGGGCGTGTGCTTCATCGGGTTGGGGATCCTTTTCACCCTGATCGACAAGGGGGGCGTCCCCCGGGGGATCGCCTTCCTTGGCGGCGGGTTGTTCGGCCTGTTGGTTTATGCCTTTTTACTCAAATACAGCAAGGAAAGCGGGTGGACGACGTGACCCAAAACAACGTGGCCATGAAGAAGCAGATCCTGAAGCACCTCGAGGCGGGCAAGGCCAAGCTGGCCTGGCTGGAGGCCAAGGTCCTCGACGAGAAGAAGATCCAAAAGCTCCGGGACGAGTTCGAGAAGTCGAAGCAAAAAATGGCCGACCTCAAGGACAAGTTCAACGCCTACGAGGAAAAGGCCGTCCAATACATCGAGTTGAACCCCAAGAAGGCCCTGGCCATGGCCACCGCCGCCGGTGTCTTGGCGGGCGCCCTTTGGGGTTCCTCCGGCAAGACAACCGTCAAGAGGAAGAAATAACCCTCCGCATCGTGCCGGTCGCAATCGGCGTGTTGTTCACGACGCCCCGGAAGTGTGAATCATGTTGACTGTCCGAAGGTCCGAAGAGCGCCATCACATCCAAAACGACGGGCAAAACACCTGGGTGACGTTTGATTGGGGAAACAAGGCCGATCCCCTGCGGGACGGCTTCGGGGTGCTGAAGATCCTCAATGAGGAAACCCTGTCCCCGGGTCGGGGCTTCATCCTCCATACGCACAACGACATGGTGGTGGTGACCTACGTGCAGGCGGGCATGGTCATCTACAAGGGCACGCTTGAGGAACCCGATTTCCTGGAGACCAAGGAATTCCAGCGGATCAACTCCACGCCCGACACGAAGCAGTACGTCTTCAACCCCTCCCAATCCGAGGACGCCCATGTCTTCCAAAGCGGGTTCACCCCCCAAGCGGGCGCTTTGAGGCCCGGGAGCCTGAAGAAGCTCTTCACCCACGCGGAACGGCAGGGGATCCTGAAACTCATCGCCTCCCCCGACGGCCGGGAGGGTTCCCTCCCTATCCAACAGGACGTCTACATGTATTCCACCTACGCGCACAATGGGAACCATGTCGTCCACGAGATCACCGCCGGAAGGACCACCTGGCTCCACGTGGTCAAGGGAGAGGTCCAGATGGCGGACCTTCATCTCAAAACAGGGGACGCTGTCGGCGTCTCGGATGAAAGGTCCATCTCCTTCACGGCGAAGGGCCCGACCGAGATATTGCTCTTCGACCTTTGCGCCCCGGTACCCGACAAGCTCACCAAGAACTCCGACGTCAACCGCCAGAACGCCATGATGAATTAGCGGGATGATGAGGAATCCGGACTCAAGTGGCCCCCCCAACCGATCACAGTAGGGGGACTTCCGGCTTCCCATTGTCATTGGGAACAAAGTCAAAAGCGGGGTCGTGTCGCACGAGCGAATCACCCAAAAAACCGGGATTTACGGCCATTCGCACGAACCAAGTGGTTGTCGACTCGCCTTGAGAAAGCCTTTTTTCGCCAGGGTCGTCAGGGGGTTGTGTCGCCTGACTTTGGGCCAGGGGTCGGTTTTAGAATATATTTACCTTATGAGAGTTCCCTTCCCGCTTTCCGGCCACTCCGTAATAATTCAACAGATATCGCATGGTAAGGCCCTGAACCAAAACGGAGAAGAGAACAACCCCGTAAGTGGCTGCCAGGATTAAATCCTTTTCCGGCAGGTCCGGCAAGGAAAGGGCCATTGCGATCGAAAGCCCACCCCTCAAACCTCCCCACGTGAGAATAGAAACGATTCCTCTTCGGCTTTCGTTCCATTGGATGAATCGAATGGGAAGGATGACCGAAAGAAACCTTGAAGCCAAAACAACGGGTACGGCCCCCAGGCCTATCAGCAGGTTGCGCCCACCTACAAAAGTGTCAAAAACCTTCAGACCGATTAAAAGGAATAACACAGCATTCAAGATGTCGTCCATCATTCCCCAAAAAGCATCAAAATGCTCCGCGGTTTTTTGACTCATGGCATATCGCTTGCCGTGGTTGCCGATCAAAAGCCCCGCCACCACCACCGCGATGGGGCCGGATACACCCAACCGGAAAGAAAGGGAGTACATAAACATGACCAAAGCCAACGTGATCAAAAGTTCTAACTGGTGATAATTGATGCTTTTGAGCATCCTGAACGCCATGTAGCCCAAACCTAATCCTAAGAGAACACCACCAACCACTTCCCGCAGGAACAACCAAAACACATAGAGAGGGGATAAGGAAAGGGCAGATCCTTCCCCCCCGATTCCCGCCAAAGAGGTTAGGGCGAAAAAAACGACGACTCCCACACCATCATTGAAAAGGGATTCACCGGCGATGGTGGCCTCCAATTCCTTCGGGGCCCTTAGTTCTTTTAGCAGTCCCAAGACCGCGATTGGATCAGTGGGTGAAATAAGCGCCCCAAATACCATGCAAACCAAAAGGGAGACCTCCATTCCCGAGGCTTTGAGAAGCGCATAACTCAGTCCCCCTACCATTGCCGTTGAAAAGAGGACACCTAGGGTCGCCAATACGAGGATGGTCCATCGGTTGGCCTTCAAGTCCTTGAATTTGACGTGGAGGGCCCCCGCAAACAAAAGAAAACAAAGCATGCCATGCATTAAAACCCGGTTGAAGTCGATGCCCGCCAGGAAAGTATTCAGGCCCGCCTTCAGGTGCCACTGGGGTAGAAGCCAGCCGGTCGCCAACATGAAGAGAGAACTGAAGAGGGCAATGCTCATGATGCCTGTGGTGGCCGGAAGCCGTAAGAACCGGTAATTGAGGTAGCCGAACGCCGCCGCCAGGGCGATCAAAACAGCCGCGATATCGAAAACAGTCATTTTAAGAATCCCCAGCTCTTCTTCGGCTTAACGATTCCAACCGGACAAGAGCCGGCTTAGTTGTCCCGGGTTTTCCCTCCGAGCTTTTTACGTGGAAAGCAAGGTGACGATACAAAGGGACCGGCATGATCAGTTTTCCCACCCCTTGCGCCAGGAAAGCGCCGATCATGAAGGGAATCAAAAGCATGCTTTGATCCGTCATTTCCATAATAATGATGACTGCCGTCAATGGAGCCTGAACCACTCCTGAAAAGAAAGCCACCATTCCAATCAATGCGCAAGCCTTTAATCCCGCCACTTGAAATAACTGGCCGGTGGTAAAACCCAATCCGGCTCCAATGGACAAACAAGGGGAAAATATCCCCCCCGCCATGCCGGACAAATAGGAAAAGGCAGTGGTGAGCAGTTTTTCAGGGAAATAAAGGGATGGCAGGGTTCCCTGTGCGTTATCCATAAAACGCCGGGTCACTTCATAGCCCGATCCCGCCGTGTCACCGTTGGTAAGAACGTTGATCAAAGCGCAAATAATTCCACACACGAGGGCTTTTCCCCACCAGGACGAAGGAAGAATTCGGTATTTAGGGTGAGTTAGTATCTTTGAAAAAACACCTCCAAATATCCCGCCCAAGAGACCG
>Ga0265334_10000914_pt1 | contig 14730 bp, 12 predicted proteins | sample 42023metaG_FD_192442 | JGI IMG/M metagenome (GOLD analysis project Ga0265334, IMG submission 192442) | Rhizosphere microbial communities from Carex aquatilis grown in University of Washington, Seatle, WA, United States - 4-20-23 metaG | ecosystem: Host-associated > Plants > Roots > Rhizosphere... | reverse complement strand
CCAACAACCCCCACCAGTAACCCCACCAACCACCCAACCCAACAACCACCACCCAACCCGACAACCACCACCCCAGCACCACCCCGAGGGGGCCCACCACACCGGTGGGCCCCCTCCACCACACCCACCCGGCGCAGCTGCCTCGCCCGGCCCACCCGGCCCCGCACGCCCACGACACCAACCGGACGCAGCCCACCCACGAGACCCCCGCTCGATCCGCCACCCCCGCACCGCAACATCCCCCGCCGCCCCCGCCGCCCCCGAACCGCAGCAGCGCCACCGTCCCCGTCCCACGCCGTCCGCGCCACGCCGTCCGCGCCACCATCGGCACGGCGTGGCGAATCCGCGACGCGCGGTCCGGGCGGGCGATCGAGAAGGACTGCTGGATGAGCGGGTGACTGATCCAGCGATCAGGGCGCAGGAGCAGGGGAAGGGGGCTTGTGCCGACTGTTCCGAACCCTAGATGTGCGACTGAGGACCGCCCCCGTGCCGGCAGCGCACAGGTGCCCGACCGCGGCGACGTCCAGCGAGGTGAGACCCGCGAGCAGGGAGGGCGCGAGGGCGAGGGCGATCAGCCCGCAGATCACCCGGAACGATCTCCGCGCGGCGCTGCACGCCGTCACCCCGACGAGGGCGGCGACCACCAGGTAGGACGGGCCGGTGTCGATGATGTGACGGCTGCTGGTGGGCAGCGCCCCCGCATGGATACGCCAGGCCACCACGCCCTCGCTCACCGCCGTACCGCCGAGGTGCGCGAGCAGGACGGTGAGCCCCGCGCGCCACCGGCCGACCGTCCGCTCGAGGATGCCCAGGCCCAGCGCCAGCAGACACACCCAGAGCATGTCGTCGCCGTCGGGTACCACGGCCGAGGCGATCAGCGCCGCGGCGGGATGGTCGTGCAGGTTCGCGAGATTGGTGCTTGACCAGGCACGCCAGGACAGGCGCTGCGCCGGTGTGTCGAGGCGCATCGCGAGCGAGACCGCGGCCAGCGTCACTGTGAGGCAGGCGGAGAGCCAGGGCCAGGTGAACGGCCGCAGCCTGAGGATCCGTCGGCGCCTGCCCCCGTCGTCCTCGGGGCCGCCGGCGCCAGAGCCCCCTTCGTGCGGTCGGCGGCCTTCGGGCAGGCCGTCGCCGGACGATGTCACAGCCCTGCGCAGCGGACCCGGGCACCCAGGGCCCAGGACCGGCTGAAGGTGAACGTGAGCGTGGTGCCGCCGCGCGTCGGATAGGTGCCCTCGACGGCGACGCAGTATCCGTGGGCAGGATCGATCCGTACCGAGTACCGGGTGGCGGCGCCGATCTCCAGGGAACGCTGAGGTGTGTGCAGGGTTCCGTCACGCAGGAGCACCTGATAGGTCATCCCGCGGGGGCCGGTCCAGCGCAGCGTGGCCGTGTGGCCGTGGAGCGTCGGGCGGGCGAGGACGATGTCGGGCCCTGCGACCGAGGCAGCCGGGGTCTCCGGTGTGCCACTCCCCGTGGGGTCGATCGGGGCAGTGGTCGCGGTGAGGTGGCGCAATCGCACCACCGTCTGCCCGTCATGGTCCGAGGCATGTCCCGTGGCCGTGAACAGGTAGCCGACTCCCGCGGCCGCCGACACGATGACGGCGCCGAGCACCGTGAGACTCGTTCTCCGGCTGATCGCACCCGCGGACAGGGCTCGGGGCGAGGAGGCGTGGGTGGCCAGGGGGCGGAGCCCCCCGAGAGGGGCCCTCGGCCGGGTCGTCTGCTCCCGGGCGCCTGAACGTCGTCCGGATCCGATCGGCTCCACCGAGAGCCTCGGCGGGTGGCCGGTACCTGAGGTGCCGCTCTCGCTGGGCGTCCTCGTGCCGCTCGTGCCCCTTTCGCCGGGCGTCCTCGCGTCGCTCGTGCCCCTCTGGCCGGGCATCCTCGTGTCGCCCGTGCCGCTCGTGCCGGCCAGGTCGCTCGTGCCGTTGGCGTCGTTGACGATGCTCCGGTCGGTCACTGCCCCCGGTTCGAGCAGGCTGCGGTCGACGGCTCGTCGTCCCGGAACCGCCTCGGGCACCAGCTCGAGCCGGCCGAGGCTCCGCACGAGCGTGACGTCGTCGGGCCGGGACCCGGGTTCCGGTGCGAGCAGGGACACGACGAGTTCAGCGAGTTGTGGGGGGACATGACGGGGTCGCCTGGGCGGGGGCGTGCGTGCCAGGTGCAACAGCCGCTCCAGATCCCCGCCGCCCGCCGGGAGCACGAACGGGATCCGCCCGGTGAGCAGCAGGTACAGCGTCGCCCCCAGCGCGTACCGGTCGGCTGCGGCCCCGTACGTGTCGAGGCCGTACATCCTTGCCCGGAACACCTCCGGCGCCGTGAAGGTCGCCGAGTACGTCTCGGCCGCGGGCGGTCGCGTGATCCGGTGATACAGCGAGAGGACGAAGTCGGCCAGGGCAGGCCGCCCGTCGTCGCGGATCAGCAGGTTGGCCGGGGTGATCCCGCCGTGCACCTCGCCCGAGTCGTGCACGACGCGCAACGTCTGAGCGGCGGTGGCGGCGATCGCCAGCACCTCGTGTACGGGCAGGGGACCCGAACGGGCCACCCTGGTGGCCAAGGGCACGGCCCGACAGTGCTCGAGCACGAGATAGGGACGGCCGTCCCTGAGGATGCCGACATCGAGCAGGGGCAGCACGGCCAGGGTGCGCGTGAGACGTGCCCACCGCGTCACCTCGTCGTGGAAGCGCCGGACGTCGTCCTCGTCCTGCAGGCAGGTGCGCAGGATCTTCACCGCGACCGTGCGGTCGGATTGCTCCAGCTGCCCGCGCAGGACGACACCGTGGCCGCCCTCGCCGATCGGATGCAGATCGCGGACGCCGGGCACCTCCGCGGAGCCGTCCCCCGGGGTCATGGGCGGAACATATCGACGTTTGGTGCCCTCCGCAACGAGGTGATCACAAACGGATGCGAGGGGACGGATCCGGGCGAATTGACGAGTCGGGACTCGCGTCCTCACGTTCCGGCGTTGCCCACGCCCTCACCGCAGCGCCGTGAGCCAGCGGCGGGCACGTCGGGCATCGCGGATCCGCGCCTCGTAGGTGATCCCGGCGAGCAGCAGCACCAGCCCTGCGCTCGCGAGACTCATCCAGGCCGGCACCCAGTGCGCCCCGGCCCCGAGCAGCGTGACCACGGATGCCACCGTCGTCGCGGCGCCCACGACCACCGGGGCCTGGAGCCGGACGACGGCCCCGCCGATCGTGATCAGCGCGCCGGCCCCCACGGTGATCGCTGCCCGAACGAGGTCGCCGTCTCGCAGGGCGAACAGCGCCGTGGGCAGGAGCGCGGAGCTGAGCACAGGGCCGAGGCTCACCCAACTGGGCACCTCACGCCGGAACGGGAGCCGTCTCGCCAACACGGCCAGGGCCAGGAGACCGGCCAGAGGCAGGCTGTAGGCCTCCACGGTGGTCACGTCGTGCGAGTGCACCGTGATGCCGTTCGCCAGGCCGAGGAGGCCGACCGCGCCGAGGTCGAGCAGGGGGCGGTCGAGGCCCGCGCCCACGGCCAGGACGAGAACCCCGATCAGGCCCAGGAACACGGCGGGCAGCGGGACGGCGACACCGAAGGAGCGCAGGTGCAGGTCCTGGGCGTGTGCGAAGGCCGTGAACAGGCTCACCGCGGCCGGCACGAGGAGTGGGTATTGCGGTCGCAGGTCCGGAACCGTGTACCGGCGCAGCTCCGCGCCGGCGGGGACCGCCAGAGTCAGGCCGAGCAGGAGGAGCGCCCAGGCGGCGATGCCGTCGTGACCGTCCAGGGCGAAGGCGGTTCCGGCCACGAGCGCGAGTGCGGCCAGAGGAACGGCGACCGGCCGGTGGGCGACGCGCACGAGAGCGTGGTGTGCGGCGACACCGGACAGCGTGAGCAGGACCCACCCGGCCCGGATCCGGGTGTCGTGGGCCGGGATCGAGTCCGTGTCGGAGAGGAGTGAATACGTGTGGACGAGGAGAGCGCCGACCAGCATCGCGACCACGGCGTCACGCGCCCGGAGCACCGGACGGCGGTCCCGCGCCGGAGGCCACGTGCTCACCGCGCTCGACAGGAGCACGCCAGCGAGGCCGACGACCGACAGCATCACCAGCGTGGCCCGCTGCGTCGTAACGCCGTGGTGTAGCTCCAGGCCCGCCGACACCGCGAGGCCCGCGCAGGCTCCGCCGCAGTAGGCGCGCCGGCCGGCCGCGCCCAGTTCGGCACCGGGCACGACCAGGGCACCGAGCGCCCTGGAGAGGGGAGTTCCCGGGGGGAAGAGCGCCAGGGTGAGCACGGCCACGAACAGGGCCTGAGTCAGCAGATAGCCGAGGTGGTGCGGACTCGAGGCGACGGCCGCGCCGACGAGACACAGCTGCCCCAGGACGAGATGCGTGATCCGTACGACCACGAGCAGCCCGGCGCCGTGACGCCGGTCAGCAGGTCCGGGCAGGAGATGTCGCAGGGATGCCAGGGCGGGCGAGCCGGCCCAGAAGAGGAACACGGTGAGGAGCAGGTGCCACGACTCGTCGCCCAGCGATTCGGCGACGACCATCGCGCTCGGCACCACGGCGGCGGCGAAGAGGGCGATCACCGCGGGGGAGCGGCATCCCGTCACCACCCGGGACCAGGCGAGGCCCACCGCCGCGACCACGCAGGCGGCGAGCGCGAGGAAGAGCGCGCCGTCGACGCCGTCCAGGCCGAACAGACCGAATGCATGGGCGGCACCGAGATCTCCGGCCAGGAGCGCGAGTCCCAGGACCGACAGTGCCTCGGCGGTGCTGTGCAGGCCGTGGCGCAGGGCCGGCACCGCGGAGGCGAGGACGGTCACCGTGATCACGGCGAGGATGCCCACCCGCCCGGTCGTGCCCACCGCGGACCAGGCCACGGAGAGGAAGACCAGGGACGCCGCGACGAGCGCGAGCACACCGAGGCCGAGCAGGAGCGGCCGCACCGCGCCCCCGCCGCCCGTCCGGGTCGTCGTGCCGGGTGCCCGCCCGGGGTCCGAGTTCGGGTCGTCGGGCCCGGGAGCCATCGGGTCCGGCACGCTCGTCTGCGTGCGCAACGTGGCCAGGAGCTGCCCGCGTCGATCGAGGGCGTCGAGGAGCCACTGGTCCAGCTGCCACAGCGCCCCCGCCTGGGGTCCGGTCAGGGGCAGGGCGCACTGCGGACACCGGGTCTGGACGAGTTCCGGCAGGAGCTCCCCGCAACCGGGACAGTGACCCGGCCGGGGAAGCTGCACCTCCGGCGCAGGGGAGGACACGTCGTGCTCGCCGCTCCCGACCTCGTCCTCCTGCCGGACCTCGTTCTCGTCCCGGAACTCACCCTCGTCCTGCCCCGACATGACGATCAGCCCGAAAGACGGGAACGAACCTGGTCGACGCCCGGTCCGGTGAGCTCGTCGAGAACCACGAGCCGGCCCGAGAGGAGCAACAGGAGCGCCTCACCGTGGGCGATCACCTCAGGGCCCTCCCCGGCGGTCCAGTCGATGTCCTCGGCCACGAGACGGACGCCCGCGTAGGGATTCCGGTCGGCTGGGTGCCCGGTGGCTCGTGCGTGGAGGAAGTCGAGACCCACGACGAGGTGGTCCAGCAGCAGGTCGTGGCCCAGGTCGAGAGGCCTGCGGATGTCCTGTTGGTGCACCAGCAGGTCGGTGAGCGGCGCCTCGAACCCGAGGCGGGGGGGATGGAACCGGGACTCCGCGTTGTCCCGCAGCCCGGCGACGATCTCGTGGACCGGTCTGCGGGCGACGGCGGTGGAGAGCGCGATGTTGGCGCGGTCGAAGTTGAACCGGTGAGCGGCCAGGGAGACGAGCACACGTGGCATCGGCGTCACGAGCGGCATGAGCAGGTGCCCCGCCACCTGGTGCACCGTCCAGGCGGTGCAGAGGCTGCGGGTCGACAGCTGAGCCGGGCTGAGCGTCTCGACGAGATCCGCCACCCGACGTCGCTCGTCGGCTATCCACGGGATGAGATCCACTCGGGGAGGGTAGCGCGGCACGTGGTCCGGCGGGGGCACTTGAGGCCGTCCGGGGGCGTGTACGGCGCCGGTCCTCCTGCCAGGGCATTCGGATGCGCCGCTCGACGGGGTCCGCGTGGTCCCCCTCGGCCAGGTGTGGCAGTCTCACCGGTCGCGGGGCTCCGCAGCCGGGGAGCCCGCGACCGGTCGACCTGCGGCCGGTCCGATCCCGGAAGGACGGTGCCGTGGTGATGCCCCTGCTCCTGGATCTCTCGAACATCGTCGGCGGTTTCCTGCTCGCGGCCGTTCTCCTGGGGCAGCTACCGCGGGTCGGGCCGACGCTCGGACGGCTCTCGAACGCGGTGTCCGGCGTGAGATGGCTGGTTGGCGTAGTGGCGCTGGTGGCAGGCGGGTACTTCCTCCTCCGGCACATGATCGACGGTCCGCGCGTCTTCCACTTCGAGGTGGTGGGAGTGGCGGTCGGCGTCATCCTCCTGTGGGACCGGCTCACCGGGCGGTCTCCGCTGGGGGACCGCGATCCGCGGGCGGTCGCCGGGGCGTCGTTGCTCCTGGCGATCTTCGGGTTGATCGCGATCGCCGTGGGCATCGACGGCCTTCTCACCCCGGACAGCTGAGCACGCGGGTTCGGGGCGTGGGATTCGGGTGCTGGGGCTCGCGGAGTGGGGTGGGGCCCGGCCGGGTGGGGATCAGTTGGGGCGTCGGGCCCGGCCGAGGTAGGCGTAGCTGAACGGGGTCGCCGGCCCGGCGAAGAACGCTTCGAGCTGCACCACCTCGAGGGGACTCTGCTCCAGGTGGTCCGCGATCGGACGGGTGAGCCGGCAGCCGCCCGTCAGCCTGCGGCTCCACGGTTCGAGCCGTCGCTGCCAGGTGGCGGTGCGGGCATCGGGCGCCAAGCCGTGTTCCAGGAAGTGCAGGGTGCCGCCGGGGCGGAGTACGCGGGCGATCTCGGCGAGGGCCGCATCCGGATCGGGGATGGTGCACAGGCTCAGCGTGGACAGTGCGCAGTCGAACCGGGCATCCGGCGCGGACAGTTCCTGGGCGTCCGTTCCGGCCAGTTCGACCGGTGCGGTCGTGGACCTCAGGTGTCGGCCGGCGAGCCGCCAGGCCACGGGCGAGGGTTCGACGGCGCAGACGCGGCGCACCTCAGGGGGGTAGAAGGAGAGGTTCTGCCCGGATCCGAAGCCGATCTCCACGACGTCCCCGTGGAGCCCGGCGCAGGCCCGGCGTCGGAGGTCGGCGAGCGCGGCACCCCGGGACGCGTTGAGCACGCGGGGGACGACCTGGTTCGCCCACAGCCCCATGGATCCCCTCCCGTGTTGCCGGCACGTCCCCGAGTTGCTCCACCGGGTCGGGTTTCACCCCGGACCGCACCATCCGGGAGCGATTCTGCCCTCGCCGCGGCCTGGTGAACACCCCGGGGGCTGCCCGAAAGCCCACCGTTCCGGGGCCGGTCCTGGGGCGCCGTCGTCCGGAGCGCGGCCCGGGCTCCAGGCTGCGTGGTGCCAAGCCGATGTGGGATGAGCCACAGCGATCACCGCTCGACCATCAGTCACGGTGGGTGGTAATTGCTGGCGCTGTGTAATCACACACTGTCGACGAAACGTGTTGTCTCGTCACTTTGGGTGAATGGTGGTCGTTCCACTCTCTTCGGTGAACCGGTGCCGGTGCGGAGCGGGAGCGACCAAGAGGTGGGCACAGGGTTCCGTCCGCGGAATTCTGTGGTCATGATGAGGTATCACGCTCCTCGGGTCCCCGTCCCTGTGCGTGCGGGGGCTTTCCCGCGCTGTGCCGAAGAAGGGAAGACCGATGCGTCATTGGGGGCGAAGAACGGGACGGGCCATCCTCTCCTGGGTCACGGCCGCGGCGGCCGTGGCGGGATTCGCGACCGCGGCCGGAGCCGCCGTGGCGGGATCAGTCACCACGAATGCCATGACCTGGTCGACGACGAACGGCGACATTCTCGTGTCGCGGATCGTGGACGTCGGTGACACGCAGCTTCTGGTGCTCGGCGGTAACTTCACCAGCGTCCTCACGCGCGCCGGAGCGACGGTGGCGGCGCGGAACTTCGCGGTCCTCGACGCCTCGAGCGGAGACGTGGTCTACGCGGGCCGGAACGTGGACTCCTACGTGCGGGCCGCCGACGCGCACGACGGTGTCCTGTACGTCGGCGGCGACTTCGGCACCTTCGCCGGGCAGTCCCGGCCACGGGTGGCGGCCCTGAGCCTGTCGACCTGGGCGCTGACCGGCTTCAACCCCGGACTCTCCGGGCGGGTCAAGGCGATCGTCGCCGGCCCCTCGTACCTCTACCTGGGAGGCACCTTCTCCGGCGTGCGGGCGTACCGGTACAGCGACGGCCACGAGGGCTTCCGGGTGAGCACCGACTGCGCCGTCCACGCGCTCCTGCTCAGCCCCGACGGCGCCGCGCTGTACATCGGCGGCTTCCAGAACACCACCAGCGGACTCGTCCAGCACGCCATCGCCAAGGTGGATGCGACGACCGGGGCTCCCGACCCGGCCTTCACGCTCGCCCTCACCAAGGACAGCGGCGGCTGCGGCGGTGCTGGGTCGACCGCCTACGACGGTGAGAACACGATCTCGCTCGCTTTCGACACCGCCCGCAACCGGCTCCTGGTCGGGAACGGCGGGAAGTACAACACCTTCTACGTCGTGAATCCGGCCACAGGGCACTCGGACTACCGGATCGTGAGCGTGGCGGACGTCCAGGCGATCCTCGTCCTGGGTCCGACATATCTGTTGGGCATTCACGGGAGCAAGACGACGCACAACTTCATCGGCCAGTACGCCGCCTCGAACGGCGCTCTGCTGCCCTGGGACCCGGAGCTTCGCGGATATCAGGGAAATGCCGACGGCGGGAACAACGGTGTCCAGTCCCTCTGTTTGGACGCGAAGCTCGGCCGCATGTACGTCGCCGGGGCGTTCCTCACGCAGAACGGCACGGCGCGCAAGTCCCTGGCCGTCTTCTCCTACACCTGACACAGGGTGCCGGCCGGGTGCCTGGTGCCGGCCTGGTGCCGAGCGTCTGATCCGGTCGTGGTCGGCCGGCTGCGATCGGGGTATGGCCTGCGCGGGGTGTCCTGAGCCCGCGCAGGCGCTCCGGTCCGCGGGTGCCTCAGGCTCTCCAGGTCGCAGGTGCTCGGTCTGGGGTCAGCCGAGCTCGACCGGCAGGTCCGGGTGGGCGGTCCACTCGGCGAGTGACCCGTCGTAGAGCCTGACATCACGGCGGCCGGCCAGGAACCAGGCGAAGACCGGGACGGTGGCCGAGATCCCGGCGCCGCAGTACGTGATGAGGGTGTCGCCGTCGTCGATGCGCAGGGCGGTGAGCGCCGCCCTGCGGGCGGCGGCATCCCGCCAGTGACCGGTGCGCCGGTCGACGAGCCGATCAGCCGGCAGGTTGAGGCTGCCGGGGATCCGTCCCGGCCGGCTGTACGACGTCACGCCTTCTCCGCGGAAGACCTCGGGCCGCAGAGCGTTCACCAACCGAGTGCGCCGTGCCGCCGTGCCGCCGTGGACTGTGTCCAGCACCTCCGGCAGGGTGACGAGCAGGTCGGGCCGGGGTCGGGCCAACGCCCGGACCGGGGGCAGCGCCACCTCGCCGGTCTCCACCGGCAGGCCCGCCGCCGTCCAGCCGTGGAGACCGCCGTCCAGAACGCTGACCTCGTCGTTCCCCAGATACCGCAGGAGCCACCACAGCCGGGTCGCCCACATGGGATCGCCGCGGCTGTAGGCCACGACGTGCACGCCCAGGCCCAGGCCCAGGCCGCCGAGCCGCCGGGCCAGGTGCCGGGTGGGGGGCAGGGCAAAAGGGAACGGTGCGGCCGGATCGGAGGCATCGGCCGCGAGGTCGACGAATCCCGCGCCGGGCAGGTGCGTCGTGAGATAGCCCGGTCTGCCGCTGCGGACGGTGTAGCGGCCACCGCCCTCGGGCCGGTCGAGGTGGGTGGTCGTGTCGACGATCCGCAGCCGGGGGTCGTCGAGGCGCCGGACGAGGTCCTCCGGCGACACCAGCACCGGCAGGAGCCGTCCCGGGGTGCCGCAGCCGCTCACCCGCGGTTCTCCAGGGGCTTGCCGTCGCCCACAGGCTTGCCGGCGCCCGGGAGCTTCTGGTCCTCCGCGGGCCCGCGGACACCCGGAAGTAGGGGCAGGAGAAGCTCGGTCAAGGTGTCCGCCTGTCGCACCGGGTCGAGGCTGAGGCAGTCGACGGCCAGGTGTGTGGCACCCGCCTCCCACAGCCGCCCCACGAAGTCCGCCGCCTCCTCGGGGGAGCCGATCGCACCGATCCGGGTGAGGTCGTCGGCGGTGACGTTGCGGGTCGCCGTCTCCCCCCAGCGCGCGACCGCATCCGCGCGGGCAGCGCGACCGTCCCGCGCGACGTTGGCGTTGAGCCACACACAGACAGGGAAGTTCCCGGGGCCGTCGTCTCCGTCCGGGCGCAGGGCGGCCCGCAGGTCCCGCAGCCGATCGAGGCGGGTGCGCAGCAGTTGGGGGGTGACGTTGAAGGTCATCCAGCCGTCGGCCAGCGTCGCCACCCGGCCCAGCACCCGGTCGAGGGTCACCGGCCCGGCGGTGGGGGAGGGGTTGGCCGCGAGCCAGATCGGGAAGGGACGCTGGACGAACCCCGGGACGAGTTCGAGGTCGTCGATGTCCAGCAGCCGCCCGTGGAAGGAAGTGATCTCGCCCCGGCCGGCCTCACGCAGGAAGCGCACGGCCTCCTCGAACCGCTCGACCTTCTCGGCATACGTCAGGCGGAAGACGGCGAGCTCCCGCTCGACGGCGGCTCCGGAGGCGTTGCCCGGGCAGGCGACGAGTTGCACGCGACCGCCGGAGAGGGCGTCGAGATCGGCCCACTGCCGGACGACGGTGACGGGATGCCGGAAGCCGAGCGAGGCCAGGCAGCCGACCCCGAGCCGCACCCGGCGGGTCCGGGCGGCGAGGGCGGCGAGCAGGACTCCGGAGTCGAGGTAGGGCAGGGCGAGCAACGAGTCCGGGACCCAGAGCTCGCCCCACCCGCTACCGGCGTCCACCCGCTCGGCCAGGGCCAGCAGTTCGTCGTGTGCGACCGGCCGTGGCCGGACCCGCGTGGGCAGGACGAGCCCGGCGCTGAGCGAGGACGTGCTCGAGGATGCGGTCATCGCGCGGTACCTCCTTCGGCGGTGCTGTGGTTCCGGCAGTGATGTGGTTCACCGGGTCCGGCTCACTGCCCCCGGACGGCGTCCCGCACGACGCGCTGCAGGCGCACCTCGCGGGAGCGCAGCAGGTGAGTGGTGATCAGCTGTTGGGCGTCGTCCGCACGGCGCTCGTCGATGGCCTCGACGAGGCGTGCATGGTCCTCGCGGGTGACCTCGAGGTCCTCCTGGGACTCGTGGGTCCCCCGGTCGTAGATACGCAACTGGGCGGTGAGTCGGGCCAGGAGCACCTCGATCGTGCGGTTGTGTGACGCGCGCCAGAGCGCCACGTGCCAGGCCGAGTTGTGGTTCCGCTCGGCGTCCACGTCCCCGGCGTCCCCGGCGGCCCGGGCGAGTTCGTTGAGGTGACGCAGCAGCGCGAGGTCGAGCTCGGTGCGCCGTTCGGCGGCCCGGGCGGCCGCCTGCGCCTCCAGGCCGATCCGGGCCTCGTAGATCTCGACGACGTCCTCACCGGTACCCGATCTGACCCGGTACCCGCGGCCGGTGCGCTCAACCAGGCCGTCGTGCTCCAGCCGCAGCAGCGCCTCGCGCACCGGGGTGCGGGACACGCCGTACCGCTCGGCCAGATGACCCTCCTGCAACGGGGCGCCGATGGCGAAGGTTCCGGACAGGACGTCGGAGCGCACCGTGTCGTAGAGCGTGGCGGAATGTGCCGGGTCGTCGGCGGGCCGGGATCCCGTGTCCTCCGGGTGGGCTTCGGTGCTCACCGGGTGGGCTTCGGGGTCGGCCGTCGGGCGACGGCGGGGGGTGGCTGTGCGGTTCATCGGGCCTCCGAGGGTGACGACGTGATGCTACTCGGAAGCGCACGCCACCATACGTCTGCATACCGTGGTGCACGCCGCCATTGACAAACTGGATCGACACAGTCGAGTTTGGCTCTCATGACACTCAGCGACTCACGCGTGGCCACGGAGCCGCCAGTCGTGCTCCCGGCCCTCGAACAACACTCGATCGACTTCATCCCGGACGGTGAGCGCCACGGGACGGCCCGCCAGCAGGGGATCTTCTGGTTCCTCAGCAACACGCAGTCGCTCTCCGTGGCGGTGGGCTTCCTCGGCCCCTCCCTCGGGCTCTCCCTGGGCTGGACCGTGGTGGCCCTGGTGATCGGGACCCTGGTCGGGACGGTCTTCCAGGCTCTGCACGCCTCGCAGGGACCCCACCTCGGGCTGCCCCAGGTGCTGCAGTCCCGTGCCCAGTTCGGCTATGCGGGCGTCGTCGTGCCGCTGGCCGCGGCCCTGTTCAGCTACCTCGCCTACACGGTCCTGGACTCGATCATCCTGGGCCTCGGCTTCGACTCGATCTTCTCGGTCCCCAAATTGCTCACGATCGTGGTGTCCGGGGTCCTCGGGGTCGTGCTGGCCGTCTACGGCTACGACTGGCTCCACCGGGTGTTCGCCTGGTCGTTCTGGCTCTCCCTGCCCCTGTGGGTGATCCTCACGATCGGCATCCTCACCGGGGCGGCCGGCGGCAAGGCGCCCAGCACGCACGGCGGGATCGCCTGGGTCGCCTTCGCGGCCCAGATCGCCTACGCCGCCAGCATCAACCTCTCCTACGCGCCCTGCGTCTCGGACTACTCCCGGTACCTGCCCCGGACGACGCCCTTCCGTGCTGTCATCGGTGCCGTCTACCTCGGTGCCTCGCTGTCCCTGATCTGGCTGGGTGCTCTCGGCGCCTGGCTGGCCTCGCGGCTCGGAGCCACCGACGCGCTGCAGGGCATCGACACCGCGGGCAACGCGATCCTCTCCGGGTTCGGTGACGTCCTCGTCGTCGTCTCGTCGATCGTGCTGGTGGTGACCGTGGGCCTGTGCGCCTACAGTGCCGCCCTCACCGTGCTGACCGCCGGGAGCACGCTCAAGCCGCAGTGGCGGCCGACCGCCGCGCACCGGGCCTGGACGACCGTCGTCCTGGGCGCGATCTGGGTGATCGTCGGGGCCCTGATCGTCGACCGCGGGCAGACCGCGATCTACGACCTGATCCTTCTGGTCTTCTACGTGCTCGTGCCGTGGTCGGCGATCAACCTGGTCGACTACTTCTTCGTCCGCAAGGGGCGGTACGCGATCACGCACCTCGACCGGCCGGGCGGGATCTACGGCGGGTGGGCGTGGCGCGGCTTGACCGCCTACGCGGTCGGTCTCCTGGCGATCGTCCCGTTCGTGCAGGTGAGCTTCTGGAAGGGGTTCTGGGTCGAGGCGTTCCACGGCATCGACGTCTCGTACGTCGCCGGGCTCCTCGTCGGGGGTGTCACCTACTACGCCATCACCAGGACGCAGGACGTGACTCTCGACGAACCGGCCATCGCCGAGAGCACCGAGGAGCTGTACCGGCTCGGTCTCCTGTCCGCCGGGATCGACGCCGAGCACGCGGCGTCCGTCCTGTGAGCACGTCTCCCGCGGCCAGGGACCCGGTCCCGGCCGGGGTGCCCGTCGACCGCGGCCGGATCCGTGGCGAGACGGCGGCGGTGGTCGAGCGGCTCGCCGTCCTGGTGCGGGCCCTGCCACCGTCGGTGGGCGGCACCAGGCTGATCGCCCTCGACGGTCCCTCCGGCTCGGGCAAGAGCACGATCGCCCGAGGATTGGCCGAAGCCCTGGACGCGCCGGTCATCCACCTGGACGAGGTCTACGACGGGTGGAACGGATTGGCCGGGATCGGGGACCAGCTCCGCCGCTGGGTCGTCGGCCCGCTGCTCGCGGGACGCGCGCCCCGCTGGCGGCGCTACGACTGGGCGGCCGACCGGTACGCGGGGTGGCAGACGTCCCCCGTGGCCGCGGACCTGGTCCTGGACGGATGCGGTGCCGGGACGGGCGGCGTGGCGAGGCACCTGGCGCTGCTCGTCTGGGTCGACGCCCCGGCCGAGGTGCGGGAGGAGCGGGTGCGTTCGCGGGGTGACTGGGCCTGGTACGCCCCGCACCGCGCGGGTTGGGCCCGGGCGGAGTCGCTGCTCCACGAGCGGGAGCGCACCTACGAGCGCAGCGACGCCCTCGTGCACAACGGGGAGCGGACGGTGCTCGAACCAGGGGCCGGTCCGAGGGCCGAGGCGGTCAGGGCCTTCGGGGCTGGGGCCCTCGGTGCGGGGGTCCTCGGGACTGAGGCTCTCGGCACCGGGGATCTCGATCCCGGGCCGCACGGACACCGCGTGAGCCGCGCGGATGACGGGGAGGAAGGACATGGACGTGACGGTCACCTCGCGCTATGACGGGATCGCGACCTGGTACGACGCCGCGATGAACGACCCCGGGGTACGGGCCGGGCTGACCGGGGTGTCGCACCGGCTGGTCGCCGAGCTGCTCGGCCCCGGTTCGGGAACGGTGCTGGACATCGGTACCGGGACCGGGATCGCCGCGGGCGCCCTGCGGGAGTTGGGTTACACACCGATCGGGATCGACCTCTCGCTGGATCAGTTGCAGGTTGCCCTCCCGCGGCTGCCCGTGCTCGCGGGTGACGCGGCCCGGCTCCCGATCGCCTCGGGCGTGGTCCACCGGGCGTTCAGCACGTTCGTCTCGTCCGACCTCGACGACTTCGCGGGAGCCGTCCGCGAGGTCGTCCGGGTACTGGCTCCCGGCGGCCGTTACGTGGCCGTGTGCGT
>Ga0265334_10000913_pt1 | contig 14757 bp, 12 predicted proteins | sample 42023metaG_FD_192442 | JGI IMG/M metagenome (GOLD analysis project Ga0265334, IMG submission 192442) | Rhizosphere microbial communities from Carex aquatilis grown in University of Washington, Seatle, WA, United States - 4-20-23 metaG | ecosystem: Host-associated > Plants > Roots > Rhizosphere... | reverse complement strand
GGAGGCACGATCACGCTGCGGCTCCCTGGCATTGCGGAAGCTGGACGATGACCTCGCGGTCCTGCTCGGCCTCCGGCAGCAGCAGCTGGCCACCGGGTCCCAGGTCGGCGACCCGCCCCGGGTAGTGCGCGCCGTCACCGACGACGGTGATCCGGCCGGCCGGGACGCCCAGCGAGACCAGGACGGACTCCACGGCCTTGGCCCGGTTCAGCGAGAGCGGGCCGTTGACGGCGTCCCCGCCCTCGCTTGAGGTGCTGCCGATCAGCTTGATCGGCTCGGTTCCCTGCTTGAGTACCGATGCCAGGTTGCTCAGCGTCTGCCTTGCCTCCGAAGGGTCGCGGAAGCTGGAGAGCCCGACGTTGAAGCCGACCGAGCCGGCGTCGCTGAGCACCGTGGTGCCGCAGCTCTTGAAGACCGGCGGAGCCGGCAGCGGAACGGTCGCCACGGCGGGCAGCCCCGGCATTTCCTGGTTGGTATTCGGTGTCGGGTCAACCGTGACGCACGCGCCGCCCGCCGTCACGATCGCCGCCCACTGCGCGGCCACGTTCTGGCGTTCTGGCTGGTCCAGAACGGCCTGCGGCGCGGCGGTGTAGCCGAAGCCGGACAACAGCACGTGCCGCCCGGCCAGCGGAGGTATCAGGCCCTTGTCGTGCAGGAAGCTCACCACGTCGCTCGGCGGCGACATCAGCATGCCGGGCACCTGGTACTCAAGCAGGCCGGCCGTCTGCAGGCCCGAGTCGATGACGATGATGTTCCCGCCCGCCGTCGTCGCGCCCGCGGCGTAGCTCAGCGCGGTGAGCAGGTCCGCCTGTGGCGCGACAGCGCGCATTTTCGCTCCGTCGACGAGACCCTCCACCCCGGTCACGTAGCTGTTGAGTGCATCGGTGTACGCGCCGCCGTTCTTGGCGTTCGTGGTGAACGGCGCCACTGGGAACACCTTCGGCTTGCCGTCAATCCGGATCAGCCTGATCTGCTGGTGGTCGATGGCGGCCGTCTGGATCAAGGTCGCGGTCGCTGTGGGGAACTGGATTCTCGGCACGTTCGACCGCTCGCCGACCACGATCGTCAGCGGCGCGGCCCCGCTGGACAGGCAGTTGCCAGGGACCGGCGGAACCGGACCAGGAGCCGGGCTATGCGAGGAGCTGCAGCCCGCGAGGACTACCGCGAGCAGCCCGAGGGCGGTGAGCGCCAGCCGTGGTGCGGGCGCGGCGGTCCGGGTGAGGGGAAGTCCGGTGCGCGGCAAGGTCAGCCTCCGTCTGTGCCTGCTGGGTGTCGCGGGGTGTGCGGCGGCGGGAGTGCTAATCCGCCAGGATGGAGTCGGTGAGCGACAGGCTTCTCAGTCGCTTGATGAGTTGCGTGCGGGCCAGCTCCTTCAGCTCGTCGGCCAGCTCGTCCAGTTCCTCGATCGTCGAGGCGCAGACCTCTTCCGCCGCTTGCTTCTGGTGGTCGAAAGCATCGCGCTCCGCCTCAGCGTCGGCGACGGCGCGTGCGCCGGCCGCTTGCCGCTTGATGGCGCCCTCGTGGGCGCGCACCGCCTGCTTGAAATCCCGGTGCAGCGGATTGTGGTTCAGGTAGCTGCCGACGATCGCCGCGGCCCCGGTCGCGTAGTAGAACGCGGCGAACATCGCGGCGCCCGGCAGCGTGTTCTGGAAGCTGGTCTGCGCCGGGACCAGCGTGTCGCTGCCCGTCGGGAGGATATTGCCCGACGAGGAACCGCCGCTGACCTTCCACCGCACCCAGAACGCCATCACGCCGAGCGAGAACCACAGCACCGCGCACACCGGGAACAGGACCGGGTGATTCGACCGGGTGCCGGCTTGGCGGTCCCGGAGGAAGATGCCGAGGTAATGCGCGAGCATGAGCGCCATCGCGGTGAAGCCGGTCACCAGGATGACCAGGAGCCTGCCGTCCAGATCGGGCAGTACGCGCTCCATCACCTGGTAGAACGCGGTGAAGTCGGCCAGACCGGCGAGCAGCACCGCCACGAGGTAGAACCACGCGACCGCGGACCGCCCGGCCAGCAAGCTGGGGTTGGAGTGCTCGGCCTGATGCCACTTGCCTTCGTCGTCCTCGCCGCTCAGCCGGTTCCCGGCGGCGGTACGGGCGGTAAGCGTCTCGGTTACCCGGTGGTCATGAACCTGCTGCAGGTTCTGCTGGTGCAGCACCACGGCCTCGGCCTTGCGCCGCAGTTGCTTCAGCCAGCCCAGGTAGTCCGCGAGCTCCCGCTTCACCTGCGCGGTCCACTGCTTGGCCCTGCGCTGGATGTGCTTGTCGAGCAGCTTCTCGTGCGCCTCGTCTACCGAGCCGGGGGGCAGCTCGTTGATCTCGCTGATCACCCAGCGGCGCTGCGCCTCCTTGTCGACCGGGGTCGGCCGAAACGGCGTGATACCGGACGGCTGCGGCGCGTACTGATGGCCGGCCGCACCCGTGCGTCGCCACGGACGCCACCAGAGCCACCCGGTCCACTGGCGCCTGCGGCCCTGGCCGGACGCGCCGAACGGGACACCGTTCACTGGAACCTCCCTATCGGGCCCCGCCCCATCAGGCCCCTCCGAGCGCGACAGGACCCCAGGTCACCCATTCGGGCAGCCCGGGATCGGTGAGCTTGAGCAGTTCGAGCAGTTCGACGTTGCGGCGGTGGGTGTGCGTCAGCCCACTGAAGTACCTGGCCTTGCGCTGCTCGTAATAGGCGACGACCTCCATGCCACTCGCCTGGGTCGCCTGGAGCTTGCTGGCTAGGGCGCTCTGAGCCTTGCCCGCCGCCGAGGCCATGTCGGTGAGCCGCTCGCTGATGTCTTCGAGCTCGCTGCGCGCCGTCCGGAACTTCTCTTCCCGCTCCCGCGTACGACGCCGCCTGACCAGCTCTTCCGGATGCTTGGCCTTCTTCTCGCCGAAGGTGTAGGCGGTCGCCTCTGTGTCGGTCAGCGGCTGGCTGAGCTTTTCCACCTCGTCTTGGGCGGCGGTCTGCCGCACCAGCAGCTTCTGACGCTGGGTATCGGCTTCGCGCAGTGCCTCGAGGAGCTGGCCCCGCTCGTTCAGGTAAAGCTTGTACAGCGCGGCGAGGTGCTGATTTCGCCGATTAAACAGTTCGTTCAGGAATGGCGTGAGGCTGATTGCCGCGGCTGCCTGGCCCGGTTCAACGTTGTTACCAGGTGGCAGGGCCAGCTGCTGGCCGGGCGCTATGCCTCGCTTATGGTGACGTGGCACAAGGGGAAGATGCCGCCTGGCGTCCTTGCGGCCACATTTGTAATCTTCTCGTCGGTCGCGGGCGCTGTAGAACAGCGGTCCCATGGGCGGACCGGCCGCTCCATTCCGGTCTGCCGCCATACTCACCCCCAAGGCGATGAGCCGTTAATTGCGATTGCTCGCTAGTCCCTTGTTTTTGACGTTAGCTCGCGCTGGTTAAACGTGCAAATGTTGCATTTTGGGAATTAATTGTCGCCTTGTGTGCGATCCCCTTGCATGAAGGAATCGATGTTCCAGGCTGATAACTGACGGTGAAATGTGGAGATAAATGCCAGGACAAAGTACGATTTGCCGTCGATACTTTCGCGAATACCCCGACGATTGCCGGCGTCAAATTACGGATAAGACGGGAAGGAAACTCTCTATTCCTCTTATTGAGCAGCAGCCCCACGAGTTCCATTGCCAGGGGGAAGAGAAATGGAAGGGAAATGGCAGAAAACTGTCAGGCGCTTTCGCGTCGCACGAGCTCAGTGGGCAGGATCACGGCCGACGGCTCGCCGCCGTCGATCGCGGTGAGCAGCAGCCGGACCATCTCGCTGCTGATCCGGGGGTACGGCTGCCTGATCGTGGTCAGCGCGGGCCGGGCGGCGACCGCGGCCGACGAGTCGTCGAACCCGCCGATGGCCACGTCTTCCGGCACCCGGCGGCCGGCCCGGCGCAGCGCGTTCAGCGCCCCGACCGCCATCACGTCCGATGCGACGAACACGGCGTCCAGTTCAGGGCGCCGCTCGAGCAGCTTGGTCATCGCCCGCTCGCCGGAGTCCTGGGTGTAGTCGCCCTCCTCGACCAGGGACTCGTCGAACGACCCGCCGATCACGTCCCGGTACCCCTCAAGCCGGCCGCGCCCACCCGAGGTGTCGAGTGGCCCGGTGACGGTGGCGATCCTGGTCCGGCCGGCCTGCCGCAGGTACTCCACCATGGTGCGCGCGCCGCCGCGCTCGTCGGCCGCCACGTAGGAGACCTTCGACTCGAAGCCGAGCGGCGCGCCGCAGGCGACGCAGGGCACGCCCGCCGAGCCGAGCAGGCCGAGCAGCGGGTCGCCGGCGTGCGCCGATACCAGCAGCGCACCGTCCACGTGACCCGCCGCGAGGAAGCGGGCGATCCTGGCGCGCTCCGAGTGGGACGCGGCGATGCAGACGAACAGCCCGATGTCGTGCTCGGCGAGCGCCTGCGTGCAGCCACGCAGCAGCACCGCGAAGTTCGGGTCGGCGAACAGCCGCTCGGTCGGCTCCGACAAGATGAACGCGACCGACCCCGAGCGCTGGGTGACCAGCGACCTGGCGTGCTGGTTGACCACGTAGCCGGTCTTCTTGATCGCCCGGTTCACCGCGTCCAGGGTGACCGGCGACACGTAGTGACCGCCGTTCAGCACCCGGGACACGGTGCCGCGAGAGACCCCCGCCTCCGCCGCCACGTCTTCGATCGTGGGACGCCGCCTAACGTTCATACCCCTGTTCTACAGCCAACTCGTCACTGCTTGACCGCGCCGGACGCAAGGTCGGTGCGCCAGTACCGCTGCAGCCCGAGGAACAAGATGATCAGCGGGATGATGGACAGCAGCGACCCGGTGACCACCAGGCTGTACAGCGCGGGCGCAGACGACCCGCGGTTGAGCAGCGTGTAGAGGCCGACGGTGATCGGGAACTTGTTCTCGTCGCTGAGCATGATGAACGGCAGCAGGAAGTTGTTCCACACCGCGACGAACTGGAACAGGAAGATCGTCACGAGGCCCGGCGTCATCATCGGCACCGCGATGCGCGCGAACAGCGTGCCCTCCGGGCAGCCGTCCACCCGGGCCGACTCGATCACCTCGTCGGGCACCGCGGCGCTGGCGTAGATCCGGGCCAGGTAAATCCCGTACGGCGACAGGATCGACGGCAGCAGCACCGACCAGTAGGTGCCGGTGAGGCCCACCTTGGCGAGCAGCAGGTACTGCGGAAGCGCCAGCACCACCGGCGGCACAAGCACCCCGGCAAGCAGCAGGTTGAACAGCGTCTGCCGCCCGCGGAACTGGAACTTGGCGAGCGCGTAGCCGGCCATCGCGGACACCGTCATCGACAGCAGCGCGCCGCCGCCCGCGTACAGGGCGGTGTTGAGCATCCAGTGCCAGAAGACGCCGTCCGCGTACGACGACAGGTCGCGGATGTTCGACCACAGTGACCCGTTGGGCTCGAGGGTGAACGTGTTGAACAACTGCGCGTTGTTCTTGGTCGACGCGATCAGTACCCAGGCGACGGGCAGCAGGCAGTACACCGCCCCGAGCAGCAGGATGACGGTGGGCACCACCGCCGTCCGCCGATTCCGGGCCCGGCGGCTGCCCGCCCGGGCTGCCCTGCCCGCGGCGGATGGCTCCCCGGTGAGCGCGCCCGCGGTCCGTGTCAGTGCCATCGCGGCCTCACCGCCCCTGGAAGATGCGCTTGCTGCTCGCCCGGAGCAGGAAGAACGAGCCCGCGAACATCGCCGCGGCGATGATCACCGACAGCGCGGCCGCCTCGTAGGCGTTGTTGTCGTTGAACGCCAGGTCGTAGACCCGCATCAGCGGCATCCAGACCGGGGAGATCGTGTTGGTGAGCGGGGAGAGGACCTGCGGCTCGTTGAACACCTGCAAGGTGGCGATGAGCGAGAACACCCCGGTGAGCACCAGGGCCGGGGCGATCATCGGGATCTTGACGCGCAGCGCGATCTGCGGCTGCGACGCCCCGTCGATCCGCGCTGCGTCGTAGAGCTCCGACGGCACCGCCCGCAGCGCCGTGTACATGACGATCATGTTGAACCCGGTGCCGCCCCACACGCCGATGTTCGCCACGGAAAGCAGCGTCACGTGCGTGGCGAACAGGTTGGGCATGGACAGCCCGACCTTGCCGAGGATCGTCGGGAACGGCGACACGGTGGGCAGGTAGAGAAAGCCCCACAGCAGCGAGGCGATGACCGTGGGCACGGCGTACGGCAGGAAGATCGCCAGCCGGCTGAACCGCTGGGCCCGCACCCGCGCCGCGTCGAGGAGCAGCGCGAACAGCAGGGCGAGCCCGAGCATCACCGGGACCAGGATCACGGCGTAGATGACAACGCGGCCGAGGGAGGAGAGGAACGCGGCGTCCGTTAGGGCGGCCGTGTAGTTGCTCAGCCCGGCGAACACCTGCCGCCGGGCGCCGGCGCCAAGCCCGAGCCCGGAGACCTGGGTCTTCTCCAGGGACAGGTACAGGGTGTAGCCGATCGGGATGAGCAGCGTCAGCGCGTACAGGACGGCGGCGGGGGCGACGAAGGCGTACGGCGCCACACGTGGCGCCGTACGCTGCTTCGGTTGCTTCACGTCAGCCGGCCGCGACCGTGAAGCCGCTCTTCTTCATGTCGTTCACCACGGCCGACTGGACCGCCGTCAGCGGGGTGAGGAACGACCCCTTGCTCGTGGCGGCGCTGCCGAACGCGGTCTGGAACTCGCTGTACGCGACGTTCACGTCCGGGCCCCAGGTGACCTGGGCGGCCGCGGCCGCGTACTGCTTCGCGAGGGTCCAGAACTCCGGCTGGTTGCTGAAGTACGACGGTGCCGTCGTGAGCGCGGCCTCCGCGGCGTTGTCCGCCGGGTAGATGCCGCCGTCGGACACCAGCGCGGCGGTGGCCGCGGGATCGGTGTTCAGCCAGGCGATGAACTGGGCGGCGGCCTGCTGGTTCTTGGACGCGGCCATCACCGCGGTGGACGAGCCGCCCCAGTTGCCGACCACGTTAGCGCCCGCGGTCCACTGCGGCAGTTCGGTCATCTTCCACTTGCCCGCGCCGGACGGCGCCGTGGTCGGGAAGTCGCCGGGCGCCCAGACGTCGGAGACCCAGGCGATGTACTTGCCGTCGTTCATCCCCTTGTTCCAGGCGGCGGTCCACTGCGGCTGGTTGTCCACGCCGCCGGCGGCGATCAGGCCCTGCCAGTACGAGGCGACCTTCTGGCTGGCGACGTCGTCGATGCCGACGGTCCAGGTGCTGCCGGAGGCGGACCACCACTGCGCGCCCGCCTGCTGTGTCAGGCCGGCAAACTCACCGGGGTCGACGCTGGAGAACGAGCCGAGGAACACGCCAGGTGCCTCGGCGTGCAGCTTCGTGGCGTCCGCGGCGAACTGCGCCCAGGTGGTCGGGACGGTGAGCCCGTACTTCGTGAAGAGGTCGGCGCGGTAGAACAGCGCCATCGGCGCGGCGTCCTGCGGGATCGCGTAAAGCGAAGAGCTGCCCAGCGTCACCTGGTTCCAGTTGCCGGCGGGGAAGTCGCTCTTCAGGTTGCCGTCGTATTTCGAGATGTCGGCCAGGTAGTTGTTGGAGACAAGCGTGGGCAGCACCTGGTACTCGACCTGCGCGATGTCCGGCGGGTTGCCCGCCTTGGCGGCGGTGAGCAGCTTGGTGAGCAGGGCGTCACCGCCCGCCTGGACCTGCACCTGCACCTGGATGTCCGGGTGCGCCTGGTTCCAGAGCGCGACAACCTTGTCGATGTTGGGCACCCAGGTCCAGAAGGTCAGCGTGACCTTCTGCCCCGACGCGGCCGCGGACGAGCTGCCGGCGGCGGTCGAGCCGGCGGCGGACGGGCCGGACGCCGGGGGAGTGGAGCTGCCCGACGAGGAACAGCCGGCGGCGGAAAGCACGGCGAGCGCGGCGCTGGCGAGGGCCAGGCCGGCGGTCCCGGTGGCGCGTCGGCGCCGCCGGCTTGGGGTTGACTTCATGGTCCCTCCGCGGTGAGAGATCGCAGGTGATTATGCACATTTGCCCCGGTCGCCGCAATTGACGCGAACGCCGGATCATGTCTGTGAACGCTCCCAGAGTTAACCTGCCAATCAGGCTTGTCAAGAGGTGCAGTGCACTGCTTTCATTCAGGTATTCGTCTGGGAGCGATCCCAGATCTCCACCTGGAAGAACGCGGAGTTTGCCATGCATTCACGCTGGCCACGGCTGGAGCGGCTCGCCTACGGCGGGGACTACAACCCCGAGCAGTGGCCGCGGGAGGTGTGGGAGCAGGACGTGGCGCTGATGCGCGAGGCCGGCGTCACGCTGGTCTCGGTCGGGATCTTCTCGTGGGGCATGCTCGAGCCCCGGCCGGGGGAGTACGACTTCGGCTGGCTCGACCAGGTGCTCGGCCTGCTACACGATGCCGGGATCGCCGTCGACCTGGCCACTCCGACGGCGGCGCCGCCGCCCTGGTTCCTAAACCGGCACCCCGAGTCCCGCCCGGTCACCCGCGACGGCCTCGTGCTCGGCGGTGGCTCACGGCAGGCCTACTGCCCGTCGTCGCCCGCCTACGCCGCGGCCGCGGCCGGGATCACCCGCGAGCTCGCTGGGCGGTACGGGTCCCATCCCGCCGTCGTGCTCTGGCACGTCAACAACGAGTACGGCGCCCCCACCGGCGAGTGCTACTGCCCGGTCTCCGCCGCGGCGTTCCGCGGCTGGCTGCGCGAGCGGTACGGCGACCTGGACACGCTGAACGAGCACTGGGGGGCCGGCTTCTGGTCGCAGCGGCACGGCGACTGGGACGAGATCGACGCGCCGCGCACCTCCACCACCGTGGTGAACCCCGCGCAGCGGCTTGACTTCGCGCGGTTCAGCTCCGACGCGCTGCTTGCCTGCTTCCGGCGCGAGCGGGACATCCTGCGCGAGCTGTCGCCCGGCATCCCGGTCACCACGAACTTCATGGCCACCAACTGCAAGAGCACCGACTACTGGCGCTGGGCGCCCGAGGTCGACGTGATCTCCAACGACAACTACCTGCTCGCGGAGAAACCGGACGGCTACCTGGACCTGTCCATGTCGGCCGACATGACCAGGTCGCTGGCCGGCGGCGGCCCGTGGCTGCTGATGGAGCACTCGACGAGCGCGGTGAACTGGCACCCGCGCAACATCGCCAAGCGCCCGGGTGAGATGCGCCGCAACTCGCTCGCCCACCTGGCGCGAGGCGCGGACGGGCTCCTGTTCTTCCAGTGGCGGGCCAGCCGGATCGGCGCGGAGAAGCACCACTCGGCGATGCTGCCGCAGGGCGGCACCGACACGCGGGTCTGGCGCGAGGTCGTCGCCCTCGGCGCCGAGCTGGCGTCCCTGGCCGGCCTGCGCGGGACGGTGGTCGAGCCGGACCTGGCCCTGCTGTGGGACTGGGAGTCGTGGTGGGCGCACGAGCTCGAATGGCGGCCGAGCGTCGACCTCGGCTACCTGGACCAGGTCCGGGCCTGGTATGAGGCGACCTTCCGGGCCGGCCTGACCGCGGACTTCGCCCACCCGGAGGCCGACCTGAGCCGGTACCGCCTGGTCATCGTGCCGTCGCTGTACCTCGCCACCGAGCGGGCCGCGGCGAACCTGCGCCGCTACGTCGAGGCGGGCGGCACGCTCGTCGTCTGCTGCTTCTCCGGTATCGTCGACGAGCGCGACCGGGTATACCCCGGCCCCTACCCGGGAGCGCTGCGCGATGTCCTCGGCCTGACCGTCGAGGAATGGCTGCCGCTGCGCGCCGGCGAGCGCGTCACGCTGACCTGGCAGGAGCCGGGGATCGCCGCGGTGGCCGCCGCCTGGCCAGCCACGGCCGACGGCGGTAATGCCCGCCCCGCCCTCACTGGGCACATGAGCACCGGGCCCACGGGCACAGCCGACGTGTGGACGGAGGCGGTGATCCTGGCCGGCGCCAAGCCGGTCGCCTGGTACGCCGACGGCCCGGCGGCGGGCGGCCCGGCGATCACCCGGCACGACCTGGGTGCCGGCCGGGCCTGGTACCTGTCCGCCCGCGCCGACGCGGCGACCACCGCCGCCCTCCTCGCCGCCGCCTGCGAGTCGGCCGGCCTCACTCCTCCGGCCGCGCCAGCAGACCCGGCCGCGCTGCCCATCGACCAGGCCCCCGGCGGCTGGCCGCACGGCCTGGAACTGGTCCGCCGCACCGACGGGCAGCGCCGCGTCACCACGCTCATCAACCATGGCGTCAGCGCCGCGGCCGTCCGGCTGGCGGGCCGTACCGTCACTGTTGCCCCAGGGGACGTCCAGGTGCTCACCGAGTGACCCAGCACCGTTCCATCGACTCCCGAAAGCCAGTCGCCTCCATCGACACCCGAAAGCCAATCGTCGTTCTGCCCCTGCGGACGCGGGGCGGCGCAGCCGCTAACGGTAAGGACGCCTGACCGTAGGGATCCTCTCTCTTGTCTCGCCCGCAACGGCAGTCACAAAAATCTCTAGGGCAGCGTAACCGTCCCCGGGGAGCGCCGGCTTTGCATAGCCCAGGACCACGAATCCTCGCCTTTGCATAGCCGGTGGCTGGACATTCGGTACAAATCGAATGTGATCATGGGGCTCCGCTATGCAAAGGCGGCCGAACGTGGTCACCAGCTATGCAAACCAATGCGAACAGGGGGTCGGTGGCCGGGCCAAGGAGCTGGGAGCGGAGTAGTCAGGATCTTCCGCCTCGACTCCTCGACCTCAGCACCACCCGCAAGCGCGATGACACCACCGGTCATGTCGTAGGACGCTCGCCGCCCGGCCGGGAAACCCCGGCTACGCCAGCTCGAGCAGCAGCTCGGCGAGCTCGCCCGGGCGGTTGATCGGGATCATGTGATCGGTGTCGATCTCGCGGTACTGCCACGCCGGGTCGGCCTTCGCGTGCTCGGCGGCCCGCCAGAACGCGCTCGCCCCGGTGCCGGCGCCCGTGTCGGTCACTGGGCGCGGCTCCTGCAGCGCCTTGACGTAGGTCCGGGTGAACGGGTACTCCTCGAGCGGCTTGCGCAGCCGGACCGGCTCGGTGAAGCAGCCCACCGGGTGCCACGACCGCCGTGCGGTGAACCATTCGACCTGGGAGTCGTCCTCGAGCGGCCGGTACAGCGGCTCGATCAGCCACTGGCTGCCCGGCCCGATCGCCGACGCGCCGTAGGGCGCGCCGGTGAGGTCTTTGAGCGACTGCCCGTCGGCGGGCTTGAACGCGTCCAGGTAGACGAGGTGAGCGACCCGGTCGGCGACGTGCTCGAGCGCGCCGGTGACCACCATGCCGCCGTATGAGTAGCCGAGCAGCACGATGTCGGTGAGGTCCTCGTACAGGATCGTGTTCACCACGTCGGTGACGTGCGTGGTCAGGTTCACCTGCGGCGAGGCCAGGTGAACCCGCTCCCCGATCCCGGTCAGCGACGGGGTGAACACCTCGTGGCCCGCCTCGCGCAGCGGCCCGCGCACGTACTTGAACCCGTAGGAGCCGCCCCACGCGCCGTGCACCAGAACAATCGTCGTCATGCGCGGACGTTAGCCCCGCCCGGCGCCGCGCCGCAATGTGCCGCAGGACGGTAATCGCGCCTTCGGCATGAGGGCCCGCGGCCAAATCTGGTGGTGCGTCCCGTGATGCCACGCCACCAGGCAGCGGCCGATGCTTGCCATGTTGTCAGGCACCCGGGGCTCGATGGGGATCCCGGGGCAGTGAGTTCAGGCCCGGCGTCAGGGCCACAGTCTCAAGGAGGGCACATGAAACCGGGGACCAACAGGGTACGCAGGCTTCGCCTGGCCGGGACGAGGGGCACGCGCGCGGGCGTGCTCGGAATCGCGGGCACGGCCGCCGCGGCAGCGATCGTCGGGCTGGCGGTGCCGGCCGGCGCGACGCCTCTGACGGCGCAGCCCGCCGGAGGCAGGTGGGGCACCGAGCACTTCCAGATGATGAACACCACAACGAGCCAGACCTCGAACTCGGGCCCGGTCATCGCCTACGGCGTGTTCACCGCTCCGGGAACCGACTACCAGAACCCGAACGGCACGGACACGTTCGTGTTCCCCAATGGCACGATTAGCGTGATCCACACCCCGACACCGGGGACATCGCAGCAGTCGTTCAACGACAAGACGTGCATGTTCAGCTACTCAGAACAGGGCACGTTCAAGCTGGCAGGCGGCACCGGCACGTACCGGCACGTCGCCGGCCACGGCACCTACGCGCTGTCCGTCATCGGCATCGGCGCCAGGCTCGCCAACGGCACGTGCAACCCGTCGGACACCGCTCCGGCCGCCGCGCAGCAGCAGCTCATCCAGGCCGTCGGCCAGGTCCGGCTGCACTAACGGCGCGAACTGACTGCTGGCTATCATCAGGTGCAATGAGGGATTTGGTGCTGTTCGTGACCGTATTTGGTCGGAACAGCACCCAATCTTTTTCGTCTGTGACGGCTGGGACGGAACTACACGCGTGGGGGCCTGACGTTGCTGCGCTGCTGCGACGCGTGCGCAGGCTGCGGCGCGAGCAACTGCCGCGCCGAGTTCCGCCGTCGGCCTTACGTGGCTCCGCCGTCGGCCTTGCGTGCCTCAGCCCGGCAGGTGCGCCTCGATGGCGGCGAGCACCTCGGGGTCATCGGGCACGGTCCGCGGCCGGAACCGGGCCACCACCGCGCCGTCCGGCCCGATCAGGAACTTCTCAAAGTTCCACTGGATGTCGCCCGCGTCGCCTGAAGCGTCGGGCACCGCGGTCAACTCGGAGTAGACCGGGTGCCGTTCCGGCCCGTTGACCTCGATCTTCTCGAACATAGGGAACGTCACGCCGTAGGTCATCGAGCAGAATTCCTCGATCTCCTCCGCCGAACCCGGCTCCTGCCCGCCGAACTGATTGCACGGGATCCCGACCACGGAAAAGCCGCGCGGCGCCAGCCGCGCGTGCAGTTCCTCGAGGGCGGTGTACTGCGGCGTCAGCCCGCACTTAGAGGCGACGTTCACCACGAGCAGGGTCTTGCCCGCGAGCGCGCCAAGCGATGAGTCTTCCCCGCCGAGGGTCTTCAGTGGAATGTCGTAGATGCTCACGGCCCAACGCTACCCGTGCGCCGCACCGTCGCCGCCAACGTGGGCCGAAGAGCGGGCGCGCCGAAGTTGGGGTGAGCCCACAAGCAGTATTGCCCCCGCCAGCACCAAGACTTAGACTGAACATTCAGTCAAACCAGAAGACCGGCAAACGGAGCAAACGGAAGAGGCGCCCGGTGCTCACCCAGGCCAACAGCAAGCTCGCCGACATCATCGCCGAACAAGAAGCCATCTTCGTCAAGCGCCAGCCAAGCTCCGCCGCCCTGGCCAGCAGGGCCAAACACGTGCTGGCCGGCGGGGTCACCTCAAGCTGGCAGATCACCACGCCGCAGCCCGTCTGGCTCAGCCACGGCGCGGGCGGCAAGGTCTACGACGCGGACGGCAACGAGTACGTGGACCTGCACGGCGGCTATGGTGCCGCCCTGGCCGGGCACGCCCACCCCGCTATCGTCGCGGCCGTCAAGGACCAGGTGGGACGGGGCACCCACTTCGCGCAGCCGACGGAGAACGCGATCGCGGTGGCCGGCGAACTGGCCCGGCGCTGGGGGCTGCCGCGCTGGCGGTTCGCCAACTCCGGCACCGAGGCCACCATGGACGCCGTCCACCTGATGCGCTCCTACACCGGCCGGGACCTGATCATCAAGGTCGAGGGCGGCTACCACGGCCACCACGACTCGGTTCAGGTCTCCGTCATGCCGAACCCGGCCGAGGCGGGCCCGCGAGGCCGGCCGCACTCGGTCCCGTCCTCGTCGGGCATCCCCGAGGCGATCACCAGGCTCACCCTGGTCGCCCAGTTCAACGACCTGGGCAGCGTCAAAGGCCTCCTCGAGGAACACCCCGGCCAGGTGGCCGGCATGATCGTCGAGCCGGTCATGATGAACGCCGGGATCATCCACCCGCTGCCCGGCTACCTGGCCGGCCTGCGCGACCTCCTGCACGACCACGGCGCGCTGCTCACGTTCGACGAGGTCAAGACCGGCCTCACCGTCGGCCCCGGCGGCGTCACCGCGCTGTCGGGGGTCACCCCCGACATCGTCTGCCTCGCCAAGTCGCTCGGCGGCGGGGTGTCGGTCGCCGCGGTCGGCGGCTCGGATGACCTGATGGACCACGTGGCGGCCGGCCACTACGAGATGGTCGGCACCTTCAACGGCAACCCCCTCGCGATGGCCGCGGCCCGCGCGATGCTGACCGAGGTCGCCACCGAGGCGGCCTACCGGAGGATCGAGGGCCTGCGGCAGCGCGCCGCCGCCGGCATCACCACGGCGATCGAGGACTACGGACTGAACGGGAGCGTGGTAACCGCGGGCGCGAAAGGCTGCGTCGTCTTCGCGGAGCAGCCGGTCAATGACTACCGCGGCTTCCTCGCCGTCGACGACTCCCTCAGCCACGCGCACTGGCTGTTCCAGCACAACGGCGGGGTCTTCCTGCCGCCCTGGGGCAAGATCGAGCAGTGGCTGATCTCCGTCCAGCACGACGAGGTGGACATCGACCGGCTCATCGGCAACTTCCGCGCCTTCGCCGCCGAAGTTGGCGCCGCCGAAGTTGGCGCCGCCGAAGTTGGCGCCGCCGAAGTTGGGCCTGCGGCCATTCGCGGATAGCGCATACCTCCGCAACCCATTCTTTACCGACAAAACCTTGCCCGGCACCTCTACCGAGAGTTCAATTGACCGAACATTCAGTCAAGTGAGGCAGGGGCGGGACAGCATTCGTTAACACGAAGGAGGCGGCGGCCGTTGGTACACCCTCGTGAAGGCT
>Ga0265334_10000912_pt1 | contig 14766 bp, 13 predicted proteins | sample 42023metaG_FD_192442 | JGI IMG/M metagenome (GOLD analysis project Ga0265334, IMG submission 192442) | Rhizosphere microbial communities from Carex aquatilis grown in University of Washington, Seatle, WA, United States - 4-20-23 metaG | ecosystem: Host-associated > Plants > Roots > Rhizosphere... | reverse complement strand
AAGCGTCGCGCTGCGTTTGCGCTGATGTCTCTCGCGACAAAATCCAGGATCACGTTCCTTTCGCCCCGTCCACGTCCAGTTCACCTTCGATGGTTCAGGCTGTCGCCTGCTCGGCTGGGACGCTACGGGCCGACCGGGCTGATGCTCTGCTCGCCGTCCTTGCGGGGACCAAGGCGATGATCCGCTGCGCCAGCAGCAAATTGACGCAGTCGTCGCAAAGGACACCGATGCCATCGTATTTCTCGCTGGCAGTCCACGAAGCAACCATCCGGTCGGCGTCGAGACACTCAAACGACCGCGCGCTCGCACAGTGACGGCTGCCGAGCGTCGGGTACAGACGCATCCTCTCGGTGGCTTGGCGCTCGACGGAGGCAAGAAGACCATCGTCGTCCTCGTCCTCGGTATCCGCGGAACCGTACCAGCCGGCCTTGGTCTCCATGTCCATCATGGCGCGCACTACGGCAAGCAGTTCCTGCCGCGCGGCCACCTGCTGCCTGCGAGCAGCCGGGTCGATCGGTTGGCAGTCCTGCATCCTGTGCTCCGCTGTAGCGCGCGCACGCTGGAGCACACGGTACGGCTCGCCCAGCGCGTCCGCTCGCTGCTGGTGAGCAGCGACGTCGGCCTTGCGCTCCGCGGCGCCCTCGGTCGTGTGCTCCCAGGTGACGCAAAACCCGTCGGACACTTTCTCGCAGCAGATACACGGTCTCGACGGTCGCAGCGAGCTGCTTCGTCTGGACACGGTGACCGCGCCTCGGATGCCCGCGCTGCTTTGCATTTGAGGTAAAAACCAGACACAAGGTCTGGCTCTTGGGAGGCACCTCACGATTTTCGTTCGAGTCGCCGGGCAATTGCTGCGAAATGCTTTGTTCTTCTGACAATCTTTGCGGGATCCATGATGCGGAGTATCCTCAACGTCCATAGAAGAATATTTTAGTGGGCAATTGACCAAAAAGCGCAGAGACGAAAACGTCCCCTGACACGAAGCGCGCGGAGGGCGAGGGGGGTGTGACTTTGCGAACGGGGATCTACGTACCAGTCACGCACTTTCGATCGGGGCAGATTGAACGCCTGCGGAGTCATCTTCGGTTCGGCGGATCACAAGCCCGCAGAGTCCGCGAGGTCACTTTCGATCCGGCAGATCAAAAGCTCGCGAAGTCACTTTCGATCCGGCATATTGAACGCCTGCGGAGTCACTTTCGGTCCGGTGGATCAAAACCCGCAGAATCCGCGGGATCACTTTCGATCCGGCGGATCAAAAGTCCTCGAAGTCAGGGCGATGATCTTCTGCGCCAGCAGCCGATCGACGCAGTCGTCGCACAAGACACCGACGTCATCGAATTTCTCGCTGGCACTCCACGCAGCGACCATGCGGTCGGGAGTCTAGACAGTCAAACGATCGCGCGCCGGCACATTGACGGCTGCCGAGCATCGGGTACGAAGGCACCCTCTCGGTCGTGTGTCGCTCGGGGAGGACAGACCATGGTCGTCCTGCTCTTCCGCGTCCGGGGAACCGTACCAGCCTGCTGTGGTCTCCATGTCCATCATGTCACGCACGGCGGCACTCAGCTCCTGGCGCGCTGCCTGCTGCCGCAGCAGCTGTTTTGCTCGGCTGCCAGTCCTGCATCTTGCGGTTCGCTGCGACGCGCTCGCTGGAGCACACGGCACGGCTCGCCCAGCGCGCCCGGGGCACCTCACGATTTTGTTCCAGTCAGCGGCGTCGTGAGGACCAGATGTGAAGTCTGGAGACGGGCAATTGCTGCAGGATCGAGCAAACGTAGACTCGACACAAGGAGGCTTCCGTTCAACGCACCTGCGCGCATCGGATTTTGGCAAGCAGCGAACCGAAATGTCATCCTCGTGCCAGCTGTGTCAGGGTCTCTGGCTTGGAGGGTGTCGGTCAGGCGTGCGATCTGTCACCGAAACGTGGCAGGCGCGTTGGAAAGACGCTGCGATGCCAGCGGCATCGTCGGCATCCACGAGCGGGTGTGACGTTGTCGTCCTGGGCTGCGCCCGCTGTGCCGTTTTCGCACTCGGTGCGTTCTGCCTCTTTCCCGTCTTTGATTGCCTCACGGCCCTCGCGGAACTCACCGATTGTTGGCGACGGACGGATCTCATGGGAGTGGTTTCTCCGCCCTTGCTCAATGACACGGACCTCGCGTTTGTCGCTCCGGGCTCCCGCAGCCGCATGTTGGCAGATGCGTCGCTCGATCTGTGCGAACTCTTGTATTACGAACCCTTGCTCGGGCCCGAAACGAACAGTTACGGGTGGACGTTCAGTGTCTTCTGCCAGCCCTGGCGCGTCCCAATTCGCGACGTTGTGTGCGTTTTCCGGCGTTCTCTTCGTGCCCAGGTCGTCGCCGCCGTCTCGGACGTGACATCGCTGCCGACGGACGTATCTGGACTGTGCCTCGAGTATTCTGGACACGCGCAGTTCGATGCCCTGTGAAGGCGGAGACTCGCACCCCAAGCAATCGCTGTGTTCGCCTACGTCCGGATGCTGAGGAATCGTGATCTGTCTTTCATCTCTTTGTTCTCGTATGTATTTGATGTTTTTTGCCTGCCGAGCCTGCGCGATGTCCGACCACCACCAATCTCCTTCTCGCGGACAGCGAGAGTCCGAACGGAAGCCGAGCCCTCGGGGCGACGACAGTCTCGCTCCGGTCAGCAGCCAGTCGTTGAAGAAGGAAGCCGATTGCCGCTGCAGTGTCGCGTCCCTGCCAGCTGAAGAGGTTCAGCGGCTCGAGCGCTGGATGTTGCCAGTGCCGCAGTCGCGAGACGACGAGGTCTTTGCCTTCGCGAGTCGTTTTGACGTCTGGGAGTCTGAGCGCTCCGGAGCGGGCTTCCTGCTCGAGGGCCAGAAGCTGACGGAGGTCTGCAAAAACGACGACGAGCTGGTGCGTGCCGCCGGCCTGACGCACGGCGACATCGCCGGCGCCCTCGAAGGTTGCGTGCCGCGGGTACTGCGCGAGCGCGGCCGGAAGCTGCCCGAGCGCTACAAGTGGGGCCGCGACGGTTACGTCTGCGACGGCTACCAGGCGTGCCCGTTTCAGTGCGTCGCAGAGGCCGGCGGCGCGGCCAACGCGCATCGAGCGAACCTGTTTCGGGGTGACGAGCGAGTGGCGCTCGTGCGCGTGGCCGACGGCCGGACGCTGGTGTTCGACACGCTTCTCGTGCACCTCATTCGCCGTCACGGCTTCTACGAGGGTCCCGGCACGGAACACCGGGTTGACCCGGCGGCGATCATTGAGTTCTTCGGGCTTGTCCCGCGCGCCCCCGTCTGATGTGAGTATAGGAGGAGGTGTGCCCTCGGGAGTGCACGCACTAAAAAAGAGGAATACATGACCACACCGCGACTTAAGAACATGACAAGTCCAAGGCTGTGCAGAGGGATCAGCGTCCGACGGGACCGTCGCTCTCTCCTCGACGACCGCCGGGCTTCCGTCGTCCTGCAGCACCGGAGCGAGAACTACATCTCGAGCGAGCAACTCGACCTCGCGTCGGCACCTCCATGTGGGGGCCGTGGCCGGAGCTCCCGCGATTGGATATTTGTCCATCGGGTGGCCGCTTGATGGGATCCGCACAGTATCTTGATTCATGCTTCGGGCAATCCGCTTCGAATGTTCGCAATTTCGACGTCGCACATGACCCACCGCACGGCAAAAGAAGATTTATAAATCGCACATGTACATGCAACGACCACAGAGCAATAAATAGGCAAAGGTCAGTGGATCCGGCGTGTGAGCACCACGGATCGTGTGCGGGCGCAGCGTTCCAATGTCAGAGTGTTTGATCGCGTACTCTTTGCGCCGGTCAGTCGGACCAATTTTCAAACGACAAGCGCGACAGGAGCCACTGTCACCATACTTGATCTTCCATTCCACGGCCACCAGAGCCAATCCGGCTCGTTTGAAACCCTCCTCCGCCTTCTTACTGTCCGCCAACGCTTCGTCGCGCGCCGCCTTGGCCTCGTTGTACGCTGGGAGGTCCACGTGTTGCTGTATGTGCTTTTGTTGCAGCATCCAATCTGTTTGTTCGAGGTCACAAACAAAAGAAGAAGGTGTCCTTTCGCAAGAATGTGCACGGAGTTCCGGCGACCGAACGAAACCACGATCCGATAGCAATGTATGCGCAGCGCCGCCCGCCCGGCGACGAGGAGCCGGCACAGCGTTCGCCGTTCACTGTACCGTATAACACCCCTCATAAGCCCGACACCCTGGAGAAGCCCCACCCCTATTGAAATTTTCTGCGTCGATTCGATCAATTGTTAATGTTCGTCTGTTCTTCAAATGGACACGGGATTCGGAAACTGTACCCGAAAGTAGTTTATACCGTTCCCAGCTATTTTGACCTAACCTCGCTCTCGCCAGACAAGAGTCCGTGTCATTCTCGCGGTCGGAAAATCGCCGGCAACGAAAATTGGATACAACCACCAAAGGGCAGAGGCTGGACGCAACTGGTGGAGATGGTGCAGTTGCGAGACGGTGTGGCACCCAATACAAGCCCAAATTTTCACCGGACGCAGTCAAGCACGCGATGGTTGCCACACCTCGGGAACAGATGTCAAACGTCTAAAACTTCGTGTGTGATCCAAATCCATAATATCGACTGCTCGCTCTCAGCGGTCCCGCCGATCAAAAAAATATGGTGCCTTTGACACCCCGTAGAAGCCCCCATCCATACGAAAATTTCCACAAAAGTAGGGGCCTATGAGGGGTGCTCTACGGTACACCACGCCTACCTCGCGCCAGCATCCCTGTGCTCCTCGACTCGGCTCTCGCACCACGCCCGGGTCTTTTTGTTGTCAACGCAGAGATGCTGGGGACCGCGCCGATAGCACCAGGTACAGAACGCTGCCATCCGCGTTCGCGCCGGCCGCGGTTGGTTCTAATCCGACTAGATCGAACAGCCTGGTCCAGTCGTCGGGCGACAGGCGCAGCAGATCTTCCAGGTTGGCGCGGGCCACGTCGAACACGAGAGCGACGTCTCCCGGAAGCCAGCTCGGGCGCTCGCCCATTGTTCCTTCCGCAAACGTGTTCGCCGGTCGCAGGGCCTCGGTCTCAGGGCGCGGTGCTTCGGGTGCTTCGGGGTCGTCGAACACTTGTGCCTGCCCAAAGGTTTCGCTCAATCGGTCTCTCGCAGACCACGCCTCTGCCTCGGGAACGAGGACGACCAGGCGACCGCGGACGGACAGACCGAGGTCGCTCAGAGCTCGGATCGCAGCCGGGCGACGTAAGCCACGTTCCTGCCCCAGCCTGGTCGCTCGCGCTGCACCGTACCCTGGTTCGCGGAGGCACGATGCAGGGAACACGGCGTCCTGGGTGCCCTCCGCGAGAAGTTGGGCGCCGTCCGGGTCGTCCTCGGGGAGGTTCCTCCAGACGACTTGGACGAAAGACGCGTCGCATCTCTGCACGGTGCCCGTCCCCACGAGCCTTAGTATCACGGCCAGCGATTCTTGGGCCGGGCCGGCCTGGACGAGCGCTCCGACGGCTCGCTCCAGGCGATCCGGGGGCACGCGTGCCAGTGCTTCGGCCGACCAGCGCGATAGCATCTCGCGCAGCACCCGGGCCCGCAGCGCCGGGCCGTCTGACCGGGCCGTCGTGTCGATGTAACCCGGCAGCTGGGTCGGCGACTGGGTTGCGTTCTCCAGGAGCGCGGCTGCCGGGTCCGCGCGCTGAAAACATCCGCCGCCGCGCGGACCGCGCGAGAAGGCCACCGGCAGATTCTCGGGGTCCGACACGGGGTCGGCCACCCACGGCTGTTGCACCATCCAGGAGAGTGCGTCGTCCCCGCTCGCTGGATCCACGTACATGACCCGGTAGGCGAGCTGGGGTGCCGGTGGGGTGAGAAAGACGTGGGCTTCCGCCGTGCTGTGCAGCAGGTCCTCTGGGGTGCGCGTTTCCAGCAGGGCGCGGTGGGTCAAGGTGGCGAGCGCGCTGCATTCGAGCTGTGCGTTGAGCCCCGGTGCCCGTGCACGGGCCAGGAACTCTGGGAGGAGCGCGGCGTACGCGGCGAGCGCGCCGCCCTCGGGCTGGGTCTCTTCCACGGTCGCGAGTTTCGCCAGCAGCCCTTCCATGCGCTCAGCGGCTCGCTCGAGGGCGGCTTCCAGGGGAGCGCGGAAGGCCGCGCGGTGTCCCACCTGTGCGGCCACTCCCTCCCCCTGCGCGTACTCGTTGGCGGCCCCGACTCCGCCGGCGTTCCCGCCGAGCCCGTGCGAGGCCATCTCGAGTTCCTCTGGCGTTTGCGGCGCCGTCGCCGGCAGAGCGTCTGCGTACTGCGGGGACTGAAGCATGAACGGCGCGATCTCTGTCGCGACGAGGCTCAGCGGAACGAGGCCGCGGCAGCCGTACTCACACTCGGCGAGCGAAGCATACCCCCGGGCATGCGGAGAGATGCCGGTGCGGTCGAGCGGGATCTCGACGCAGTGTGGCGCGATGATGGGGTCTTTGCATCGGTACTTGGCGTCGGGGTTGCGGATGTCGAGCGCGCCGCGTCGCGGGGTGCCGAGGGCTTGCCTGGTTCTCCTAACCTTCCCCGCGGGTTGGAACATCCCGGTTTTCGGCTTCCTTCTGCTTTCTCGTGTGTGATTTTTCTTTTGCTTTCTCGTATCTGCTTGCCCCCGCCCTCGTGCAGGTCGAGGCCACCCACCGCGGAAAAATCGGCGATATTAGTAACTGGGCCCAATTTGGCCGATGTTTTGTGCAGCCAGACGCCGACGACGGCGCGAAAACCAGCGCGCCGTGTGTATGCCCCGGACATCCATCGGCCACCGGCCAGAGCTTTCAGCAGACCAGCACTTTTCCTCTGTTCAAATTCTACTGCAGAGCTGCCCTCGGCTTGAACAAAAGCGCGTGAGAGCCCTGCTCGCACAAGTCATCCACCCACGGATCTGTTCTTGGTGTCGATTCATAGGTCGTGTGGCGCTGCGTCTGAGATGGACGACTCGGGGAGAGCGGTCAGTCGTCACCACGGAAATGTCGACCGCGGGTCTCCACAACGTGGACGGCTCGTGTCCGAGGGCTTGGTTCTCCGCAGTCTCCTGCGTCGGTTGGACGGCGCGACCATGAGGACGCCGACCTGCGCCGAGAACACGCGGGAGCCCTCTCGGGGAGTCGAGACCCGGCGCCGCGCCGAAGTCGCCGGCACGACCTCTGGTGGGACCGGCCAGCCATCTGTCGGGCGCAACGCTTCTGCATCGGCGAGAGGCCCCTCGAGCTCCACGCGCACGCTCTGCACGGTAGCCTTGGGGTGCAGGCGCTCTCGCCACGCGCAGAACTCATGGGCCACCTGCGCCGCGTCGCGCCCCCGCCAGGCCACGACGTGGTGCAGGCGGTCTGGATCGGTCGTCACGGTCACGTCTGGTTCCTGCCCGCGACCCAGCTGCAGTTCGACGCGTGGACCCCCTCGTCGGACGTCAGTCAGAGCGCTCACGGCGCACCACGAGCGGGCGGCTCGACTGGACGACAACGACGAATCTGCTTGATCCGGGGGAGTGTCCAGCGGCGCCGTGGTGGCAGTCACCCGCACGCTCCGCAGAGCAACGTTCCACGTCTGGTCGTCGAAGAACACAGCGACCCGACCGATCCACGCGTGCGCGTCGCTCATGTGGTGCGTTTCCACTTCCAGCCGCCGCAGGCACGGCAGAGAGGCGCCTGGTTCTGCGTGCGGCAGACTGCCGCAGAGTTCTTGGCCGCTGTTTAGGTGCAGCGCGCGAATCGAGCGTGACCACGGTGACCCTGACAGGGTGCGCAGCGCCTCACCCGCACCGCAGCACTGCACGCGCAGACGCACGAGTCTCTTGGCCGTGGAGTTCTGCGCCAACCATCGCAGGTCCGTGGTGGCAAGCGACAGCACGCTGTGCGTCCGTGCGTCGCCGGCGACTGCGAGCTCTTCGAGTCCCTCCAACTGCGACAGTGCGCCCGCTAGAGCTGCGGCTGCCCGCATTCTCAGCTTGCCAGACGCCTTCTTTGTCTCGGCTAGAGGACCCTGAGCGTCGCCGGCCGCCTCGGTGTCTCCCTGTTCGGATCCACTATCCGGGCAGTCGTCTGGCTCATCATCGCCGCTCGTCTCGTATGGAGATTCAGAGCCGTCGTCTTCTGCGTGCCGAGCACGGTCTTCGCTGTCGGAAACGCGTCCGCTCCGGCGAATCTCTGTCTTGCGCACGACGCAATCGAGCAGGCGCAGACGTCTCAGCGAGAGCAGGTGGCCGATCCACTCGACGCGATCGAGGACGACGTCTCGCATCTCGAGCGCCCTGAGGCGAACGAGAAGACTCAGGGTCTCGTTGGCGTGCGCGATGGTGGTGCCGTCGACGGTCAGCGACACGAGATTGACGAGCAGCGGGGTGCGCGACGCGCTCAGCAGTTCCGGGGCAGAACTTGGTCCGCCGCCCCGCATCGAGAACGAGAGCCCAGACAGGGCCGCGAGCTGCCTGCGCCGTTGGCAGGCATCCAACAGAGCCAAAGCCAGGCGGTAGCACTGGGCGGCGTTCCACCAGGCGCCTCTGCCCCGTTTGTCGCAGTCGTGCGAGGGCCGAGTCCACAGGCAGCGCCAGGTGATGGAGCGCGGGCCCAGCGTCGCGAAGAAGCCGAGGTACCACGCCCGGCACAGCCTAGACAGCGTCGACACCAGCTCTTGGGCGATCAAGAACTCAGTGAGGCCGGACACGAGCAGCGCAGGCGGCCGCGTCCAGCTGAACGGTGAAGGCGACCCAGGCGTCGTCCGGACGGCTATTTCGTCCTTTGTCGCCTCTGGCGACTGCAATCCCTCTCGTCCTTCCACCGGCTGGTCTGGGACCACAGAAGACAACGGGAATGCATGCTCCGACGACATGCCGATGCCCGTGTGGTGACGAACCCGTGAATGCTAATACTGCCTTGGTTTTGGCGGGATCTGCGCGGTTGACGGGCGGCGATGGATAAGGTCCTACCTACGACGGCCGGCCCCGCTGTCTGTGTGTACGGAGTCTTGTCTTCAACGTGCGATGCGAAGCGTTTATTCTCGGATGGGCGTTACGTGTTTCTTTCTCTTCGTACCGTCACTGCACTGAGGTCCGGCGCCCATTATGAATCAGCATTTCTTGTTCCCGAAGTTCTCCCGACACCTCTGTCCTCGACGTTCAGCCAACGACAGGTCACAGCCTGTAGCCAGCGCCAGACGGGTCGGTCTGTTGTTTTCCGACACACAGCGCGTGGTCAGTGCGGTCGAACAGACGAGGGTGGTTTCCGAGAAACAGCGAGCAGCGCCCCGCCGGCACAGATCAGCAGCAGGCCCGGGACCGCAAGGCCCAGTCTGACGCGAGCAGATTCGTGGAACCAGAGGAAGTTCAACGTCATCGTGACGGCTGGGTAGCAGCTACCCAGCGCACTCACGACGGTAACGACGGCATCGCGCTGTCTCGTCGCGAGAATGTTCATGTAACCCGCGGCGGTGGACAGAACTGCGTACGTCAGTATCCAGACACTGGCGGTGCCGGGCACGCTTCCGGGCCACGCGAGTCCTGGACCACCAGCGGCCGTCAAGTGGTTGCGCAGCAAGATAGCCGCGGCGGCGGCCACTTGTACGAGTCCGTAGGCTCCCGACAGCACGGCCGGATGCAGCTGAACTGTGCTCAGCGGTTTCAGAGACGACGCCGCGACGCCCCAGCAGACAACAGCGGCCCCGGTCAGCGTCAGCCACAATGGAACATGCATGGCCTTTTTTCCCCCGGCTCGGTGAATACCGCACCAGACGCCAGTTGATTCAGATTTCGCGTGCCGGGGGCTGGCCGCTGGCGACCAGGCGGAGCTCCGCAGTGGCTTCGGCCCCAAAAAAATCCGGCCCGCGCGTCCCCTCGGTTCCTGTTCAACGAGAAAGAAAAAACACAACCGAAGCAGGGGGCAAGTATGGACACCCTAGAGACGCCAGCGCCGCCGAACAGCGGCTGTGCGGATAGAGACGATGAGATGTCGCCCGACGACCCGGTGACGCCACGCCTAACGCCCTCGCCGCCGTGCGTCGAGCAGGAGAGCGACGACGATGACAGCCCGCAAGAGACAGAGCGCGACGAAGCAGACATGTCATACGAGGAGCAGGTGGAACGAGCCGTCAAGGTTTACGCGTCGCACCTCGACAACGTCGCCAAGGACGAAGAGCTGTCACAGGTGGTTCTGCGCGAGTGGTGGCACGACCCGGACACGCAGGCGCGGCGCGCCAAGAACCCGATGAAAGCGACGAGGGCCATCCTCAACAAGTACCAGTTCAAGTTCCACGACGACTCTCTCTTCCATCAGCTGTTGCGCAAGGAGCCCAACCCGGGCGTCCTCGCCGCCTTCTTCAGGGAGCTGCGTGGTTTCCTCGCGCGCAAGTACTCGCCCGCGGCGTGGAAGGAAGAGGAGGAGGGCGGCGACGGGTTCCGGGACGAGAGCCAACAGAGGCTCGGCAACGCGATACTTGAGCTCTACAAGGCAGAGTACCCGGAACTCGGCGACATCTTTGCGGGGACGCCCACGGCGAACGCGACGCCGGGCGAGACGCGTTCCGACAAGCGCGTTGCGGATGTGTACCTCTGACCGCAGAGACCGACGGCGATCCACCTGGAACGCGTAAAACTCTCTCGACTACGCACTAAAACAAAAACAAGACAAACCAAAGTGCTCGGAGCACACAGCAGCGAGGGCGGCGGGCATCTCAGTCCCGGCGGGGGCTCGTTGCGGGGGGGCTCTGGAGGTTGAGGAGCGGAGACGGAGCCGAGGGCTCCTCGTCGACGTCCGACATGGGCTCCGTTTCCGACGCCGCCTCTTCTTCCGGCTGGCGATCGCCGGCAGCCACAGTCGCATCCTCGCCGTCGAACATAGCCGGCCCTTGCAGGAGGTTCTGCCAAAGGGCTTCTCGCGGATGCTCGGGGGTAGGCGATGCTGCTTCGCCGTCGGAGCCGTCCTCTTCGTCTTCTTCCTCATCTCCCGACGGCCCGCCGCCGGCCTGCCGCGCTTCGAGTGCCTGCTGCCGCGCGGCGAGAACGTCGCTGAGCAGCGGCATGTTGATGTCTGGAACAGCGGGTGCGCCCTCCTTCAGGTACCGCCGCTCGAGATCAAGGAGATTCTCCCTTGCCGTTGCCCACGGCTGCCTTGCCTCCTGCTGTTTCCTGTGGCGCTCGACCTCGGCCAGCGCCTCCTCCTCCTGCTTCTTCGCAGTCTCCTCGTCCACAGCGGACTCCCACTCTTGCCGGAACTCAGCCTGCTGTTCCTCAAGTTGTTCGAGCTCCCGGATGGCCGCGGCGGCGGCGTCCTGCCTGCTGACCACCCGGTCCATCTGCGCCTGCACCTGGTCGAGCTCCGCGTCCACGTCTGCACCGGCTTCCTGCCTCTCGACGAGGTCGCCCTCGATCCGTTGGAGCTCCTTCTCCCTGGCTTCGAGCTCCCTGAGTTCCTGGCCGAGCACCTTGAGCTCGCGCTGCGAAGCCCATTCTCTCACGATTCCTTGCTCGGCGACCACGCCGGGGCCGACCACCGTAGCCTGAACCGGCGACGGCGGTTCCGCGGGCTGCGCGGGGGAGGAGGTACGCCGGCTGGTGCGGCGACGGCGACTCGACGACTGCACACCCGGTTGCCCGATCAGCGCGAGCAGCGGATTGAGGACGTCGGGAGAGAATTCCATGCCTCCTCCTCCTCCTTCTCCTCCTCCGGTCGAGCGGAAGGCCTCTCGTGGCGATATGGATGGCATTCCTCCCCCTCCACCGGTCAAGAGAAATGCCTCTCGTGGCGCTACGGGTGGCATTCCTCCTCCTCCCCCGGTGGAGGGGAATGCCTCTCGCGGCGGTAGGGACGGCATCCCTCCTCCTCCGCCAGAAGCAGGAGCCGTCGACTCCTCGCGTCGCCGCTTCCGGCTGCGCATCATGAACTGGTGTCGAACCGCCGATGGATCCGCGTCGGTCGCCGTCGCCTTGTGGAATCTGCCTTGGCTCCATGCACTGGCGAGTGAAGACGGGACAGACTGCAGTTCCGCGAGTCTGTCCGTCTGGCCCCACTTCTTGGCGAGAGCGTCGAGCCCGACGCTGTTCAGGTACCAGGTTCCCGACTTGGCCTGTGGCCGGGTGGCAGAGCGCGCACCGCCGACACCGACCAGCGAAAGCGGGTCGATGGAACGGTCCAGGTAACTGCTCGTGTTGGACGCGCTGAGCAAGAAATCCTTGGGATCGGCTGGCCCGGCCGCGGCCTCGGGACTATGCATGAAACGCACGTAGGGAAAGAGTCCCGAAGAGCCCTTGGGCACGGCACCGCTGAGGTGGGGATATCTCAGCGGGGTGAACCTGTCAGTCGTGCGCGTCCACGCGTAGATCGGCCAGCCCTCCCCGACCTCGAGGCGACCGCGCTCTTGCGCCTGGCTTGATCTCCGCGGCGGCGCCGAGGGCTGCTGGGGCGTCGGAGACACGTTGAGCGGTGGTTCCTGTTCCATGGTCACGTGCTGCTCGGAAAAAATTTGGGGGAGCGAGGCGGGGCGAGATCTCCTGACTTGGGAGCAGAGCTGTGGCCTTGTTCCGTTTTTTCTCTCGTGGCGTCCGCGAAAAAACCGCAAAGGCTCCAGTGCGTCTTGTTCTTTTTTCGCCTCCATGGATCGATCCGCACGAATGCTTCGATGAAAGAGCAAACCGACGTGCTCGACGAGTTCTCGGCGAAAAAGTAAGCCGAACTACGGGTCAGAATCCATAGTCTGTTCAGGGTTCGGAGTACCATTAACGCGCATAGAAGAATATTGGGGAGGGGCATAGCGCCGTCGAGTTCGCACTCCGATTCACGGATAGCACGCGCCAGCGCGCAAACGGCCTCCTTGGTCAATCCGCTTTGCCTGTCCTTCTCTTCCTGTGGTGCCGAGTACTAGTACCTTTTTCTGGACACACCCGCTCCAGCTGCTGCATGATGCGGAGAGACGCCCAACGAACACAGGCGAGTCGAAGACGCAGGTGGTCCCCTGTACTGCAGGCCCTTGCGACAGCGACACAACAACAAGCCGGGCCGTTCTGTCGCGGCCCACCCAGCGACTCGGGAGTCGTGTCCGAGGTCACCCAGCGCCTGTACCTGAGCGACGAGGAACCGGCCTGCGATCAGGCGGTCCTCTGGTCCCTCGGGATCACGCACATTGTCCGGGTCGAACCCGACGAGGGACTGCCGCTCTTCGAGGGCATCCGCTACCTGAGGCTGCCGAGCGAAGACCTGCCGGATTATCCGATAGCGGCGCACTTTGCCGAGGCCACGCGGTTCATAGCCGAGGCGATGGCCGGCTCGTGGGAGCACCGCGTGCTGGTGCACTGCCAGGCGGGCATCTCGCGGTCGCCGACGATTGTCGCGGCCTACCTGATGGGCACGGGGAACCTCTCGGCCGACGCCGCCCTGTCGGAGACGCGCCGCCGCCACCCGCCCTCGCTCCCCAACGAGGGCTTCCGCAGGCAGCTCGACCTCTACGAGGATGCGCTGGACTCTAGGCGCCGTTGCCTGGATCAACTCGGACAGCGGATCGCTGACGCGTCGGTGCTGTCAACTGTGGGGCTGTACCTGGGACCCATAGAGCTCCCTACGTGATCCGCGAGGACTCGCGCACCGTGCCCATGTATTCAGGTGCGCGCACCCATGGTGGTGCCGACGGGTTCCGTGCCGCGATGGCCAGTCCGGACGCAACCAAGCGCGCCGCCACGTTGCCACCCGTCGGCGGCGTCGATGATTACGGCACCCGACGTCTGCGCACCATGCTCGCCCTCCGTTGCCTGAGAGGTCAGCGGCGGGAGGCGCTGGCGCTGATCGTCGAGTACGCGCGACCAGGTACGCATCTGCGCGTGCTCGACTCTTATGTGGAGCCGTTCCTGCGTGGGACAGCCGACTGGGGCCTGGCGGTGGACGCGTCGACCGGCGTCGTGTACACTTCGACCTGTCTCGAGTCCGAGGTCAGACGGGAGTCCACCCCGCTCTCGGGCGGCCACTGGGAGATTCCCTACTGCTTGGCCCTGTCACCCAGCGGTTCGCACCTCTTTGTCGGTGAATTGTTCGCCGGTCTCGTGCACGTTGTCGGGTTGAGGACGCCCTGCGGCGTGGCGGAGCTAGGACGGGGGCACCTGACCTCGTGCAGCGGCATCGCGGCCACTGCGACGCATGTCTGGGTTCCGGACGGTGGTGCCGCGCGGCTCCTGGTTTTCGATTACGAGGCACGTCTCCAGGGCGCGTGGTCGTATGCCCAACACGTCCGCACCGAGGGTGGCGGCACTGCTGCAGAGGTACTGGGTATCCTGGCGATCGGCGCTGAGCTGTTGCTCGTCACCCGGCGCCGCGATCTCCTCTCGTGCCGATCGCTTCCGTCCCCGGGATTCGACGGCGATCCACACGTGTCGGTTTTCTCGCCCGCCATGACCTGCGAGCCCTCGCTGGGTCAGGTGTACGTGACCGACGCGCATCGTGACCGGGTGCTGGTATATCACCTGACAGCAGAGCACCAGCTCACGCAGGAAATGCGCTTCTCCATCGCCTCACCGCGGGCCATCGTTCTGGACGTCGCGAGAGGAAGACTCTACGTGACATCGCAGTACCTAGGCCGCGTAGCGATTGTGACTGCCTAGCCAAGAACACGCTCGCGCACACACCGAAGACAGGCGTATTGCACTGCGCGAGCGGCGGGACGGCCCGCAGTGGCGGCGGCGGCGGCCCAGGCCCGTCACTGCCACTGGGGTACATGTATTACTTTTTGAGGGGGCAGAATTGGGAAGCCGGGCGCGGGGGGGGGCGGGGCCCCGGGGGCGGGGGGGGGGGG
>Ga0265334_10000910_pt1 | contig 14779 bp, 18 predicted proteins | sample 42023metaG_FD_192442 | JGI IMG/M metagenome (GOLD analysis project Ga0265334, IMG submission 192442) | Rhizosphere microbial communities from Carex aquatilis grown in University of Washington, Seatle, WA, United States - 4-20-23 metaG | ecosystem: Host-associated > Plants > Roots > Rhizosphere... | reverse complement strand
CCAGCAGCACCGGTGTCACCCTTCGGGCCAGCAGCCCCGGTCGCGCCAGCAGCCCCGGTGTCACCCTTCGGGCCAGCCGGACCACCCGCAGGACCAGGAGGACCAGCCACGACCGGCGTGATCTCAACGATCAACTCACCGGACAGCGCCTGAACACCAACTACCTCGACCAGGGCGGTGGAGACCTCCACCGACTCGGGCACGGTGGCCAACTCGCACGCGACCACGTCGACAGGTGCGGTGATGGTGTCGACGTCCGGGCCGTCTGGAGTGTCGACGACGGTCAGGTCAACCATCGTCGGTATCCGTGCCGACTTCCGTGACCTCAGGCACCACGATGATCCGACCGGCCGCGATCTTCAACCGGACCGACCCGTCCGGCGCCGAGACGAACACGTCGTAGCAACCCGTCGTCCAGCCCCACGCGGCCGAAGCCTCGGCGGGCACGCCGAGGGTCACGACACCACCTGTGTTCCCCGCGGTGAGCTGCTCATCGGTCGGGGTACTGGACCAGTCTGCGAGGAGGTCACCGCCCGGGGCGGTCCGGGCCTGAGCCCGGACCACCCACGTGTCCGGCAACGCCTCACCATCGACGGTCACTGCCCACCCACGGGACCACGTAGACCCCGCCAGGATGGTCAAGTCTCGGGGCTGCAATTCACTCCCCTCCGCCACCGGGAGCGTCCGGGGCGGTCGCAGCAGCCAACGCGGCCTGCGCCGTCAACGACACCTGCAACGTGCCCGGCACCGGCGCGATGACCGCCGGCGCCGCAGGCTGCGGATGCACCATGCCCGACCAGAGCTGGGTGCCGTCGACGAGCGAGACGGTCAACCCGAACGGGGAGCCGGCGGCCCACCAGGTGGTGTCCTCGGTGATCGTCGCCGGGAACACGGCGACGTGCTCCTCAGCGAGATCAGGATCAGTCCACAGCGTGACGGTGTCGCCGACCCCGTTGACGGGGGCGTCGACGATCAGGGTCTGGCCGTCAACTACGACGGTTGCGCTGGGGCTTGGTAGCTGCGTGGGCATCGGCTCTCCCTGGGTAGGAGTGGTCTGCGAGGTGGGACATGAACGCCGACGTCAAGACGCCGACCCGGTTGTTTCCGCGCTGGGAGATCACCGCGGTGACGATCACGCCGGCCAACGTGACGAACTGCGTCAACGCGAGCCCGGCGAACGACCATTTGGGGTCCTGGCCGCTGGCGTCGGCCAGCAAGGACGCGGCCAGGCACACGACGGTCATTGCTTGTAGGTGGGTGCGCCCTTGGAGCCGAGCAGCCACCCGGCCCGCGGCGACACCCACGTCTCGAAGACACGGACCGCCACGTACCACAGCGCGGACGCGACGGCTGTGGCGACGGTGGTGACCTGGCCTGCGGTGAGGCCGAGCCACCGGGACGTGAGGGCGATGATGAGCCCGGCGATGAGCGGCGTGATGGTCCGGATCACGGACCCGCGGAGGTCGGAGGGGATGGTCATCAGCGCACCCGCAGCCGCTGCTTGGGGCTGATCCGGTACGGCGCCCGCAGGTGGTTGAGCGTCGCGACCCGGCGCCACGTGGTGTGGGCTCGGCGCGCGATCTTCGTGAGGTTGTCCCCACGCCGCACGGTCACGTAGGTGGCCCTCGTCCGGGCCGGGTGTTTGGTGACCGGCTGCACGAGGCGCCTCGCGGGAGTGGCGGTCGGTGCCTTGGCCGTGGGCTTCGTGGCGGTCGGCACCGTGGCCCAGCAGTGGAGGTAGACGCACAGTTGCGCGGGGGGTCCGTAGAACGCGTCGTGGTCGATGACGCCGCCGCCGTCGGAGTACTGGAGCATGACGACGCTGAGACCGCCGTAGCCCTGCCAGGCGGTGCCGGTGTGCCCGGGATACTTGCCCGAGTAGAGGTAGCGGGCGTTCCACAGCTGCACTCCGCCGATCCCGGCGAGCTTCGGCTTCCCGATCTCGGTCCAGTAGGTGCGCGGGACGTACAGCAGGGTGACCTGGCCGCCGAGGGCGCGGTAGGCGCGCACGAAGCCGGTGATGTCGGCCGCGGTGCACTTCCCGGCCCACTCACAGTCGACCGCGAGAGGGATGGCGCGCCCGACGGCCGCGTACGCGTTCCTGGCCTGCGCGGCCACGGACCCGTGGGCGAGGAAGTGGTAGGCGCCGAACGGCAGCTTCGCCGAACGCGCGTTGGTGAGGTAGGTGGCGTACTCGGGGTCGCGGTAGGTCGTCCCCTGGGAGGCCTTCGCGACGACGAACTGCGAGTGCTCCTGTGCGACCTGCTGGGGGGACTGGTAGTGGCTGACGTCGTTCCCGAGGGCCACGGTGATGATCGCGGTCACCGCGGTCGCGATGCCGGCCACGCTCACGTGGCTCTTGCGGATCGTCAGCCGGCGACTCGGGGTCGCCGCGGCAGTACTCATGCATCCTCCTGTGGTGGGTGTACGGCAGGGAGCGGTCAGTCGTCCGGTGTGGCCTCGTAGACGCCGGACGCGGTCAACACGACGCCCGTGTCAGGGGCGATCGGGTGTGTGCCGTCAATCCGCGCGGCCGGCGCCGTGCCGTCCCAGGCGCCCGCGAACACGGCCTCGGCGCCGTCTCCACCGGCGGGCACGGCGACGGCACCAGACCAGGTAGACCCGTCGGCACCGAACATGACCCAGGTGCCGACGACGTCGTGTCCGGTCGTCGACCCGGCCAGGGCCAGGGCGGGTGCGGGGAGGGTGAAGGTGAGTTCGCTGATCGACGGGTCGGTACCGAAGGTGACCTTCAACGACCAGTGGACTTGCGTACCGACCTTGTGGTATCGGCCGACGGCGGTTCCTCCGTCTCCCAGGTCGACGGTCCCGGACGGGCCGAGGCCGGGGTTGTCGTTGTCCGCGGACCACCAGTAGTCGTTGAGCTTCTGGTCGGTGATCTTCGCCCCGGGCGCCCAGGTGAGCATCGTTTCAGCCCTCTCTCGCGATGATCGCGACGTCGGTGATCTCGACTGGTTCGCCGGCCACGTGGGCCCTGGCGACCGTGCCTCGCTGGCCCCTGCCGACCACGGTGTGCGCCCCATCGATCGGGGCGGACACGGTGACCACCTCGCCATGCCACGTCCAGTCGCAGGGGTAGTCGTCCGGGTCGGTGGTCGCCGGCCTCGACGGGACGACGGTCCCGCCCGTGGTCTTGGTGCCGAGCGCGGTTCCGGCGGTGATGGTCGCGTCACCAAAGCCCACCCGCGCGACCCCGACGACACCAGCCGTGGGAGGCGCGGGCTCGAGGGCGAGGGTGAACTTCTGCGAGGGGCGCCCGTCGGTGATCGTGGTCTTCTCAACGATCTGCCGGACAACACCGGTCCACTGGGAGATGCCGAACACCCCGGTGGGCACGTTCGTGATGGTGACCATGTCGCCGGGGCGGAGCTCGGTGAGCTCGACGAACAGGTCGGTGTGGACGGCGTGGACGACGTCCACGGTGATCGACCGGATCCGGAGCTTGTCGGCCTGGTCGAGGAGCGTCTGAGCTATCGCCGAGGCCGCGGAGGCGCTGGCGGCGCAAGTCGAGACGGTGTCGTCGGCGCCGGCCGCGGTCGCCGAGGCCCGGATGGTGACCTGCCCACCGGGCCAGGTGGCGGTGAGGGTGGCTGGGGTGTCGTCGGCGCCGGTGCCCCACACGAGGGACTGGGGTCCGTCGTCGTCTTCGCCGAGGACGATGGTCGCCGCGGGGGGTAGGTCGGTGTCCATGAACCAGAGGGCGTTGTTGGGTTGGGCGGTCAGGACGGCGCCGACGGTCCGGGCGAGCTCGGTGAGGACCGTGAGCGCGGGGCGCTGCCCGGACCGGGGCCGGATCACGGGAACGGACGCGACGACCGTCCCGGGGAGACCGTTGACGTCGAGCACCGCGGGGTCGTACACGATCTCTTCGAGCCAGGTGACGGAGTCGATGACCGTGTTGGTGCGCCCGCCGGGGGCGAGCTGGGGGTAGACGCTGTCGCCGTGGGTGGCCCACACGGGGCCGATCTGGACGTCCGCGCACAGCTCCTGCCGGCCGGGCGTGCGGGGGTTCATCCTGCCCCCGGCGACGATGTATCGGGTCCCGCGGGAGTCGAGGTTCGATCCCGGCCACCCGTACTGCAGGCCGTCCTCGGTGACGAAGTCGGTGTCCCACTGGTCGGAGTCGTTGAGGAAGCTTTTGATCATCGCGCAGCGCCATGTGCCGTCAGCGGCCTGCGCGATGGCGTCCTCGACGAGGACCAGCCCGGAGGGGTTCCGGAGTTGCAGCTTGGTCGGCACCTATCGCTCCCAGGTTCGGTCGTGGTCGATGCGTGCGCCCATGACGTCGGACCAGCCCGCGGCCTGCGCGGCGGCCCAGGGGGTGACCGCGTACCGGTCGAGGGGGAGCCGGTCGAGGTGCTCGTCGACGTGGCAGCCGCCGGAGTTGTCGAGTAACCGGGCGAGCTCCTGAGGCCGGGCCGCGATGTACGCGTGGGTCCGGAGCGTCGACACGCACCGGGCCAGTCCGGGGGCGACGGGCTCGGGCGGCTTGAGGTGCTGGCCGCCGAGGTAGATGAGGTCCCACCCGGCCGGAGGCGTCAGGTGGTCGACACGTGCCCAGAAGTCGGGGGTGGGGATGGCGTCGTCTTCGAGGACGAGGAGCGGGGCGCGTTCGGCGTGGGTGAGGATGGCGCGGTGGGACAGGTAGCAGCCGACGGCTCCGGCGAGGTGCCTGCGCGCTGGGGCGCAGCGCAGGAGCGCGCCGTCCACGGCGGCCATGGTGACGATCGACAACGGCGGCTCGCTGGGGTCCCAGCGGGCACGGAACTCGGCTAGACGGTCTCGGCGCCTGGGGAGGTTGATGACGACCGCGGACCCGACATCCATGGTCAGTACCCGCTGCCTGCGTCGTACAGGACGCCCAGCTCCCAGAGGAACCGTCCGGACGCGGACCACCCGGAAGCGATGACGCGCCACTCACTGGAGGGGAAGTTCGCCGGAGGGATACGCCACCAGATACCCGCGCCACCGAACTGCGAGTCCTGGAGCGGGCACACCACGACCGTCCCCGCGGAGTTGTCGTCGCGGGTGAAGTCCAGCGCGGTGGGGAAGTTCACCGCTCCCTCGGCGGGGATGGTCTGAGCGGTTCCGGTTGGGCGGAGCGCACACGCCACGGAGGTGGCCGGGCGCATGTCTGCGCCGAGGGCCACAGTGCGCTGGTCGGGGTTCAGGCCTCGGTTCGTGAAGGTCTGGGCGGTGTCGCCGTCGTCCCACGTCCACATGTCCAGCGGCCTGGCTTCGGCCCTGGCGGCGTGGCGTGCCTGGAGGGTGAGGGGCGTGTCCAGCGGGGTTGAGGACAGGATCCCGAGGACGTCGGACGCGGTGATGGTGACGGTGCCCTGCTCGGCGGATTCCCCCCAGGCGGGGACCCACGCGGTGACCCATCCGCGGTACCGGTCCTGCGCGTCGTCTCCGCGGGTGGTGACGACACGGATGGGGACGCCCTTGGCGACGTGCGGGTAGTGGGGGGACAGGGGGTTGTCGGGGGTCCAGGGCGAGATCCCGGTGGTTGGGTCGGGGACGTTGACGAGGGTGATGCTGAGCGTGGACGGCTCGGTGGGGTTCTTGCGGCTGGAGCCGCCTTGGATGAGTTCGTATCCGGTGTCCCAGTCGACGTCGCCGGACACGTCGACCCAGGTTCCGCCGAGCTGGAGGAGGACGCTGATGGAGTCCCAGCCGGTGCTCACGCGTGGGCTCCGGCGAGCGCCGCCCACTGGTCGCGGGTGATCTCTCCGCGGGAGATGCCGGTGCGGATGGTGTCCATGAGCTGCCGGGCGGAAGACGGGTGGTTGACGACGACGTTGATGTTGGCGCTTGGGCCGTGGGCGCCGTCGAGGGGGGTGACGGATTCGTCGTGGCCTGCTTCGCCGAGGAGCGCGAGTGTGCCGCCTGGGCGGGCGTGGACGATTCCGCCGTGGGCGAGGTGGGGGATGTGGGGGAGGAGCCGGAATGCGGGGATCTTGGGTACGCCGGGGATGCCGGTGTCGACTCCGTCGGACTTGGTTTTGTCGGCGATCCAGTCCCACGTGTCGATCATGAAGTTGATGACGGCCTTCCAACTGTCCATGATCGGCTTGAAGATCGTTGACCCGACCGTCCGCACGTAAGACCACAGCGTCGACAGGAACCCCATTATTTTGCCGAAGTTGTCGTGAATCACGACCGCGGCCAGACCGATCGGCCCAGTGATCAGAATCGCGATCAGCCGCCAGTGGTCCTTGAAGAACGCGAAGACCCACTTCGCGACGGCTACGACGAACCCGATCGCGGCGCCAACGGCCTTCATCGCACCCTGCACGATCATCCGGAACGTCCCGCTCTTCTGGTAAGCCAGGACCAGGGCGGCGACAAGCGCGATGATCCCCGCGATGATCCACGTGATCGGCGACGCGAGGAAAGCCGCGTTGAGCCCCCACGTCGCACCCGTCGCGACCTCGGTGACGGTGGTCTCCGCGGCCTGCGCCGCCGCCATGGCGGTCGATGCCGCGGCGGACGCGAGTTTCCGCGCCGAGACCATCTCCATGACCGTCCCGAACACGGACAGCGCCGTGCCGGCCATCATCACGGCGCCACCGAACTGGTTCCCGAACTGCCCGATCGTGTCCGCGAGCTCGGTGCCGAGGACCTTCACCCGGCCCGTGAACGAGTCGACCGCCGCGGACGCCTGGCCTGACACCTTCTGGGAGAGCTGGTCGAGGGCGTCGTCCATGGAGTGCGAGGCCTTCTGCGCCTCCATCTGGGCGTCAGCGACCTCACCGGTCGACGCCTTCTGCTCACCCTGGGCCTTCACCAGGTCAAGGGCAGCCTTGTCGGCCTTCACCTGCGCTGCCGTCGCAGCGTCGTGGGCCTTGGACACCTGCGCCTGGGCTGTGGCGATGTCGCGGGCGGCCTTCGTGCGGGCGCGAGCGGCGGACGTCTCAGCCGCCGCGAGAGCCCGGGTCGCGTCGTTGACCTTGCGGTTCGCGTCGGAGATCTTCTGCTGTGCCGCGACGACCAGGTCGCTGCCCTCGACGCCCTTCTTGTCGGCGTCGGCCTTGGTCTTCGCGAGGTCGTCTGCCTGCCGCTTCAACTCCCGCTGGTGCTGGGTAGCTTCGTCGAAGGTGAGCTGTGCCCGCTCGCGTTCCTCCATCGTGGCCTTCGGGTCGTTCATTACCTTGTTGAGGTTGTCCTGCGCTTCCTGGACCGACAGGGCACTGTCCCGCTGGGACAGGGCCATGTCCTCGGTCTGCTGCTGGAGGTCCTCCAGTTGGCGCTTGGCCGCAGCACGGGCATCGGTTAGGTCCTGCTGGGCCTGCCGGCCGTCCTGCTGGGCCTGCGCGAGGGTCTCCTCCGCGGAGGTGACCTGGGCGTCCGCGGATGCGATCTCCGACGCCGCGGTCTCCCTGGCCTGGGTGAGGCGCTCCTGGGCCTCGGTGACCTTCGTGGTCGCATCGGTCTCGGACTGCCGGGCAGCGGTGAGGCGGTTCTGTGCGGCCTCCACCGCGGCCGTCGCCCGCTGCTGGTCGCGCTGCGCGGTGGTGAGCTTCGCGTTCGCCGCGCTGGAACTCTCGACTTGGATGCCGTAGAGCTTGAACAGCTTCGTGTTGCCGTTCATCGCCTTCGCGACCTTGCCGGCAGCCTCCTCCAGCGAGGTGTGTGAGGCCGCGGCTAGGTCGGAGACCAGCTTCATCCGCTCGAGTGCCTTGGCCGGGTCGTTCGTGGCCTGGGTCAGGACCCGCAGCGCCTGCTGCGTGTCCCCCGCGGAGTGCGCGTAGCCCTCGTTCGTGGAGATCGCCTTTTCGATCTCGTCCTTGTAGTCGCCGACGCTGTTGCCGGTCGCGTCGATCGCGGCCTTGAGCTGCGCCGCAGCCTGCGCCTCACCGGACCCCGCGGCCTGAAGGGCGACGCCCATGCCGGTCATCACGCCACCCGCGGCGGTCAGCTTCTGGCCGACCCCGGACCCAGCCTCGGAGAACGAGTTGAGACCGGAGGTGGCCTTGTCGATGATCGAGCCGAACTCGCCGCCGATGACCCCGCCGAGGTTCCGGACGGCGTTCCCTGCCCGCGACGACATGGACTCGACCTGCTGCCCGGTCTTCCCGGCCTTGGCGCCGACCTTGTCCATGGCGGTGCCGGCGGACACGTCCTGGCCGAACAGGCGGACCCACACATCAGCCATGGCGCGTGTCCTTTCGGTCAAGTTCGATGGCGGCGTCGACGTACCAGGCCCACCTGTAGAGGGGGAGCCGGTCGACGTTGAACGGGGTGATCCCAGACCCGGGGATGTGTTGCTGGATCGGGATCAGCCAGCGTGCGATGGACTCTCCGACGTCGTCGAAGGGGCACCGGAAGGGCCCGGCACCACTCCCTCACCGGCACCGTCGTCGTCGGCGGGGTCGTCGTCCTCGCGGAGGAAGTCGATGCCCTGGAGCTTCACCCGGCACGCTTCCCCGAACGTGATCTTCTCTCCGGCGGCGCGGCGCGACAGGAACACAGCCACGGCGGTGAAGATGATGCCCTCGTCGGGGTCCTGGCCCTCGTCGTCGTCGACGGGCTCGCCAGCTTTCCGCGCGGCCTTCGCCTTGGCCTTCGCGGCGTCCGCGCGGCGCTGAATGTCCTGGAGCATCTTCAGGCCGATCCCGCCCGAGACGATGCTCTTGGACTGCTGCTTCAACTCCATCAGGTGGAGGAGCTCCGCGGTCTCAGGGCGGACGGGGTCGTACTCACGACCGTCGATGACGATCTTCACGTGGCTCTCCTGTCGAGCTTTCGGGCGATGATCCTCATGGATGCGTCGATCTGGTTCCGGGACCTGTCGGCCAGCTTGGCGACGACCTCCGACCACCAACCCGGGTCAACCTGCTGGGTGACCCACTTCCACTGGTCGCGGGTCTCGGTGGACCGGGCGTGGACCGGGTGACGGAACTTCCCCCGGTCCATCCCGTACAGATTGATCTTCCCGGGGCCCTGCGCCTGCCGCCGAGACAGCGAGATGGTGATCGACGGGTTCCGGGCGCTCGTCTTCCGCTGGGTACGGAACGACGCGCCCGCCACGTACTCGGCCAGGCCCCCCGCGCGGGGAAGGTGCGCGCGGGCCGAAGCGCGGGCTTCGTCCCGGACGGGCCGCGCGGCGGCGCTGATCGCCCGGGACAACTCCCGTGTGAGGTCCTTGGCGCCCGCGTCCTTCAACGCCCGGGACAGGGCACGGAAGTCCTGGGCGCCTTGGACCTTCACATCCACCAGACTGGTCAGATGGCGGTATCGGCGGTGCGGCAGGCGACGTAAAACGCCTCGTCATCGTCCGCGTCGAGCGCCACGGTCGTCTTCAACTTCGCGACCGTGGGGGCGCCGTCGTCGGTGGGGTCGGGGATCGCGCCGTCGTCGACGAGGAACGCGGGGACGCACAGCTGGAGCGTCTCGAGCCCGGTGGACAGGGACCCGGCGGTGTGGGCGATGACGATCCCGACGGGGGTCTGCTCGCGGAGCGCGTCGACGAACGTCTGGTCAACGTAGTAGACCTCGGCCTCGAACGTGGCGGTGCGGGCACCGAACCGGGGCCGACGCCGGCCGCCGACGACCCACCCGGAGTCGTCGATCTTGTTCGCCACGGACAGCTTCCAGTTGCGGACCTCCGCGAGAGGCGATCCGCCGGTGGCCAGGGCTGTCGCGGTCGGGGGAGTGATGGTCCCGCCGAGGCTCACGCTGCCGGCCCAGGACGTGTAGAACCCGGTGTAGGCGGGGTCCTCCCACTCGACGAGCGCGGTGTCGGTGTCCAGCGCGAGGGCGTCGAGCGTGGCCTCGAGGATCAGCTTCTCCGCCGACGGGCACTCGATCGACCAGTCGGACACGGTGCAGCCGCGGAGCGTGTAGGGATCGACGGTTCCGGTGTCGTCGGAGCGGACGATTCCGAGCTGCGCGGTCAGCGACGGAAGGACCGTCCCGCCCAGGCCCGAGGAGTAGAGCTGCTGGTAAGTCGTGGAGCCCTCACCGGGGACCAGGGTCGACTGGCCGTTGCCGAGGCACGCGTTGAGGAGCGTGCCCATTCCGGTGGTGACGGCCTCGATGCTGATGACGGGCTTGCCCTGGCCGTAGCCGGGCTTGCGGCGGTCGGCGCGGGGGAAGTTCCGGGCGGGGCGGAGCCCAGCGCCCTGGATGGGCTTCTGATCCCACGCGATGCTGCTCTTGGAGAGCATCTCGAAGGACCGGAAGGTCGCGGCCTTCGTGCCGTACGCGACGGCCTCAGGCCCGGCGACTAGCTGATGATCGGTGAGGTTGGCCACGATGGCGCTCCTTAGGGCATCCGCGCGGAGTAAGTGATCGAGAACGTCAGCCGCACCCACACGCCGTCGGCCTGCTGCTGCTGCTGAACAGAGAGATCCGTGACAGTCGCGACCCGGAAACCCTGCAGGCCGAGAGGTGGGCTGCTGGCGTTCACCCAGCCCTCGATCTCGGCCAGGACCCGGAACGCCTCAGCCCGGACGGGGGCGAGGTCGTTGCCACCCGAGGTGCCGTCGATGCAGCACCGGATCGACCCGGTCTCCTCGTGGGACCGGGACGGCCCGATGGGCCCGGGGACCTGGCCGGAGGTGCCGGATTCCTCGGCCTGAGTGGGGTCTCCTGCCCAGCCGATCGACACCCACAGCGTGAGCGGGACCGCTTCACCGTCGACGACGACGTCGATTTCCGACGGGTCGGAGTCGAGCTGGTAGTCGGGGCCGTCGAACACGATCACCCCGCCCCCGTACGCGGGGTACGGGGCCCGGTACCCGTCCAGCCCGCGGACACCAGCCACGACGGCTTCTACGGCCCCAAGCCACCGGACGGGCACCTGCGCGGGGGTCACGCGATCCCGCCCGTCATCTCGCCGTCGAACAGCTCCTGCGCCCGGCGGTCGATGGACGAGGAGTTGCGCCAGGCTTCGGCCCACTCGGTGGTTGCGCCCCCGCGGGGTGCGGAACCGGCGCCGCGCTCGTCCTCCCACATGTGGCGGATGAGCCTGCGGACCCCGGTGAGGATGTCGTCCGGGACGTCGGTCACGCCGGCGACGTAGGTGACGGTGATGTTCGCCTGGCCGGGGAGCCACCGGAACGGCGCGAGGGGCACGCCGCGGGTGAGGAGCCCGGCAGGCTTGTCGAGCGTCCAGTCGCCGGCCCCGAGGGACCTGGCGGCTTCGGTGACGCTGGTGATGGAGATTACAGGTCTCCGGGTCAGGATCAAGGTCGTCCGGCCGCCGGACAGGACGTCCGTGAAGGTCCGTTGGACCCAGGTCTTGCCCGTGTACTTCTCGGCGAGCTCGGTAGCGCCTTGGATGATCTCCTGGAGCCTCGCGTCTTGACCGGTCGCTCCGACGCGTAGGTACGACTTGGCGTCGTCGAGGCTGATCAGGGAGATCGACATGGTCAGGCCTCGGCCTGGACCTGCCCGCGGGAGGCCTTGTAGCCCCAGGTCTTGAGGTCGGCGTCGACGGCAGCGATGCGTGCCTTCGCGCGCGCGGCTTCCTGTTCGGTGACGGCAGCGGCGGCGTCCTGGACGTACCGGGGACGCTCGGCCAGGAGCGCGGCGATTCGGTTGGTCGCGGCGACGCGGTTGGTGGGCCTGGATCGCTCGGCCGCGGCGGCACGCAGCTCGGCCGCAGTCGGGAACTCGGCACTCATCTGTTTTGTCTCCCTTGAGGTGTCGGATTTCCGGCCCAGGACGCCCCCGCCCCTGGGTGGGGCAGGGGCGTCCTGGTGGCGGTTGGGATCAGAAGGTGGGCGTGGTCATTCCGGTGCCGTTGACCTGCGCGGTCGCGCCGGGGTACCGGCCGAACGTGTAGGCCATGTAGCCGGTCGCGACGAACAGGACCTGGAGGTTCGCGGCGGCCGGCTGCTCGCACCGCAGGAACAGCGGGGCGTTCGGGTCCTCCCAGAGGTGGCACTCGTTGGGGTCGACGATGAACGTGGCGTCCTCGGCGCCTCCACCGAGGTTCGTCGCGATGTTGTTGTCGACCACGACGGGCGTTCCGTCGGGCAGGCTCCCGCGGATGTCGGAGGCGTACCGGGAGTCGTCGGACGTCCCGGTGTTCAGGGTCGGGGTGTCACGACGGCCCAGGAACGGCCAGACGTTGCCGGTGGCGGCCTGCATCCACTTCCACCGCCGCGAGTGCATGATCACGACGTTGTCGCCGGACGCCTGGTCGAGCAGGGCGGCCTCGATCGCCGCGGCCCCCGCGATGATCTTCGGCCAGAATTCCGGGACCGTGGGCGACGCGTCGGTGTAGGTGACCGACGGGGCGACGGCTCCGAGACCGGTCGTGGCCTGGTTGATGAGGGTGGAGTCGAGGTTGGTGTGGAAGGACCGGAACAGGTCCTCCATGGTGATGTCCAGCGCCCCGGGGGCCCGGTCGATGGACTGCCGGGACATGGTCTGCTGCCCGGCGATCGTCTGGATCGCGATGGTCAGGAGCGTGTCGTCGTAGGACTGCTCGGTCACGGCGTTGCCCTGAGCGGCCTGGACCCCGGCGGAAGTCCCGGTGGTGCCACGACCGATGTACGCGGTCATGCCGGTCTCGGGAAGGTCGTGGTGGCGGCAGACGTTCGCGAGGTGGCGGCCTGCCTTCGCGGCGGGCGCGAACAGGTCGGTCAGGTACTGGGGGACGGTGAGCCCGACGAAGTTCCCGGTGTCGACGGCGCGCTGGAGGTAGTTCGCGTGGTCGACGCGGGATTCCTCGGTGTGCCGGGACAGGCGCGCGCTGGACTCTCCGGCCTGGCCCCGGTGGATGAAGTTCAGGGCCATGTCCCGCAGGAACATCTCACCGCGGGGGTCGTTGCTCCGGTGGTAGGTGCGCTCGTCGCGGGTTACCTCGATGGACCGGGCGTTGCCGGGCAGGGTCACGCCGGTCGGGGTGACGCGCTGGGCGAGCGCGTCGATCTCGGCGTCGCGGGCCTGCTCGGCCTCGAGGTCTGTGAGGCGGGTGCGGAGTTCGTCGAGTTCGGCGTCGCACGCGTTGCGGGCGGCGATGGCGGCGTCGACGGCCTCCGCGGTGACGGTGGTGTCACCGGCGTTGACCCTCCCGCGGAGGGCCAGGAGGGCGTCCTGGCGGTTCTTGCGCTCGGTCAGCTTGGCGGACAGGGCCGCCCGAGCCTGACGGAGCAGTTCCTCCCAGTTCACTGGGGGTCCTTTCTCTCGTGGCTGTCGGGTTGTGCCGTGTCCCGTCCAGACGGTGTGCCGAGGCCGTGGCGCCGGTCAGCTCGTGCGTTGGGGCGTGGCTGTGCCCCCTCCCCGGTCATGTCGGGGAAGGGCGAACGTGGGGTGTGGCGGGGTTAGGACAGGGCGCACTCGAGGGACAGGCGCAGCGCGAGGAGGTCGACCGGGGCCGCCTTCTGCGCGAGCTGCTGCTCGTCCTGCTCGTCGACGTCGGGGCTGGGCACGCCAAGGGCCGCCGCGAGGGCTTCGATCGCCTCGTCGACGACGCTGTCCACGGCCTGCAACTGGCCCAGAACGATGGACATCTGCTCGGTGGACATGTCTCGGCCGGTCAGCTTGGCGAGCGCCCGAACCTGGGAGCGGATCCCGGCGCTGGTGTGGGGGTTCGCGCCGTAGCCCACGATGGCGACATCACCACGGTGGATGTCGGCCTTGGCGATCCGGTACTCGGTCCAGTCGTCGGACCACCAGCCCTCAGTGATCCGGAACGCGAACGACATCTCGTCGATCAGCCCGGACCGGAGCTTGGGCGCGATGTAGGCGACGTCCGGGTCGGTCGCGTCGAGCCGCGGCGCCCGAACTTCAAGCCCGGCGTCGGTCTCCGACAGGTGCAGCGGGGAGATCGTGTTGCCTGTCCGTGCGATCCGACGGAGGGAGTCGTGCTGGAGGACGAGGGGGACGTCGAGGTCGTCCTGGGCGAGGGTCTCGGCGAACGCCCCGGGGTCCACGGACTCGATGTAGGGGCCCCACATGTCCCACATCTCGTACGGCTTGCCGGTCGCGGACGCGACGCCGTTGAACTCGAAGGTGTCGCCGGAGTCGACGATGTCGGAGCGGGTGAGGCGGGCCGGGGCGCCGCGGTGGGCGTTGCCGGGTTCGGCGGCGCGGCGCTGGGAGGGCCGGTCGGCGCGCTGGCGTGTGCCGGTCGCGCGCGCCTCAGCCGCAGCGGCACGAAGCTGCTCGATGCTCATGGAGTCACCTCTGTGGTGGGCTTGGTCGCTGCGCGGGGCGGGAACAGTCGATCGAACTGGGCGTAGTCGTCGTCCGTGAGCGGGCGCCGCTGGTTCTCGGCCCGAGCCTCATCCGGAGTCAGGATCCGTGAGGTGATCTGCTTGGCCTGGACGTCGGCACGGGTCTGCGGGTCCATCCGCATCAGCGCGTCCTGGTCCAAGATGACCCGGCGCGGGCGCGGGGTAACGGTGGTCAGCGCGGCCTCACGGCGCACGATCACCGGACCCAGGTTCATCGTCAGGAGCTGGAGATTGCGCTGGGAGATGTTCGCGTAGGTCACTGCCTGCCCGGACACCGCGGCGTCGATCAGGTCGGACGGGACTCCGAAGAACCGGCACACGTCGACTGCCCCGTAGCGCATCTCTTCGAGGAACGCGCTGGAGGAGTACTCAGCGTCGGCCATCTTGTATTCCCAGCGCTTGTCGAGAACGATGATGTCGCGGGACTGCGCGGCGGCCCGGAACGTGCGCTTCGCCTCCGACGCCTGCTGGGTGGTCAGGGACTTCTCGGTGTTCTTGAGGATCCCGCTGGGTACGGCTCCGGCACCGAACCAGTTCAGGGCGAACTCCTGCGCGCTGAGGTA
>Ga0265334_10000905_pt1 | contig 14809 bp, 11 predicted proteins | sample 42023metaG_FD_192442 | JGI IMG/M metagenome (GOLD analysis project Ga0265334, IMG submission 192442) | Rhizosphere microbial communities from Carex aquatilis grown in University of Washington, Seatle, WA, United States - 4-20-23 metaG | ecosystem: Host-associated > Plants > Roots > Rhizosphere... | reverse complement strand
GCAGCGCAGGTGCCGATCGCGAGCAACGCGCTCAGCCGGGACCGCTTCGTCGAACCTGCCACTTGCTTGAGTATTGAGAGGAAAAGCCGGCGACGCCAGCGAGGCGGGTTCAGCGGCCCGAAGCGGCCGTCCCGGCTTCCGGCGTAGTGGCCTGTTCCGCGGGTTTTGCGGGTGTGCAGGGGAAGTCGTGGGCGGTCTCCTCCGGGGCCTTCCGACATGCGGCGTCATCGAAGAACCAGCGTCCGCTATCGAGCTGGACGAAATGATCGTCGATGCCGGTCAGGTGGTGGGTCTGCTCGCAGGCCCAGTCGCGCTGATCGGTGGGCTTGCTCGGGGAACCAGCGTCGACCGGGCCGAAGACGCGGATCTCCTCCGCCGCCTGCCAGTAGTGAAACGCGAGCCCGGGACGGGACGCGCTCGCGGCGCGTCGCCAGGTCCCCATCGGCGACCCCGGTGCGAGCGGTTCGAACTTCCAGGGCTCGCAGGCGGCGGACCCGGGTGCGCGCAGGTAGACGGTCGCGCGCTCCTTCGCCTTCTCGGCGAGGGTCTCGCCGGGCAGCGCGCTGCAGAAGTAGACCCGCAGCCGGTCGTCGGTGATGACGTCGCCGAACGCGAGCGCGTCCTTCTGCCAGCTTCCCGCGAACTCGGCGTCGAAGCGCTCGATCTGCGTGATGAGTTTCCTCATCGACCGAAGCGGCATGCTCGCGCCACAGCGCTCGTCGCGAAGAAAGGAGATGGGTAAGAAGCCAATCGCGCCCGCGCCGCCCTGCTGCTCGGCCGCCACCAGCGACTGGAGGCGCGCCGTGTCGACGCTGCCGCAGTCGCACCGAGGCAGCGCCGCGCGGAGCGCAGACTTCAGCGCCGGCCACCGCTCGCGCACACCGAGCCCCCGCACCGACGACACCGCAGTGGACACTGCGGGGCACCGCGCGAGCTCCGCGTAACTCTGCTCCGCGATCTGTCGCCGGGTCTCTGGATCTCTCTCGAGCAAGAGCCGTGTCGCGGGGTCGTCCATGGGGGCCTCGGTCCGCGCGCGGGCGCCCCCGACGGGCGGCGCCGGCATCCTCACGAGCAAGCGCAGGTCGAGGCTCGCGGGCAGTCGGGTCAGGTAGGTGCGCAGAGTCTTGACGTCGGTGTCCGCACTGGCCGCGACGTAGAACGCGGCGCGCCCCGCCTCCTTCGTCGCCGCGACGCTGCCCGTCGAATCCGTGGCGGCCGCTCCCAGCGTCGACGCGCTCCATTCGCCGAGACGCGTCGCGCGCTCCACGTCGGTCGCGCCGGGAAGAGGCGTCCCGTCGATGGTCGCGCCGCTCGCGGTCAGCTCGAGGACGGGGCCGGGCCCCGGCAAGGCGCCGAGCGTCGAGCTCGGCAGCTCGGTGCCCGCCACGACGGCCACCGTGCGGTCGGGCATCTTCGCGACGGCGTCCTCGAACGCCGTGAGCCGGGCCTGACACGCTTCGCGGGTCTCCGGCGGCGGCGCCGAGACGGCCCGCCCCGGGTGGCATGCGGCCAGGCCGAGAGCCAGGGCATACGGAAGCGACGTTCCGGACCTCGCCATCGCTCCCTGGTTTACACGGATCCGTCGCGGCAAGGCGAGCCCTGAGGTATGAGTCGCGCCCATGAGTGCGTCCGACCTGTTTTCGATCCGGGGTAAAGTTGCCGTCGTCACCGGCGGTTCGCGCGGCATCGGGCTCATGATCGCGCGGGGGTTCGTGGAAGCGGGCGCGCGCGTCTACATCTCCGCCCGGAAGGCGCAGGCGTGCGACGAGGCCGCAGCCGAGCTCTCCAAGATCGGCGAATGCATCTCCATCCCCGCGGATCTCGGCACGGGGGACGGAACGGCGTTCCTCGCGAGCAAGGTGTCCGAGCGCGAGAAGGCGGTGCACATCCTCGTCAACAACGCCGGCGCGACGTGGGGAGCGCCGCTCGAGGAGTTCCCCGAGTCGGGCTGGGACAAGATCATCGGCGTGAACGTGAAGGGCGTCTTTCTCCTGACGGTGAAGCTCCTGCCGCTGCTCAAGGCGGCGGGCACGAAGGACGACCCGGCACGCGTCATCAACATCGGCTCCATCGACGGCCTCCGCGTACCGCTCTTCGAGAATTTCTCGTATTCCGCGAGCAAGGCCGCCGTGCACATGCTGACGCGACATCTCGCGCACACCCTGGTGAAGGACCACGTGAACGTGAACGCCATCGCGCCGGGCCTCTTCCCCAGCAAGATGACCCAGTTCGTGTTCGACGGCGTGGGAGAAGAAGGTGCGTCGCAGGACATCCCGATGCGCCGCGCGGGCCGGCAGGACGACATCGCCGGCACCTGCATCTACCTCTCGTCGAGGGCCGGTTCGTATCTCACGGGCGCCGTGATCCCGGTCGACGGCGGCGTGTCGACGCGCTGAATTCTCCGCTGTGTGAAGCTCGAAGCCCGCCCCGTGCTTCGCTGCGTTCAGGCAGGCGTCGCGGCGGTCGCGGCACCGACTAGCGGAGAGGGCGGGATTCGAACCCGCCGAGCGGCGTTGGCGAAACCTTCAAGCGGTGCGCGACCTTGCGAGCCAACGGCGCGGAAGATGGGACGAATCTGACGAGCGACGCTCTCTCCGTTGGTGCCCGTGAGTCCACGTGGGGCGAGGGGAGTCAGGCACTGGATGGGCAGTGCGATCAGCGACAATTACTTTTGCAGGCCGCGTTGCCTCACGCGTCAGACGCCCCCGACGCAGAAGAGGCGAGCACCGAAACGATGGTCATGAACGAGAGCACCGACGCGGAGGGGCTCAGAACCGAAGATGGACGGAAGCCGGTCGATTCGCCGTGAAGCGCCAAGCCGGCTTCGATCGTACATAGCGCCTGCGGCAAACCAGGGTCGCGGGACGTACTGTGCCAAGCCGCGGCGACGGGAGTTCGGCTTCAGCGTCGGTCGGGCGGATATCGTAGTATCTGACCGGGAGATCGCTGTGGTCGGTCGGGGAGATGGAGACATGGATACGCCGGTCGGGTGAGATATAGTTAGCTGACGAGGACCATCAATGCAGACGGAACTGTACTCGCTCTCGAAAATATTCACCGAGAACGTCTTTCGGATCCCAGATTATCAGCGCGGCTACTCGTGGGGCGACCGCCAGCTCAAAGACTTCTGGTCAGACATAGCCCTGCTCGATCCGAATCGTGACCACTACACTGGGGTGCTCACGCTTGAAGAGGTTCCTTCCCAAGAAACCGAAAAGTGGAGCGATGACAGATGGATCTTCGCCTCGAAGAGATACAAGCCATACTACGTCGTTGACGGCCAACAGCGACTAACAACATCTCTGCTCCTCCTCCAGTGCATACTTGAACGCGCCGGAGCGGATGGCGAACTCAACTACTCAACGCCCGACGAGGTTCGAAAGAAGTACATCTTTGAATCACGCGACAAAGGCGTCAGTCGGTCTTACATATTTGGGTATGAGAAAGATAACCCGAGCCACGAATACCTCAAGACCAAAATATTTATGGAACCATCCGATTCGCACAGCACCGGGGAGGAGACCATTTACACCCAAAATCTCTCACGCGCAAAGCTCTACTTCGCCGAGCGTCTCGCCCCCTTAGATACGGCTCAACTTGAAAATGTGTACACGAAGATTACACAGCACTTCCTGTACAATATATACGTCATCTCGGGAGAGATTGATGTGTTCGTCGCCTTCGAAACGATGAACAATCGCGGCAAGCCCCTCTCGCACCTCGAGCTGCTGAAGAATCGGCTAATTTTTCTCTCCACGAGATTCGACGTTGATGATGATGAACGCAGTAAGTTGCGCAGGACGATTAACGAATCCTGGAAGACGGCGTACCATTTCTTGGGGCGCAACCAAAAGCGGCCACTTGAGGACGATCACTTCCTGGCGACGCAGTTTCTCTTGTATCTAGGCGCTCACCAAACGGCCTCCGATTCATCGGATGACGAAAAGCGCAGAAGGCGTCAAGTGTGGCGAATGCATCATCGTCAAGATGAGTACAAGTCCTACTTGCTCGATCAATACTTTACATCTCGGAATCTCATCGGCTCGAAAGATGCAGTCGTAGAACTACAGGAGCCGACGGACAAGAATGACACGATAGTACTCAAGCCCGAGTCACTTTACGAATACGCACACCACCTGAAGCGCTGCGTAGAGACATACTATAGAGCATTGAATCCTGAAGACAGTGAGTTCTTCGGTGAGGCCCGTGTTGAACTGGCACGTATTCGCCGAATAGGAATGCGCGATTGCATGCCTATTATTATCGCAGCCGTCCACAGCAATCCTGATGAAGCAGTGATGCTAAAGCTTCTGAGGAATCTCGAGCGTTTTCTTTTCGTGCGACTCGTGCAAATGCACTATCCAGACGATGAGCTCGACCTCCTCGAGCTTTCGGTTCAGCTTACTCGTCGTGAACTCACGGTCGACGCACTGGCCGAAAAGATCCACTTAGCGTGCGATAGAAGGACTGAGAAGCTTGATATTTCAAATACGGCAGTGCGGTGGACTCGCGAACGAGCATACTATGGGTGGCCGGGACTCAAATACTTTCTCTTCGAATATGAGCAGGATCTAAAGCTACGTTCGCGCTCAAACAGAGACAAAGTTGTCTGGGATGAATTCATCAGGGAGGACTATGAAAAGGACTATAGTACCATAGAGCATATATATCCTCAGAAACCAAAGGACTCCTACTGGAGTGCGAAGTTTGCCGGGATGGCTGTCAAACAGAAGAACGCGCTGCGCAACTCCCTTGGTAATTTGCTGGGTCTCTCCAGACCAAAGAATTCAGCGCTCGGAAATCGGGCGTTCCCGGAGAAGCGAGATGGCAACGCCGATGCCGGAGGGTATCGCTTCGGATCGTATTCTGAGATCGAGGTTGCGAATGAAGTCGATTGGACACCGGCCGCGATTCTTCAACGCGGGCTAAGGCTACTTGATTTCATGGAGCGGCGTTGGGGTGTCCGGCTGGGAACTCATTCTGATAAAGTGGCCTCTTTGAAGTTGTCTTTTGTGGAGGGCAACGGACAACTCGCCGAAGGTACTAACGACGAGGACGATGAGGCTGCAGGCTAACTCGCCGCCCTGAGGTATCCCCTCGATCGAGAGCCTGATTTTGGGAGAAAGGTGCTGGTTGGGGGATTGACGTGCATGGAGGTCTCTGACCTATCGGCGCTTGCGACACCCCAACGAATCAGAAGACTCACATGCATACGAGAATTCTCTCACAATGGCTAGACGATCGAGCGGTCGTCTAGCACACGACACGCGCAGCGGCGCTGAAGCGCTAGCTGGCGCTCCTGCCCCGCATCTATTGGTGGGCCCGCCGAGGTGATGGAGGAAGCGGGCGACGTTCGGGGGGTCGGTGATGAGGGCAAGCAGACGCATACGACCGCCGCAGCGAGCACACGTCTCGACGTCGATGCCGAAGGTTCGCTTCAGGAGCTCGGCCCAAGGGCGATAGCGAGAGCCGGGCGGCCGCAGGATGTACTTGAGGAGCGCCTCCGCCCCTTTTCGTCGTCGGCCCCGGCGCGCGTCGCGGCGTGCAGACTGAAGCCGAGCTCGCGAACGGACAGCGGCGCGGTCATGACGACGCCGGGGTGGCCCTCGAAGGCGATCTCCACCGGGCGGCGACGGAGCTCGGCGCCGGCGGGCGCGAGGCCGGGGACCGCGGCGGCAACGAGCTGGGCGAGAGCCGGGTCGCGCTCGGCGAGGTCATCATCGATGTGGAGGACGTCGGCGTCGGCGTCGATGTGGATGACGCGGCGACGCTGGAGGTAGCCGAGGATGCGGAGGCGGGCGACCTGGAGCGCATCGGCTACGTCAGTGGTTGTCGGTGATCACCGGATCCCGCGCCCGATCGGTGAAGACCGCGGCGGCGTGATCGGGCCCGTTCACCATTCACCGGTGAAGATCTGGGCCCGCTGGGCCGAGGCGGCATAGACGGCGCGCCCGCCAAATAGACGAAGGCCCAGGGCGCCAACCCCGGGCCTTCTGGAGTCTCCTGTGTCGGGAGGCCGTGACGATCATCACGGCTCGAGCTCCATGTCCAGAAAACGGCGGCATGGAGTTTATTGTCGCCGTCCGAGTACCGGCTCGCGAGTTGCGAGCGGTGTCGAATCCAGCTTCGAATCTGCGGTCGTTGCGATCGGGGGCAGCGTCTGTGCGACGAGTGCCGCCCGGAGCGGCGACGTGAGGCGGTTCGGCGCGCGGGGGCCTCGTACCGGGTCCAGCCACGGGCGCGACGGCTGCAGTCGGTGCGGCAGGCTCGGTACCGGGATCGCCTCCGGGACAAATTTCTGCGTCAGAAAGTGACGCATCACTCGGTGACGGAAGCTCCGTCCCCGACGACGTCATCACCCGCGCCGGAGATCACCACCGGCAGGAAGGATTGCGATGACGTTTCGAATCGCGATGTCGGCCGCTGCTCGCTCTGCGGGGCGGCGCTGCCGCTCTGGGCGCGGCGACGAGGCCGCCCTGGGCGCCGCACGGTACACCGCCGCGCGCCGCGTGTTCCTCGCGGGCCGCCCGGTTGATGAGGCGGGCGACGGATGATCTCCAAAGAGACCGAGGCGGAGATCGTGCGCCTCTATCACGGCGAGCGCTGGCCGATCGGCACCATCTCCAGCCAGCTCGGGCTTCACCACACGACGGTGCAGCGCGTGCTGCGGCACACGGGCGTTGATGCGAAGGTCGTCGCGCCGCGTCCTTCGATGGTCGACCCGTTCGTGCCGTTCATCGTCGAGCAGCTCGAGAAGTATCCCGCACTTCGCGCGAGCCGCCTCCACGTCATGATCAAGGAGCGCGGCTATCCGGGCGGTCCCGATCACCTACGGCGTGTCGTCGGCCGCCTTCGCCCGAAGAAGCCGGCAGAGGCGTTCCAGCGGCTCCGCACGATGCCGGGGGAGCAGGCCCAGGTCGACTGGGCTCACTTCGGGAAGCTGCAGATCGGGCGCGCGCTCCGGCCGCTCTGGGCGTTCGTGATGGTGCTCAGCTACTCGCGTCGGCTGTTCCTCCAGTTCTTTCCCGGAGCGTCGATGCCGTTCTTCGTGCGCGGTCACGTCGAGGCGTTCGCCGACTTCGACGGCGTCCCGCGCGTTATCCTCTACGACAATCTGAAGAGCGCCGTCGTCGAGCGACACGGCGATGCGATCCGCTTCCACCCGACGCTGCTCGCGATGTCGGCACACTACCGGTTCGAGCCGCGCCCCGTCGCCGTCGCCCGCGGTAACGAGAAGGGCCGCGTCGAGCGCGCCATCCGCTACATCCGCGAGGCTTTCTTCGAGGCGCGTAGCTACACGGACCTCGGCGATCTGAATCGGCAAGCAGCCGAGTGGGCCGCGACGGCCGCTGTCGACCGGTCCTGGGTCGAGGACCGTTCGCGCACCGTTCGGCAGGCGTTCGAAGACGAGCGCGGGGTCCTGCTTCCGCTGCCAGCAGAGCCATTTCCAGCTCACGAGCGGCTCGAGGTCGAGGTGGGCAAGACGCCGTACGTCCGGTTCGATCTCAACGACTACTCCATCCCTCACGACCGCACCCAGCGCACCCTCGTCGTCTACGCCGATCTTGGTGAAGTGCGCGTCGCCGATGGCAACGATGTCGTCGCGACGCACGTTCGCTGCTGGGATCGCGCCCAGCAAATCGAGCAGCCCGAGCACCTCCAGCGACTCGTCGACGAGAAGCGGCGCGCTCGCGAGCACCGCGGTCTTGACCGACTCGCCCGTGCTGCTCGCAGCAGCCAGGCGTTCCTCCGCATCGTCGCCGAGCGCGGCGGCAACGTCGGAAGCACCACTGCCCGCCTGCTCGTCGTCCTCGATGGTGTCGGCGCCGCTGAGCTCGAGGAAGCGCTCGTCGAAGCACTCCAGCGCGACACCATTCACATCGGCGCGGTCCGTCAGATCGTCGACCGAAACCGCTCCAGCCGAGGCTTGCCGCCGCCAGTCTCGATTCCCGTCACCCGCGGCGAGCATGCCGACCTCGTCGTCACGCCGCACGCCCTTTCAACGTATGACGCTTTGAAGAAAGAAGACACATGACCACCCTCAATCCTGCAGAGATCAAAGCCCGCCTGAAAACGCTTGGCTTGTTCGGGCTCCTCGCTTGCTGCGACGAAATCGCCGACAAGCCATGGCTCCCCGAAGTCCTCGCCATCGAGGAGCGTGAGCGAAAGAAGCGAAGCCTCGAGCGGCGGCTGAAGAATTCGCGCGTCGCCGCGTTCAAGCCGATGACCGACTACGACTGGTCGTGGCCCAAGAAGATCGACCGCGAAGCCGTCGACGAGCTCTTCACGCTCGGCTTCATCAGGACCGGACACAACGCCGTTCTCGTCGGCCCCAACGGCGTCGGCAAGACGATGATCCTCAAGAATGTCGCTCACCAGGCTGTCGTTCGCGGACACACCGTGCGCTTCGCCACCGCCAGCGACATGCTCGCTGATCTCGCTGCCCAGGAGTCTTCCGTCGCGCTCGCGCGCCGGCTGCGTCGTTACACCATCCCGCATCTGCTCTGCATCGACGAGGTCGGCTACCTCTCGTACGACAGCCGCTACGCCGACCTTCTCTTCGAGGTCGTCACGCGCCGCTACGACGCACAGAGGCCCGTCCTGCTCAGCACCAACAAGGCGTTCACCGCCTGGAGCGAAGTCTTTCCCCATGCCGCCTGCGTCGTCACCCTCGTCGACCGCCTCATCCACCGCGCCGAGGTCATCGACATCGACGCCGAGAGCTACCGCCTCAAGGAGGCCAAAGAGCTGAACGCCGCGCGCACCACGCAACGTCGCAAGAAGCACTGACCCCTGCTTCACCGGTGAACTTCACCGGCACGAGCCGCGTCCTTCACCGGCACCGGCCGCGTTCTTCACCGGTGAACTTCACCGAATTCCCGCGCTTTCACGTGCCCATCAACAACTGGATCTCGTGGTCGCAGATCAATGGCTGTCCGGTCGGGTTCAATTGCACGAACAACCAGACCAGAGCGTTTCCCTACTTCGAGGGAGGCGGTCGCTTCCTCTTCGGCGAGAGGGTCGGCCTCCTGGTGCGCTTCGGGTATCCGTACCTGCCCATCGGCGCATCGTTCCCGCTCTGACGGCGTTCACGACAGCCGAAACCGCGTCCTGCGGGTCGTCGCCGCGACGATCTCGGCGCGCCCGACAGAGCCGCATCGAGCGCCGCCCGCGCATCGTCGAAGGGCGGCTTCGACGGGTCTATGATCTTTTGCAGGTCGACGCCGGGACTCCGTAGACCCCCCCCGCGCGCGCATGCGCGCGCACACCCGCGCATCCTTCCTCCGCGCGCTGGCTCAGGGGAAAACCGTAGAAAAGCTCGCGTGGAATGCGTGATGACCACGGCACGCCTCTTGCTCCAGTGGGGGCGAATCAATTCCGCAGCGGAGGGTAGCAACGGTGAACTCGAACAATCGGGGCAGCATGAAACGGTCGCGTGGTTCGCGCGAACTCCTGGCGACACTGTATCTTTCCTCGATCGTGGGGACTTTGACACTCGGAGAGAAGGAGGCGCACGCCGATGTGCCGGGGTTCAACTATCCGTTCGGCGTCGGGTTCTTCTTTGGTCCAAGTTCCAACGACTGGAAAATTCGCTATTCAGGGACCACCGGGAACGACGACCTCCATTTTGCCTACGGAACAAAGACCAGCACTCCGTTGGTAGGCGATTGGGACGGAACCGGAGCCCAAACGATAGGCAATTGGGACAACGGAGAGTTCTTTCTCCACAATTCGATTTCGCGGGGAAACGCGGAAATCGTCTTTGCCTACGGTCTTGCGGGGGACACGGCGCTCGCCGGGGACTGGGACGGTGACGGAATCACGACCATCGGAGTTTGGCGCAAGGGCCAGTGGTTGCTCCGCAACAGCAATTCGGCGGGTAACCCCGATCTCACGTTCGTCTACGGCAATTCGACCGATGTGCCGATAGTCGGCGACTGGGACGGCAATGGCACCACGACCGTCGGCGTGATTCGAAACGGAAATCAGTGGCTGTTGAAGAACACCAACACCCACGGGGCCGCCGACATCTCATTTACATATGGGCAGGCGGGTGACATACCAATACCGGGTGACTGGGACGGCGATGGAACCACGACTCCTGGAGTCGTGCGTCCGTCCGGCTCCCCGCCCCTGAGTCAGGGCCCGTGGTTGCTCCGAAACAGCAACACAGGAGGGAATCCGGACATCTCGTTCGAGTTCGACCAGCAATACGCGGGTACTTTGAAGCCGATCGCGGGCAACTGGCGCCGGCCTTGGCGGCCGCTGGTCCACCAACCGGCGTCACCCTTGAGCCACACGCACCCGGACACAGCCCTTCTCTTGACCGACGGAACCGTCATGGTTCACGACGGTGGTGTTGAAGTTCAGGGGACTTGGTCGAGACTCACGCCAGACATCACTGGAAGCTACGGCAACGGAACCTGGTCGCCACTCGACACGTTGCCCGCCGGGTACGGCCCCACGTTTTTTGCATCGGCGGTACTTCCCGATGGACGAGTGATCATCGAAGGGGGCGAGTACAATTTCGCATCGCAACCAGTCGATACGAACCTCGGGGCGATTTTCGATCCTACCCGAGCAGCGGGCAGCCAGTGGACGAACGTCGCGCCTCCCGCCGGCTGGACAACGATCGGCGATGCGCCGAGCACGGTACTGGCGAATGGACTGTTCATGTTGGGGAATTGCTGCACCAAAGACGAGGCGCTCTTCAACGCCCAGACGCTCACGTGGACGGCCACGGGAGCTGGGAAGAATGACAAAAACTCGGAAGAGGGGTTCACGCTTCTGCCAAGCACCGAGGTATTGGCCGTGGACGTGGGTGCCCAGCCCAGCTCCGAGCTTTACAATCCGTTCTTCCAATCCTGGAGTCTGACCGGTGGCACGGCGGTGCAACTGGTCGATACGAAGATCGGCATCGGCGAGATCGGACCCGAGCTGCTGATGAACAACGGGAACGTGTTCGTGGCAGGTGGGTTTCCCGCAGGTCTTCAGTCGAGTGGCCCCGCCCATACAGCCCTCTACTCGTACACCACCGGCGTGTGGACGAAGGGACCGGACTTGCCGTCGACGACCGACGGATTCGTAAGCTGCGACGATGCGCCGGCGGCGCTCCTCCCGAACGGGAAGGTGCTGTTGGCGGCGAGTCCGGGCGTTACGTTCGACAGCAAGGGGGCTGCCGTATGGACTGCTGGCACTCACTTCTTCGAGTTCGACGGCTCGACCGTGACCGAGGTCGCTCGATCGCCGAACTCCGTGAACGAGGCATCCTTTGGCGAGCGGTTCCTGCTGTTGCCAAACGGCCAAGTGCTCGTCACGGACGGGTCACCCGACGTGGAGCTCTACCAGACCTCGGGCGTGCCGAGCACTGTCGGCGCGCCGACCATCACCTCCGTGCCCGCTAGTGTATCGCGTGGGAGCACGTATGCGATCGCCGGGACGCAGTTCAATGGCCTATCGCAGGCGGTTGCCTATGGGGACGACGTGCAGGGGGCGACTAACTATCCTCTCGTCCGGATCACGAACAACGCAACCCATCACGTATTTTACGCAAGAACGCACGGTCACAGCTCGATGGCGGTGGCGACAGGGACCGCAATCGTCCAGACGTCCTTTACCGTATCGTTTGCGAACGAGACCGGTGCGAGTACCCTCGTCGTGGTCGCGAACGGAATCCCATCTGCTTCCGTCGCAGTAACCGTGCAGTGACCGATCGAGCGCTAGTGCTCGATTCACTCGAATCGATGCACGTCACGACGGTCGGGGCTCGAGTCAGACGGGCCCATTGCGCAGGAATTCCGAGGCCCTCGCCTGTCGGGGGCCTCGAGATTCCCATCGCTTCGATGGACTCGAGGCACTAGATGGCGATGGTGCCGTCGCGATGCCCCGGAGCAAGTGCACGACTAAGAGAGGAACATCCTCCAGCCGCTCATTGAGGCCCGGGAGCCGGATCCGGAGCTTCAGCCGGGCGGCAACGTCGGGGCGCATCTCGTTCGGTCGATTGGTAGCGGCGAGCAACCGAAAATCGGACGTCCGCACCGTTCCGTCGCCGAGCCGGGATGCGCCGCGCTGGCACCTGAGCTCAAGGTAATCCAAATTCCGCTCCCAGGAGCGTCATCTGCAAGATGTCGCCTGTTGCGAATCACTGCGAGCGCAGGCTCAGCGCAAACCGCCCGGTGCGACCGAAGGTGACGCGGACGAATGGCGCGACATAGGCTCCGCTCATTCGAATGCTGAGCGACTCACCGGGGCAATCCAGACAGGTGACGATGCCGCGATGGAGATTCTCGACGCTCTGCGCGTAACCGAGCCAGGCGCCGGGCACGATCGACGCCGCGCGGAACGGGCGGAAGCGGTGCTGATATCCGGCCTCGAAACGAAGCAGTCCGCCCGCGACGGAGGAGGTTGCAGAAGTGTTCGAACAAGGGCCGCCGTTGCCGTCGCATGCGATGACCTGAGTCGAGAACCGCCGCTGGTCACTGGGTCCGAAGAAGAGCCCGCCCGCGCCGATCAACAGGTGATCCCATAGTTCGACAGCGGCGCCGAGGCCCACGAGCACCCCGGGACCGACCACGGCCTCTGTCGCCACACCACTCCGCAATGAGCCGACACCTGCTTCGATGCCGATCAGATATCCGGAGAACGGCCGGTCGCGACGTGGCGTGCGCGCAGCCGTCTCCGCTTCTTCTTCTGCAGCTTCTGCTTCTTCTTCTTGGCTGAGCTCCTCGAGCGGTGGCTCCTGCCGCGACGGTGACTGCTCCGCCGCTTTGGCTGCAGACGGCGCGAAAATCCAACAAAAAAGGGCCGTGATGGCTCCTGAGCGGAGCGAAGTGGACATGACTCTAGGGCGGTCCTTTCCGACATCACCTTCTTGGCAATCCCGTGTACTTTCGTCTCGGTCGCCGGGGACGCTCACGCTGAGCGCGCGTTCGCACGCAGCGTTCATGCGAGCGGCGCCGTAGCGTTCCGCGGTTCTCAGGAAACCGAGGCACGCTCGATACGCTTACTCGGGATTCACGTACTGCTCGATCGTCAGCTCGATCACCCGGGCGACGGCGGGCCCAAACTTCGCGCTCCATCCGATCAGCCGCTCCGGTGGCCAAACCTGGTCGCGATGGTTCTCCGGACGGTGCGCTGGATCGGTGACGGCCGTTCCTCGAGGGCCGTAGCTCCGTCGGTGAGACGCGATGCGTTCGCCGTGGTGAAAGGTCTCGACGATGGCTGTACTGATATGGCTTCAGACCATCGCCCGCGCCGCGACCGCCTCCTGGTACTCGGCCCACAAGAGCTGCATCGGGGATAGGCGGTCGAAGGGCTTGCGGCCGTCTGTCGAAAATCTGAGAAGGTCAAGCTGACGAACAGGCGAACGACGGGGCGGCGACGGTGAGCCAAATCTTGCATCCCTAGGCCCCCAGAGTGCGCGGGTGCCTCGGCGAGGAGCATAGCCTGAGCTTGTGGCCGACAAGGTGCATGCAGTTCCCCTTCAGGTCGTTCGCGCTGAACGCGCCATCGAGCCAGTCGGCGCTGCCGAGGCGAGCGGAAAGTTGCTTCTTGCGGTAGCGCGAGCGATCCACGACCAGAGGATGCGCTCCTTGCTCCAGGGCTTGTCGCCCTCCAGAATCCTCGCGGTGGCGAGCTCGAGGATCGGCGGCTCCACGGTGCTGAGCGCGGCGAACATCCATGCCTTCTCAGGCGACCCGATTGCATCGTACTGGACGACATGGGACAACTCCTGCAACATTGCATGTTCGACCAAACAGGGATCCCGGATGCACGTAGCTTGGGGGGAGCACAGGCGGGGGGCGTCGGGATCGACATCCGGAGCCGAGAGTCGCGGACTATCCGACGAACGTCAAACTCGGCTGCGACGGCGCTCTCTACGTTGCTGCGCACCGCTTCGTAGCTCGGGGCTTCTGAGAGCTGTGAACGCGCGGACCTGGGTGGGCCTCTGCCTGGCATTGCTCGCCTGCCAACCGCCGAACACGCCGACGGGTGCTGCGGCACTATCCGTGAGCACGGCGAACATTGCGGCATCCCCGCTACCGACACCGGCTGCAACGGCGGCCGAGCCTATCCCACCGCTCGACTCGAGTTCGCCATCGCCATCGCCGACCGCGCCTACGACGTCTTCGAGCAAGAGTGATGACGTGGCTGTCACAAGCGGTCCTGCTGTTGCAGCGCCTGAGCCACGTGGACCGTCGCTCGAACAATGTGGCTCCCAATTTTCCCCTCCCGGCGATTGCAGCGCAGCGTTCCCGGTGAAGCTGACTTGTCCGCGGCAACTCGCGGACATCCAGGCAGGCGCCTACTGCGGCTTCGAGGGAAGAACGCAGGCGCCGCCGGCGTGCCATTACCCTGGAGCAACCTGCAAGTGTAGGCACGTCACGTATTGTGGCGGCGTCACACCGACGGTTCTTCAGCAAATGGGGATGACTTGGGTGTGCGAGGCGCCTCGCGGTCCCGGCGAATGTCCGGAGTCAGCATCACCCGGACAGCACTGTTCGAAGAAGGGCGAGGAATGCGACTACGGCAGCTGCGGCAGCTCGACGCATTGCACGTGCACCGCGGGCAAGTATCGGTGTCGAACGCAGCCCGAGCCGACCCCGCCTTGACTCGCTCGTCCTCCGGCGGCGCCACGCAACCGCAAGCACCGCGCCCGACACCAACAAGATCCAAGGCGTGTATTGCGGTCACACCGCGAGGCTACGCGACACGCACCCCGACGTTTAGATGGGTCTGGTGAGCCCGCGCCGCGTCGTCCTGCCGCGCGCGGGTCATGGAGTCACACTCCCACCGTAGGCAGAAGGCG
>Ga0265334_10000903_pt1 | contig 14825 bp, 17 predicted proteins | sample 42023metaG_FD_192442 | JGI IMG/M metagenome (GOLD analysis project Ga0265334, IMG submission 192442) | Rhizosphere microbial communities from Carex aquatilis grown in University of Washington, Seatle, WA, United States - 4-20-23 metaG | ecosystem: Host-associated > Plants > Roots > Rhizosphere... | reverse complement strand
GGCTGGACTCGTTGCAATTCAACGAAACCAAAGCGCTGGCAAGCTAGTTCCAAAGGCTGGCAACGCGGCTTATGCGTGCACCGGCGCCAGTTGCGTCGCGTACTCTTCGTAACCTTCTTCGACCGCATAGCGCAGAATTTCGCGCGCTTGGCCGTAACCAACCAGTGGATCCAGAGAGTCCAGCGCATCGGGATAGGAAATATCACCCGAAAGATAGCGCGTTACAAAATCTTTTATCATTTCCACCATTTCCCGCGTCCTTGTAGAACACGCCAAATGGTTAAACCGATTCAGTTAACGACTCAGAAAAAAGCGCCCCGCGCGAACATGCGTAAAAACACGTATGGAAGTTCCACGGTTTTCGTTTCGCCCCGATGCGAGACAGAAGCGGGCAATCGCGCGTAAGATTGATCCAGTCCATCCGGAGACACGGAAGATGCGAAGCCCCGTCAAGAATTTGGCCGCGATTCTGGGCGTCTGCGGCATCTGCGCTGCGGCCGTCATTCCGGCCGCATCGGCCGCTCCGGCCGCGGACGGAGCCCCGCTCGGCGCCTGGCGCACGACCAACAATTGTTTCCTCATCGCCTTTTACCTGACGGGGGACGGACGCGCGCAAGCCGCCTACATGACGGGCGAAGAAGACACCAACGCCGTTTGGACCTGGGACGGCAGCACGCTGACCATCTCATCCAAGATGTTCGACCTGGACAATTTTTCCGGACGTCTCGCCAACGATTCCATCGAGGCCGATTACGTCTGGCACGATTTGGACAACAACAAGCTCAACCGGCAGGCCTGCACCTTCGAACGCTTCACCCCCTTGGGTCTTTAGAGCGCAGGTCCCATCGGGCTGCCAATAGCGGTAGCGTGCGATGAAGAAACACCATCTCCTTGCGGTCTCGCTTGCGATGTACGGCATCGCCGCGACCGCTGCGGCCATGGAGTATCCCAAGACCGCCGGCGCCTTTACCCGCAACGAAGGCATGATCGGCGGCCGCATGCGGTCCTATTTCACCTATGAACCGCGCGGCTTGAAACCGGGCGCCGCCCTTCTCTTCGTGTTCCACGGAGGCGGCGGCGATGGCGGCGAGGCGCGCGAAGGTTCGGGCGGCGAATACGAAGCGCTGGCCGACCGCTTTCGTTTCGTGGTCGCTTATCCCAACGGAGTTGGCATGTCCTGGAACGGCTGCCGCAAGCTGCAGAACCAGACGCGCGCGCGCCGCGGCATCGACGATGTCGGCTTCGTCGATGCCATGATCGCGGCCGAGATTGCGCGCCACCATATCGACCCGAAGCGCGTCTTCGCCACCGGCCATTCCAATGGCGGAGCGCTCGCTTTTCGCCTGGCATTGGAACGCGCCGATAAATTCGCCGGCATCGCGGCGATTTCCTCGAACCTGCCCGCGCCCGACAACATGGAATGCGCCCCCATGCCCAGGCCCATGCCCGTCCTTATCATGAACGGCACCGCCGATCCGGTGAACCCGTATAATGGCGGCACCAATGGCCGGGGCACCGGTTTCGGACGCACCATGTCGACCGATCAGACGGTGCAGTTCTTTGCCGCCATCAATGGCCTTCAGGGCCCGCCGGACATCGCGCGCCTGCCGCACGTCAACAACTCGGACCGCACATCGGTGGATCGCGTGACGTGGTCCGCGCAGGGAAAACCTTCCGTCGTGCTCTACACGATCAATGGCGGCGGCCATGTGGTGCCGCAGCGCAATTACCGCTTCCCGCGCGTGGTCGGTCCGCAGACGGAGGATGTGGATGCGCCTGAAGTCATCTGGGACTTCTTCATGAAGGAAACCGGAATGGACTCAGGACTTGCCGCGGAGCAGGTCCAGTAATTGCCGGTGCAGCGCATCGTTGGCGGCAAGAATGTGCCCGCGATCCATCATGTGCTCGCGGCCGTCCATGTCGGAGACCATGCCGCCCGCCTCGCGCACCATCAGGATACCCGCCGCGATGTCCCAGGGCTGCAGATTGCGCTCCCAGAACGCGTCGAACCGGCCGGACGCCACCCAGGCCAGATCGAGCGATGCCGATCCGAACCGCCGCATCCCCGCGGTCGACGCAACGACGGCGTCCAATTCGGCGAGGAATGTTTCGCGCCCGTCTTTTCCCAGGAACGGCGCGCCCGAGGCCACCAATATGTCGGAGAGATTCTGGCGCGCGGCAACGCGCAGGCGGCGGTCATTCAGAAACGCGCCATGGCCTTTCTCGGCGACATACATCTCGTCGGTGACCGGATTGAAGATCAGCGCGGAGACCAGGTGGCCTTCGCGCTCCAGCCCGATGGAAATCGCGAATTGCGGGATTCCGTGCAGGAAATTCGTGGTGCCGTCGATCGGGTCGATGACGAAGCGGTGGGTCTTGTCGCGGCCTTCGATGGCGCCGCCTTCCTCCACCAGGAAACCGTAGCCCGGCCGCGTGCGCGACAATTCCTCGATCAGGATGCGCTCGGTGCGGGAGTCCGCGTTGGTGACGAAATCGGCCGGGCCTTTTTTGGAAACCTGCAGATTTTCTAGTTCCCCGAAATCGCGCACCAGCCCGCGCCCCGCCTTGCGGGCGGCGGCGATCATCACGTTCAGCGCAGGCGACAGATACGGCATGGGAACTTTCGGGCGAATGGGGATGGCGAATGGGGAATAGCATATAGGGGCCGCGGTCCCTATTCGCCACTCACTATTCGCTGCTCGCTATTCGCGTGTCATTCGGCGCGTTTGACGTAAGAGCCGTCGTCGGTCGAAACGATGACTTTCGTGCCCGCTTCGATGAAGGGGGGCACCTGGATACGCAGGCCGTTCTCGAGCGTCGCCGATTTGTACGACGATGCCGCGGTCTGGCCGCGCGTGGTGGGATCGGCTTCGGTCACCTGCAGCACCACCTGCTGGGGCAGGCTGATGCCGAGCGGCTTGCCCTCGTGCAATTGCACCACGACCTTCATGCCGTCCTGCAGGAACTGGGTGCGGTCGCCGACGAAATCGGCTTCGATCTCGATCTGGTCGTAGTTCTGCATGTCCATGAAGGTCAGCATGTCGCCATTGGCATACAGATACTGGAAATCGCGCCGTTCGAGCTGGACCTCCTCCACGGTTTCGGCCGAGCGGAAACGCTCGTTCAGCCTGCCGCCGGTGATCACGTTCTTGGCCTCGACCTGATTATAGGCGCCGCCCTTGCCGGGCTTGACCGAATTCGTTTTGAGCACCGACCAAAGCTGGCCGTTCACCTCGATGATCATGCCCGGCTTGACTTCGTTGCCTGCGATTTTTGCCATGACGCGCAACTTTTCTGAAAGAGCGCGCGGGTTCTAGCAGCGGCGTTGGAACTTGTCACCCGGCACGCCGCGCTTGTGCAACAGGTGGGTCCGGGCTCGCGCTTCGCTGCGCGTACCGGCCGGGATGACAGGTCAGAATTGAGCGTTGAACGCCTTCACGGCTGCGGCGGGACCGGCGGCGTAATCCCAGACCCCGGCCGCAACGGCCAGAAAATCCGCGCCCGCCTCGATCAGCACGGCGCAATTTTCCACCGTGATCCCGCCGATGGCGACGCATGGCACCACCATCATTTCAGACCACCATTGAAGGATTTCAGGCGCCGCGCGGGTCTTGGCGTCCTTGGTCGCGGTCGGAAAGAAGGCGCCAAAGGCGACATAATCGGCACCGGCCTCGGCCGCCTCGATCGCAAGATGGCGGACATTGTGGCAGGTGACGCCGACGATGCGGTCTTTCCCCATGGCGGCGCGCGCCTCGGCATAGCCCGCGTCTTCCTGACCGACATGCACGCCGTCCGCACCCAGGCGCGCGGCAAGATCGGGCCGGTCGTTCAGGATGAAGGCCGCGCCCGCGCGCTGCGTCACCGGCATCAGGATGTCGCCCGCGCGCATGATCTCGTCGTCGGGGACGTCCTTCAGCCGCAGTTGCACGCTCGCGACGTCGCCCGCATCCAGAGCGCGCTTCAGCGTCTCGGCGAACGCCTTCGGCTCAAGTTTCGGCGGCGTGATCAGGTAAAGCCGGCAGCGGTCGGTCACGGGCGCGGCCGAAAGTGCAGAAGCGTAAGGAATAGCCGTTTCTCGGCTTCAGGAGCGGCACCGAACCTTTGCAGCGCCCCTTCCGCTCTTTCTATTGCTGCTTTCGCTTCCGACAGGGTGACGGGAGCCGATGGATCGTAGTCGGCCTTGTGCCGGGTATCCTGCAAGTCCATGAACGACGCCGCACATTCGCGGATATGCACGCCAAAATGTCCGGGTTTGAGGGCATTTTCACAACAGGAACGCATTCGACCATGATCGAAAGCCCGATATACAAGCCTATAACGCAGTTTGTTGCGCTCTGTGACACCGACGAGGAGATCGGCCGCCGATGTCAGCAAAAAATGGAATAGGGCATAATAGGATGTCGAAATCGAACGTCGCAACGCCCCGCTTCGAGGTCTGCCGCGACCTTTGCTTGTTGCCAGCTCCCGCGCAATTTTCAGCAACTGTCGCGAGTCAATCATGTCTCGCCGCTAATTCCTTCATTTCCTTCTCGGTCGCATAATGCGTGTAGGGATATCGATCGTCCCCATTTCGGTACATGTAATCGATCAAATCCAGGCTGGTTTTGCCCAAGCGCATTCCCGTTAGAAGGCCAATAGATTTGAGCACGATCGTGATGCTCAAACTGTCCTTGCCCTCAGAATCAATATCGCTTTCGACCACGGTTCTTTTGACCTGCTCCGCGCCAAATTGCTCGCGCGCGATGCGCAGTGCTTCAGCTTCCACTTCTTTCAGGGTCAACATCGACGTTTCACCTCTCGGTCAGTCTATCACTGACTGGGCGACGCAATATGGCAGCCCCTCACGCGGCCTTTTCCAGATCGGGCCTCCACTGGCCCATCGAAGCAAGCCCGTTCATGTGCGCGCGATGCGCAAACGAGCGCTGCGCGGCAGCGACGTTCTCCGCCTTGCCGGCCCAGACCTTCTGCGGCTCATGCTGCAGCGCGCGGCCATAGGAGAACGTCACCGGCCAAGGCAGCGGGCCCATCTGGTGCATCAGGTTCAGATGCACGGTCGCTTCCTCGTCCGACTGGCCGCCCGAGAGGAACGCGATGCCCGCAATCGCGGCCGGTGCGCATTCCTTCAGCACACGGATGGTCTTGTCGGCGACTTCCTCCGGGCGCGCGCGGTTGGGCGCCATTTGGCCGGAGATCACCATGTTCGGCTTCAGCACGATGCCTTCCAGCATCACCCGCTGATAGAAGAGCTCCTGGAACGTCGTCTTCAGCACCCATTCCGTGACCCGAAGGCACGTATCGATATCGTGGCTGCCATCCATCAGCACTTCGGGCTCGACGATGGGAACGATATCGTGGTTGTGGCAGAGAGCGGCGTAGCGCGCGAGCGCATGCGCATTGGTGTGGATCGCCGTATGCGTCGGCAAGGGAGAGTTCCCGGGCGCGATGTCGATCACCGCGCGCCATTTCGCGAAACGCGCGCCAAGCGCGTAATACTCATCCAGCCGCTCGCCGAGGCCGTCCAGACCTTCGGTGATGAGTTCGCCGGGACAGAAAGGAAGGGCCTTGGTGCCCTTGTCCACTTTGATGCCGGGGATCGAGCCCGCATCGGTAATCAGCTTGACCAGCGGCGTCCCGTCTTTCGCATTCTGCCGGATCGTCTCGTCGTAAAGGATCACGCCCGAGATATTGTTCTTCATCGCGGACGATGTACGAAACAGCATCTCGCGGTAATCGCGACGGCTGGGTTCGGTATTTTCCACGCCGATGGCATCGAAGCGCTTCTTGATGGTGCCGGAGCTTTCGTCGGCCGCCAGAAGCCCCTTGCCCTTGGCGACCATTGCGCCGGCAACCTTGACGAGCTGATCCTTGTTCATGGTCTGTCCCTTGTTTCGATCTCAACGCGCCAGCGCCGCGACCCCGGGCAGCGTCCGCCCTTCGAGCCATTCAAGAAATGCGCCACCAGCAGTCGAGACATAGCTGAACTCATCGGCCACCCCGGCTCCGGCCAATGCTGCCACCGTATCGCCGCCTCCCGCAACCGAAAGGAGCTTGCCCTCCCGCGTGCGCTCGGCGACGGCGCGCGCCGCCGCATTGGTGCCCCTATCGAAGGGCGGCATCTCGAAGGCGCCGAAAGGTCCGTTCCACACCAATGTCTTCGTCTTATCGAGCAGGCGCCCGAAGGCCTGGATGGTCCGGGGGCCGACATCCAGGATCATTTCATCCTCGCCGACATCGCCTGCGCTGACGATGCGGCTGGCGGCGTTGGCCGCGAACGCGCGAGCCACCACGACATCGGCGGGGAGCAGAAGCACAGTCCCCGACGACTGCGCCTTGGCGACGACCCGCCTTGCCGTTTCGAACTGGTCGCGTTCGATCAGCGATCTGCCTATTTCGCGGCCTTCCGCTGCAAGAAAAGTGTTCGCCATGGCGCCGCCGATCACCAGGGTGTCGACGCGCCCGATGAGGTTTTCCAGAAGCGCGATCTTGGTCGAGATCTTGGCGCCGCCGACAACCGCCATCAGCGGGCGTTCGGGATTTTCCAGCGCCTTGGAGAGATGGGAAAGCTCGGCCTCCATGGAGCGCCCGGCCGCGGACAGCAGGAGATGGGCGATCCCCTCGGTCGAGGCATGCGCGCGATGGGCGGCCGAGAACGCGTCGTTGACATAGATGTCGCCGAGCGCGGCAAGCTCTCTGGCGAATTCGGGGTCGTTCTTCTCTTCGCCCGCGTGGAAGCGGGTATTTTCCAGCAGCAGCACGTCGCCGTCGTTCAGCTTGGCGACCGCCGCCGCGGCAACCGGACCGACGCAATCCTCCGCGAATGCCACGTTTCGTCCGAGAACCGCCGCAAGCGCAGGCGCCACCGGCTTCAGCGACATCTCGGGTACGACCTTGCCGCCCGGCCGCTCGAAATGGGACAGCACGATCACCTGTGCCCCTTTATCGGACAGTTCGCGCACCGTCGGCGCCTGCCGTTCGATGCGGGTCAGATCGGTGACTTTGCCGTCCTTCATCGGGACGTTCAGGTCGAGCCGCACCAGGACTCGTTTGCCCCTGACGTCCAAATTGTCGAGCGTGCGGTACATGGAAGGCTAGATCAGTTTCGCCATGGCGACGGCCGTGTCGGCCATGCGGTTCGAGAAGCCCCATTCATTGTCGTACCACGCCATCACCCGGACCAAAGTGCCGCCGACCACCTTGGTCTGGTCGAGCGCGAAGGATGCCGACGCCGGATTGTGATTGAAATCATGTGAAACCAGAGGCGCATCGACGATTTCGATAATGCCTTTCAGTTCCTGGCTCGCGGCGCGCTTCATGGCATCGTTGACTTCTTGAACACTGGTCTCGCGCTTCATCACGGCTTTGAAATCGATCACCGAAACATTCGGCGTCGGGACGCGGATGGACACCCCGTCGAGCTTGCCTTTCAGCTCCGGCAGCACCAGCCCGACCGCTTTCGCCGCACCCGTCGAAGTCGGGATCATCGAAAGCGCCGCTGCGCGCGCGCGATAGAGGTCCTTGTGCATCTGGTCGAGCGAGGGCTGATCGTTGGTGTAGGAATGCACCGTCGTCATGAAGCCGTGATCGATGCCGATGGAATCGTGCAGCACCTTGGCGACCGGCGCGAGACAATTGGTGGTGCACGACGCGTTGGAAACCACGATGTGCTCGTGCGTCAGCTTTTGATGGTTCACGCCGTAAACGACGGTCAGCTCGACGCCGTCGGCAGGGGCCGAGATCAGCACCCGCTTCGCGCCGGCCGTCAGATGCGCGGAGGCTTTCTCCTTCGACGTGAAGATGCCCGTGCATTCCATGGCGATGTCGATGCCGAGTTCCTTGTGGGGCAGCTCGGCCGGGTTCTTGATCGCGGTGACACGGATGTCGTGGCCGTCCACGATCATGCGGTCGCCCTCGACGCTCACCACGCCGGGAAAGCGCCCATGCACCGAATCGTAGCGCAGCAGATGGGCGTTGGTTTCCGGCGGGCCGAGATCGTTGATCGCAACGACCTGCAAGTCCTTCCGCCCCGTCTCGATGATCGAACGTAGGACCAGCCGGCCGATGCGCCCGAACCCATTGATCGCCACCCGAACGGCCATGTCTCAGTCCTTCTTGCTAAGGCGCAGAAGCGCAGCCTCGGCTGCTTCTGCCGCAGCTTCGGCAGTAATGCCGAAGCGATTGTACAGTTCCTCCGCGGGTGCACTCGCTCCGAAATGGTCCAATCCGATGAAAACGCCGGAGGGGCCAATATGGCGTTCCCAGCCGAACGGCGAGGCTGCTTCGATGGCAACCTTAACGCTCGTCGAATCAATGACTTGGGCCCTGTATTCGGCACTCTGTTCGGCGAACAATTCCCAGCACGGCATGGACACCACGCGGGCGCCGACCCCTTTGCGCTGCAATATGCCGCACGCGTTCAGCGCGATCTCGACTTCCGATCCGGTGGCCAGAAACGTGACCAACGCCTCGCCTTCGCTGTCCTTCAGGACATAGGCGCCGCGGCCGGCATTGCGATTCGCATCGCGCGGCTCGGTGCAGACGGTCGGCAGATTCTGGCGCGACAACGCCATCACCGTCGGCCGCGTCTTCTGGTTCAGCGCGATTTCCCAGCACTCGGCGGTCTCGACCGCATCGGCCGGCCGCATGACGAGAAGATTGGGCATCGCCCGGAGCGATGCGAGATGCTCGATGGGCTGATGCGTCGGTCCGTCTTCGCCCAGACCGATGGAATCATGCGTCATCACATGGATGACGCGCTGCTCCATCAGGGCTGCGAGCCGGATCGACGGGCGGCAATAATCGGAGAACACCAGGAACGTCCCGGAATAGGGGATGAGCCCCCCATGCAGCGCGATTCCGTTCATGGCCGCGGCCATGCCGTGCTCGCGCACGCCGTAATGGACGAAGCGGCCGGCATAATGGCCGGGCGCGATCACCGGATCGTTCGGGGTCTTGGTGAGATTGGAACCGGTCAGATCCGCCGAACCGCCGATGGTTGTGGGCACCAGCCCGTTCACCACCTCGAGCGCCATCTCGGAGGCTTTGCGGGTCGCGACCTTGGGCTTTTCCGCCACCAGCTTCGCCTTCAGGGCGGCCAGCGCAGGCGCGAGGCCCACGGGAATATCGCCCGAAAGTGCTGCCTCGAAGCTCTGGCGCAGAGACGTTGCGCTGTCAGCCAGCCGCGATTCCCAGGCTTTGCGCGCATCCTTGCCGCGGGCCCCGGCCGCCCGCCACGCCGCCAGCAAATCGCCCGGCACATCGAAGGGCTCATAGGGCCAGCCAAGAGCCGTCCGGGCACCGGCGACTTCCTCCGGCCCCAGCCTTTCGCCATGCGCTTTCGAGGTGCCGGCGCGTTTGGGCGCGCCATAGCCGATCACGGTGCGGCAAGCGATGAGCACCGGTCTTTCGCTCTTCTGCGCGTCTTCGAGTGCGGCCGCGACCGCGTTCGCGTCGTGTCCATCCACCCGCGCGGCCGCCCAGCCCATCGCCTCGAACCGCATCAGCGTATCGGTGGAATCGGCAAGCGAGGTCGAGCCGTCGATGGAGATGCCATTGTCGTCATAAAGCACGATCAGGCGGTTGAGCTTCAGATGGCCGGCAAGGCTGCACGCCTCGTGGCTGATGCCCTCCATCAGGTCGCCGTCGCTGGCGATGACATAGGTCTTGTGATCGACCAGACCATCGCCGAAGCGCGCGTTCAGCACGCGCTCGGCCAGCGCCATGCCCACCGCATTGGCCAATCCCTGACCGAGCGGGCCGGTCGTGGTCTCGATCCCCGGAATCGCCCCATGCTCGGGATGGCCGGCGCAGGGGCTTTTCCATTGCCGGAAGCGCTTGATGTCGTCGATCTTTATGCCGGGATAGCCGGTGAGATAGAGCACCGAGTAAAGCAGCATCGAGCCGTGGCCGGCCGACAGGACGAAGCGGTCGCGGTCGGGCCAGGCCGGCGCCCCGGCGTCGAACTTCAAAAAGCGGGTGAAGAGCACGGTGGCGACATCGGCCATGCCCATCGGCATGCCGGGATGGCCCGATTTCGCCGCCTCGACCGCGTCCATCGAAAGTGCCCGGATGGCGTTGGCCATCAGGCGCACGGGCTCCCTGCCCGGATTCGTAATGTCGTCCATGAGCCGTGGCCTTAAGCCAGGCTCCGCGCCCGCGCAAGACGCAAATGGCGCCCGCCCACCGGTTCCCGCGCGGTGCCCTTCCCCCCAAGTTTCGCCGGGCGTTGCCGAGGGTTGCTTCAGCGCCTAAGGTGCCCCGCCCGCTTCGCTCCGGATTTTCATGAACAGGCTCGACGCTGCCATCGCGAAGCTCTCCTCGGGCCTCGACCGCTTGGAAGCGCGCGTCGAGGAAGCGGCCGAGCGCGCCCGCCGGACTGCCGCCCTGGAATCGGAGCTTGCCCTTCTCAAGGACGAGCGTGAAAGGCTTCTCGCCCGCATCACCGTGCTGGAAGAGGAAGCGCGCGGTCTGGTGGGCTTGACCGAGGAAGTCGAAGAGCGGCTCGACGGCACGATTGCGGAAATCCGCGAAATGCTGTCACGGAATTAGGGGGCGAGGCGCATGCCGCTGGTGAATGTTCTGGTGAACGGGCGGGCCTATACGGTCGCCTGCGACGACGGCGAGGAAGACCATTTGCGCGAGCTTGGCCAATACCTCGACAAGCGCGTGCGCGAGCTTACGAGTTCGGTCGGGCAGATGGGCGATGCCCGGCTCCTTTTGATGGCCGGCCTCGTCATCGCCGATGAATTGGCCGAAGCGCTGGCCAAACTCCATGAGCGCGAGAATGAAATCGCATCCCTGAAATCGCGCCAAAACAGCGAGGATCGGGCCACCGAAGCGTTGGAAAGCGCCTCGGTTCGGCTGGAGGCCATTGCCGGGCGGGTGGCGCGCGCCTAAGTTAGCTGCGGGCGGGTACTACCCCGCACGTCAGGAAAGCGACTCCCAGGGGCCTTAATGGTACTCACCGGGAGCTGTCCCTGGCCGGGACCGTGGTCCCGGTCATATGGCGCCCACCTGCAACTGCAGGCCCGTGAGGATCCAACTCCAACGGCGATGGCGGTCCCGCCCACTTATCGGCTAGCAGCTTCCCTCATGAACATTGCCGAGTCGAAGGAAGCCCTGAGGAAGGAAGCGCTCGAACGAAGGGCGTCGCTCCAGCCCTCCGTTCCGGATCTCTCCCGCCGCGTCGCCCGGAGTTTCCTGGAATCCATTCCGATTCCGAAGGATGCGATCGTCTCGGCCTATTTCGCCATCGGGGATGAGGCCGATCCCGCGCCGTTGCTGGAAATGCTGCGGGCAGGCGGCAAGCGGGTCGCGCTTCCCCGGGTCGCCGGACGCGGAAAGCCGCTCGACTTTCATCTCTACGAAGAAGGGGCAGAGCTTGTGCGCGGCGGCTTCGGCCTTTCCGAGCCGTCGCGGGATTGGCCGAAGGTCGATCCCGACGTGCTGGCCGTCCCCCTGCTTGCGTTCGATGGGCTGGGATACCGCATCGGCTATGGGGCGGGGTTCTATGACCGCACGCTGGCAAAGCTTCGCGCGTCGAAAAGGGTGATCGCTGCCGGCTATGCGTTCAGCGCGCAGGAATTCGCCACCATCCCGCATGACGAGCACGATGAGAGGCTGGATTGGATCGTGACCGAACTGGGCGCAAGGGCCTTCGAAAGGTAGAGCATGCGCATTCTCTTCATCGGCGACATCATCGGCCGGCCCGGGCGCGAAATCGTGGCCAGCGAAGTGCCGCGCCTGCGCGAGCGCCTGAACCTCGAATTCGTCGTCGCCAATGCCGAGAACGCCGCGGGCGGCTTCGGCATCACGCGCGCGGTGGCCAACGAACTCTTCGCTGCCGGTGTCGATGTGCTGACCAGCGGCAATCACTGGATGGACCAGCGCGAAATCCTCACCTTCATCGATGCCGAAGACCACATCTTGCGGCCGCTGAATTATCCGCGCGGCACGCCGGGGCGCGGCGCCAATCTGTACCAGACCCGCAACGGCCAGCGCGTGCTGGTGATCAATGCGATGGGCCGCGTCCACATGGACCCGCTGGACGATCCCTTTGCGGCGGTCGATGCCGAGCTTGCCGCCTGTCCGTTGCGCGCGGCGTGCGATGCCATTGTGGTCGACATCCATGCCGAAGCCACCTCCGAGAAGATGGCGATGGGGCAATTCTGCGACGGCCGCGTCAGTTGCGTGATCGGCACGCACAGCCATGTGCCCACGGCCGATACCCAGGTTCTGCCCCAGGGCACTGCCTATCAGACCGATGCGGGGGCTTGCGCCGATTACGACTCGGTCATCGGCATGGACAAGTTCGAGCCGCTGCAGCGCTTCACCAAGAAGATGCCGACAGGGCGCATGACGCCCGCCAACGGCCCGGCCACGATGTGCGCGGTGTTCGTGGAAACCGACAGGATGACGGGATTGGCGCTGCGCTGCGAGCCGGTCCGCGCCGGGGGCCGCCTGATCCCGACGGAACCGTTCGTGTGAGGGTGGCGTGGGTTGGCAATGGATTTGGTTTTGCGTAATTTTGTGTGATCGGAACGGAGCCTCGGAGCATGGCCTCGTTCGATTGGACTGCTTTGCCGTGGGTCAATGACACGAGTAAAGTATGAAGATGTCGGTAGTGTCTCAGTTTGAATTTTCCCGCTTGCGATAAGGGCCGCGCTTTTTGGCGGGAGCTTCGCGCGCATCAATCAAAGCGACCACGTCCGACACATCCCAAACGCGCGTTTCGATGCCAGCGGCCATAGCCGGGGACACGCGAAGCGTCTTGTGCTGGCGAACGAAGTTGCACCAGACGGTATAGAGCGCGACCATGGCTGATTTGCTGGGCTTCGGAGCGCAGACGCGGGGGGTACAGTCTGTTTTCGCCGAACGATGAACAGCAATTTCAATTGAGCTATGCTCGCGGAAGGATATCCGCCGGCCCTTAGTCCGGACGGCGCAGCAATAGCGCAATCGTGGTAGCGAGCGTCACCGATGGCTTTCTTTTCCGACGGAACAACAGATTACTTCTCGCTGAGCCTTGATCCGGCTGGCGAAAACCGATTTTTTGTGTTCCGTTTAACGGAACGACAGATGTCTGTGGCAAGGACATTGGTGCAAGTCTGCTTTTATATGGCCGCCGGTGCAATTTTGGCGATCGGTCTGTTCGCCGCCTCAGCAAATATTCGAGCACTATTAGGGCAGTACCAGTCGATTTACCTGGTAGCTACTGCTGGTGTCGCCACCACAGCGTGGCTCTGTGAACTAGGATTTTATTTTTGGGTTTGCCGGATTTGGCGATGGAAATCACTCTGCAGCCGGTCAGGCGGTTTGTGGGGTCGCTTCACTGCGTCGTCAGCCCTGGACCGCCGTCAACGGCGTTTACTGGGTAACGTCAGCCTGCGTAGAAAATTGTCATTCATGGCCTATGCCTCTGCTCTATTGGTCATACTTGTTTTGCTGGGTGCATTATCCATTCCTATAATACTGCCTGCTGAGTTCCCAATGGAAAGAATGTACATACTTGACGGCATGTTTCGACTTGTTTCACTTTCAGTCGCCTTAGTATTTGTTTCCCTCCTTTTGATTCGACGCCTTTTTCACTTACTCATTCCGCAGAGAGAGTAGTAGGCCCCGCCAGTCTTCCGCGCGGAAGGGTGCCTACACCATTGCTCCCCAACTCAGCGGCTGCCGATTTGGGCACTGTCACATTTTGAGTTTCCTCGTGGCGAGCCGTCCGGGACGCGGGCAATGCCTACCGCCACGCCTACCCGACCGTCTCACTCGATATGGTCTGGGAAACAGTCACGCGCGATTAGCCCTCGCTGCGAGACTGCAGCCGAAACAGAGTTTCGCCGGCTCGGGCATGAGCCCTAACCAAGTCCTCTTGGTCGTATTCGGGGGCTGGAATGCCCATATTTCAAGGTCCGATGGTTTTGCATGGTCGAGGAGGCCACTTTCAATCCGTACCGAAATCCACCGAATTGCACCGAAAAGCACCCTTATTGCACCGGAATCGTCCTGGAAAAATTCCATCAACCGTCTGGAATTGCTTGATAAAATTGTTTTTGACCGGGAGGAGGGGGCGTCGGGGCCGTTCCAGGCCCCTTCGGACCTAGCGAACCGGCTGTCTCTTGATCCATCTGCCTGAGCGGCCCATATCCCGACCATGCTTCCCAGCCTCTTCGTCTCCCATGGCGCGCCAACCCTGCCGCTTGATGCGTGCCCGGCGCGCGAATTCCTGAAAAGCCTTGGCGCGCGACTGCCGCGTCCGCGGGCCGTGCTCGCGGTTTCCGCCCATTGGGACAACCGGGAGCCGACCGTGAACCGGGTGGCGGTCAACCAGACCATCCACGATTTCTATGGCTTCCCCGACGAGCTCTACCGGATGGCGTACAACGCGCCGGGCTCGGCTGGGCTCGCGGACCGCACCCAAGAGCTGCTCTCGGCGGCGGGATTCGACACCGCCACCGACGACGCCCGAGGCCTCGATCACGGCGCCTGGGTGCCGCTGATGCTGATGTATCCGGAAGCCGATATTCCCGTCGTTCAGCTCAGCGTCCAGAGTCCGCTTGGGACCGGGCACCATCTGAAGCTCGGCCGCGCGCTTGCGCCGTTGCGGAAAGAGGACATCCTGGTGCTCGGGAGCGGCGGCTTCACCCACAATCTGCGCGCCCTCGACCGCTGGCGCCTGGATGGGCCCGAACCCGCCTGGTCGCGCGAATTCTCCGATTGGATTCAGGCGGCGCTCGAGGAAGGACGCGAACAGGACCTTCTCGCCTATCGCCGGCTTGCGCCCCATGCCGCCACGGCCCATCCGACGGAGGAGCATTTTCTCCCCCTTT
>Ga0265334_10000902_pt1 | contig 14834 bp, 11 predicted proteins | sample 42023metaG_FD_192442 | JGI IMG/M metagenome (GOLD analysis project Ga0265334, IMG submission 192442) | Rhizosphere microbial communities from Carex aquatilis grown in University of Washington, Seatle, WA, United States - 4-20-23 metaG | ecosystem: Host-associated > Plants > Roots > Rhizosphere... | reverse complement strand
CTTCCGGTAGAGCGTCGCCACGCCCACCCCCATCATCTCGGCCGCCTTCCGCCGGTTGCCGTCGGTCTTCTCCAGGGCGCTGAGGATGCAGTCCTTCTCCACGTCCTTCAGGAAACGGGGCACCCCCTGGTCGGACACCAGGGGCATCACCTGGCGAACCTCCGGGGGAAGGTCCTCAAGGTCCACCCGGTTGGATTTCGCGACCGCGACCGCCCGTTCCATGGCGTTGGCCAGTTCGCGGACGTTGCCGGGCCAGGAGTAGCCGAGGAGCTGGTCCGCGGCCTGGGGGGTCAGGCCGTCGACCGTGCGCTTCATCTGGAGGGACGCCTCCGCGAGGAGCAGGCGGGCGAGCGGCAGGATATCCTCCCGGCGGTTCCGGAGGGCGGGCACCGCCAGTTCCACGACATTCAGCCGGTAATAGAGGTCCTCGCGGAACCTTTTCTCGGCCACCTCGGCCTTGAGGCTCTTGTTGGTGGCGCTCAGGATCCTCACGTTGATGGCGCGGTTCTTGTTCTCGCCCACCCGCCGAACCTCCCGCTCCTGGATCGCCCGGAGGAGCTTCACCTGCATGGGCATGGTGATCTCCCCGACCTCATCCAGGAAGAGCGTCCCGCCGTTGGCGGCCTCGAAGAGGCCCGGCCGGTCCGAGGACGCGCCCGTGAAGGCCCCCCGGGCGTGGCCGAACAGTTCGCTCTCCAGAAGGGTCTCCGTGATGGCGCCGCAGTTGACCGCGATGAAGGGGCCGTCGGAGTGGGAGGACTGGTCGTGGACGTACCGGGCCACGCGTTCCTTTCCCGTACCGCTCTCGCCGGTGATCAGCACGGTCGAGTCGATGGCGGCGATGGTCTTGGCCAGTTCCATCAACTTCCGCATCTCCGGGCTCCTCGCCAGGAGTTCCAGCGGGTCCTCCTCGATTTTGGCGATGGTGGACAGTTTCCGGACCTTCTCCTTCAATATGGATTCGGTGTTCTTCAGGGCGTTGGTGACCTCCCGCAAGGCGTCATCGATGCCCACCCGTTTGAAGACGGCGAGCTCGCCCCCGACCGATTTCTCCCATTCCGCCTCGGACCGGATGACCACATGGCAGGCGGTGTCGCCCCTTCCCACACATTTATCCTCCAGGGCGTACATTTCCTGGTTGGTGACGTAACTCAGGTAGCCGCTGATGAGCCCGCTCAAGGTCCAGCAGACGGGTTTTTCCGACCGACCCTTGAGCGCGATATGCTGTTCGGCCTCGTAGGACCCAAGCCAGGAGCCGCCCTCGGGACTGAAGGCGCGGGGGCCCTTGGGGTTCAAATGAATGAGACCCAGGAGGGCATAGATCTTGGCGCCCGCCTGCTTCCATTCCTCGTCGCTTTCCCATTTGAAATTGTTCTTCAGGTCCTCGGCCAGCCGCCGTCCTTGGACATAGCCGTAACGGCTGAGGATGCCCCGGGCGGTCCGTTCCCCGAAGTGGTCGATGAGGTCCTTGCGCAAAAGCCCGAGGGAGACCGCGTCGAAGATCAGGGCCCGCTGGCCGGCGAAATGAATCATGCCCCCGGCGGGGTCGTATTCCAAAAGCTCCTTCATGTCGAGGTCTTTAACGCGCATAGCCAGCCCCAGTTGGACGATTGACGTTATTCTCCGGGTGAAAGAGCGGGCGTACCGCCGTCTAGGGCGTCGCGGATAGTTGACGGGGAGAAGAAGGAAACAAAAGGAGGCCGAGTTGGTTGAAGCAGGCGGAAAGGGCACGCCTGGTTCGAATTCAGTCCGGACATTCACCGTGGCCGTACATCAATATGATTGTACGCCCTCAATCCAAGAAAGCCATTGATAACGATGTCATTACTACGTAACTCTTCTTAGGCAAATCAAATTGATCGTTTTTCGCGATTGCCCTGACTTAACCTCCCTGTCGCCCGAAGTCGCCCTTGAGGCCGTCGATTTGGGAGATATCCTGTAGGGTCTCGCGGTCAGGTAAAAGTTCATCAGGCTTGGGGCCCGATTCCTCAAATCAATATCCATGACGGTCCCCTTTTATCCAGAACCGCGCTCCGGCGCCCACTCACCAACTGTGGGCGCCGCCGGGGTTGACGCCGGGACCGGATCGTTTGAGGAGGGCACGGCATAAATAGCCGTCCGGACGGGATCCGAGAGGGAACGCGATAGGTCTGGCAAAACGACATCCCGACAGCGGCTCCGCCCGTCGACTTTGTCACGGCGGACGAGTGACATGGAGAAACTACCCGCAGAAGGGGCCACACCCTTGGACTTCACTCCCGGGCGAGTCGCAGCCACAGGAGGAAACGAGTCCTCTCCCGCCAAAGCACAAGGATTTACCCAGGAAAACCGGGAAATCTCTCCTGATGCGATCATATTGAGAGGCCCTGGAGACCAAACCGGGTTTATTCAGACAGCGGTTATATAAAGGCCTACAGTAAGGGTGTGAACCCATTTGAAAAATCATCCCCCAAAACCATCAACGCCCTATTGATCTTTCTGATCGTGGCGACATTTCTCGTGATCTTCCTCACTTGTTACAGATCGCTCCTCGTAATCGACACGGATGAATTCTGGGAGATCCATTCGTACCAGGTTTCCGCGAGCCTCGATGTCTTGATTTCCGACCTTGAAAATATTGAGACAAGCCAGCGGGGATATGTCATCACCGGGCAAGAGCGCTTTCTTGGCCCGTACAACACCTATCTTCCAGATGTTAATGTGACCTTCCAAAAATTGAAGGAAATGACGAAGGATAATCCAGCGCAACAGCAAAGCTTGTCACAGGTAAAACCGCTGATTGACGCGAAAATCGCGGACCTGAAAAACAACATTTCACTTCGGAAAAACGCCGGTTTCAACGCGGCGAAAACGGATGTGCTGACGATCAATGGCAAGCGGATCATGGACTCCATACGGACTATCGTGAAGGATATGCAGGCCGAGGAATCAAGGTTACTAGCTTTAAGGTCGAAGGACCTCGAACAAATAAACTCCACGACGGAATCGATCATCCTCTGGGGATGCCTGATGGGGTTCTTGTTCTATCTCTTGGTGAATTTCGTCATCAACCGGTTTGTGATCGGCGAAATTGTGCAAAAGCCCCTTCTTGAAAGGGAACAGAGGGCCTTGGCGGAGGCCTTGCGGGCGAACAACGAGATGGAGGCGTTCAGTTATTCAGTGGCCCACGACCTTCGGGCGCCGCTCCGCGCGATCAACGGATATACGAAAATCCTCGAGGAAGACTATGGAAGCAAATTCGACGCCGAGGGAAAAAGGATCGCCGCGGCCATCCGGGGAAACTCCGTACAGATGGGAAAGCTCATCGACGACCTCCTGTCCTTCTCCCGCTTGGGACGCAAAGAGATCGTCAAGAGCCCGGTCGCCATGGACATCCTGGTGGACGCGATCCTCAAGGAATTGAAGGGGTCCATTCCACCGGGGAGGAACGTCGAATTCAACATCGGGACGCTTCCTGTCGTTAAAGCCGATCTCGACGTGATGCGCGCGGTTTGGACGAATCTCCTCTCCAACGCGATCAAATTCACCGGAAACAAGGAAAACGCGGTGATCGAAGTCGGCGGCTCAAGCGACGATCATTTCACCACCTATTACATCAAGGACAACGGCACCGGTTTCGACATGAAATACATCGATAAGCTCTTTGGCGTCTTTCAGCGTTTGCATTCCACGGCGGAATTTGAGGGGAACGGCGTCGGCCTGGCGATCATCAAGCGCGGCGTTGAACGGCATGGCGGCAAGGTTTGGGTGGAGGCGAAGGTGGATGAAGGGGCGACCTTCTATTTCACCTTACCGAAGGTTTAAACCATCAATTCAAAAAATGGGCGAAACCAAACGGACATGAATGGATCGCATGCCCCGAGTCCATCCGAAAACCCACCCTTTAAAGTCATTTAAACAAACGGGCTTTCCAATCCAAGGGTCCAACCCGGGGCCCAAACGGGTTGAGGGAATCCCGGCTATAAATCCAGGGATGGCCGCGGAGCCTTCACCCTGATATGCATAATTTAGGACTTTATAATGGGGGGTGATACAATTGAAGCCGTCGTCAGTTCGATGCTCCACACGCCCCAACACCTAGGAGCGACGAATGGTCACCAAGAAGCTCCCCATCGCCAACCGCCTCGGGATCCACCTAAGGCCCGCCGCTCAGCTCGTCAACTTGGCGTCCAAATACAAGTGCCGGATCCTCGTCCAAAACCACAACGGGAACGCCGACGGCAAGAGCCTCATGAGCCTGCTGGCCTTGGCCGCCTCCGGGGGATCGGAGGTCACGTTGACGGTCGAAGGGCAAGGCTCCAAGGCCGCCCTGGTCGCGATCCAGCAATTATTTCTGGAAAAGTTCGGCGAAACCTGACTTCGTTTCACCCCTATTCCCCGTCTGGGCTTTTAAGGTTTCCTATTTCCGTTGCGAACAAATTCCGAATGCCATAACTTACCGCCATGCCCACCCCCAAAACTGCCGCATATGAGAGCAACCTCTGGAAGCTGAACGCCACCCGGGTGTTCTTCTCGATGCATTTCTTCGGGCCGGTCCTGGTGCCCTTCTTCACCCAATGGGGCGGCCTGACCCTCTCCCAGGTCTTCTTCCTGAACTCCTGGTTCTTCTTCTGTAATTTCCTGTTCGAGGTCCCCACGGGCGCCGCCGCGGACCACTTGGGACGAAAGACCTCGCTGGTACTCGGTTCGCTCCTGGGCGGGTTCGCGGCGTTCCTCTACACCAGTCATCCCGCGTTGGGCGTGTTCCTGGTCGCGGAGGCGATCTTCGCCCTGGCCTATACCTTCTACTCCGGCGCCGACGAGGCCCTGGCCTACGACAGCCTCAAGGCCTTCGGGATGGAGAATTCCTCCAAGAAGGTCCTGGCCCGCATGGGTTCTTTCAGGTTGGGGGGGATCCTTTTCGGGTCCCTCACCGGAGGGTTCATCGCGGCGAAGTTCGGGTTGCCGTCCACCCTCAGGGCGACGGGCATCGCGATCTTCATTTCACTCCTCTTCGTGTTGCTGATCCGTGAACCCAAGTCGCGAAAACCCAGGACCCGTGTTCCCTACCTCAAGGTGCTGAAGGATGGCGTCCGCTTTTTAATGGGGCATCGGGTCCTTTGGATCCTAACCCTGGAAGCCGCCCTGGTGAACGCGCTGGTTTGGGCCATCATCTGGCTCTACCAGCCCTTCCTGGAGCAAAGCGGCCTACCCCTGCGCTATTACGGGGTCGTACAGGCCCTCTCGATCGTGGGGCAGATCTGGGTGCTTTCCAACGTGGAGAAGCTCGAAAAGCTATTCGGATCCAAGCGGGGCCTCCTGACGGGCGGCGGCATTGTGACCGGCCTGGCGTTCCTGGTTTTGGGTTGGGCGAAGCCCCTCTTCGTCGTCATCCCGGCCATTATCCTGGCCTTCACCTTCGGCCTTTCCCGGATGCCGCTCTTCAGTTCCTACATGAACAAGTACATCCCCTCGGGCATGCGGGCGACCGTCCTTTCGACCTCCTCCATGGTCCGGACCTTCGGCATCACCGCCACCAACCTGGTGGTCGGTGTTGGACTGGCCTATTGGTCAATTCGAACCACGGCTTTCCTGATCGGTCTATCCCTCATCGCCTTGTCGGTCTTTTCCCGCATCGAAGAGGGGCAGTTAAAAGATTAGTACCCGATGATTTCCCCGAAATCGATCGATTGACTTTTCAACGAGGGAATCTTAATCGGAAATTAGCGCGGGCTTTTTCAAGCGGCAAACAACTCACCCGGCGGCTCGACCGGGTCATTCACAATTTCAGGAACTCCCCTCGGAATGGTCCCGGGATTTCTTACCGGACCAATCCCCAGAACGGTTTCAAGAACCGGCCTCATCCTGCCCACCCACCCGGACCGGATCAGCAAATTCCACATGGGTTCCATCTTCTTCCAACCGCCTGTGTAGGCCAGGTGTCGGAATTGACCCGCCATGTCCGCCTTGGTACTGGCCGCCCGGAGGATGTTCTTCCAGGAATAAAATCGCTCGTAGGAACGCCAATAGCCCGCCTCCAACTCCCCGGTTTTCAGCCTCGCCGGTTGGAAAACCTGGTGCCGCGTATCGTAGAGGTCCCAGTCGTTGGTGAGGATCCGTCCTTCCCCCTCCAATCGGGCCCTCAAGACGGTCCCTGGGTAGGGCGTCAGGATATGGAAGGTCGCCGTCTCCAAGCCCTGCGCCACGGCCCAATCCACCGTCCGGTCGAAAACATCCGGGCCGTCGTCGTCCATCCCATAAACAAAACTGGCGTTTACCATCACCCCCATGGAATGGAGCCGCCGGATGGCCTCCTCGTAATCACGGCCCAGGTTATGGGTCTTATGCATGGCCGCGAGGTTCCCCTGGGTCAGGGTCTCGAAACCGACGAACAGGCTGCGAAGACCGGATGTCGCCGCCTCCTCATAAAGGCCGGGGTTTTCCAGGATGGACTTGACGGTCCCGGCCGCCTGCCAGACCCGGCCCATTCCCTTCATCCCCCGGAACAACGAATGGATGAAGGCGTTCTTTCCGAACAGGTGGTCATCAAGGAAATAGAGGTGCCGCCCCGGGAGGGACGAGATCTCCCGAAGCGCCCGGTCCGCCTCGAGGGTATAAAAGGATTTGCCGTCCTTGAAGAAGGAATCCTTGTAGCAAAAATCACAGTGATGTGGACACCCCCTGGACACCACCAAGGAATTGGGGACCAAATAGCTCCCCCTCCGGATGAGGTCCCGTCTCGGCATTGGCAGTCCTGATAAGCTGCGGTTTAGGGACCGGTAAATGGGCTTTGGGTATCCCTGTCGGAAATCCCGCAGGAACCCAGGCCAAGTGTCCTCCCCGGGTCCCAGGAACATACTGTCGGCGTGGGGTGCCGCTTCCTGGGGGCAGGTGGTCACATGAAGCCCTCCCAGGCAGACATAAACCCCTTTGGCCCGGTACGTATCGGCGATCGCGTAAGCCCGCTTGGCCGAAGTGATATAAACCTGGATCACGACAATGTCCGGCCGGTCATTCAAGTCCAACTTTTCAACGTGTTCGTCCTGAAGCAGCACCTCGTCCGAGGAGTCGAGGTAACCGGCCAATGTGGCCAACCCCAGGGGCGGAAACAGGGAATACTTGATGGGACGGACCGGCAAACCCCTCGCCTCAATGAGTGCCGGCAGGATCATTTTGACTTTCATGAGACCCTCCTGAGGCCGCCCTCGGACCCCATCGTCCAGAGGGCCCGTTCCACGGCGTCCACAGTGATATCCAGCGTGGAGGTGCCGGCCGTAAGGCCCACGAGATCGATCCCCTCGAACCAGGCCGGGTCGAGACCCTCCGCCGATTCCACCCGGTAGGCTTTGATGCCGCGAGACTCCGCAAGGGCCGCCAGTTGGGCCGTGTTGTTCGAGTTACGCCCCCCCACCACCACTAAAGCCTGGAGGTCCTCCCTCAAAAGGTCCTCGACGGACCGTTGCCGGTCCCGGGTGGGTCGACAGATGGTGTCGACTAGGCGCAGGGTCTTACCGAAATTCGCCCGGACGATCCGCACCCAAACCGCCTCCAGGGTTCTCGGCGGTGTCGTGGTCTGGACGATCACCCCGATCTTGTCCGCGTCCCAACGTTCGACGTCCTCGGGTTTCTCCACCACCGCGAACCGGTCCAGGTCCCCGGTCAGGCCCTTCACCTCCACGTGTCCCGGCTTCCCCACCACCACCACGAAATACCCGGCATGGGCCAAAGCCAGGGCTGTCCGGTGGGCCCGTTTCACCAAGGGGCAGGTGGTGTCCACGAGTTCCTTCCCGCGCGATTCAAGCTCACCCTTCTCATGGTCGCTGATCCCGTGGGCCGTGATGACCACCCGGGGCGCGTGGATCCCAGACGTCCGGTCCTTTTCGGCCGTGGGCGCGAAGCCCCGGGCGGCCAATTTGCGGTTCACCTCGCCGTTGTGGACCAGTTCGCCGTAAAGCGCCGTATCCCCGACGTGGCCCAAGGCCCAAACCTTTTCCAAGGCTTCCCGCACCCCGAAACACATGCCCATCGCCGACGCCCTGAGGATTCTCATGCCCATTTCCTTTCGTAAACAACTTTGCATTACAAAGCGTTAGACTAAAAAAAAAGAAACATTGAAGCCCGACGATTTAACCACAGAGGACACGGGGGTCACGGAGTTGGATATTCCACGAAGCCAAACACATTGCATTCCTCCGTGAACTCCGCTTTCCCCGTGGTTCAAATTTCCTTTAGGCCGGCGATAGGCCCTCGCCTGCCTTGCGGACCTTGGATCCCGCCCGTTCCTTCCCCGCGGCGGAGGCGTCGCGGATCACCTGCTCCAACACCGTGACATAGGCCAGGAACCGCTCGCGGCCCGAAGCCGTCATCCGGCAATGGGTCTTGGGTTTCCGGCCCTCGTACCCCTTCTCAACTTTGAGTAGGCCTTCTTCCTCAAGGACCTGTAGGTGGCGGCTTAGGTTCCCATCGGTCAAGGCGCAAAGGGCCTTGAGGTCGTTGAACCCCAACCCATCGGCGTGGGTCAGGAGCGAGGTCAGGATGCCCAGGCGGGCCTTCTCGTGCAGGAGTCGGTCGAGCCCCTCATAGGCGAATCGTCCCGAACCCGGGTCAGTGGCCTTTCGTCCCATGGCTCCCCCCTTCCCCAGGCTCCAACAAGATCCAGGCCCCCAACAACTGTCCCAACCCGAAGGTCAGCCCCATCCCCCAACGCCCCAGGCTTTCCCCGTCCGGAGCCAGGGATAGGAGTACCAAACCCGCCGCGAGATAAAAGCCCCCCATGTAGGGCGTCGAAGCCGGCAGGTGGGGCGCCGAGGAGAAGATCCCCAAGCTGAACAACACCGCCCACAATCCCGGCAGGTAAGGCATCAATTCCGGTGAGCGGAAGTAGGCCACCCAAGTCACCAGGAAACCCGCGACCAGGCATGGCAGGAATTGCCCGACCGCCCCCAGGGTCTTCCGCCGGTCGGAGTTGCCGCTTCGGAGGAAATCCCAGGTGATGTTGGCGCCCACCAGGGCCACGCTGACGGCCGCCAAGGCGCACCAGTAAAGGACGAAAGTCTTGAAGGGCCCCGCCTCGGGCGGGGCCGGTTGCAGCCAGGCGCCCAGGAACGCCAAGGCGCCCGAGGCCGCGACGAAACGCGAGCGGTATCCCCGGTAAACCTCGGTGCGGACGAGGTGCCGGTGGATCTCCGCGAGTTGGTCCTTGGCCTTTTCGAGTTCCATGTCGGAAGGATACCCCTTAAGCTTTGTATTGTAAAGTACTTTTTAATGCTGTATGTTTAGCTCGTCGAGGCTGGACGCATTACACCGGAGGTCGACATGTCCAACGTGGTATCGGACCTTTACCGCTCGTTCAGGGATTCTATCCTGACCAAGTTGTTCGTCATCTTCATCCTGATCCTGGTCCTGGGTATCCCCATTGCCTTGATTTTCGGGGTCATTTCGGACCGCGAAAACAGCCGGGACGCCGCGGTCCGGGACATCTCGGGGAAATGGGGCGCCGAGCAGGTCCTCACCGGTCCTATCTTGACGGTCCCCTACCTGGTCCACACCAAGGACGAGAAGGGCCGCGTCTTCACCTCCACGGAAACCGCCCAATTCCTCCCGGACCGATTGGAGGTACGCGGTTCCTTATGGCCTGAAATCCGCTATCGGGGGATCTTCGAGGCGGTCCTCTACCGGGCCGACCTTCAAGTGGAGGGGAATTTCCTCCACCCTGACTTTGGGGCCCTCAAGATCCCGTCATCGGACATCCGTTGGGTCGACGCGGTGCTTTCACTCGGCGTTTCCGACAACCGGGGACTCCAGGAAAACGTGGCCCTGGATTTCGATGGAAGGAAACTCGCCTTCGGCCCGGGATCCGGCGCCGTCGCGCTGTTCCACACGGGCATCCACGTCCAGGTCCCCCTCAAGGCAAACGGATCCCGGATCCCATTTTCACTAAGACTGGCCCTCAATGGAAGCGAAGGGTTGAAGGTCATCCCTTGCGGGCGGGAAACCACGGTCCACCTGTCCTCTTCCTGGCCCTCCCCGAGCTTCAACGGGAACTACCTGCCCACACAACGGTCCGTCGGCGACAAGGGTTTCCAAGCCGATTGGAGGGTGCTGGAGTTGGCCCGGAACTTCCCGCAGTCCTGGAAAAAAGCCGATGTCCCCCCGTCGGACCTCGAGTCTTCCGCCTTCGGTGTCGGCCTTCCCCTGACGGCGGACGCCTACCAAAAAACGACCCGGACGGCCAAGTACGCCGTACTCTTCATCCTGTTGACCTTCCTGTCATTCTTCCTTTTCGAGGTCATGTCACGGCTCCGGGTCCATCCTTTCCAATACCTCCTCGTCGGGGCCGCCTTGCTGGTTTTCTACCTGTTGACCCTCGCCCTCTCGGAGCGGTGGGGATTCGGTTGGTCCTACCTGGCCGCCTCCTCCGCCATGATCGGGCTGATCACCGCCTATAGCGCCGTCATCTTGGCCAACTTGCGTCGCGGCTTGTTGATTGGGTTGGTGTTGACGGTCCTGTACGGTTACCTTTATGTCCTCCTCCAATTGGAGGACTACGCCTTGTTGTTGGGTTCCGTCGGACTATTCGTGATCACCGGGTTGGTGATGTACCTGACCCGTAAGATCAATTGGTACGATCCCACCACTGGCCGCCCCGGGGTGGGCCAACCGTGAAAAAATCCAAACGCGCCGATAAATAGGGGGACCGTCGGCTCCAGGATCTCGACGGAATCGGGCCGGCGATGTTTCGGGATTTCGGGAAGTCGGGGATAACATCCGTTGAGCAATTGGCGAAGCAGGACGGGATGATGTTCTTCATAAAGCTGAACCGACCCAACGCAAACCGGCCGTAGCCTGCCTCAGGGTGCGTAGGGGCAGGGCCCCTCGCAGGCCCTTGGGCCTGCCAACGGCCGGTTCACAAGACCCCATCCATCCGTTACAAGGACGGCGTATCGGAGGTCCACACAACGGACCCAAGTGTCCTCGATACTTTCAACTGCGCGGTGGCCCAGGCGAAAAAACCGAACCTCCCAGCCGAACGACGGAACTGGTGGTGGTGGAGCCGAAAAAGGCCGAAACAAACACCCTTTACCCTGACCCTCGCCCCCAAGGGGGAGGGTCAAAACAAAAGCCTAATACTTAACCGAACACCCGTAGGGCTTGGTCTGGGAGGGGTTCGGCTTCTGGCCGGCCAGGAGGGACGCGATGGCGTCGCGCACATAATTGTCCGCGCCCTTCACCGATTCCTTCCGGAAGGTCGGTTGATCGTCGATGGCGCCCTCGTAGGCCAGCTTGCCGACTTGGTCGATCACGAACAATTGGGGCGTGTTGGTGGCGCCGTACAGTTGCCCCACCTTGCCGTCCGGGTCCAACAGGTAGGCCGCCGCCTGGGAACCCACCTTCTTGACGTAGGCGGCCACTTCCTTGGGCGCCATGGCCCCCTGCTTTCCGTCGGCCGAGGAGTTGATCGAGATCCAGACCACGCCCTCGCCCTTGGCTTCCTTCTGGATCTTCTGCATGTTGCCCGTATCGTAGTGCTTATGGACGAAGGGACAGCCGGGATTGGTCCATTCCAACACCACGATCTTCCCCTTCAAGTCGGAAAGCGACCAAACCTTGCCGGCGGCGTCCTTCAGGCTGAAATCCGGGGCCGTTTGGCCCGGGTCCACCCCGGCCAGCGCGAGGCCCCAAACGGCCGCCAGCAGGATTCCCAGGAACCAACGGATTGAGTTTTTCATTTCTTCCGTCCTTTCAGGATGATCTTCGTTCCCCACCCCAACAGCAGGAGGATCGGGAGGACCCACCGCCAACGGGTGGAATCCTCAGGCTTGGCGGAGACCTGCCAACCGCCCCGGCCGGTGATGGGCTGGATGATTCCTTCGACCCGTCCCCGCTCCAATAGGTTCCGGCGGATCGCCAAGGTGAAACGGACCTTTTTCCCGTGGATTTCGCCCAATAGGTCCTTGGAAAAATCCACCCCCAGGGGAGTCGCCGGGATGAATCGGTACGTCCCGGTCCCCTCGAAGCCGTGGGGCAGCGGCGACTCCAAAACCCAGCCCCCCCATCCGGACCGCCGGAGTGTGGGGCCCAAGCCGGTTTCGGTCACCGGGATGTCCTTCCCGGCTTCCAGGAACAATTCCGGGACGGGTCCGGCAGGTCCGGGCCGCAGGGACAAGGCGAGGTTCTTTTGTTCCCCCACGCAGACGTTGGAGCAGGCGAGCCAACTCACGTGGGCCGTCAACCGGACGGGACCGGTTCCCGCCTCCGGTGGGGGCAGGAGGGTGTCGATCAATGTCACGGAATTCTCATAACCGAACACCACCCCATCACCGTCCGGGTACCTCCCCGGGACCGGGAAACGGAGGCCCAGATCCTTCCAACCCTTCGGCAAGTCCCAATCCACCCGGGCGGCCTCGCCCGCTGTCCCCGGGTTGGTCCAATAGGTATGCCATCCCGGTTGGATCTTGAAGGTCAACGCGACCTGAATCGGGCGATCCGGTCGATAGAAGGCGCCCTCCGGGACGCAATCGACCTGGGCGTGGGGGGCGGTTTGGGCGGGCGATTCCGCGGCCTTTAGGCTAACGGCCCCGAAAACCACGAGGAGGAGCGGTAAAAGGGATCCTTGGAATGTCACGCAAGAATCGTATCATAGGACTTCGGGAGAAATGAAGGTGGGTCCCCCCATCCTATTGGATTGATAACCGTGGATCATTGTCCACGACTTGACCAAGAGGGTCACCCCTAAGACCCTTCCCCTGAACAAGCGGTCCTGGGGAAAGATAATGGAAATGGACACCGCGGCAAGGGCGGAACCGATCACGCCCTGTCCGAGTCCAAACCGATAGAGGGAAACCATGGGTCCACGGAAACTGGCTTACGGCGCGCTCCTGGTAGGGCTCGTCCTGGGCCTCAGCGCCTGCAAGCTGAAGAACCCCTCGTCACCCCAAACTTCCCCCGGCGCGGACCTCATCTACAAGAACGGGAACCTTTACCCTTGGGGGAACGGCTTTTTCCAGACCCCTTCCACCGCCGGGGGCACTTCCACCCTCTCGGTGCCCATGGGGGACGGATTGACCGGCGACTCGAACGCGTTGGAGTTGGTCCAGACCAACAACACCGGGGGGCCCGTCACCAGCACCTTCGGGCTCTACGCCGTCGACACCTCCAGCAACCCCGCCAACCAGGACATGAACGGCTATTACGCGTCGGGCCACCTCCAATTCGACCTGAAGCTGGGGCTGCCCCCCGGCGCGGGCGGGATCACCTACCTCGCCGTCCAGGGGACCGCCGCCAGCCAAACCGTGGTCTTCACCCTGAACCCGACCGATTACAACCAAACGAACTTCGCGCACGTTTCCGTCCCGATCGCCTCGGTGTACCCCCCCTCCAACATCACCACCCAGGTGAGCAACGCCTTCGCCATCACCTACCGGGAAGCCCCCAACGGGTCCAACCAGGCGGTGTTGTACCTCAACAACATCCAATGGACGACGAACTGACGGAGGGGTTGGAATGCCGGCCCCCCCCAACTGTCCTCAATAAAACGTTTGGGGCCTGCGCTCCGCGAGGAGCCGGTAATCGTCGGCTTGGATCGCCCGGCGGATGTTTTCCCGTTCCTGTTGGTAAACGCCTTGCCGGTCCCGATAGGCCGCGATCCCATACCCCACCTGAAAAAAGAGGGCCGTCGCCAGGAACACTTTGGCCACCAGCCGCCAACCCTTTGAGGACGCCAAATAATCCCAACAATAGAACGAGAAGACCATCGCGATGGGCATGGTGATGTAGAAGGTATGGGCCCGACAATCCTTCACCGTGAACCAGAAGCTGGCCCAGACCAACAGGAGGGTCCCCAAGGCCACCCCAGTGATTGTCTTCCATCGTTCACCCCCCGATCTCACCCGGATGAGGGCGATCCCTATCATTCCCAGGGGCTGGAGGATCCCGGCGGCCCAAAGGATCATCCCGGGGACCCCTAGGACCCAGTGCCGGAGCAGAAAAGCCTTCCGTTCCGCCATCCCCAAACCGATGAACCTCGGCACCTCGAAACTCGCGAAGGAAAGGAACCTGCCCGCGACATCCGGGAACATCCGGACATTCCTCCAATTGATCCCGGTGAGGACGCCATGGACGTCATGGCCCGACGTGAACCCGTACCTGAGGAGGGTGGGGACCAGCAACATCACCATCGGCAGCGCTCCCCCGCCCATCGCGATGGCCGGAAGGACCCAAGACCCCCGTCGTCCCTGGGTCCACAGGGAGTAGGCCAGGTAAGGTCCCAACAGGACCCAGGACATGTGGAGCTGGTACACCCAAAGGAATCCGAACCCCATCAGGGCGTTGGCCCACTCCGGCCTGAGGACCCGGGAGCCCATCCCCTCGAGGGTCTCCAGGAAGCCGATGAAGAACACGATGGAACCCAGCACCGCATAGGAGGGGTTGATGACCTGGGTGGAGTAGTGGAGGGACCAGGGGGCGATCAGGACCCAGGAGTAGACGAACCATGGGGAAAGGCCGGGAAGGCGCCGGCAACAATACCAAGCCAAGAAACTGAAGGCCAGGAGGCTCAGCAGGTTCAGGAACAGGATGGGGGATTCGGGGATCGCCAGGACCTTGAGCGGGAGCGCGATGAGCAAACCTTCCAGCGCGCCGGGGATTTGGGTTTTAAACGTCGTGTCCAGACCCTGGACATCGGGGCCGAAATAGGGCCACGTGTGGGTGGTATAGCACTTCAACCCGATCACGTAGGTTTGGACCTCGTCCTCCCCGGTGAGGATGGGGGGACAAACGAGGCCGAACAGGAACCTGAAGGTGAAGAGCGCCAACAGGAAGAACGCGAACTTCCAGCGTCCGGACGGGCGGGAGGG
>Ga0265334_10000901_pt1 | contig 14838 bp, 9 predicted proteins | sample 42023metaG_FD_192442 | JGI IMG/M metagenome (GOLD analysis project Ga0265334, IMG submission 192442) | Rhizosphere microbial communities from Carex aquatilis grown in University of Washington, Seatle, WA, United States - 4-20-23 metaG | ecosystem: Host-associated > Plants > Roots > Rhizosphere >... | reverse complement strand
TGTTCACGGTCTTGGGCGTGGTGTTGCCGGCCTGGATGGCGTTGAGGAAGATGTTCGCGGCGTCGTAGGCGACGTCGCTGTAGGTGCCGGGGTCCTGCTTCCACGCCGTCTTGTAGTCCGTGGCGAAGGTGCCCTTGGCCGCGGTGGCCGGCGAGCAGGGGCAGGTGACGATGTTGCCGTCGGCCGCGTCGTTGCCTGCGGTCTTGGCGAAGCCGGGGTCGTTCACGCCGTCGCCGCCGACCAGCGTGGCGGCCACTCCCGCGCCCTTGAGCTGCTTGGCGATGAGGCCGGCATTCTGGTAGTAACCGCCGTAGAAGATCACGGTGGCCCCGGAGGCCTTGACCTTCGTGACGAGCGCGGAGAAGTCGGTCTGCTGCCCGTCCGCCTGCGTCTTGTCCGTGCCCACGACAAGCGCGCCGAGCGTCGTCTTGACCGCGTCGGCCAGGCCCGATCCGTAGGCGGACTGGTCGTCCGCGACGAAGACCTTCTGCGCCTTGAGAACCGACTTGATGTAGTTCGCCGCGGCGGGGCCCTGCGACGCGTCGTTGGCCAGCGCCCGGTGGAAGACCTTCCAGCCGTGCGTGGCCAGACTCGGCCGGGTCGCCGAGGAGGTGATCAGGGGGATCCCGGCCTGCTCGAAGATCGGGTTGGCGGCCTCGGACTCCCCGGAGAACGCCGGGCCGATGACGCCGATGATGCTCTTGTCGGACACGAGCTGGCGTGCCACGCCAGGAGCCTTGCCCGGGTCGCCCTCGGAGTCGAAGAGCTTCAGGGTGACCTTGGCGTCGGGGTGCTTGGCGTTGTACTGGTCGACCGCGAGCTGGGCACCGTCCTTGATGTTGATGCCCAGGTTGGCCGCGGAACCGGTCAGTGCGCCGAAGAATGCGATGGACCGGCCCGCCTTATTGCTGCTGCCACAACCGGTGGCGGCCAGGGCGATGATGGCCAGCGCGGCGGTTGTCCGGACGATGCGCGTGATCCGCACGAAACACCTCTCTCAGCCGTGCTCAGGGGCGGCGACGGCCGTTTCGGGGCCGGGCGCCAGGGGTGACGGTGCGTGTAGGCGTGATGCCGCCTGAACGATGTGATGTCGCCTGAACTATAGGGACGCCGTCCACGGTCTACCAGCGTGTCACTCGGTCGTGACAACGTTGTGATCGGCAGTTCACGAGCGACACGCCGTATCCGGACGAGCCGGGCGGAATAGGTCGGATGAATTTCGCGGGATCGAGGTCGGGAATCCCTGCCCGGCGTGCATGTTCGGGACGTCGCCGGCGGCCCGCTCGGGGCGGGGGAGCTCTGCCCGGTCGGCCTCTACCCTGGCGGCCCGCCAGGACGTACCCTGCGGCGCCGACGGTGTGACGTGGCCCCCGGCCCAGGGGCGCGCGCGGACCGTCGGGTGGGTCTAGGAGGCAGAGATGCCACGTCCATCCCTCGACGTCCGGCGTGCCAGGCCGGAGGACGTCGAGTCCTTGGTGACCCTGTGGGGCGCCGCCAGGGAGGAACTGGTTCGCAACGGCAGGACGTTCGCGGCGAGTTCCGTGGACTGGTTGCGGTCCCGCCTGCTGGAGATGATCGAGGCGCCCGATTCCCCGGTGCTCATCGCCTGGTGGGACGCCCGGCCCGCGGGCTACGCCCTGCTGCGGATCGCCCCGGTGTCACCGCTCGTCGACGGTCCCAGCGTCAACATCGACTACCTGTTCGTCGTGTGCGAGCTCCGCCGGCACGGCATCGCGCGGGCGTTGCTGTCCGCGGTGACCTGCGTGGCCGAGCGGCACGGCGCCGAGAGCGTGATCTCCAACGTCGCACCCATGGCCCGGGAGACCCACAGGTTCTTCGCGCGGCTGGGGTTCGCGCCGCTGGTCGTCCGGCGCGCGGTCAGCACGTCGCTGCTGCGCCGGCGGCTGTGCCAGAGCTCGCGGCATCCCGCCCTCGACGACGTCCTCTACCGGCGGCGGTCGGCCCGCGCTCGCCGGATCAGCCTCCTGGGGGCCGTGGACGGGCACTCCGGTGGGGCCGAGGACCTGTGGGACGAGTTCACCCCGCTGGCCGGTCTGCCGGCGGACCGGCCGACCGGACGACCGTTCGTCCCGCCGACCGCACCGGTCGAGGTGGGGCACTACCAGGACGATCCGGGCGCGGAGGGCCCCCAGGCCGAGATCGGGTGAGCTCAGGCCGGTCGGGGACGGCGCAGGAGGCAGGTGACCCGGGCCGAGCAGATGCGGTGGCCGGTGTCGTCGGTGATCACGACCTCGTAACAGGCGACCCCCCGCCCCAGGGACGCGGGCGTGGCGACCGCGGTGACCAGACCACGGTTGACCGAGCGGTGGTGGGTCGCGTTGAGGTCCGTCCCGATCGCGACGAGTCCGCTGGGAGCGGCGTGCAGGGTGGCCGCGAGCGAGCCGACCGTCTCGGCGAGCGCCGCCGAGGCACCACCGTGCAGGAGGCCGTACGGTTGGGTGTTGCCCGTCACCGGCATGGTCGCGACCACGCGTTCCGCGCTGGCGTGCACGACCCGGATGCCCATGCGCTCGAGGAGGGTTCCGTCGAGTCGGGGGGCCCCCGGCAGCCCCGCCAGGAGCGTGCGGACGGTCTGCGGGACCTCCGGTCCGGGGTAGGGGTGAGCACCGTGGGTCCAGTCCTTGTCGGCCATGACGCATAGGGTGACAGCCGTGAGCAAGTCCTCCCTGCCTGTTCGTGCAGAATCCGGTTCCCGCCTGCTCCTCGTCGACGGGCACTCGATGGCCTACCGGGCCTTCTTCGCCCTCCCTGTGGAGAATTTCGCCACGTCGACGGGGCAGGCGACCAACGCCGTCTACGGCTTCATCTCGATGCTGATCAACGTTCTTCGGGACGAGGCGCCCGATCACGTGGCGGTCGCCTTCGACGTCTCGCGACACAGTTTCCGCACCGACGAGTACCCGGAGTACAAGGCCACCCGCAGCGCCTCGCCGGTGGAGTTCGCGGGACAGGTCTCCCTGATCAAGGAGGTCCTGGCCGCCCTGTGCATCCCGGTCTTCGAGAAGGAGGGCTACGAGGCGGACGACCTCATCGCCACCCTGAGCACGATCGCCGCCGCCGAGGGGGCCGAGGTGCTGATCAGCACCGGTGACCGCGACGCGCTGCAGCTGGTCGGTGGCCGCACCACCGTGCTCTACCCGGTGCGCGGGGTCTCCGAGTTGATCCGGATGACGCCGGAGACCGTCCTGGAGCGCTACGGCGTGCCCCCCGATCGCTATCCCGATCTCGCCGCGCTGGTGGGGGAGACGAGCGACAACCTGCCGGGCGTGCCCGGTGTGGGGAACAAGACGGCGGCCAAGTGGCTCACCGCCTACGGGTCCCTGGACGGCATCGTGGCGGCCGCGCCCTCGATCAAGGGCAAGGCGGGGGAGAACCTCCGGGCGCATCTGGACACGGTGCTGCGCAACCGGCGCCTCAACCACCTGATCCGCGACCTCGACCTCGGCGTCGACCTGGCGGCCCTGCGGGTGCGGCCGTGGGACCGGGAGGCCGTGCACCAGGTGTTCGACGGGCTGGAGTTCCGGGTGCTGCGGGACCGGCTGTTCGCGACCCTCGCGAACGACGAACCGGCCGTGCAGGAGGGCTTCGACCTGGAGGTGGCCCGGCCCCTCGGTGCCCAGGTCGCGGACTGGCTCGGCGAGCACGCGGCCGGTTCCGGGAGCTCGGCCGCGGTCGGGGTGCACGTGGTGGGCACCTGGGCGCGAGGCACCGGGGACGCCGAGGCCCTGGCCCTGGCGGCGCCGGACGACGCGACCGCCTACCTCGACCTGGTCGAGGCCGCGCCCGAGGCGCTGGCGGCGCTGGCGGACTGGCTCGCCGACGAGTCCCGGCCCAAGGCCCTGCACGACGCGAAGGGGCCGATGGCGGCGCTGGTCGCCCGCGGGCTCCCCGTGCGCGGACTGGTCGCGGACACGGCCCTCGCGGCCTATCTCTGCCGTCCCGACCAGCGCAGCTACGACCTCGCCGACCTGAGCCTGCGCCACCTGGGCCGGGCCCTGCGCGCCGAGACCGAGCCGGGAGGCCAGCTGCTGCTGGACACCGGGGACGGCACCGAGGAGGCCGAGGCCGCCACCGTGCGTGCCCGCGCGGTGCGCGAACTCGTCGGTGCGCTGGACCGCGAGCTGGACGAGCGCGAGGCCCGGGCCCTGCTCACGGAGCTCGAGTTGCCCCTGGTGGACGTCCTCGGCGGCATGGAACGGGTCGGGATCGCGGTGGATCGCTCCGCCCTGGCCGATCTGGAGAGCCGGTTCGCGGCCGCGGTGTCGCAGGCGGCCAAGGAAGCGTTCGCGGTGATCGGCACCGAGATCAACCTGAGCTCGCCCAAGCAACTGCAGACCGTGCTGTTCGAGCGGCTCGACATGCCACGGACCAAGCGGACCAAGACCGGCTGGACGACGGACGCCGAGGCGCTGAGCGATCTCTACGCCCGGACCGAGCATCCCTTCCTGCTGCACCTGCTGCAGCACCGGGACGCCAGCAAGTTGCGCCAGACCGTCGAGGGACTGCTGAAGTCCGTCTCCGACGACGGCCGGATCCACACCACGTACCAGCAGACGATCGCCGCCACCGGGCGGCTCTCCAGTATCGACCCGAACCTGCAGAACATTCCCGTCCGCACGGACGAGGGCCGGCGCATCCGCGGCACGTTCGTGGTCGGCCAGGGGTACGAGTGCCTCTTGACCGCCGACTACTCGCAGATCGAGATGCGGATCATGGCGCACCTCTCCGAGGACGCCGGCCTCATCGAGGCCTTCCGCTCGGGTGAGGACCTGCACCGGTTCGTGGGCTCGCGGGTCTTCGGCGTGGTGCCGGCCGAGGTGACGCCGGCCATGCGCTCGAAGATCAAGGCCATGTCCTACGGCCTCGCCTACGGGTTGAGCGCCTTCGGGCTCTCGCGCCAGCTCTCCATCCCCGTCGAGGAGGCCCGGGGCCTCATGGACGACTACTTCACCCGCTTCGGCGGGGTGCGGGACTACCTGCAGGGTGTGGTCGCGGCCGCCCGGCGCACCGGCTACACCGAGACCATCCTCGGTCGGCGCCGCTACCTGCCGGACCTGTCCAGTGACAACCGGCAGCGGCGGGAGATGGCCGAGCGGATGGCGCTCAACGCGCCGATCCAGGGTTCGGCGGCCGACCTGATGAAGGTGGCGATGCTCGCGGTGGCTTCCGGGCTGCGGGAGCGAGGGCTGGCCAGCCGGCTGCTCCTGCAGGTGCACGACGAACTGGTGCTCGAGATCGCGGCGGGGGAGCGGGAGACCGTGGAACAGTTGGTGCGCGGGGCGATGGCGGGAGCCGCCACGCTCTCCGTGCCTCTCGAGGTCTCGGTGGGATCGGGGCGCTCCTGGCAGGAGGCCGCCCACTGAGCGACGGACTCAGCCCCTCTGGCGGGACCCGGACTCAGCCTCTTCGGTCGGGACGGACTCAGCCCCTCCGACGGGAGTCGAACGCTTACGGGAGACGAACACAGCGGTCCCGGGCAGGAGGCGGCCCCTCAGCGGGCTCCAGCCGCCCCATTCCGCGGTGAGGTCGGCCGGCCACTCGGGTTCGACGAGGTCGAGCAGGTCGAACCCGGCGGCGACCAGGGCCCGCACCCGGTCGCCCAGGGTCGCGTGGTGCTCGGTGTACCGCACCCGGCCCGCGGCGTCCCGCTCGACGTAGGGCGTGCGGTCGAAGTACGACCGCTCGACCCGCAGACCGCGGGGTCCGGGGTCGTCGGGCAGGGTCCAGCGCACGGGATGCGTGACGGAGAAGACCCACCGGCCCCCGGGCCGGAGCACCCGGGCGACCTCGCGCATGACCAGTTCGGGATCGGCGACGAACGGGACCGCACCGAAGGCGGAGCAGGCGAGGTCCACGCTGCCGTCGGTGAGGGGCAGCCGCCGGGCGTCCGCCTGGAGGAATCCGTGGACGACCGGCGCGCCCGGCCGCGAGCCGAGGGAACGGGCCTGACGGAGCATCCCGGCGGAGAGGTCCACGGCCACGACCCGGGCGCCGCGGGCGGTCAACCACCGGGCGCACTGGCCGGCGCCACAGCCCACCTCCAGCACGTCCCGGCCCGCGACGTCCCCGAGCAATCCGGCGTCACCTTCGGTGAGCCCCTCGGGGCACCAGACGAACTCGTCGTCGCCGAGAAAGGCTCCGTGCTCGGCGTAGTAGTCCTCGGCCTCCTCGTCCCACCAGCGGCGGTTCGCGGACACGCTCGTCTCGGGGGGCACCGGCCGGTACCCCGTCGAGTGAGGTCGCGCCGCGGGGCCTGTCACCATGCCGGATCCCTCCGATTCGCCGGACTTCGCCCCGGATGCCGGCTGCTTTGACCCGTGATCGGGCGAACCGGTAGGGTAACAATGGCGCAGGCTGTGCGCGGACATGCATCACTCACCTGGATCGTGTCGAAGGGGTTGTCACCTCTCCCATCGGGACCGAACCCGATCGTCAGGGTGCTGATCGTCAGGTCAGGCCCGGAGGTCGGATCGTGACCCGGGAGGGCGTACTTCCCGCGGAGGCAGGTGCGGGGTGGGAGTGCCGTCCGGGCGACGGCTAGGCTGGCTGTGACACACCGTGCACGACGACGGAGTGCGCAGCATCCATCACCCACATCGATCCCCTGTCCGCATCGGAGTCTCCCCTTCATGACCACCAGCACGACCGCCCAGACGAGCACCCCGCAGGTCGCCGTCAACGACGTCGGCGGCGAGGAAGCATTCCTGGCTGCGATCGACGAGACCATCAAGTACTTCAACGACGGCGACATCGTCTCGGGGACGATCGTCAAGGTCGATTGGGATGAGGTCCTGCTGGACATCGGTTACAAGACCGAAGGCGTCATCCCCTCCCGCGAGCTCTCCATCAAGCACGACGTCGACCCCGGTGAGGTCGTCAGCGTCGGTGACGAGATCGAGGCCCTCGTCCTCCAGAAAGAGGACAAGGAAGGCCGCCTGATCCTGTCCAAGAAGCGCGCGCAGTACGAGCGCGCCTGGGGCACGATCGAGAAGATCAAGGAGGAGGACGGCATCGTCACCGGCACGGTGATCGAGGTCGTCAAGGGCGGTCTGATCCTGGACATCGGGCTGCGCGGCTTCCTACCCGCGTCGCTGGTGGAGATGCGTCGGGTCCGCGACCTGCAGCCCTATGTGGGCAAGCAGATCGAGGCGAAGATCATCGAGCTGGACAAGAACCGCAACAACGTGGTTCTGTCCCGCCGGGCCTGGCTCGAGCAGACCCAGTCGGAGGTGCGCCAGACCTTCCTGCAGACCCTGCAGAAGGGCCAGGTCCGCTCCGGTGTGGTCTCCTCGATCGTCAACTTCGGCGCGTTCGTCGACCTCGGTGGGGTCGACGGCTTGGTGCACGTCTCCGAGCTGTCCTGGAAGCACATCGACCACCCCGGCGAGGTCGTGGAGGTCGGCCAGGAGGTCACGGTCGAGGTCCTGGACGTCGACATGGACCGCGAGCGGGTCTCGCTGTCGCTGAAGGCGACGCAGGAGGACCCGTGGCAGCAGTTCGCCCGGACGCACGCGATCGGCCAGGTCGTGCCCGGCAAGGTCACCAAGCTGGTTCCGTTCGGTGCGTTCGTCCGGGTGGACGACGGCATCGAGGGCCTGGTGCACATCTCCGAGCTCGCCGAGCGCCACGTCGAGATCCCCGAGCAGGTCGTGCAGGTCGGCGACCCGATCTTCGTCAAGGTCATCGACATCGACCTGGAGCGTCGTCGCATCTCGCTGTCGCTCAAGCAGGCCAACGAGGCCGGCAGCACCGCCTCCGCGGAGGAGTTCGACCCCACGCTGTACGGGATGGCGGCCGAGTACGACGAGGCCGGCAACTACAAGTACCCCGAGGGCTTCGACCCGGAGACGAACGACTGGCTGGCCGGCTACGAGAAGCAGCGTGAGGAGTGGGAGCGGTCCTACGCCGAGGCGCACTCGCGGTGGGAGGCCCACCAGAAGCAGATCGTCGAGGCGCAGAAGGCGGACGCCGAGGCGCGTGGCGAGGCCGAGAGCCCGTCCACGTACTCCTCGCAGGGCGTCGACGAGAGCCCCGAGGGCACACTGGCCTCGGACGAGGCCCTCGCCGCACTGCGCGAGAAGCTGACCGGCGGGTACTGACGGGTGGACGGGCCGTCGTGAGGCGGCCCCGCTCATCTTGTTGATCGTGCGAAGCCCCGGACGGACCCCTGTCCGGGGCTTCGCCGTTCCTGCGTTCCTCCCCGGCCCGTGCAGGAGGGGTGTCCACCCGCACCGGCCTCGCCGGGACCGGAGATCCGGGTGTCCTGCTCAACCCGGGCCGGTCCGCGGCCGATTGCAGAGCCAGAGGCAGCCACGCGGGCGCCGCGGGTGCGGCGTCCGATCGGTCCGGGGAGGACGACGATGCCGGACGCCACGCCGCGCTCCACGGCGGAACGCCGCCAGGCAGGGGCGGGCGCCCCGCCGGGACCCCGGACGCCGATGTCCGCCCTGGGCGCGAAGCTCGACGCGGTGGAGGGCAGTGCCGCGGACGCCGAGGCCGCCGTCGATCGCTTCATGCAGGGGGTGGACCTGTCCTCGGACCCGGAGCCGAGGGACTACGCAATGCCGGGGGAGATGCCCCGGACCAGGCTCGGCTGGCGGAACCGGTACACGCGGTGGGTGGTGGCCTGGGACCTCCTGGTCACCCTGGGAGCGGGGCTGCTGTTGTGCCGGCTCGCCGGTGCGTCCCCGGTCCCGGTCCTGGCCACGCTCGGTCCGGTCATGCCGGCCGCCTGGGTGCTCGCCCGGGCCTACGAACACCGCTTCATGGGACAGGGCACCCAGGAGTACCGCCGCCTGGTCACGGCAGGCGTGTGGACACTCGCCGCGGCCGCCGTGCTGGCCCTGGTGACCGGTTCGCACGTGCTCCGGGCGGCGGCGTTGGCGGTGCCCGTCTCGACCGCGGCGGGCTGCCTGGTGCACCTGCTGGCCCGGCGGGTGCTGCACGAACTGCGTCACAACGGCCTCTGCCTGCAGCACTCGGTGGCCATCGGCCTGGAACGCTCCGTGGCCGAGCTGATCCGCACGACCCGACGCGACCGGGTGGGCGGCTTCGACATCGTGGCCGCCTGCGTGAGCCGCACGTCCGCCGACCGGATCGAGGACGTGCCCGTCTGGGGTACTCCGCTGGACGCGCTGCGGGTGATCCGGCGCTCCGGGGCGGACACGGTGATCCTGACCGCCTGGTCCGACGTGAGCCAGGACGAGCTGCGGCGGCTGTCCTGGGACCTGGAGGGCAGCGGAATCCAGCTCCTCGTGGCGCCCCGGCTCACGGCGGTCGCGGTGCCGCGGGTGCACGTGCGCACGGTCGGTGGCATGCCGCTGCTGCACGTCGACGAGCCGGAGTTCCGCGGGGTCCGCCGGGTGGCCAAGGCCGGTCTGGACTACGGCCTGACCCTGGCCGCGATGGCGGTCCTCGCGGTACCGATGCTGGTGGTCGCGCTCCTCGTGCGGTTCACCTCCCCGGGACCGGTCCTGTTCCGGCAGGAACGCATCGGCAAGCACGGACGCCCGTTCACGATGCACAAGTTCCGCAGCATGTACGTGGACGCCGAGGCCCGCAGGGTGGAACTCGACCACCTGAACGAGCACGAGGGCGGGCCGATGTTCAAGCTCAAGGACGACCCGCGGGTCACTCCCGTCGGTCGCCTGCTGCGCCGGTTCTCCCTGGACGAGCTCCCGCAGCTGTTCGACGTCCTCGCGCGCAGGATGTCCCTGGTCGGGCCACGCCCGCCGCTGTCGCAGGAGGTCGCGCAGTACGAGGACGACGCCCGACGCCGGCTGCTGGTCAAGCCCGGGATCACGGGTCTGTGGCAGGTCTCGGGGCGCTCGGACCTGTCCTGGGAGGACACCGTGCGACTCGATCTGCACTACGTGGAGAACTGGTCCCTGGGCCTGGACCTCTCGATCATCGCGCGCACGGTTGCGGCCGTGGTCGCCCGCGACGGCGCCTACTGACCCGGCAGGGCACAGCCGTTCGTCGGGCGCTCGTTCGTCGGGCACTCGTTCGTCGGGCACTCGTTCGTCGGGCACTCGTTCGTCAGGTGCTGGGCGGGCGGGGGAGGATGACGCTGTGCTGAGGGTGGGGCTGTCCGGCGGGATCGCGGCGGGGAAGTCGACCGTCGCTGCGCGGTTGCGCGAACTCGGCGCCGTCGTGCTCGACGCGGACGTGCTCGCCCGGGAGGTCGTCGCCCCGGGCACGCCCGGTCTGCGGGCCGTGGTCGCGGCGTTCGGCCCGTCCGTGCTCCGGCCGGACGGGTTCCTGGACCGGACGGAGCTGGGGCGGCTCGTCTTCGCCGATTCCCGCGAACTCGCGCGGCTGAACGCCCTGGTGCATCCCCTCGTCGCGGAGCGGACGGCCCAGCGGTGGGCCGAGCTGCCCGAGGACGCGATCGGCGTGCACGACGTGCCGTTGCTCGTCGAGAACGGGCTGGTGGGCAACTACCACCTCACGATCATCGTGGACGCGCCGGTGGCCGAGCGCGTGCGGCGCCTCGTGACCGGGCGGGGGATGTCCGAGGAGGACGCGCTCCGGCGGATCGCCGCCCAGGCGGACACCGACCGGCGCCGTGCGGTCGCGGACGTCTGGCTGGAGAACTCCGGCGGCGGGGACAAGCTCCTGGAACAGGTGGATCGGCTGTGGCACGAGCGCCTCCTGCCGATGGACGCCCGGCTCCGGTCCGGGGCCACGACCGGACGGGGGACCGGGGCCTCGCCCGCCTGACCCTGTGCCCGTGCGGTGACTTCGGTTCCCGCCCCCGCCCCTTGCGACCGTGCAGAGATCCCGGTACCCCTGCCGTACCCCCATCCGCGCGGTGACTGTCACCGGGGCGTCCTACCGTGGAGTCATGCGTCCCACCATGGACATCCAGCGCACGGTGGCCCCCTTCCAGGTGATCTCGGAGTACCGGCCGAGCGGTGACCAGCCCGAGGCCATCCGCGAACTGGCGCGCCGGATCCGGGCCGGCGAGAAGGACGTGGTGCTGCTCGGCGCCACGGGTACGGGCAAGTCCGCGACGACCGCGTGGCTCGTGGAGGAGCTGCAACGACCCACCCTCGTGCTCGCGCCCAACAAGACCCTCGCCGCCCAGTTGGCGAACGAGTTCCGTGGGCTGTTGCCGAACAACGCGGTGGAGTACTTCGTCTCGTACTACGACTACTACCAGCCCGAGGCCTACGTCCCCCAGACGGACACCTACATCGAGAAGGACTCCTCGATCAACGAGGAGGTGGAGCGGCTCCGCCACTCGGCGACGAACTCCCTGCTCACCCGGCGGGACGTCATCGTCGTGGCGTCGGTCTCCTGCATCTACGGCCTGGGCACCCCGCAGGAGTACGTGGACCGCATGGTCCGGCTCCGGGTGGGACAGGAGGTGGATCGCGACTCGCTGCTGCGCCGGTTCGTGGAGATGCAGTACTCCCGCAATGACGTCGCCTTCACCCGGGGGACCTTCCGGGTGCGGGGGGACACCGTGGAGATCATCCCCGTCTACGAGGAACTCGCGCTGCGGATGGAGTTCTTCGGGGACGAGGTGGACCGTCTGTACACGCTGCACCCGCTCACCGGAGAGATTGTCCGCGAGGAGCAGGAGATGTACGTCTTCCCGGCCACGCACTACGTGGCCGGCCCGGAGCGCATGGCCCGGGCTCTCGAGGGGATCGAGGCCGAGGTCACCGCGCGGCTCGACGAGCTGACCCGACAGGGCAAGCTGCTGGAGGCCCAGCGGCTGCGCATGCGCACCCAGTACGACATCGAGATGATGCGCCAGGTCGGCAGTTGTGCGGGGATCGAGAACTACTCGCGCCACATCGACGGGCGTGACCCGGGCACGGCGCCGAACACCCTGCTCGACTACTTCCCCGAGGACTTCCTGCTCGTCATCGACGAGTCGCACGTGACCGTGCCGCAGGTGGGCAGCATGTTCGAGGGGGACATGTCACGCAAGCGCACCCTCGTGGACCACGGCTTCCGCCTGCCCAGCGCGATGGACAACCGGCCGCTCAAGTGGGAGGAGTTCCTGGGGCGGATCGGGCAGACCGTGTACCTCTCCGCCACGCCGGGGGCTTACGAGCTGTCCCGGGGGCAGGGAGTGGTCGAGCAGATCATCCGTCCCACGGGACTGGTGGACCCGCGGGTGATCGTGAAGCCGACCCGCGGGCAGATCGACGATCTGCTGGCCGGTATCCGGGAACGGGCCGCCCGCCAGGAGCGGGTGCTCGTGACCACCCTGACGAAGAAGATGGCCGAGGACCTGACCGATTACCTGCTGGAACAGGGCGTCCGGGTGCGGTACCTGCACTCCGAGGTGGACACCCTGCGGCGGGTGGAACTGCTGCGCGAGCTGCGGATGGGCGAGTACGACACCCTGGTGGGCATCAACCTGCTCCGGGAGGGCCTGGACCTGCCGGAGGTGTCGCTCGTCGCGATCCTCGACGCGGACAAGGAGGGCTTTCTCCGCTCGGCGACGTCCTTGATCCAGACGATCGGCCGGGCGGCCCGTCACGTCAGCGGCGAGGTGCACATGTACGCCGACGTGATCACCCCCTCCATGGCGAGGGCGATCGACGAGACCAATCGGCGGCGGGAGAAGCAGGTCGCCTACAACGTCGAGCGGGGCATCGACCCCGAGCCGTTGCGCAAGAAGATCGCCGACATCACGGACCTGCTGGCCCGCGAGGACTCCGACACGGACGCGCTGATGAATGGCATGGAGCGGACCCGTGGGCGCGGGCGGGGATCCGGCGGCTCCGGTCGCGGCGGGGCGTCGGCCCCGGTCGGCCGGCATTCGGCCGCGATCGTGGGACTGCCCTCGACGGACCTCGCCGACCTGATCCAACAACTCACGGAACAGATGCACGCGGCTGCCGCCGAACTGCAGTTCGAGCTCGCGGCCCGGTTGCGGGACGAGGTGGCCGACCTGAAGAAGGAACTCCGGGGCCTGCGCGAGGCCGGGAGCTGACCGCCGGGGACCGACGTCACCGCGAGCCGAGGCCGGCGCCGGGTTAGGGTCCTGAGAGGGGTTCGAGGACCGCGGTTCGTGGCCGATGCGCGGAAGGCAAGGTTCGTGGGTATTCCGATCTGGTTCCGTCTGACGGCGATGGGTGTCCTGGTCTGTCTGCTGACGGCCGATCTGGTCCTGGTGGCGCGACGACCGCGGACCCCCACCTTCCGCGAGGCCGGGGCCTGGGTGGCCTGTTACGTGGTGCTGGCCCTTGCCTTCGCGGTCGGGGTCGCCCTGGTCGGCGGGGCCGCGGCAGGAAGTCAGTTCGTCGCGGGGTGGCTCACCGAGTACAGCCTCAGCGTGGACAACCTCTTCGTCTTCGTGCTGCTCATGAGCCGGTTCGCCGTGCCGGAGGTCGCGCAGCAGAAGGTCCTGATGATCGGCATCATCGTCTCGCTCGTGCTGCGGGGCGGCTTCATCCTCATCGGGGCGGAACTGATCGACCGCTTCGGGGCCGTGCTGTACCTCTTCGGCGGATTCCTCGTCTACTCGGCGGCCCGGCTGGTCCGCGAGGCCGTGGGGGGACGCGAGGCACAGGTGTCCGGGGAGCCGGCGACCGGCGAGAAGGCCGTCGTGGCGGTGGCGGTCGGCCGGGCACTGGGCGCCTCGGGGGAGTACGACGGCGCACGGTTGCGCACCCGCTCGGGCGGTCGCGCGGTGTTCACCCCGCTGGTCGTGGTCTTCGTGGCGATCGGTACCACCGACCTGCTGTTCGCCTTCGACTCGATCCCGGCCATCTTCGGCCTGACCCGGGACCCGTTCATCGTCTTCTCGGCCACCGTGTTCGCCCTCATGGGACTGCGCCAGCTCTACTTCCTCCTGGGTGGCCTGCTGGCGCGCCTGGAGTACCTGAGCTGGGGCTTGGCCGCCATCCTGGGCTTCATCGGCGTCAAGCTGATCTGCGAGGCCCTGCGGGACAACGAGTTGCCCTTCGTCAACAGCGGCGACCCCGTCGGTTGGGCCCCCCGCTTCAGCACCTTGCCCTCCCTGGGGGTCATCGCGGCCGCACTGGCCCTGACCGCCGTGGCCAGCCTGCCGGCCGGTCGCCGTCGCACCGGGCGCCCGGCCTCACCGCGCTCCTGAACGCACGGCCGCTTTCCCGGGGGTGCCGGCCGTCCTCCCGCTCCGGTTCGGTCGTCGGGGGTCGGCGGCGGCTGTCGGAGGTTCCCGACAGGCCCCGGAACCCGGTTCCCTGACGCAGCGGTCTCCTGCAACCGCGACGTCGTCGCATCCGTGCGGTGGCCCTGCCGATGGTCCGGACGGCAGGGCCGCACGGCGTCCCGGTGACGTGGCGGAGGGTCGGAGGCGTGCCCGGAACAACCCTGCGGCGTTCGGATCAGCCCCGCGGTGTTCGACGGGTGTCGCCGACGATCTGGGGGAAAGCGTGCGAACACGTCACAATGGGGCGCTGAACGGTTCGGAGGTGAGGGATGGCCGACACCGAGGAGATCCGTGCGGCGCGGGTACGGCTGGGCCGCCTGCTCGCCGACCGGCGCGCCCGCGCAGGCCTGACCCAGGCGGAACTGGCGGCGCGGGTGTGGTTCGGACGTTCGACCGTGGCCAATGTGGAGGTAGGTCGTCAGCACGTCGGTCGCGGGTTCTGGGAACGCGCCGATGCCGCGCTGGACGCGGGCGGGACCTTGATGGCCGGGTTCGAGACGCTCATGACCCTCCTCGCCGCCCATCGGTGGCAGTTGGCCCATGAGCGGGAACTGCGCCGGGTCCCCGGGATCGGCGTGGCCGCCGGCACCGGCGGATCGGGCGCCGGAGTCGTCGCGTCGGGCGGGCACGGTGGACTCGCCGGGCGCAGTGGACTC
>Ga0265334_10000900_pt1 | contig 14842 bp, 10 predicted proteins | sample 42023metaG_FD_192442 | JGI IMG/M metagenome (GOLD analysis project Ga0265334, IMG submission 192442) | Rhizosphere microbial communities from Carex aquatilis grown in University of Washington, Seatle, WA, United States - 4-20-23 metaG | ecosystem: Host-associated > Plants > Roots > Rhizosphere... | reverse complement strand
CGCCGCCGGGCCGTGGCGGCAGCGGCTCGCCGCGGTGCTGACGTCCTACAGCCTGGTGCTGTTCGCCAACCCCGCGCTGGCCCAGTCGGCGATGGCGTCCCGGCCGTCCGGTCCCAACTACCTGAGCCTGATCGAGTGCCTGCTGACCCTGCTCAAGGCCGGCGGGGTACCCGACGACCAGGCGGCGTGGGGCGTGGACCTGCTGATGCTGTACGCGACCGGGATCGCGGCCGAGCAGGGCGCCCTGTCGGGCCGGGCGGAGGCCCACGACGAGTACCACGCCCTGGTGGCGGCCCTGCGCGGTGCCGATACCGCCCGCTACCCGGAGATCGCCCGGCTCGCCGACCAGCTGGTGTCCGACGGTGACCGGCTTGCCTGGGGGTTCCAGGCGGTCATCGCGGGCATCGCCGCCACCCCGCGGTAGACCGCCAGCCCGTCTCACGCGAGCAGGCGCGAGGACAGGCGAAGCAAGCTGACGTGTTGACGAACCTTAGGAATCACCATGAACGAGACAAGTAGCGGCCCGACGACCGCAACCACCACCACCCCGCCGCCGGCCGGCGGCGGGCCGCTGCCCGCGCGGCTGCGCGCCATCCTGGCGATCGTGCTGATCGCCGACGTCCTCGACCTGATGGACTCCACCATCACCAACATCGCCGCCCCGTCGATCGCGGCTGACATCGGCGGCGGCCAGTCGCTGATCAAGTGGCTCGGCGCGAGTTACGCCCTGGCCATGGGGGTGCTGCTGGTCGTCGGCGGCCGGCTCGGCGACCGCTACGGCAAGCGCCGGGTCTTCCTCGTCAGCATCGCCGGCTTCACGCTCGCCTCGCTGGCCTGCGGTCTCGCGGCCGACCCGGTGACGCTCATCGCGGCGCGGCTGCTCCAGGGAGGCTTCGGCGCGCTGCTGATCCCGCAGGGCATGGGGCTGCTGATCGCCTCGTTCTCGCGGGACCAGCTGCCGCGGGCCTTCGCCGCCTTCGGGCCGGTCATGGGCGGCTCCGCCGTACTCGGCCCGATCGTGGCCGGAGTGATCATCAACGCCGACATCGCCGGCCTCGGCTGGCGGCCGGTGTTCCTCATCAACATCGTGCTCGGCGGCATCGGCTTCGCCGCCGCCGCCCGCCTGCTGCCCGCGGACGGGCCAGGCGACCCCACCCCGCTGGACGGGCTCGGCGCCGGGCTGCTGGGCTGCGCCATGCTCGGGCTGATCTACGGGCTGATCACCGGGTCCACCGACGGGTGGACCGCGCTGCCACTGGTATCACTGGCGCTCGGAGCGTTGTCTTTCATCGCGTTCGCTCATCGGCAGCGCGCCGCCGCGAACCCGCTGCTGCTGCCGTCCCTGCTCCGGAACAAGGGCTTCACCTCGGGCATGCTGCTCGGCCTGGCGTTCTTCGCCGCCGTGGGCGGGCTCTCCTACGTGATCTCACTGTTCCTGCAGACCGCGCTGCACTTCACGCCCCGCGGCGCGGCGCTCGCCATGGCGCCGATGATGATCGGCATCATCATCGCCTCGTTCCTCGGCCGGCCGCTGATCCCCCGGCTCGGCCGGTCGCTGGTCGTCATCGGGCTCGCCGTCACGCTGGCCGGGGCGGCGGGGCTGTGGACGGCGGTACTGAACGAGGGCGTGCACACCTCGGCCTGGCTGATGGCACCGTCGCTGCTGGTGCTCGGCGTGGGCATGGGCCTGTGCTTCACCAGCCTGTTCGACGTGGCGATCGGCGACATCGCCGAGGCCGAGGCCGGCAGCGCGAGCGGCTCGCTGAGCGCGGTGCAGCAGCTAGCCGGCGCGATCGGCTCGGCCGTGGTCACCACCGTGTACTTCAGCGAGACGGCATCCCGCGGCGCGGGACATGCCATGACCGTCAGCGTGGCGGTCGTCGCGGCCATCGCCGCGCTCGGCCTCGGCCTCGTCTGGCTGCTGCCGCGCACGGCGCAGGCCTCGCCGTAGTGGTAGTGATGAGTCATGCAACGGTTCGACACTCTCGGCACCGACCGGCTGATCCTGCGCCGGTGGAAGGATGAGGACCGCGCGCCGTTCGCGGAGCTGAACGGGGACCCGGAGACACTGGTGTTCTTTCCGTCCACGTTGACCAGGGCGGAAAGCGACGCGTTCGTCGACCGGATCGAGGCGCGGTTCGAGCGGGACGGTCACGGGCTGTGGGCGCTCGAGGTCAGGCAGACCGGGGAGTTCATCGGCTTCGCCGGCCTCGCGCCGCTGCGCGAGGACGTGCCGGGCGGCGGCGGCATGGAGATCGGCTGGCGGCTGGCCAGGCACGCCTGGCATCAGGGCTACGCCACCGAGGCGGCGGGGGCGGCACGGGACGTCGCCTTCGACGGGGCGGGCCTGGCCGAGCTGTGGTCCATGACCGCCGTGCTCAACGTGCCTTCGCAGGCGGTGATGCGCCGCATCGGGATGACCGAGTCCCTCCGCTTCGAGCATCCAGGCGTTCCCGACGGCAGCCCGCTCAAGCCGCACGTGATGTACCACCTGGTCAACGGGTAACCCGAGGGGCGAGCGCCGACGACGCGGCGCAAGACCATGATCCTGAAGGGTTAATGGCGTCATGGCGCCACTAACCCTTCCCAACACGGAAACCCTTCATGAAAATGCGCCGTGCGCGGGCATCCGGGCCGGCTGAGCGCGCCGCCGTCCGCCGATTGTCGGTGCCCCGTTGTACCGTGCGATCCGTGACCACCTGGACAGAGTTCGCGCGCCAGCAGCCTGCCCTGGCCGCCGCCGGCCGCGGCCAGATCTACCAGCACGGCCTCGGCCTCGGCTTCCTCGCCACGGTCCGCCGCGACGGCGGGCCCCGGGTGCACCCGGTGTGCCTGGTCATCAGCGCCGCGGGGCTGCACGTGCTCATCCTGCCCGGCCCCAAGCTGGGCGACCTGCGCAGGGACGGCCGGTACTCGCTGCACAGCGAGATAGTCGCGCCGCCGCACCAGGACGACGGCTTCGCGGTGTCCGGCCGCGCGACGGAGATAATCGATAGGGCGCAGGCCTGGGACGTCGTCCGCGACCAGGTGATCGCCGACTTCGGCGAGCTGTGGCCGGACTACGACAGCCTCGCCCTGTTCGAGCTGTCGGTCGAGAGCTCCCTGCTCACGCTGACCGAGCCGGACGGCACTCATCCCAAGGGCCCCACCATCTGGAAATGTGCCTGCTAGACCTTTACGCCGGGATACCGCTAATGTGTGGCTATCGTTCACCGGCCGTCGAGTTAGTCATTTCCTGCCAGGGGGGACCGTGCAGGATAATCCCTTCACATACGGGAATCCCATCTCTGACGCGCTGCGCTTTTTCGGGCGAACGCGTGAGGTAGAGCAGATCTTCGGCCGGCTCAGGAACGCGGAATTCGAGTCGAGCTCCCTGGTCGGTGACCGCAGGATCGGGAAGACGTCGCTGCTCAATCACCTGGCCGATTCGGGCGTCCGCGCGGTGCACGGGCTTGTCCCGTCGCGGTACACCTTCGTCTACGCCGACCTGCAAATGGTGGACGAGGCGATGGGGCCGGAACAGTTGTGGCGGCGCCTGCTGCGCTCGCTCGGCCAGGAGATGGCTGGTGACGACATAGTGCCGGCCGCGCTTGACGACCTGTTGGGGGCCGGGCGGTTCGACACGTTCGATCTTGATGAATTCTTCCAGAAGCTAGACGATAACGATCGTTTCGTCGTGTTCTTGCTCGATGAATTCGACCGCGTTACGGCTAACGCAAGATTCGGCCCAGATTTCTACTTTGGCTTCCGGGCATTGGCCATCCATCACAATGTCGCCTTGGTGACATCGAGCAGGCTTGAGCTCGTCGAGTTGTGCCACAGCGACGCGATCCGCTCATCTCCCTTCTTCAACATCTTCGCGAACATCAACCTGCGCATGTTCTCCGCTGGCGACTTCGACGACATGATCACGAAATCGCTCGCGGGCACTGACGTCCGGTTTTCCGATACAGAGCTTGAGCACGTGCTCGACCTGGCCGGCCTGCACCCGTATTTCCTCCAGGCGGCGTCCTGGGTGCTCTATGACGCCTACATGCAGCGACTGGATGCAGCAGGCCGGCAGGCGTTCCTTGCGGAACGGTTCGAAATGCAGGCCGTACCGCACCTGGTGGACTACTGGCTGAACTCCGGTGACCACGAGAAGATCGTGCTGACCGCCGCGGCGCTGCTCGAGCGCCAGGGCACCCGCGCCGCGGGATTCGGCGTCGCTGACCTGCGCCGGGTGTTCTCCCGGGCCGAGCCGAGCGCGAGCCGCCTGGAAAGGCGCGGCCTGCTGATGCACACCGACGGGGGATTCCGGCTGTTCAGCTCGGTCCTCGGGCCGTGGATCGTTGAGCAGATCTCGGCCGACCTGGCCGAACGGCAGAGCTACCCCGAGTGGCTCGCGCAGCACAAGGGCGCCAAGGAGCTGGTGAGCGACCGGCAGGGAAGGGCGCTGCGGGACGTCCTGCCGAAGATCGGCACCAGGTACCGGCAGCTCATCCTGACCTGGGCGAGCGACCCGCAGTCGGTCGTGGCGATGGCCGGGCTGTTGAAGAGCGTCCTGGACCTCCTGGGCTGAAAGAGACGACGGTGGACCACCAGCAGCATGTCAACCCGTACATCGCGGGAGCGCCGGTCAGCGGGCCGGACATGTTCTACGGCCGCGACGACGTGTTCGCGTTCATCTCGCGCAACCTGATCGGCCGGCACCGGGATTCGCCCGTCGTGCTTTACGGGCAGCGCCGGACCGGGAAGACGTCGGTGCTTTACCAGCTGCACCGGCGTCTCGGGCCGGATTACCGGTGCGTGTTCATCGACTTGCACGGGCTCAGCCTGGGCAGCATGGGCGACTTCCTGCTGGGGATCGCCGGCCTGGTCAGCCGTGGGCTGCACCGGGACTACGAGATCGACGTCGCCCTGCCCGACCGGGCGGTGTTTCTCGCCGACCCTCGGGCCGCCTTCGAGGAAGTGTTCCTCAGCGAGGTACTGCACGCGCTCGGCGACGACCACCTGGTGCTGATGCTCGATGAGGTCATCCGCCTCGACGAAGAGGTCAGGGCCGGCCGGATGGAGCGCGAGGTCTTCGACTACCTCCGCCACCTGATGCAGCACCATCCGCGGGTGAACTTCATCTTCTCCCTCGGCAGCGGCCTGGAGGAGCTGCGGAAGGACTACGCCTTCATGTTCGGCGTGTCGCTGTACCACCGGATCTCGTTCCTCGAGCCGGCGGCGGCGAGCGCACTCGTCACCGAGCCCGTGCACGATCACTTCGAGGTCGCGCCCGACGCGGTCGAGAAGATCCTGCAGATCACCTCGGGCCACCCGTACTACACACAGCTGGTGTGCCACTGCCTGTTCGACTTGTGGTCGCGGTCACCGAAGCCGGAGATGACGGTGGCCGACGTCTACGCCGTTCTCGCCGAGGCGATCGAACTCGGCTCAGCCAACCTGACCTATGTCTGGGAGGATTCCACGCCCGAGGAGCGGGCCGTGATGGCGGGCATGGCCGCGGCCGTGCGCGGCGGCCGGAACGCGGTCACGCTAGGCCAGGTCCGCGACGCGTGGCGCCGCTCAGGCGTGGTACTGCCCGACCGGCAGGCCGCGGCCGCGCTGCGGTCCCTGGCCAGCCGTGAGGTCATCACCGGTGATGCCGCCTACTCGTTCGCCGTGGACCTGCAGCGGCTGTGGCTCGACAAGCACCGCCGCCTTGACTGGGTGAAGGACGAACTGGCGGAGCCGATCAGGCAGTGGGACCGCGAGGCGCGCGCGTCCCGGCGCAACCGCTACGTGGCCGCGATGGCCGCGGTCGTCATCGTCGCCGGGTACGTGGCGGCGAGCGCCATCGCCGGATTGCCGCCGTTCCCCGGGCACGCGACGGCGCTCACGCCGGCGCAGGTCCTCGTCGCGGACATGCCGGGTGACCTGAGCAGCCACCCGGGAGAATGCCACAGCACCGCCTCAAGCCCGCCGTGGCGCACAGGAGGCATGGACGCCGCCCTGCGCTGTACCGATCCGAGCCTTCCCGGGGGCGAGGTCGACGGCTATCACTTCGCCAGCTCCGCCGCGCTCGATGTCTCCTGGCTGAGCTTCAACAGATGGTGGGGGTTCACCACGCACGCAGCGGGGACGCAATGCCCGCCGACCGGGAGCGGCTTCGGCTGGCAGGACGACTACGGCGTGGTGCAGATCGAATGCGGGCCCAGCCAAGGCGGTACGTCGGCCACTTATGCGGAGTTGTTCCCCGCCAGCAACTCAATCATCATCACGCAGGCCGCACCCGGAGATGACTCGTTCACGGTACTGAAATCCTGGATGTCCACGGCCACGTCAGCCCCCGTGGTGACGGCCTCTGCGTCTGCGCGGGCATCGGCAGCGGCATCGGGGACGGTGGCCGCGCTGCCGGCCGGGCTGAAGCCGCTCCGGGTCTTGCTGCCCACGGACATCCAGGACGCGAGCACCGAGTGCGCCGAGCAGGCGAAGATCCCGTGGACCACCCCTGGCCTGGTCAGCGCGTTCTCGTGCACCGCACCCGACATGCCGAACGGTCAGATATTCGGCTACCAGCTCGCCAGCGCCGCCGACTACCGCCAGGCCTGGGCCAACTACAACACCTGGGCGGACTTCGGCACGTCGAGCTCCGCGGTCTGTCCGCCAGGGACGGGTCAGACGCAAGGCGGCCCCGGCGAGTGGTGGGGCCCGCGCTTCCCGCAGCGCACGGGCCAGGTCCTCGAGTGCTTCACCAGCGGCAGCGGGCCGGTGTACGTGTGGACCTACCCGACAGAGAACGTTTTCATCGTGGCGCAGCCGGACAAAAGCTGGACGTTCAAGCAGCTGGAGACCTGGTGGGAAAACTACTCGGTCTGATACCGCGATGACGCCGCTCGAGAGCGGCCCCGGCCGGTAGCCTCAGCCGAACGACTTGTGCAGCGCGAACACGCGCTTCTCCCGCCCGCTCGCCGACGCGGTGATCCGCTGCCGCCACGGGGTCGACATCGCCGCCTTGTACCCGGGCTCGTCGAACACCGCCTCGGAGTCGATCTCGTGCAGCGACAGGAACCTGGGCGCGGTGCCCGACGTCAGCACGTACCGCCTGGCCCGCCGCCAGCCGGGCACCGCGAGCAGCATCGGGAAGTGCTCCTGCTCGTAGTGCGCCGCGAGCTCGGGCTCGGCGGCGGGCGGCACCGACATCGACACCGCCATGATCACCGGCGCGGGGCCGCCGTCAACGCCGTCAACGCCGTCCGCCCATGAGTCCTGCAGCAGCGAGTACACCCGCCGGTCGAGCGTCGACAGCGACGACATGATCCGCTTCTCCCGCTCCGACGCGTTCTCCCACAGCGCCTTGTACGCGGGCGCCTCGAGCGTGCCCGGCTTGATCAGGTAGGTGGCCAGCCAGTCCGGCTTCAACCCGTCGGTGGCCCGGTACCGCGCCACCGCGCCGAAGCCAGGCGTGGCGAGCCGCGCGGGAACGTGCTCGTTGTCATACCAGTCGGTGAACTCGGCAAGGTCAACGGGGCCGGGGGAGGAGTACACGACAAGCAGGTCATCAGCCATTGCTCAAGTATCCTCCGGCCCGCTCCCTCATGACGGCAGGAGCCGCCGGGCGGCGGCCTCGATCTCGGGCTCGGAGACGAGCACCAGGTTCGCGGCGTCACCGAGCGGCACGTAGCTGTCCGCCGCGGCCACCCGCGCGATCCGCCCGGTGAAGCCGCCGTCGGCCAGCGCCGTGATCACGCCCTCAGAGACGCCGCCCGACCGGCGCGTCTCGTCCACCACGAGCACGCGGCCGGTGCGCATCCCCTCGGCGAGCAGCTGCTCCTGCGGCAGCGGGGCGAGCCAGCGCAGGTCGAAGACCCGTGCCCCGATGCCGTCGGCCGCGAGCCTGCGCGCCGCCCGCAGCGACATCGGGACACCGTTGCCGAAGGTCACCAGGGTGATGTCGTCGTCGCTGACGTGGCTGGGATAGGCGCGGCCGTGCCCGACGGGCACGTGCTCTCCTGCCCAGTGCTCCGGCCCGGCGTACGCGGACAGCCACCCGTCGTCGCCCGGCTGGTACAAGTCACGGGTGTGGTAGAGCGCGATCGGCTCGAGGAAGACCGACACGGTGCCGTCCACCACCGCGGCGGCCAGGCAGGTGCGCAGCATCGCGGCCGCGTCCTGCGCCCGGGACGGCACGGCCACCACGAGGCCCGGGATGTCGCGGAGCACGCCGACCGCGTTGTCATTGTGGAAGTGGCCGCCGAAGCCTTTCTGGTAGGCGAGGCCGGCCACCCGGACCACCATGGGGTTGCGGTACTGCCCGGCCGAGAAGAACTGCATGCTGGCCGCCTCGCCGCGGAGCTGGTCCTCGGCGTTGTGCAGGTAGGCGAGGTACTGGATCTCCGGCACGGGCAGCAGGCCGGACAGGCCCGCGCCCAGGCCAAGGCCGAGGATCGACTGCTCGTCGAGGAGCGTGTCGAAGACCCGGCCGGCACCGAACCGCCGCGACAGCCCGCGGGTGAGGCCGTAGACGCCGCCCTTGCGGCCAACGTCCTCGCCGAAGGCGAGCATCTGCGGGTAACGCGCGAGCGCGTCCGCCAGGGCCCGGTTGATGGTGTCGGCGAGGGTGAGTGGGCCGCTTTCCTCGGGCAGCCGCGGGCCGAAGGCGCCCTCCCGCTCCCGCGGGGCCGCCGCCGTGGCCGCCTGACGGGCGACCCGGTCGGGCTGGCGCGGCGCGAGCGGCGCGATGACCTCCGCCCGGGTGGACAGCTTGGGGTGGGTGGCCGCCTTGTCCGCCAGCTCCCTGACCTGGGCGCGGATCGCCTCATACCGCTCGGCCAGCTGCTGCGGGCGCAGCAGCCCGCCGGCGACGATCAGCCGGGCGGTGCCGAGTAGCGGGTCACGGGCGTAGTCCGCCGCGATCTCGGACTCGGTCCGGTAGCTGATCTCGGCGTCGCTGCCCGCGTGCCCGAGGAACCGCACCACCCGCAGGTGCAGGAACGCGGGTGAGCGGTTGGCCCGCACGTGGCCGGCCGCGGCGCTCGCCGCGTCGTAGCAGGCCTGCGGGTCACTGCCGTCGGCGCTGAAGTAGCGCAGGGCCGGGCGTCCCGAGTGCGCCGCGGCGATCCACCCGTCCGGGGTGCGGACGCTGATGCCGAGTCCGTTGTCCTCGCAGACGAGCAGCAACGGCACCGGCAGCCCCGCGTACGCGGTGCGGCAGGCGGCGTTGATGGCCCCGGTGGCGGTGGAGTGGCCCGCCGAGGCGTCGCCGAAGCTCGCCACCGCGATCGCGTCCCGTGGCCAGGCGCACGGGACGCCGAGCTTGGCGGACCGGCCGATGGAGAATGCCACCCCGACCGCGCGCGGCAGGTGCGACGCGATCGTGGACGTCTGCGGGATGACGGCCAGGTCATAGTGCCCGAAGACCTTGTGCCTGCCGCCCGCGATCGGCTCATCGGCCGCGCCGACCAGGCCGAGCAGCACGTCAAGCAGCGCCTGAGAGCTGGTCATCAGTGAGCCTGGCACCTGCGCCGCCCTGGCCAGGTAGAAGGCGCCGGACCGGTAGTGCAGCAGCGCCGGGTCGGTGGGCCGCAGTGCGGCCGCGACCGCGGCGTTCGCCTCGTGGCCCGCCGACCCGATCGTGTAGAAGCCGCGGCCCTCCGCGCGCAGGTACCGGGCCGCCAGGTCGAGGTGGCGGCTCCCGGCCTGGGCGTCGAAGAGGGCAAGCAGCCTCATCCCGGTGAGGGAGCCGCGGGGCCGGCCAGCCGCGTCGGCCGGCAGGTCGCCCACCGCGCTCAGGAAGCGCTGGTCGAGCTCATCCTCGAAGCTCAGCCTCGTCATGGCGTCCATTCTCCGGCACCCGCCAGGACCGTCACCTCCCGGGCATGAAAGCTCCCGGACATGACAGTGCCGCCGCGGCCGGCTATCCGGCTGCGGCGGCACCATCGGCGCGCCAGTCAGTACATCAGTACGTCAGGCCGTGGGCGCCGCCATCGGGTCGATGCCCTCCAGGTCCGCCTTCTTGATCCGGATCATCGTCAGCGCGATGACCAGTGCGAGGAACGCGATCCCGGCCGACACCAGGTACCCGCGCCCGAACCCGTAGGCAAGCGCGTGGTTGCCAAGCGCCGTCTGCGCCGCCTGCGACAGGTGCCCGCTCGTGGCCGCCACGGCCGACTTGGTGTTCGACGCCACGGCGGACCAGGCCACCGTGCCGAGGATCGCCAGGCCGATCGACCCGCCGATCTGCTGCCCGGTGTTAAGCAGCGACGCCGCGACGCCGGAGTCCTTGTTCGGCACCTTCGCGAGCGCCACCAGGGACAGCGGAACGAACGTCAGCCCCATCCCGAGACCCACCAGCATCATCGGCCCGAGCAGCCCGCCGGCGTATGTGCTGTGCTCCGAGAGCCGCGACATCCAGACCAGCCCGCCGGTGGCGAACGCCGGCCCCACGGTCATCAGCGGCCGCGCGCCGATCCGCGCGACCAGCTGCGAGGAGAGCGCGGCCCCGACCATGATCGCGGCAACCATCGGCAGGTACGCGATCCCCGAGCGGACCGGCGAGTATCCCCAGACCTGCTGCACGAAGATCGTCATGAAGAAGAACATGCCGAAGATCGCCGTGCCGACGCACAGGCTGATCAGGTACGCCGCGTTCCTGTCGCGCGACCGCAGCACCCGGGGCGGCACCAGCGCGTGCCGCGACCGTGCCTCGATGAACCCGAATGCCACGAGGAAGATCACGGCGGCCACCAGCGAGGCCACGACCTTGGTGTCGCCCCAGTGGGAGACCCCGTTGGATGTCGTCGCCGCGCTGGACAGCCCGTAGACCAGGGAAGCCAGGCCGAGCGTCCCGGTGATCGCGCCCGGCAGGTCGAAGCTGCCGCGCACGCGGGTGGACTCGCCAAGGACCCGGGGCGCGAGCAGCGCGACGGCCAGGCCGATCGGCACGTTCACGAAGAACACCCAGCGCCAGTCGGCGTAGCTGGTCAGCAGCCCGCCGGCGATCAGCCCGATGGCCGCGCCGGAGATGGACACGCCCGAGTACACGCCCATCGCCCGGTTCCGCTCCTTCCCCTCGGGGAAGGTGACCGCGATCAGCGCCAGCGAGGTGGGCGCGGCGAACGCGCCGCCGATGCCCTGCACGATCCGGGCGATCAGCAGGAAGGCCTGATCGGTGGCGAACCCGCCGGCCAGCGAGCCGAGGGTGAAGAGCGCGATGCCGAAGATGAAGATCCGCCGGCGCCCGAGCAGGTCGCCTGACCGCCCGCCGAGCAGCAGCAGCCCGCCGAAGGCGAGCGTGTAGGCGTTGACCACCCATTCCAGGTTGGAGCCGGAGAAGTGCAGCGCGTCCTGGATGTGCGGCAGCGCCACGTTGACGATCGTGGCGTCGAGCACCACCATCAGCTGCGCGGTGGCGATCACCGCGAGCGCGAGCCCGAGCCGCCGCCGCGGCGCCGCCTCCCCGACGGGCGTCCGGACGGCGGTCGCGGCCGGTGCCACGCTTTCCGCCTGTCCCGAGGTTGCAGACACAGAAAGATCCCCTCTGGTTGAACTTTGTTATGGAACTAAAGATCTAGAGCTTCAGCAGAACGGAGGCATGGCTTCGCCTATCCCGCCCGACCCCGCGCTCCCGCCAGCCCCCCTCATCGGGGACCGCGGGCTTACTTGTTAGTTACCGTTGTCTGGCTACTGTCTCAGCCCGCCCGGCGGCCACTGGTGGACGTCCTGAGCCTGCTCACCCGTCGGTTCCCCGGCGGCGTCACCGGGGGGAGGGGTGTCAAGCATCTTCCGCAGGAGCCCGAGCAGGCACACCTGCTCGCTGTCGTCGAGCGCGTAGCTCCACGGCATCTTCGCCGCGAGCTCGGCCATCATCCGCTCCCTTGCGGCGGTGCCCTCCGGCGTGAGCAGCAGGTTCTTCACCCGCCGGTCGCGCTGGCCCGGCTCCCGGCGGATAAATCCGCACTTCTCAAGCTTGTCGGCGATCGCGGTGACGAACGACGCGTCGCAGCCCATCCGCTGCGCCAGCTCCTTCATCGCGAGCCCGCCCTCAAGCTTGAACAGCGCGAGCAGGTCGTGCGGGGCGATTCCGAAGCCCCCGGCGATCGAGTGCCCGATCGTCCCTGCCCGCTTGACCAGCGTGGTGAGCGCGTCGAGGATGTCCCGGTCGAGCGCCGGTGCCGAGTCGTCAGCCTGCGCTGTGACTTCGGCCCGCACCGCGTCCGGTCCCTGGATCTTAATGCTCATGACTGGCTAAACAGTTGAGCCACTCAACCTATTCCTGTCCTCCTCCAACTTTCTGACAAAGTCGGCCGGCCAGATGTGACAGTCCCCGCAAGGGTGGACGCCGACGACGCGCCAGGTTCATCGCCCGGCCCGCCGTCCCGCCGCGCCCTCCAGCCCACCCCACTAGCCCGGCCGGCCCGGCGCCGCGTGACGGGCTCCCCTTGCCGTGACGGATGAGCGGCGCGTTGCTATTGATGACAACGTAGGACAACCTAACGCATATGGAGCGCGTCCTTTTTGTGTGAGCAACTTGACAGAGGGTTCCCTGAAGCGGCGGGCCTTCCTCGGCCTCGCCGCCGGCGGCGCCGCCGCCGTCGCCGTGCCTGGCACCGCGAGCGCCGCCACCGGCCAGCGCTCCGCCACGTCGAGCATCCTCGCCGCCGCGGCCGGCCCGACCGCCGCGGACTGGACCGCCCTCGCCAAAGACCTGGCGGGCACCCTGGTCCGGCCCGGCGAGGGAAGCTACGCGACCGCCAAGCTGCTGTTCGACCCGCGGTTCGACGGCCAGCACCCGGCGGGGATCGCCTACGTGGCGAACGCCCACGACGTCTCGACCTGCCTGGCGTTCGTCCGCAAGTTCGGCGTCCCGTGTGCCGCCAGGTCCGGCGGCCACAGTTACGCCGGCTGGTCGGGGTCGAGCGGCCTGATCATCGACGTCGGCAACCTCAAGACGGTCAGCGTGTCCGGCACGACGGCGACCGTCGGCGCGGGCACCCGGCTCATCGACTTCTACCACGGCCTGGCCGCCAAGGGCCGCGCGGTCCCCGGCGGGTCATGCGCGACGGTCGGCATCGCCGGGCTCACGCTCGGCGGCGGCATCGGGGTGACCGCCCGGGCCTACGGCCTGACCTGCGACAGCCTGGAGTCTTTGCAGATCGTCACCGCGAACGGCGCGGTGCTCACCGCCACCGGCACGGGACCGAACAGCGACCTGCTGTGGGCCTCCCAGGGCGGCGGCGGCGGGAACTTCGGCGTGGCCACGTCGTTCACTTTCCGCACCGTGCCGGCCCCGGAGCCGGTGCTCTTCGCGCTGTCCTGGCCGTGGTCGAAGGCGGCGCGGGTGGTCGCCGCCTGGCAGTCCTGGGCGCCGCACGCGCCCGACGCGATGTGGTCGAACCTGCACCTGGCCGCGGCGCCCGGCGGCACCACGCCGAACGTCTCGGTGGGCGGCTGCTACCTGGGCAGCGACGCCGACGCGGCCAACCTGCTCAACCAGCTGTACGCGAAGGTCGGCTCGAGCCCGTCCAGCCACTTCCTCAGCTTCCCGCAGCCCTTCCTGACCGCGATGCTCGCCGAGGCGGGCTGCTCCTCCATCGGCTACCAGGCCTGTCACCTGCCCTGGTACGCGAGCGGCGGCAAGCTGAACCGTGCGTCCGAGTTCGCCAAGTCGGACTTCTTCACCACCCCGCTGAGCAGCGCGGGGATCGGCACCCTGCTGGCCGGCGTCGTCGCGCTGCAGCGGGTGGCGGGCGCGCCGGGCGGCGTCGGCGGCATCGCGTTCGACGCACTCGGCGGCGCGGTCAACCGGGTCAAGCCGAACGCGACCGCCTTCGTGCACAGGAACGCCCTGTTCTCCGCGCAGTACACCACCGGCTGGACCGTCGGCGCGGGCGCCGCGGGCATCAACAACCAGCACACCTGGCTGCGCAACTACTGGGGCTCGATGCGCCGCTATGCCAGCGGCCAGGCGTACCAGAACTACGTCGACCCCGACCTGGCCAACTGGCAGCAGGCCTACTACGGGGGCAACTACAACCAGCTCGCGGCCATCAAGCAGAAGTACGACCCGACCGGCCTGTTCACCTTCCCCCAGGCCATCACCCCGGCCGCGTCGTGAGTCCCCGTCACCGGTTAGCCCGCGCTTGAGGTCGCCCAGATGTTGATGCCGGCCTCGACCGCGTCCTTGTCGATCGCCGCGACTTCCTCGGCGGTGAACGAGGTCTTCGCCGCGGCCGCCAGGTTCTCCTCCAACTGCGTCACGGACGAGGCCCCGATCAGCGCCGACGTCATCCGCTCGTCCCGCAGCACCCAGGAGATGGCCATCTGCGCCAGCGTCTGACCGCGGGCCGCGGCGATCTCACCCAGCGCCCGCACATGGCCGAGCGTCCGCTCGCTGAGCTGGTCGGCGGACAGCGACCCGTTGCGCGCCGCCCGCGAGCCGTCCGGGATCCCGCCCAGGTACTTCGCGGTCAGCACGCCCTGCGCGAGCGGGGAGAACGCGATGCAGCCGACGCCGAGCTCGCCCAGCGTGTCGAGCAGCCCGCCCTCGATCCACCGGTTGATCATCGAGTAGGACGGCTGGTGGATCAGCAGCGGCGTGCCGAGCGACTCGAGGATCTCGTAGGCCTCCCGCGTCCGCTCCGGCGAGTACGACGAGATGCCCGCGTACAGCGCCCGGCCGGACCGCACCGCCGTGTCGAGCGCGCCCATCGTCTCCTCGAGCGGCGTGTCCGGGTCGAACCGGTGCGAGTAGAAGATGTCGACGTACTCAAGCCCCATCCGCTTCAGCGACTGGTCGAGGCTGGCGAGCAGGTACTTGCGCGAGCCCCATTCTCCGTACGGCCCCGGCCACATGTCATACCCGGCCTTGGTCGAG